>Ga0307967_1002120_pt1 | contig 11633 bp, 12 predicted proteins | sample OrgLakmetagen648_FD_201828 | JGI IMG/M metagenome (GOLD analysis project Ga0307967, IMG submission 201828) | Saline water microbial communities from Organic Lake, Antarctica - #648 | ecosystem: Environmental > Aquatic > Non-marine Saline and Alkaline > Saline | place: Antarctica: Organic Lake... | reverse complement strand
TTTTTGGCCAACCTCCTTATGTATCTCCACTCCTCACTTATGTATCTCCACTCCTTACTTATGTATCTCATTTATGGCCAACCTCCTTATGTATCTCCTCTCCTCACTTATGTATCTCCACTCCTTATGTATCTCCACTCCTCACTTACATTATGCCCAGATGCTCCTTAATGCGTCAAACCCTAGATGACAAGCATATTATTCAGTATTCAATTCCTGGCCAGCCTCCTACGTATCTCCACTTCTCACTTGATACGTGAAGGTGCCCCTTAACGCGTCAGGGCGGCCCCATCCGTACATTCTGCCCCCCACCTTTCCAGGGGCGTACCCCACAACAGCCTTCATGGGTGAGTGTGCACCAACATGCGCTGCCTGCTACTCTGATCTGAATAGGAGTTTCATGTTCCGTGTAGGGCATGCTCATGTAGGGCACGCTCATGCTGCGTGGAACACGCTCATGTGAGGCATGCTCATCATCTGCTCTACATCATCAACTTCAACCTTGTGAGTCTTTACGTTTTTGTTTGTTGACCTCAGGAGCCTCGCATTATCCTCATCCACTCCATCAAGCTGGCTTCTTTCCTTCCAAACACACCCGCTGCGCATATGTCAACCGAGCACTTTCCCAAGCCTTCTATTCCTCCTTTCAAACACTCCTGCTGCACATTTTCCAACCAAGCAAATTTCCAGGCCCCTCCCCCTACCTTCTAACCCTGTGACGTTTAGTCTTTATATTTCCTTCATGGCACTATTTGGGTCATTCTTTTGTCTTGCTTGTGTTCTCTCTGACAGATGCATACTTCTAGCCCTCCCTTCAAATCAAAAACTTCTGATACGCTTCCGAAGTTAGCAAGAACTGTGTACAATATATTCATCTTTAATCGGGCAATAAACGGTCTTTTCCACTTTGGCCACGATTATTCTCTGCAAACTCCACATCCACGTGCCATCTTTGCAATGCACGCACGCGCACACATAGGCACACACACTAACACATTTGCACACAGGTCCAGCTGCTGTGGTGCAAGCAGCAGGCCTCCAACCTCTCATGAGTCTGAACATGACTGTGAAGTACGCTGGCATTGCCAACAACCCTGTCAAGACAGCCTTCAAGGTAGGGGCAAGGGCAGGGCTGGCCAGACTTATTGCACACACCATGTGTAACATAATGGTTTGATACTTCCCTGCTCAATCTATAGACGTATACCATGTCCATAAGAGTGTGAATATCTATGGCCCGTAGGTGCAAGGGCAGGGCTGGCCAGGGCTAACTGCGCACACACATCATGTGTGACCTTATGATGGAGTATCTTCCTTCTCGGATTTCTAGACACACAGTGTATAGAAGTATGTATGTGCTTATAGCAAGCCCTGGGTTTCTTGTGAGATGACCTACCTGCTTTGTGTTTACAACAAACGCTCCATAAGCCAGGTAAAACGGTGAAACCAGCCTTTGCATGTGGTCAATTCATTTGCTAGCCTCCAGCATGGCTCTCACATTGTCTGTTTGTGACCATATGGACAAAACGATGGACTAGACATTCATTGTAACTGAGTCCTTTGCTAGCCTCCAAGCATGGCTCTCCCAACGTCTGTCTTCACTGGGTGCTTTTACTGAAGGGAACCAACTACGCTGCTGCATCGGCCAGCCTGATCATGAACTAGCTGTATGTCGTTGCACGCCACTTTCTATATGTGCCATATAGGCCACACAGATATGGCCAGGACCAGTCTAGTCTTGGCCGACCCCAACACAAAGGTTTTGTCATTTGCATGCATGAACATTCATGTGTTCTGCGTGTGTGTGTGTTTTTGTGCACAGGATGCAGGCTGGAGGGTGACCAAAGGCAAGAGGTGGACCGTCTGCTGGGGGGACATCTTGAATGCGGCAGAGTTCGCTGTGCTCCACGAATTTCAACGTGTTAACCACTTCCCAGGTAGGTATGAGTAATCGGTAGTTTTTTAATTTCGTAAGTGGCAGTTACACCTTGGCAGTGCGTCGGCATGCGTGTTGACACTTTTTTGCTTCTTAGTGATCACTGTAACCATACGGCACCCTATTTTATTGGGGTCCTTTGGGTGCATTGAGCCACAGGACACAGGACGCTACCAAGTGTGCAAGCAACGGTTTGCACCTGGAGCATTGTCAGGTTGTTGTGCTTGTATTTCCTCTTGCAAGCGAGCCATCTGATGGTTGGATGTTTGATAGCTTTAGCCATAAGGCCACGTCACTTCTGTTGCTTTGCAATCGTGCAGTGTTTCCATGCTTTTTGGCTCCACTCAAGCGTTTTCCTTGTTACCACTGACATGTGCTGAATGTTGCTTGCTGCAAGGCTTCTGGAGCATTGGCTTTTGCACTCAAATGCGCACATATGCACACACGCACACACACACACACCTACACGAACACACACAAAACACGCACATGAACATCTTACTTTCCTCCTTCTAAGGGACATGGGAGTTGGGTCGCAAGGACTATCTGTACCGTAACGTGGCAGCCCTGAAACGTGCTAAGGTCAGTCCGTGTGGGTCGATGAAGAATAGGAAAGGAATTTGCCAGTTTCGGCATGGATTAGAACATGGTGTTGTTCTTTTTGGTGATTTTGAGTGGAGCGAAGAGAAAGATGTTCAGGAGCTTATCGGCAGCCTTAGATTGTCAGCTGAGACTTTTAAGCCCTGTTGGCAAGGAGAGCACTTATCCGAAAAGTCACAGGTTATAGATCTACCAAGTCTGGGCCGATCAGTACTGCTACTAGGATAGTGAAAAGTACGTCGACAGTTTTGCTGTGTGTTGCTTTCCTTCATATTCTGTCCTGAGGCAGAGCTGATCATTCAGGCATCGACTGACAGCTTGACTTTTTGCAAGGGTAGATGTTCCGCTCTGTCCTCTGCATCTTATTACCCCAACACTTCATCGAGCTTTGTGCAAACATATTTCATACCCGAATCTGCAGGGTGCCAGTGGGGATGCTCTGTCTATCGTGCCACGCTTCTTCATCCTGCCCCGTGACTTTGATGAGTTTCGAGCAGACCTGGAGCGGCACCCTGGCAGGCTGTACATTCAAAAGGTTAGTGCTTTTGTTGCATGGGGTTTGTTCAAAAGGTTGTGTGACTTTATGCACAAAGGGGCTCTGCTTTAAGCAGGCAGTGCTATAGATATTACTCAGAGGAACTCGAGCAGTTGACCTGCAGCCCACTGCGGTTGCAGCTTTTGCTGCTCTCATTGTAGTGTCTATGTCAAGTCTATGAATGTCATTGTAGCGTCTATGTCAAGAATTTCAGTTTGAAGAGGTACTTATAATCTTATCCCAAGGAGCACATCATCAGAAGGTCATTAAACCTCTCCCTTTCTCCTGCACATGCACAATCACACACAAGCATGTCCCCTCTGTATTTTTGACAATCCTGGTATTTTTACACCTAACAGAAGTTGCAAGGCCTATTAACTATTAACATACCCTCGCTATCTAAAGATAGCGCACACGTCCTCTTACATAGTGCGTTGTGATGCACAACCAACCCAAGACACTGCGCAATGCCTCTCACATTGCAGCACAAGTCACGATAGCACACACGTCCTCTTACATAGTGCGTTGTGAAGCACAACCAACCCAAGACACTGCGCGTTGCCTCTCACATTGCAGCACAAGTCACGATAATGCACACGTCCTCTACATAGTGCGTTTTGAAGCACAACTAACCCAAGACACTGCGCAATGCCTCTCACATTGCAGCACAAGTCACGATAGCGCACACGTCCTCTTACATAATGCCGTTGTGAAGCACAACCAACCAACCCAAGACACTGCACAATCCCTCTCACATTGCAGCACAAGTAATTTAGGACATTGCTCATATTCTCATATTTCTGTCTTTGTGTGGCATAACTAACCCAAAATGTTGCACGCTTTGTGTTTCGCTGTGCAGCCAGTGAACTCATCGAGAGGCCGAGGGGTGCGTGTGGTGGTGAACCCCCATGATGTCCCACGTGACTCCAAGGACATTCTGCTGCAGCACTACATCAACGATCCCTATACCATCAATGGTGGGTTGAGATAGCTGGATGGTCTGATTCAACAAGTCTTTGCGTAAGAGTATAGCATGTTGTCTCAGTGATATTATAATTTACACGGGCTGCTTGATCTGAGGCGATCTGAAGGCTGACGTCCGTACGTGTGAGCTGTTAATTATCAACAATGGATATACATTTCAAGTGTTGGGCATGTTCAGAGGAGGCCAAGTGTTTGAAGATCATCGCTTCTGGGGTGCAAAGCCAGCCCGCGTTCAGCCATATCTCCACAGAATCCCAGTGTGTTGAGGCAATTGTGAGAGGTGATAATTATGTGAAAATTTGACAAGGGCAATGTCCGCCTTCCTTGCGTGGCCCTATCCGTTTTACTCCTGATCCATTAGCTGATTTTAATTGCAGACTTGCCTGGTTCTACGTTTCTGTATCCTGATACAGATCACTGGCAGTTAAGCTCGCAGATTGCCCCCTCCATCCTGCCTGAACAGGCTCCTCATGTGTGGGTGTAGTTCCTTTTCGTGAATCTGGCAATGGCTAGATCCTATTCAGAGACTACGTATATTCAAGGAATCAACATTCCACACACCCTTTCCCTATTCATAAAAGGCTGGATACGCATTTGTGCTACACGAACGCTCTCATATTTGACATATTGTCTGTTCACGATCACTTCGTGACACCAAAATAAGAAAATGCCCAAAACATACTAAAATATCATCAAGATTCAAATTACAGTTCAGAGAGGGCTCTGATAATTACTAAAGATGTTTTTCGGCCAAAACATTATTATATCTAAACTGATCGTGAACAGAAGGTACGCACATCTGTACTTAAAACTGCAGGGTATAAATTTGACATGCGTGTCTATGTGGCAGCAACTTGCGTGGACCCCTTGCGAGTGTACATATTCTGTGACGGCCTTGCGCGCTTTGCCACGGAGGCCTACAGCGGAGAGAAAGCTGACCTCAAGTAAGTGCACTTGTGCATGTGGGAGAATGCGCGTTTGCTTGTGGGCAGGTGTTAGGGCTGGAGTATAGCTCGTACAAAAGGATATTGGCCTACAGAGGAGAGGAAGCTGAGCTCAAGTGAGTGGGCTTGTGCACGTGGTAACGGATGAGTGGGTATAGATGTGCAAGTCTTTAAAGTAGAGGTGTGACTTGCAGGAGCCCTTTTTGCTGTGCAGGCATGAGGGCTTCTCTATCGTGTGTGTGAGCACACAATACAATGTGTGAGAGCCCATAATACTGCCTGGGCAGCGTTGAAAGCGTATGCGCTTCCATGTTTACGCATGTATGATTTACGAGTTCACCTCAGCATTAAGCGTCTTAGACAACACCGCCACAGCAGGCTAACTAGTGCCTTTAAGGTCGATAATTGAATTTTAAAGGAAGCTAATTTCTCTTACGGAAATTGTGAGTGTTTATGCTGCGAGGAAAAGCTTTCCAGTATAGTCTTCTTCTGTCTTACACACACATTCATGCAGGAAGCGCTGCATGCATCTCACAAACTACACCGTCAACAAGAAATCATCCAAGTTTGCGCAAAACCAGGGGGCGTACGGCATGGACCCTCTAGATTCTGCAGCAGAAGCCCTCGCTGCAGCAGCTGCTGCTAGTGGTATGGACAAGACATCACCGGTGTGTGTGAGGGGGGGTGGGGGAGAGAAGGGTATATAAGACACATGTGCACATGTGTGTGTGGATGTGTTCGTACGTATTAAGTTATAGGCGTGTCGAGTATGGGTTAAGGTTGTAGTGTGGGTGTGGGAGTGGGTGTGGGCAAGGATCAAGTCCAGTGTATGCCGTTGCCCAAAACTGATACGAGTGAGCAAGAAAACACACACGCTTGCGTGCACTCACACACACACACACACACATGCACGCACTCGCTTGCAGGGCACCAAGCCTTCCCCCCCCCCAGCCCCTTACCCCCCCAGCCCTCCTCCTCCCCTCACCTCCAAGTGGAGTTTGAAGGAACTCCAAGCACACGTAGAAGCCGAGCGGGGCGTCCCTGCATGGCAAGCAGTGTGGGCACAGGTGAGGGGGGCAGGGTCATGTGGTCAGGTTGACTGAGTGCTGCAAATCAGCAAAAACGGTGTTTGTTTGTAGGGTCGTATGGCCTGGGCGGCAGAGTGCTGCAGCGCAGAGAAAAGCGTGAATATTTGTAGGGCGGTTTGGTCAGGGCGGTAGAGTGCTGCAGCACTGAGAAAAGAGAAAAGAGTGTGTTTGTAGGGCAGTTTGGTCAGGACGGCAGAGTGCTGCAGCGCAGAGAAAAGTGTGAGTGTTTGTAGGGCGGTTTGGTCAGGGCGGCAGAGTGCTGCAGCACTGAGGAGAGGGTGAGTGTTTTTAGGGCAGTGTGGTCAGGACGGCAGAGTGCTGCAGCGCAGAGAAAAGCGTGAGTGTCTGTAGGGCAGTGTGGTCAGGACGGCAGAGTGCTGCAGCATACAGAAAAGAGTGTAATACCAGGCAGGCCCTCTCCGCACCTGCACACGCCAACAGCGCACAGCTTTAAAACGCAAGTGGGAAGTAGATTGGTGGTGTATTCTCATCGTCAATAGTGCAGATTCGTCCATGCCATTATGGAGGCGCTTGCTATCTCCTTTTATTGCTGCAGGTCCACGACATTGTGGTGGGGGCCATGCTTTCCGCCGAGCCTCGCATCAACACTGAGGTCAAGATGAAAGTGCCCCATAGGAACGTGTGCTTTGAGGTGCGCAGCGTGGACAGCGCAAGTGTGCCTTGCCTGTCTGCGTCACACATGTGGTTATCATTGCAGAGTGCGTGAATGATTTGCAGTTATGTTGTCACTGAGGTGCGCATTATTACATGTGTGCCCTAGGATGGCCTACCGAGTGGTATTTGAGAAGGGCCTTGCTGCGCTGTTTGGCGTTGATACAATACCTTTTCTTCCCCCCCTGCATCACATGAAGCGTGTAGCTGCTCAGGTAGATGTCTGTAAGAACGCCTTGTCAGGAGTCTTTATAATGAGTAGCTAGTAAGTGTGAGCGTTGGTAGTTTACTGTTCTGCACGTAAATTGATTGATAAACTACTTTCAATTTTGTAATCTCGTAATTTATCACAAAAAGCCCCTCAGGTTGTGAAACAGTTAAAACAATATTGAGCTCTAGGGTGTGATGCACAACTTTGTGTGCTCAAGCAACACACATCTGTGAAGCCTTTCTGATATTTCTTGTATTCCAACACAAACACAGCTATATCTGGAATGAAAGATACAAATCATGGCACTTCAGTTTAAGTGTGGCTAGCAAATGTGTGGGTTTACGCTGCACCACGCTGGGCCAAAGCCTGTGGGGGCTTGCTGACTATTACAACAAATGTCACAGTCCCTTGTAACTGAGAGTGGCCTGCCACGTACAATTAGGTGCGGGGTTCAATACCATGCTGGACTCTATCCCGAGAGTGTGGCATAACAATCAAGTTACGTGCTACTTAAAACACATATTTTGCAGCCAGCATCTCCTTATGGCGCAGACATAGCTTGTTACAACTGAGATTGTGTCTGTCATGTGCATGCAGGTTTGGGGGTTCGACATTATGCTGGACTCCAGCCTCAGGGCCTGGCTGATTGAGGTCAATACCTGCCCTGCACTGAACTCTGACAGTCCCCTGGACAAGCACCTCAAGACCAGCATGGTGTCAGATTTAATGAACCTGGTGGGTGCTTGTTTGGGATGGTGGGTGCTTGTTTGGAACGGTGGGCTGGGTGCTTGTTTGGATCTTAAGGACCTGGTGGGTGCTTGTTTGGGACACCTATTTGTGTGCGGAGTGCTAATGATTATATGGTGTTGATGAGTTCGAGGGGTCTGCGCATCAATCGTGGTGCTAGGCCTGGTTAAATGAACCGCAAGAGGAAAATTGAAGAACACCGCTTTTGTTCAAGTGAACTCAGGGGACGATGCAGAGTCCGATCTCAAATGAAATTATGGTGCGAGGAAATTGAGAAACACGTCATTCACGGTGTCTCATCATCTCAGGGTGCTTATTAGAATGGTCTTATAAGGTGACGAAACTTGAGGTGTAGTGGATTTGAACATTTACGATGGTAAAGAGGAGTGCACAAGGATGATACGCAGCTCAAACTAGCCAGGGCCCCAGCAAATAAGTTACTTCTCCAGCTCCTGCTCCTTTGGGCTGTGCATTATATGCAATAAAGCACAAGGCACCTTGATAGCACACCAAGTGTATGGTTGGCCAAACCACACAGCACATGTACGTACATACCCTGTGCGTAGGCACATAGGTTACAGCAAAGATGCCTTGGTACGTACTGTTGAGTATGTGAGTATGTGCACACGAACAGTATTGGCCAGAATCAGCAATTCGGGCTGACATCAGGCTGCAGCATTAAGTGTAGGAAGAATCAGGGGCACCTCCCTTGCGGAAAGGTAGCCACCCGCATTTGGCCTTTCATGAGCTTACTACATTTGTGTCAGGTGGGCCCCATTCCTTACGACCATGAGGCTTACGAGGCTGAAAGCTTAGCTCGCCGCCAGGCGAGGCTAACCGGGCTCTCACATTTGGTGCGTTGGTCAGATGATCTGAGCAAATACCAGACTCTGAATTATGTGAGCTTCATGTTGCTTTTCTTTCATATACCTTCGTGCGCTGTTGGTCAGTTTATTCCGATGTAATCAAAAATGACTTGTACGGCGTCGGGCTCCATCAGTTACTTTCTTTTATCTGAAACTGGAGAGCAATCACCTTTTGACCTCATGGATGGGGACTTGTAATGAGGAGTTTTGCTGTGTGCTGTTTATATGCGTTGCAGGAGGTACAACAGTCACTGTGCTCTTGTCACATATGCTTGCGCTCTTTGTGTAAGGCTCACAGGAAGTTGTTTGCTTGGCTTTGCACTGCATGTATAACTTTTTCTTATTACTCTTGATTAGTGTTGGAAAATCCTGAAGAGGAAGGGCTTTTCCTGTCCATTCTTCTCAGGTTATCGTGTATTTTAGGAGCTTGTAACCTTGCGGCTGAAGGCCTTGTGTTGAGGCTTGTGTGGAGCTCATGCCTGCAAAACCTTCCTTCAGACATCTCAGCCTCAACGTGCTTATGTCCAACCGCCCCTTTCTTTGCCACATCTCTATACCACGGTGACCACACACACACACACACACACACACACACACACACACACATACACACACACACTCTCGCACACACACACACAAAAACATGTTCCTGTCTCACTTGCTGCACACCAGCTTCCGCTGCAGTTTCTTCTGTTCTTGCACTTTTGTGTGTCTGTACCTCACAGCTTTGTGCATGCCCCGCTGCTTCATATGTTTGCTGCAGCCTGAAGGTGGCCACACAAGCAGCGGCAGCAGCAGCAGCAGCGCCAGGGCAAAGAGCAAGTCGGCAGGCAATGGTGGTGGTGGCGGTGGTGGGAATAATCGTGCAGCACCACCAACATCGCAGCAGCAGAAAGACAGCAGAGCAGCCGTTCCTGGGGGAAGCTTAAAAGGTGCAGCATCAGGGCCAGCAGGGACGAAGGGCAGGCCAGCTTCAGGGGCAGCCCTGTGTGGGGCGACTCAGATTCCCAAAACTCTGCGGGAGGCACAGGAGGTGGTGTTCCAGGGACTGGGTCCCGAGCAGGTACAAAAGATTGGTTGCATGGGTATTCGTGGCTCATGGTTCTTGTTGTGGCCGTGAGCTCAAGTGTGCTACCAAAAATGCGTATACTAACAAGAGAGTGTCTTGCAACGTGGTAAGCACAATCAGGCCAGATAGACAGTGGTTTAACTGAAGGCTTCTATTTGTGCCCCACTCCTTTCACTGCACCAAAACAAAGAACACATGCCGCTGAGCATGAGCCTGTAAGAGTCGCATATGTGTCACAACATCGTGTGCATCATTACAACAATGTGTGCTGTGCGTGAATACGGTTGATGGAAGTCAAGGTTTTTTTGTTGTACACTCACGTGCACACTCACGTACACATACATACAAGCACATACACACACATGCGCATACACACTGTAGCTGCCGGACATCGTGGTGGAGGCTGAGGCCGAGCTTGCACGATGTCGAGGGTGGGAGCGTGCCTTTCCTTGCTTAGCCACGCCCTTAAAGTGAGTGATCTCCCTTGCATAGGATTGTACATCCAGCGATATGCTTGGCAATGTCTTGTGGCAAAATTACTTTTCCTTGCCCACCCACACCTTTCAAGTTGACAAGGGCACAACTTCTTTACGTACTTGATTTATCTTTAACGAGTAGTGGTGGCCTGGAGAAATCAGTGACACATATACGTACAACTGATTAATATTGTATGCCATTATCAAATAAAGCACCTGTCTGGGTCGTCTAGCTACATTGCCGCTTGGTACACAAATTCTTCCTGAACCTCTACGGATGATTACTTTTTAAAAGCAATTAAGCGTCATCGTTTGCGTCCACCCTTGGAGACGCATTTCTCTCTGCATCACTTTTGGGGGAAGCCTCACAGCCTTCCCCACTTTCCCTTCGCGAGCACCTCTCCCTGCTTCACTGTTGAGGGAAACCTCCTGACCTCCGCCACTTTGCCTTTTCCAATCACTGCAGGTACCTGGATTTGTTTCAAACACCGCGTGCCTCAAACATCATGCTGTGCAACTACTATGCACAAAAGGGGGGAGGCAGTACAAACGAAAAGGGGGCCTTGCAAAGGTCATCTTCTGGAAGTGGGACAAGGAGCTCAAAAGCTTCCCCTGGAAATAATTGGAAGCCTGGTGGTGGTGCGCGATAATGCCAGCACAGTTCCTGATGACTTGAAACCAATTTGATACTGAACTATTATTTTATTGTTTGTGAAGGAGTTGAACCCTTGCAGCGTGCTTTTGTGCTTTTATGAAGCCCGTGAAATTTTTCTTCTATAAAGTAAAATGCGGTCTGGATTGTTCAAGGAAGCAAATAGCGATTCTGCTCTATATTAGTACGTATTTGTAGGCCCGCGCGCCAATTTTGATTGGGCTTTGTGTCTGCTTTCCCGAGCTTGTGTTTGCAGTTGCGCTGCTATGTCTGGTTGTGCACTCCTTTTGCTTTTTTAAAATGAAGAACTATCCGCTTCTGGTGATAGTACAGCTAGCATAATCGGGGGGGAGGCCCTGTGTAGTGTGTAATGGGGAAAAGGATTGCGTAGGTGTCTGACCTGTCGCATTGCTCAACACATCTGGTCAAAGAAGATGGATAGAGGTAAAGGTTATAATGTGGTTTGGTGTGTGTTGTATGCAGCTTAATATTAACGGTTGCTTGCCACTAGTAATTTTTATATTTTTTGTGTGTGCCTGTCAGCTTGCTGTGCTCTGTCTGTTTGTGAGTAGCAACCAGAACAACCAGAACAAAGGCAGGTGGACGCATGGTCTGTTGTTTCCTATGGTCATCATCGTATTATCGTGCTCCGACCTGCAAGCCCCTCTCAGTTATAGCGGAGTAAGATGTATAGGCCTTTAGCCTGGCATGGCCAAAAAAGGATAAGTACCACCATCAACCACGCTGTCTGAAATAGACTCGGGCACAGAGGTTTTGAATAAGGGATGTTCCTTTTCCTTCTTAATTGTTGAGGCTCATAGCATTTCAAGTAGCTATGAACATCCTCCTCTTA
>Ga0307967_1002119_pt1 | contig 11634 bp, 13 predicted proteins | sample OrgLakmetagen648_FD_201828 | JGI IMG/M metagenome (GOLD analysis project Ga0307967, IMG submission 201828) | Saline water microbial communities from Organic Lake, Antarctica - #648 | ecosystem: Environmental > Aquatic > Non-marine Saline and Alkaline > Saline | place: Antarctica: Organic Lake... | reverse complement strand
AGGTTCTTTCAGAAAATCAAGCAGTTCAGGCGATTGGCTACACGCTATGAGCGACTGGCAAGAAACTACCAGTCACTACTCTGTCTCGTGTCAGCGGTTATATGGCTGGCCTAATTGTTAACGCCCCCTAGCGGGACAGCCGTTAATTTGGTGGATATCCCGATCAAAGTTGGCAGGTCAAGCGACAACCTCTACGTCCAATCCTTTCTCGCTGATCAGAAAGCTGGTCTGGACGACATGATCGCCACCTTAGAGATATTGCAGAAGGCTCAGAAGAACAAGGCGGTAGACATTGACTACGCTCGCCTACGCGAAGCGATGGAAACCAACAACGGTCGAGTGATCACGCTTGTCCCGAATGCTCAACCTGCTACACCAGCCTCTCAACGGCTAAAGTGGCCCAAAAGTTTCCTCAACGAGATTGCCTTATAAGACCGGGACAGAATGTGCTTGGCGTTGTGATCCGTACGTGGCAGAGCGAGTGACCTCAACGCCTATGTTTCGGGTCCCGAATAATTAATTACGCATTGCCAAAATCACTCGGGTGGTCTTGCTGCCGCTGTTTCACTGCGCCAATGGGTGACTGATGAAGCTTAATGCCGTGAATCTAGCATCCGATAATGGGCTTAGTCGCCAACTCTCGCTGACACCATCCACCGGCGACGTCGAACGACTGCGGCTCAGGATCGCTGTGCTGTGGTCGTGTCGTGGGAATGTCCGTGAAGGGCCCAGTAGAGCTATTCCTCCAGCCCGTGGGAATGGCCGTGGGTTTCGATCCTCTCGACATGGCCCTGAAGTGTCTCGAAGGTCGAAAAGGTGTGCGTCGAAGCGGGCAGGACCGACCATGCAAGAAGGGACACGCAAAGGAGCGCGGTAAACGCAGTTTGTCCCAATCTCCGTAAGGGGCTCATTACTCTGACCTGTCTACTCGTCGCTCGTGTGGCGCGTCGTGGCACCATCTTGATCTATCCTCTGAGGGAGGATATTCTGTTCCTATGACAACTCACCCTGTTCATGCAACCCGTCCTGCGTTGGTCGCCCGGCTGAAACGTGCTGACGGCCACCAGCGCGCCGTGATCGAAATGATCGAGGCGGGCAAGCCCTGCGTGGAAATCGCCCAGCAGATGCAGGCGGTCGAAAAGGCCGTCACCAATGCCAAACGGGCGCTCATCCATGATCACATGGATCATTGTTTGCACTCCGACAATCCCGAAGCTGATCGCGCCGAACTGCGAACGATTGCCCGTTATCTCTGAGGTCCGCCATGCTCGAAATTCTCGTCGACCGCACTTACCGCCATCTGTTTCTGGCACAGGTCGTTGCCCTTCTGGGAACCGGGCTGGCGACGGTTGCGCTCGGGCTGCTTGCCTTCGACATCGCGGGGGACGGCGCGGCGATGGTGCTGGGCACCGTCTTCACGATCAAGATGGTGGCCTATGTGGGCATTGCTCCGATTGCCGGAGCCTTCGCGGATCGCGTGCCGCGCCGTGCGCTGCTGGTGACGCTCGATCTGGTGCGGGCAGGCGTGGCCCTAGCGCTACCGTTCGTGACAGAGGTCTGGCAGGTCTACGTGTTGATCTTCCTGCTGCAATCGGCCTCCGCCGCCTTCACACCCACTTTTCAGGCGACGATCCCGGATGTCCTGCCCGAGGAGGCGCGCTATACCCGCGCGTTGTCGCTGTCGCGGCTGGCCTACGATCTGGAGAATATTGTTAGCCCTACACTGGCCGCGCTCCTGCTGGCGGTAATGTCCTACAATACGCTTTTCTTCGGCACAGTCGTAGGCTTCATGGCCTCGGCCCTTCTGGTCGTCTCGGTCCTGCTGCCCAGCCCCCGCCCGTCCGAGCCACGCGGTGTCTATGATCGAACCACACGCGGCATCCGCATCTATCTGGCCACGCCCCGCTTGCGTGGGCTCTTGGCTCTGAACCTCGCCGCCGCAGCGGCGGGCGCGATGGTTCTGGTCAATACAGTGGTTCTGGTGCGCGGATCGCTTGAGTTGTCGGAAAGCGCGCTGGCATGGACGATGTTCGCCTTCGGCGCAGGCTCCATGATGGCTGCGCTGGTCTTGCCGCGCCTGCTGGACGCACTGCCGGACCGGCCCGTCATGTTCGGTGGCGCATTACTGATGATGGCGACGTTGGTGGGGCTGGGTGTGACAATTCTTGCGGTTGGTCTCGACTGGTCCCTCCTTCTGGCAGCTTGGCTGCTCGTAGGGCTGGGATATTCTACCGTTTTGACGCCCTCGGGCCGGTTGTTGCGCCGTTCCTCCCACGCGGAAGACCGCCCTGCGCTGTTCGCGGCGCAATTTGCGCTGTCCCACGCCTGCTGGCTGGTGACCTATCCGCTGTCGGGCTGGCTGCTGACGGTCTACGGCGTCGTCCCTGCGCTGATCGGGCTGGCCGCCCTCGCTGCCGTCGGCGTGCTGGTGGCCTTGAAGCTCTGGCCCGCGAACGATCCTGTTGAGCTTGAACACACCCACAACAATCTGCCGCTCGATCATCCGCACCTTCAGGGGCGTCGAAGGCACAGCCACGCCCTTGTCATCGACGAGAACCATCCCCGCTGGGCCAAGCTTTTCTGAGGCGGTGAGGGGGCTAACCTGCGTCCTTGCATCGACCATGGAACGGTGATCTTTCCCGCCTTAGCTGAAATTGTATTGAACTTCTGGTCTCTGCAAACACGATTATCCGACGACCAGTCCCGGATCGAAGCAATGATAGCTGGACCTTGTCAGGCTATTATGATCCAACGAAGGCGATCGGCTCCAGCACACCAAGCAACCATTGAAAGCCCAGACTCGCCACGACCATAAGCGCCAGAGTGACCCGTAGCGTCACCCAGGACCAGCTGCCCACCACATGCATCTCACCTTGCGGTGCCTTGAACATGGTCACCGCGATCACTCTCAGGTAATAATAGAGAGAAATCAAGGTATTGATGGCGGCCACCACCGCGAGCCAGGCATAGCCCGCCTCGATGGTCACCTCGAAGAGCAAGAATTTACCGAAGAAGCCCACCAGCGGCGGAATTCCCACCAGAGACAACAGCGCGAGGATCAACGCAGCGGTGACCAGCGGTTGGCGATAGGCCAAGCCATGGTAGTGTTCGACATTTGTACGCCCGCGCAGATGAGTGACAATGCCGAAGGCCAGCAGATTGGCCAGGGCATAGGCGACAAGAAAGGCCAACAGTGCCGGCAAGGCGTCGACACCGCTCCCTACCACGACAATCGCCATTAACATATAGCCGGACTGGGAGACGCTGGACCAACCCAGCAGTCGCCTGAGATCCGTCTGCCTAAGCGCTGCCAGGTTGCCCAGCGTCATAGTGGCAACAGAAATCAGCGCAATAATGCTGGGCCAAGCCAGGTTTTCCGGCAGAATCGTCACGAAACGCGCCAAAGCCACCGCCGCACCAATTTTCGGGGCGACGGTCAGAAACGCCGCGATAGGCGCCGGAGCCGCCTGGGCCACATCCGGCATCCAGGCGTGGGCCGGTACCGCGCCGAGCTTATAGATCAAGCCCAGCACAATGCAGGTCACTGCCACGCTCAAAGCGAGCGAGTCGGTGCCCGCCTGAAAGGTTTCGCTGGCCACGATATAGTCCGTATCCCCCACTAGGCCGAACAGGATCACCACGCCGATGGTCAGCAACGCATTGGCCAAGGCGCCGATCAGAAAATACTTCATCGCCGCCTCCAAGGCCGGCGTGAAGCCGCGATGGTAGGCCGCCAGCGGATAACTCGCTGCAGAGGATAGTAGCACCCCCACCACCAGCTCCATGGCGTCATTGGCTGAGGCCATCATGATCATGCCCAGCAGCGAAAACAGGCAGAGGGCGTAATACTCGCCGTGGCGCCGATCGCTGCGCATCCAGTCCGGCGATAAGGCTACCACCACCACACCGCTGAAGAGGATCAACAGCTTGGCGGCGATTGCTACGCCGTCCAACGCCCAGACACCGGAAAACGTCAGCCTGGGGGGCGCTCCCCACTGCAAGATACCGAACCCCAGCGCAAACAGCAGCGCGACCAAAGCCACCACCGCGGCCCAAGCTTGATGCCGCTGTGGCGCAAAGGAAGCAAACAGCACGATAAGCACCGCACCGAGCAATAGCGTGATTTCCGGAAGCAGATCACCGAGAGGCATTAGCGACCTCCGATCAGCAGCGCGCTGGCACCATCGATTACTTCAAGCAGAAAGCTTGGGTAAACCCCGATGATCACAATACCCAGCCCCAAAACACTCAGAACCACCACTTCAACGCGATTCAGTTCCGTGAATTGGCCAAGATGGACCGGCAAACTACCGAAGAATAACCGGCGCAACAGATCCAGGAAGAGCCCGGCGGTAATCAGAATACCCAGCACCGCTAGTACGGCAAGCCAGGGGTAGACGGCGAAGGTGCCGGCGAATATCTGAAACTCCGCGACAAAGCCGGCGAGCCCGGGCATCCCCAGACTGGCAAAGGCGACGAGCACGGTCAGCCCGGTCAAGAGCGGCGCCTGGTGGGCCAGGCCACCATAATAGTCCAGGTCGTACTCCCCGGTGCGCTGCCAAAAACTGCCACAGATCAGAAACAACGCGCCGGTAATCAGGCCGTGGGCGACCATCTCCACCGTGGCCCCGGTCAGCGCTAGTTGCTTCGCCGCCAAGTTATCGCTGAAGCTCGCCGCCACGGCGATACCCAGCACCGTATAGCCCATGTGATTGATCGAGGTATAGGCAATACGTCGCTTGAGATTACGCTGACCAAGCGCTACCAGAGCGCCATAGAGAATCGCCACCAGGGCGATGATCCCGACGACTAAAGCGTAGCGCTCGAAGGTGTCCGGCAGCATGGCAAGCGGCAGGCGCACCATGCCGTAGGTACCCATCTTCAAAAGCACCCCGGCGAGGATCGCCGACGCGGGCCCGGGTGCGTCTACGTGCGCCTGGGGCAACCAGGTATGCAGCGGCACCAGCGGCGTCTTGATCGCAAGGCCCAGCATCAGACCAAGAAACACCAATCCCGCATAAAGCCCGCCATCCGCCAGAGGCCGCTGCTCGATGATCAGACGCATATCAAAACTCGGCGTATCAAGCGACAGATAAAGCCCGATGATCCCCAGCAAAAGCGCCAGTGAACCGGCAAAGGTGAACAAAAAGAAGGTCAAGGCAGACAGTTGCGGCTTGCCGTGCCCCCAGCGCCCGATCAGGAAATACATGCCCACCAGGCTGAGATCAAAGAACACATAAAACAGCAGCAGATCCAATACCAGGAACACCGCCAGTGAGGTGGCCATCAGAAACAGCATCCAGGCATAGTATTGATGGGCATCAGGCTGGCGAGATTGTCCCCTAGTATCCGCCGGATAGGCGATGGCCGCTAAAAACACCAGAGCACTCATGGTCGCTACTGCCAGGGCGATACCGTCCACCCCGACCCGATAGGCCACACCGATAGAAGGTACCCAGGGCACCTCCAACACATGCTGAAACAGCGGCCCATCCGGGTCGAAGCCGAACCAGGCCCACACCAACATGGCCAGGGAAAGCGCGGCAACGATAATGCCGCAAATTCTGGCACCACTTTCGCTCCAGCGCGGCACGAACGCTAACAACAACGCGCCCAATAAAGGTAGACACCAGGCCAAGGTCAGAATCACAGGCTTGCTCCTTACAGCGCATCGCCGAGTAACAGAATAATCAACAAAATGGCAAAGCCGATGGCAATACCCGCGTAGTAATGATGGGTCTGACCGGTTTGAGCCTTGCGCGCCCAGCCGCCGCCGCGACGAATCAGCCCTGACAGAGCGCTAGGTAACCGATAGGATAAGGGCTCGCCGAATGTGGCGCTGAAGCGCGCCATCCACGTCACGGACGAGGCACTACCACGCAAGCTGGCATCGACGATTTCGTCGTCGCTGCGGGCCAAACCTAGGGCAGTACGTGTCGTTCGCGCCACCAGCGCACGGGTGGCTTTTTCCATTACGTCGGTATCAAAGCGAGCCAGGCTGACGCCCAGTCTCACCGTGGTGTCGCCGACGCCACGGGTCAGGGGCACCAGTTCCCACCAGCGGGCCGCGGATCGCATCCAGCTCTGTTGCATCACGGGCTGGCCGCGTCGTATCAAGGCAACACCCAAGATAATACCCAGCACCACCAATATCAGGGACAGGACGAGCAGCCAGCGGTGACTGTCGATACGCGGCAACCCCAAGCCCCATCGGAGCCAGGATTGAGCCTCGGGCCACCAGAACACGGACAGCAACAGAGTTAACGTGGCAAGCCCCCCTACCGCCAGATACTCGGCCCAGTTGATCTGTGGTGAACTCTGTTCGCGGCGGTGGGAACGCCCAAACATGGCAAGCTGAAACCGCGTGGCATAGATTGCACTCAGCCCGCCAGCTAGCGCCACCCCCAAGGCGAGCCACGGGGACGTCTCGTAAGCCACGGAAACGATCTGCTCTTTGGTCCAGGCGGCTCCGAGAGGCGCAAGCCCAGCAAGCGCCAGGGCGAGGATGCCACTGAACAAGGCAATGATCGGTAACCGGCTGCCCAAGCGCATATCCGCAAGCCGATAACTTCCCGTCTGACGCTCGGCGACCCCGGTCACCAGAAACAGACCGGCCTTGAAGAAGCCATGGGCCAGGAAATGCAGAATCGCCACGCCGGGGTAGCCAGCCCCCACCGCAACCCACATCAGCCCATACTGAGCGGAGGTGGAAGCCGCCAGTAGCTTCTTGGCATGCCCTTGAACAAGGCTCACCAGCCCGCCCGTCAGGGCAGTGGTCAAGCCGATAACGATAATTGCCGGCATTAGCCAAGCCACTTCCGCGAGCAGCGGCTGCAATCGCGCCAGCAGATAAAAGCCTGCCGCGACCAAAGTCGCCGCGTGCAGCAACGCCGATACCGGCGCCGGACCGGACATGGCGGCAAACAGCCAGGCAGAAAACGGTACCTGAGCGGACTTGGCCATCGCCGCCAGTAAAATGCCCGCTGCCGCCACCTGCATCAGGCCACTATCCAACCCGGAAAGGTGTTGATAGCCGAAGCCGCCGCTACCGGCGAACACTGCCGCCGCAGCGATATAGAGCCCCAGATCGCCGAAACGAGTGACGATAAAAGTCTGAATGGCATTTCCTGATGCGTTTTCATCCTGCCAATGATGGGAAACAAGCGCCCAGGAACAGGCACCGATCAGCTCCCAACCCACCAGCAACGTCAGCAGATCCTTCGCCAATATCAATAGCTCCATGGCACCGACAAAGGCCACCATGATCGCCAGCAAGCGCCCCAGGGGCGGGCGTTCATGAAAGCCCGCGAAAAGCAGGATAGGCAAGGCGATGACCGGTACTGCCAGGGCAACGATGCGACTTAACGGCGTCAATCCTAGCTGCAGCACCAGTATCGAGTTGAGCGCGTAGTTCCCTCGCCAATCGTTAGCGATCGCCAGCGCTACCATGCTGGTTACCGCGACTACGGCAAGCAAAGCCAGTAGAGTCGCCCAGACGCGCCCACCGCGACGACCGCTGAGATAAATTAGCGGCGCGGCGAGAACCGGCAGTAATGGCACTATCCATAACGTCATGAGTTAGCCTTTCAAATCGGCGATGGACTCCGTCACGTCCGCCTGCTTGCCTCGGTACACCGCCACCACCAGCGCGAAGCCCATGGCCATTTCGATGGCCATCACTGCCATGACGACGATGGTCAACAGCTGCCCTTCCGGCACGCCGGCGCTGCTCATCGCCCAGAAGCCTACTGCGGCGAGCATCACTCCGTTAAGAATCAGTTCGAGCCCCATCATCAGCATCACGAAGGACTGCTGGGAAAGCGCCCCATAAATGCCGATACCAATCAACGCCGCCGCCAGCAGCAATACCGTGGTTAACGTCATGGCGTTCTCCTGATTAGTGACCGTGATGATGCCCACCTGCTCCGCTATCTTCCTCCGGCATTCCCGCCGGCTCGCCGCCGGGTTCAAGCCCGGGAGGCATCGAGCCTTCCTGAGCAGAACCAAAACGCCCGCGCTGGCTCGACAGCACCACTACGCCGATCATGGTGGCAAGCAGCACCACACCGGCGGACTCGAAGATCAACATGGAGTCCCCAAGCAACTCGTTGCCTAATGACGATACGGGCTCCAAACCAGCGGGCAGCGGTTGAACAGGAAACCGGGACAGCAGCGCCATGGCAGCCAATATCACGAAACTGGCAATGCCCGCGCCGATGGAAAGCTTGTGCTGGTGCACCATCATCATCGGATTAAGTCCCGCCGGGTTCATCATGAACATCACCATGAACAGCGCCATGACCATCATCTCGACGCCCATCATGAAGAACATCGCCACCCCCAGATACATGGCAGAAAGCAGCAGCATGATCGCGCCTACGGTAATAAAGGAAAGCAGCAGGAAGAACGAAGCTCGAACCATGGAATCCGTACGAAACACTCGCCAGCCGGTATAGACCGCGAATAGTGCCAGCAAGATAAAGACCACATCCACGAAGAAAGAAGTATTCATAACAGCGCTTCCACCCCAGCCCAGATCAGATCAATGAAGGAAAGCGGCAGCAGTGCCAGCCACATCAGGCTGATGCAGCGCTCCGGCGTGATCCTGGCAAACCAGCGTCCCAGCCAAGCCAGTATCGCGAGTACCGCCAGCATCTTGAGCATTACCCATAGCGGCCCGGGTAGCCACGGCCCCAGCCAGCCACCCAGAAAAGCCGTAGTTGCGATACCACTAAAGGCCACCAACATAGCGCTCCGGGCGAACTCCCAGACTAGCCGCTGGGGGCCAGAGACCTCCACACTAGTGCCGCCGGCCAAGTCCGTGGAGTCCGCCAAATTGAAGGGACCACGAAAGGTAATGGAAAGGCCAACAATCAGGAAAAGCGGTAAGCCCAAGGGCTGACGCAGCACGTTCCAGAGTTCCTGTTGGGAAGCCACCACTTGGGTAAGCGCCAGGGACTCCGCCGGCAGCGTCACGCCGATCAGTACGAACATACTGATCAGGATATAGGAAAGCCCCAGAGCCACGTAACGATAGGCACCGATCAGAGCCAAGTGGGTATTGGCGGACCAGCCTTGCAGGAAAATTACCACCGTCGCGAGCGCCTCGACGCTGCCCCATAGCACCAGGCTGGTAGTAATATCCGTAGCCACCCAGTCCCGCGACCAAGGCACAAGGGCAAGGCCGATAGCAGCCAGGGTCAGGTAGAGCGCCGGAGCCAGCCGCCAGCCCCACCAGTCCGGCGCCTCCGTGACATTGGCTTGCTGGGAAAGCAACCAGGCGCCGCGGCTCAGTGGCAAGAGCCAGACGCTTTGCGCCTGAGGCAGGCCGAAGGATCGCGCCGCCAAACCGTCCAATACCGCCAGCAGATAAACCCCGCCCCCTAAAGTGGCAAAGACCAGCAGCAGCGGCCAAATCAGCTGATCGAGGATCATGGACGAGCCCATTGAGAGACCCCCGCTACATCGAGACTCGCGATGGTGGCCAAAGCCTCTCCCCATTCAAGCCCCGGCAACAGCTTTTCCAGCAAGGCGCTGGCGTCGCCTGGCCGTTCGTCGCGCCAAACGCCGCGCGGCGTCTCCACCACCCCGGTAGTAGCGGTAACGGCGTCGTTCTGTTGCGCTCGGGCGGCGAGGGTCAGCGACTGAGCAACTTCCGCCAACCGTTGACGCCAGCGGGACTGAGTATCGCCCGCCTGCTGGGAGATCGCGGAAAACCCCAGGCGACGGTAGCCCTCGTCATCACGGCGCGCATCGCCCTCGATCCCTGCGGCCCGAGCGGCGAAGCCTCCTAGGGCCTCGGCGTGTTCTGTATTGAGTGTGCCGCACGTCGGCAAATGTAAGGCGAAGAAACCTCGACGTTTCAAACACCTTTCAAAATCTTTGAAGCCCTTTTCCAGAGCGGTGATTGTCTGCCTATCGCACGCCTCGGCCAAGCGCAGGGCACGCCAGGCAAGGTCTGGCAAACCCGCCAGATGCAGCGCATGAAAGAGCGCTCGCAGATGGTATTGCACTCGCGCTCGCTCCAGCCGAGCAATAGACATGGCGTGCTCCCAGGCATCGAAAAACACTGGCGACATGGCACGCGGAAACGGCCGCGACTGGACGGAAAACTGCTGAACGATATCGCCTTGCAAGATCACCTCCGCCTCAAGTCCTGCTGGCCACAAGGGAAAGAACGGCCCTAGGCGGAAGGTCAGGGTATCCAAAGCCAGGCCATCGCGCAGATCCTGTGTGGGTGGCATGGCCATGGGGCGCCCGTAGGGTACGCCACCCATCATGCCCTCACCGCCGTGGCCATCATCACCGAGACCTCGCCAGGGGTTGGGCGGCTCGTCCACCAGTAATCGAGGGGAAACGCCGAGCTCACCGCGTAGCACCTTGCGATGCGCATCGACCAAGGCGTCGGGCAGCGCCTCCAGGGAATCCACTCTCACGACACCGGCTTGTTGCAACTCCAATAGCGGCTCGCTCTGATACCAAAGCGTTGTGAAGGGTGCGGGAAGCTGATCGTGAACGCGGCGCAAGGGTTCATGCAACTCCGGCGGCACTCCACCGGCCACCAACAGCAGCGAAGCGTGGCGGGGGGAGTCCACCAGTTCGATCTCTGGATGTAGCGCTAGCTGGTAAAATGCCTCTTCCCCCTGCATTCCCAAGGCGGGAAACACCGTTGCCGGGCCGCGTGCCGCGAGGCGAGAGAGCCAACTTACTGCCACTTGAACACTCCTTCCCGCCAGCCATAGAGGATACCCACGCAAAGAATGGCCAAAAACATGCCCATTTCCATCACCGCTTTCATGCCTTGCTCCACATAGACCACCGCCCAAGGGTACATAAACATCATTTCCATCTCGAAGGCGATGAGCAGTAGTGTCATGGGATAATAGCGAAGATGATAGCGGCTCCAGGCGTGGGTATCAGGCCAACCACCACCGAGAAAAGGGGCGCGTTGTGGATACGTGGCCATGGGTTGGCGACGGTTTGGCCACCACTGCAGCAATAAGCCGCCACCCAGGCTGATAAGCAATACGATCAGAAGTGCGAGTAGCTCCATGATACTCCCGCCTGCCAGATGAACTAACCTTATTCCGTTACTTGCTAAACGCTAATGTAACTCAGCCTAGCACAGTGGCCGCGCCCCTTTCCTGAATCCTAGCTGAATAGCCGATGGCAAATGGTGGCGCGTGTGCGAGCGGTCATGCTGAGTCGTGCGATAGCGCCACCGGGCAATGGTGGAACACGACACATGGTAGCGCCGGGCCAATTCACTATCGCTGACCGCTGCCGGCGCTTGCTGAATCTCCTGACGGGTGCGTGGTGTTGTGGTGGCCGTTTTATGCAGTTTGATATCCATCTCGCTGCTCCTGGATAAATTGCGCAATGAGGTCGCGCGCTGCCAACAGAGGATAACTCCTATGGCTTAATCTATCAGCCGGGGCTCTACAGCTAGTCTAGTCAAACTCTTCGTATTCGTTTGGGTGCTGCCCTTCTACTCTTCCAGGTTCGCCTTTATCCAAGGAATTAATTGGCTCTTCGACGTTGGATGTGGAATTTACCCCCTGAACTGGGCCAAAATATGGCCTCCACAATGACAGGACGTATGACATGGACGGCACCCAGATTATGACCCTCGGC
>Ga0307967_1002116_pt1 | contig 11648 bp, 7 predicted proteins | sample OrgLakmetagen648_FD_201828 | JGI IMG/M metagenome (GOLD analysis project Ga0307967, IMG submission 201828) | Saline water microbial communities from Organic Lake, Antarctica - #648 | ecosystem: Environmental > Aquatic > Non-marine Saline and Alkaline > Saline | place: Antarctica: Organic Lake... | reverse complement strand
GGGCGGCCTTATTTGGTGCAGCACAGCGCCGGCTCGGGCAAGTCCAACTCGATCGCCTGGCTCGCCCACCAGCTCGCCAACCTGTACGACGTTAGCGGCCAGCAAAAGCGCTTCAACTCGGTGATTGTGGTCACCGACCGCACCGTGCTCGATAGCCAGCTGCAAGACACTATCTATCAGTTTGAACACGCCCGCGGCGTGGTGCGCTGCATTACCCGCGATGTGGGTAATCAAAGTAAATCCGAACAGCTGGCCGAGGCGCTGGCGAGCCATACGCGTATTATTATCGTCACCATTCAGACGTTTCCGGCGCTTTTCGACGCGCTGGATAAACGCCCGCAGCTGGCGGAAGGTAGCTACGCGGTCATCGCCGATGAAGCGCATTCATCCCAGGCCGGCGACTCCGCCCGCAAGCTCAAGGGGTTGCTGGCGGGCGCCGAGCAAACAAACGGCGACGAGGAAGACGCCGGTAGCGATGTAGACAAAACCGTTAGCGCCGAGACGTTGATGGCCGCCGCCGTTGCCTCAAGGGGCCCGAACGAGAGCATCAGCTACTACGCGTTTACCGCAACGCCCAAATCCAAGACGCTGGAGCTTTTTGGCCGCGTCCCCGACGCCAGCTTGCCGCCGAGCATAGACAACAAACCCGAGGCGTTTCACCTCTACTCCATGCGCCAGGCGATTGAGGAAGGGTTTATCCTCGATGTGCTGACAAACTACGTGACCTACAGCACCGCCTGGAAGCTCGCGCACCCCGACGGCGAAGATCAAGAAGTCGACGCCAAAAAAGCCTCGCGCACGCTGGCCAAATGGGTACGCCTGCAGCCTTACAATATCGCCCAGCGCATCGAGGTGATTGTTGAGCACTTTCGCGCCAACGTTCGCCACCTGCTCGACGGCCAGGCCAAAGCGATGGTGGTTACCGCCAGCCGCCAAGAGGCGGTGCGCTACCAGCTCGCTATGCGCCAGTATGTTGAAGATCAAGGCTATGACGACGTGCACCCGCTGGTGGCATTCTCTGGCAGCGTGCCGGCGGATGAGGTGATCCCCGAAGAAGTCAGCGAGTCGAGCCAGCTGCTCAACCCCGGCGTTCGCGGGCGGGACTTGGCCGACGCGCTGGATTCCGACGACTTCAACGTGATGATCGCGGCCAACAAGTACCAGACCGGCTTTGATCAGCCCAAGCTGTGCGCCATGTACGTGGATAAGAAGCTGAAGGGCGTGGACTGCGTACAAACGCTATCGCGGCTCAACCGGCTGTTTCCCGGCAAGCAGACGTTCATCCTCGACTTTTTCAACGACGCCGAGGATATTCTCGAGGCCTTCATGCCGTACTACCGCAAGGCCGAGTTGGCGGATGTGTCCGACCCGCAGGTGGTCTATGACCTCAAGGATACGCTGGACGAAAGCGGCATTTATCACTGGCTTGAGGTCGAGATGTTTGCCACGGCGTTTTTCGACGCCAAGGCGCCGGCCTCACGGCTGAGCTATCACTGCCAGCCCGCGCAAGAGCGCTTCAAAACGCGCTACGGGGCAATTCTGGATCAGCTCAACGCGTGGCAAGAAGAACGCCAACGGACCGAGCAGCAGGGCGATGAAAAGGGTGTAAAACGCGCCGAGCAGGAGCTAAAAGACGCGGGCAAAACCCGCGACGAACTCGACCTGTTCCGCAAGAATCTGCAGAGCTTTGTGCGCACCTACGAGTTTTTGAGCCAGATTATCGCCTTTGACGATACCGAGCTGGAACAGCTGTGCGTGTTTGCTAAGCACCTCCACCCGCTGCTGCGCACTGACCGCCTGATGGAAGACGACCCCATCGATCTTAGCGAGTTAGCACTTGATAGCTACCGGCTGACCAAGCGCGCTGAGCAGCGGCTGTCGCTGGAAGAAGGCAGCGGCGACTACGGTTTAAAACCGATCTCCGAGGTGGGCTCGGGCAAACCCCACGACCCCGAAAAGCAGCATCTGGATGAGGTAATCGAGCGGCTTAACGAGGTGTATGGCGCCGACGTCAGCGACGCAGACAAGCTGCACTTCGCCAACGGCATTGCCGAACGTATCGAGCGCGACGAGGCAGTGATGGCTCAGGTCAATAACCACAGCGCTGAGCAGGTAATGCACGGGCTGCTGCCGAAAAAGATCACCGAGGTCGTGCTGGACTCGCTGAGCGATCACGAGAAGCTCTCCATGCCGCTTTTAGAAAACGAAGAAACCGGTAGGCAGTTTGCGCTGCTGATTCTTAAGCTATTGGCGGGAAGAAGCAGCGCGCGGGCTGAAACGACCGACTGAGCAGTTACCCGACAAGGCCGGCGACGGTGTAGCCGACTACGTCGAGAAATTTTGACTGCGTTTCGCCGGCTTACTTAAAAGCCTCTTTATGAAAAGCGATCAGCTCCTGAACGTCGTGCATGCCGGGTTCTTCGCTTTCCTGCGCCGAGCCACCGGCGAGAACTTCAAGAACCGTGCGTACGCCCCGTGACAGAGACTCAAGTTGGTAGCCGCCTTCCAGCACCATGGCAAGGCGTCCGCCGCAGTGTTTGTCAGCTAGCTCCTGCACGATACGGGTCAGCATGCCAAAGCCGTTGAAACTGAGGTTCATGCACAGGTCTAGGCGGTGCATGTCGAAACCCGCCGAGACGAGAATCACATCTGGCTGAAACCACTCCACGGCGGGTACCAGTATTTCGCGGTAGGCCTGTACCAGGGCAAGATCGCCGCTGCCGGCGGGCAGGGGGACGTTAACCGTCATGCCTTCCCCCAGCCCTTCGCCGGTTTCTTCCTTGTTGCCGGTGCCCGGATAAAAAGGGGCGGCACGGTGAGTGTCGAAAAACAGCACGTTGGGAGAGGTCCAGAAGATATCCTGCGTCCCGTTGCCATGGTGAACGTCCCAGTCAATGATCAATACGCGTTCACAGCCCAGAACGGTATGCGCATGCGCCGCAGCCACGGCTACGTTGTTGAACAGACAAAAGCCCCGCGCCCTGACCGATCCCGCATGATGGCCTGGCGGCCGGCACAGGGCGAAAGCGCTACCGGCACGTCCGGTAACAACCGCATCAACGGCGGCTATAGCCGCACCCGCGGCGACCTCGGCGGCGTCGATGCTGCCAGGGGACACCGCCGTCGTATCAACGTCCAGCCAAGTCTGCTTGCCCCGCAGCGCATAGATGTTCTCAAGGTACGATGTGGCATGCACCCGGCCCAGCTGTTCCTGCGTGGCAGCGCTTGCGGTCTTGTAGCGGACCCCCGGCACGGGCTCAAGCGTCAATAAATCAGTAATAGCCAAGAGTCGTCCCGGGTGTTCGGGGTAGCTCCACTTGGTGGCGGCGCCGTCAAAAAGCCCGCCGAGCATTGCCTGTATTCGGCTGTCTAGTTTGCCGGGCTGAAAGGGCGCCTGAGCATCCGGCTGGTGCGCCAGCATGCGTTCATCATGGATGACAAGTACGTCGCGTTCGCCGATCAATGGGACATCCTCCATGGCACAGCCGGTTGCCATAAAGGGCAGCAGGTTGGCGCAGTTCAAGACGGGACTTCATGCATCATGCATCATGCACGATGTATCCGTGTCTATACGTTGTAGCACATAGGGGGTGACGCTGCCTTCTCCATGCGCCCGCTGGTTGGGTAAATATGCGGCCTGCCCCGCAGGGCCGGCCACATTATTCGCGTATACCTTCACTCGTCCATCATGCCTTCCATCAGGCTTCTCATATCCATAGGCTCCGCGGGGAGCTCAAACGTGGTCGCGGGTGGGTCGATGCGGCTGATCGAGTCGATCTGGAACTGCTCATCCATGCGCAGCAGGCCACGGTCATCGTCCGGCAGGCTGTTCTCAAAGGAGGCGGTAAGTTCCGGGCCGCCCATGGCACTCATCGAGCCTAGATACGCCTGAGTCATTTCCACTACCAGTGGGTCGTCGGTCAGTACGGCGTCGCCGGTCTTGCGGCTGCCGTCCGGATTGGTCCAGGACATGCGATAGACCCGGCCCTTGACGCCCGCCACCGTGGCGGTTGCGCCGGTGGCCTTGACCGACTCGATGCTGCCAAACGGGTTTTCATCTTTTAGCTCCTGGCTGGCCATGCCCTGAACCATGGCACTCATGCCCGATAGATCCATGACTTCCATCTCGCCGTCACTCTGGCTGACCATATACATCTTACCGTCGCGGACAAGCATATAGTCGGTCGTATCGCCGATGTCCATGCGCATGGTGTCGGTGTCGTGCCAGGTGATGATGGTGGTTTCCGTTGACTCACCGGTGGGCGTACTTCCTTCGGGTTGACCCATGCTTATTGTGGCCTTGCCGCCGGCTAGTGCCACGCCGGGCAGCGATAACAGCACGATGGCGGCCAGCGGGCCAAGTCGGGTCAGGGGGTGCAGTAATCGAGTCATAGCGTTTTCCTTTATGGCGGGTGGTGAGAGAGTCATCAATCGTTCGGCAGTGGCATGCTGGCGATCGAACACAATTCCTCCTGCTGTAGCTGGCATCTTGTCATGGGGTGTCTTCCCGGTGTTGGCGATTTTGGGCGATGTATCACAGTGTATGTTCCGCATGCAGATGCTGCCCCGTCTGAATGGAGGGGATGAGGCCAACACCTGGTGTGCTCCCACCGCGTCGGCAGCGTTGCAGCTAATACTCCCGTAGGGGTAGGATTTCTTTAGCAATTGAGCATATATCCGGTGACTTTATCGGGAAAAATAGAGGTTGCTATCCGTGCAAAGGCAGAACAATTCAAATCAAACGAACGATGACGCGATTGATGACTCGGTGCGCTGGCGTATTCTGGTAGTGCTGCTGTCTGCTATCTCTATGTCGCTGATTAGCGTCAGTATTGTCAACGTAGCGTTGCCGGCTATCCAAGAGGGCTTGGGTGCGTCGCAGTCCGATTTGCAGTGGGTGCTTTCGGGTTATGCGCTAACCTTCGGGGTGGTGCTGGTCGCGGCGGGTCGCGCCGGTGACATCATGGGGCGCGGGGGCATTTTCATCATCGGCGTGGCGGTATTCACCGCGGCGTCTATTGCTTCCGGGTTTGCGCCGAATGCCACTTGGCTTAACGTTGCCCGGTTTATTCAGGGGGTCGGCTCGGGGCTGCTGAACCCACAGGGTGTGGGCATGATCCAGCAGTATTTTCGCGGCGGCGAGCGCGGGCGGGCATTCGGCTATTTTGGCAGCGCAGTGGGCGTATCGGTGGGCGTTGGCCCCGTTCTTGGCGGCTTGCTGATTGGCATGGGTGGCGTTGATCTTGGTTGGCGCCTCACGTTTTTGGTCAACGTGCCTATCGGCATTGCCACGCTTATCATGGCGTTTGCCTGGTTTCCCAAGCCGCTATTTCGCCATGAGCCGCATGGAGCACTGAGCGTGTCGCATCGCGTGCTGCATATGCTGCGCGCATTGGATCCGGTGGGCGCGGTGCTGCTGGGGCTGGCGGTGTTTGCCATCCTGTTCCCGTTCATGGAGTCGCGAGCCTCGGCGCTTAATTGGCTATGGCTGCCGGTGGGTGTGGCGCTAGTGGCCGCCTGGGTGCGCTGGGAACGGCACTATGCGCGAAGCGGACGCAGCCCGATGGTAGATTTGACTATTTTTTCGACCCAGAGCTTCACCAACGGCACGTTGATTATGACGCTATATTTTATGGGCATGACCAGCATCTGGGTGCTGGTGGCGCTGTATATGCAGCAGGGCGTGGGTAAAACTGCGCTGCAAGCGGGGGCGGTGAGTATACCCGCAGCGTTTATCTCGGCGTTGGCGGCGAACTGGGCGGGAAAGCGAGTAATGAAGTATGGTCGTAAGGTGGTGATTGGCGGGCTATGTTGCGCGCTGGCTGGCCTTGCGCTGTGCATTATGGTGATTTTGCTGCATGACCGAGGATATCTCAGCGTGTGGTGGTTGGTGCCGTCTCTGGTGCTTGTCGGGCTGGCGCAAGGGGCGGTTATCAGCCCTAACCAGACGCTCACGCTTGCCGAAGTGCCGCTGGCGTATGCGGGCAGCTCAGGGGCGGTCATGCAAACCGGCCAGCGGATCGGCACTTCGGTGGGCATTGCTATTATCACGGCCGCCGTTTTCGCCTTATTGAACGTGACGTCGTGGACGGTTGCTGTGGCCAGCGGGTTCGGTCTGATTGGCCTGGTGATAGGCCTAGCGCTTATGGTTGCCGTCAAAGATCAGCGTGATCGGGGGCGCTTTCAGCAATAGCAGGGGCATTAAGGGAGATCCAATGGCCTTTCGTTTTCAACGTCGTATTACGCTTGCGCCGGGCGTCCGGTTAAACCAGAGCAAGCGCGGTGTCAGAGTTGCGGTCTCGGGGCTTGAGGCGCATTTGCGCGCGGGTGAAACGCTTGCCCTTGAATTGAGCGTCGATGAGCAGGGCTACGTCAGCTATTTTTATGCCGATGGCAAGCCTATAAGCGAGGCTGACGCCCGTGCCGTGCGCCGTCATGCAGAAGACACCATACGCGAGCAGCTGCAAGCGTTGTGCGAGCAGCGCAATGCGGCTCTGGAGCGCTTGGGTAAGCTGCACCATGATACGCCCGCACCGGCGCTTACCGGCTATATGCCACAGCCGTTTACCGACCCGCCGCCTGCCGTGCCTGTGCCGCGCTCACCGGCGTTGTGGCACTGGCTATGGCCGTGGGCCAAACGTCGTCTGGAGCAGGAAAACACACGGCGCCAGACAACGTTTGATGAAGCCTACCGCCGGTGGGAGTGGCACAAGGCCCAGTTTGATGCCGCCGAGTTTGCCCGCGAGCAGCGCGAGGCGCAGGGCGTCTGGGATGACTTTGAAGACATGGCACAAACGCTGCGCGAACGTCTCGACGAGATTGCCTGGCCGCGTGAAACGCTGATGGATTTCGATCTTGGCGCGGACGAGCGCACCATCGCGGTGGATATCGAGCTGCCCGACGAGGATGCAATGCCCGACCGCGAGTGGACAATGCCCGCCAAGCGGCTAAAGCTCACGCCCAAAAAGCTCAGCGTGACGCGCCAGCGCAAGCTTTACCGTGACCATGTCCACGGCATTGCCTTTCGCGTACTGGGCGCGGTATTTTCCCGCCTGCCCGCGGTTCAGGAGGCGCGGGTATCCGGCTATCGTCAAGTCGTTGATGCGACCACTGGCGGCATGCGGGACCAGTATCTGTACAGCATCAAGGTCAATCGCGAGCGTTGGGAACGTATCGACTTTGACGCGCCTGATCAGGTTGACCCCGTCGCCGCGGTGGAGTTGTTTACTCTGCGCCGCGACATGACCAAAACCGGCATTTTCCGCGATATCGCGCCGTTTAAGCTGGTGTGAATGGGCGAGCCCGAAACGTTGACCGCGGTTACGTTTCCGACATGGTGTCTCCACCACAAATCAGCGCGCCAAGTGCTGCACTCACAACTACTATCTGATGCGTGTAGTCGACGTCCGCCAGATTGAGTTCTAGGCTGCCTACATAGGTAGGATCTGCCGCTTGTGTTGGCGCTGTGCCGGCGTTTGGCTGAGTGGTGATGCGTTCGTTCTCTCTACAATAAGGAAAATAATGATGGAGAAACTTGCACGCAGGCTCGGGCTGAAAACGGACCCTACGATTTTCTTTGTATCAGCGGGCATCATGGTGGTTTTTCTCATCACCCTGCTATTAATCCCTGAGACCATTGAAAAGGCCTTTGGGGAAGGACGCATTTGGATCGTGACTAACCTGGGCTGGTTTTTCATCTTTGGCGTTACCAGCTGGGTGGTGTTCCTGCTGTGGGTGGCGATGAGCCGCTATGGCTCTATCCGCTTGGGTGGCAACGATGCCAAGCCTGACTATGGCAATATTTCATGGTTCACCATGCTGTTTGCCGGCGGTATAGGTACCGTACTGATGTTCTGGGGCGTCGCAGAACCAATTTCGCACTTCTCTAACCCGCCGCATCCCCAGGTCGAGGCGTTTACCGTTGAGGCCGCCGATGACGCTATCGGTTTTGCCATCTATCACCTGGGGTTGCATACCTGGGCGATCTTTACGCTTCCCGGGCTCGCGTTTGCCTATTTTATTTACCGCTATAACCTGCCGATGCGCTACAGCTCGGTGTTTTATCCCTTGATTGGCGAGCGTATCTACGGCCCGCTGGGCAAAACGCTGGATATTTTCGCCGTGCTGGGCACGCTGTTTGGGGTGGCCGTTTCCATCGGCCTGGGTACCCAGCAGATTAACGCCGGGCTGAGTGAGCTGTTCGATATTCCTGATGCAGTAATGCCCAAGGTCGTCATCATTGCGGTTCTGACCACGGTGGCGGTAGGGTCGATTGTGGCCGGGCTGGATGCCGGCGTTAAGCTCTTGTCCAACGTCAACATCGCCATGGCCGTCGGGCTTATGCTTTTTGTGCTATTCACCGGTTCCACGGTGTTCTTGCTGCGCGCCACCATCGAGACGTTCGGCCTGTATATCTCCAACATTGTACCCATGGCGTTCTGGAACGATACGCTAGCGCAGTATCAGCAGGAAAACGGCAGTTGGGGCTGGCAGGGCGACTGGACCGTTTTTTATTGGGCCTGGACCGTCACCTGGTCGCCGTTTATCGGTATTTTCGTGGCGCGTATTTCTCGCGGGCGGACCATTCGTGAGTTTGTTCTGGGCGTGCTGTTTGCACCGTCGATCTTTACGCTGGTCTGGTTTTCTATTTTTGGCTGGTCGGCGATGGAGATTGACGGTATCGGTGCGGGTGCCCGTGCGGCACTTGGCGGTCAAGCCGGTGCCTTGTCTGACGCCGTAGCGGATAGCGTCCCGCTGGCGATGTTCGCCTTCTTCGAGCACTTCCCCTTTGCCACCATCATCAAAGGCCTTGCGGTACTGATTGTCGCCATCTTTTTTGCCACGTCGTCGGACTCAGCCTCGCTGGTCGTCGACATGTTGTGCACCGGTACGCCAGAGCCCGGCCCGGTTCGTCAGCGTCTGTTCTGGGGCATCTCTGAAGGGGTGCTGGCCGCCATGTTGATCGTGCTGGCGGGGGAAACCGGCCTGCTGGCGCTGCAGCAAGTGATCACCGTGATTGGCCTGCCCATCTTCATCCTTGCGTTTGTTATGATGTTTGGCCTTTACCGCGGCCTGAGACAGGAAGACATTCAGAAAGCCACGGTGGGCGAGCCGCCGCATACATGACCACCAATGCGTACCTACTACGCTGATTGCCTGCACGGGGCGAGCCAGCACGACGGTACTTGACCTGGGGGTAGCCCACAGGTTGTAAGCTCATTCAGGACAATATTCCCAGCACGCTGACCGCCACGAAGTAAACGGCGCGGGGATGATGAAAGCACACATACGGAGATACGCCATGCGACGCGCATTTACACCGCTGCTTCTGGCCGGACTGACCACACTGGGCGCCACCATGGCTCAGGCGGCGCTGCCGGAAACGGCAACGCTTTACAAAAACCCTGAGTGCCTCTGCTGCGACGGCTACGCTCGCCATCTGGAAGAGCAGGGCGTTGATGTGACCGTCGTCAGCGACGCTGACATGGGCCGCGTCAAACGCCACGCCGGTGTACCCTACGGGATGGGGTCCTGCCATACGGTAAAAGTCGGTGATTACTGGATTGAAGGTCACGTGCCGTTGGCGGCACTTGAGGCCTTTTTTGAGGAGCAGCATGACGCAGCGGGTATCGGCCTTGCCGGCATGCCCATGGGTACGCCGGGCATGCCCGGGGCAAAGCAGGAGCCCTACAGCGTTTATACCTTCAGCGAGCATGAGGCCACGCCTTACATGACCCTCTAACCGGTTTACCGCCCGCGGGGTCGCTGTTCTTTGATCTGCGGAGCTGAAAAACGCCATCGACTGGAGTTCCAAGCCGAGTGGCATAGTGGGCACCTCACCCGATGCGTGCGCGTCGACGGCCAGCTAATTACCGGGCAGAATCCGCCGTCGTCCGCAGCCACTGCCGAGGCGCTGATGGCATGGTTTTGAGGCATGCTGCTGGTGAAGTGGCCTGATAAAACGTTTAGTGCGGGCGGCGTAGGCGCCAGTCCGCCAGCTTCTTCTCGCCGCGTTCCACGTAACGGCTGATGGCGGCACTGCTCTTGCGTGCCACCCGCGTGACAAAAAGCCGCCGGCAGGTCTTGCCGACGGCTTTTTTGCTTTAACCACGATAGTGCTTTGAGCGCTAAAGCGCCTTCGTCGTTATTCTGACTCGGTTTTCTCCGATTCAGGCGTGTCACCGCCCTGGTGGGTTAGCGGGACGGCGTTATCGAGCCGTGGGTGGTTATCCAGGAACTCGCGCTCGAGGTCAGGCATTTTATCCAGCGCCTGAATCGTGTAGGTCAGCGCGTGAATAGCCGCGAGCACGTCCTGGGTATTGCCGGTTTCCGAGATGGTGTGCATGTTGCGGATGGGAAAACCGATCGAGGTGGCCGCGCAATCGACCGAGGCGAGTACGCCGGCCATGCCGTCAGTGCCGGTATCCACGCCGACGATGTCGCGCTGCAGGGGAATCTCGTGCTCGCTGGCCGCCTGGGTAATCACGCGGTTGAGCTGCTCGCTGGCAATCGAGCCGACCGACATGGTGAAGCCGTTGCCCATCTCCAGCGGCTGCATGCGTTTGTCGCCAATGCCCGGCGCGGCCACGTAGTCGTGGTTGACGTCTATGCCAATCAGCGCATCGGGCTTTAACTCGCCGGCGAGTACCCGGCTGCCAAAGCGGCCGATCTCTTCGTAGCTGGCGATGGCAAACATGACCCGTACCTGCTCGGTGCCGCCGGCCTCGGCGATCAGCCGGGCTATCTCAGCGGTGACAAAGCAGCCTAGGCCGTTATCCAGATAGGCGCCGTAGAACGTATCGGGGCTGAAGCCTTCGCGGATGGGGCGATCGAAAATAATCGAGTCGCCGGGGCGCACGCCCAGATTCAGCACCTGCTGTTTTTTGTTCTCGCCGTGGATCTGCAGGTCAAGATAGATCTGCTCTTTCTTGAGGCCTTTATCGCCGGTACGCATGGCCGGGTCGGAAAAGTGAATCGCCCCCAGTGCTTCCACCGTGCCGCCTTCAAGGCTGCGGTACTGGCCGGGCTGTTCGGGGTCTTCGCTGAACAATTTGACCTCGTGACCGATCAGCACCGTGGGCAAGAAGGAGTCGGTATTGATCCAGATCTTACCGTCGTCGCCGATGGAGCGCACCTGCATGCGGATTTTGTCCGCGTGGCCGATGAGCATCAGTTTGAACATGTCGTCACGACCGGGATGGGTGTCGAGCACCACGCCGGCGTTGCCTTTGAACTGGTGCAGGTGCCAGCTTTCGGGCGCAAAGCGCTCAAACTGTGGCTTGAGCACGCCGTAGGTCATGGCGGCTTCCAGGCCCACGGGGCTTGGCGCAGCAAGAATGTCGCGCATCAGTGAAAACTGCGCGTTGGGCATGGTCTGTTTCCAGGGAACTTGTGTGTCGCTCATGGCCGTACCTTTTTTACGTATGTACCTTGTTCAGGCGTGTGTTTGGTCAAGCCCTTGTCACGTCAAGGGTGACATCATTACGTGAATGAAGATCCGGCGCCAGTTTGCCAGAAATTATGCAATGATGCGTAGGCCGTGCGGGGATCAGGGCAATCGCATGACCTGAATCGTTCGTATTTGAATCCTGTCGCGTGAACAGGTATAGCTGGGGCTTTGGTCAACGATTCCTTATGTCTCATTCTCC
>Ga0307967_1002115_pt1 | contig 11652 bp, 10 predicted proteins | sample OrgLakmetagen648_FD_201828 | JGI IMG/M metagenome (GOLD analysis project Ga0307967, IMG submission 201828) | Saline water microbial communities from Organic Lake, Antarctica - #648 | ecosystem: Environmental > Aquatic > Non-marine Saline and Alkaline > Saline | place: Antarctica: Organic Lake... | reverse complement strand
GGCAGGGGGGCGACCCATGCGTTTTCCTTCAGCTCTCGCGCGGACAAGACCTGCCTGTGTGCGCTCAATAAGAAGGTCGCGCTCGAACTGGGCCACGGCATTGATCACACCCATTGTGAGTTTTCCAGCTGAGCTGGTGAGATCCACGCCACCCAGTGCAAGGCAGTGAACACGAATACCTAGCGCCTCGAGTTTTGCCACGGTGCTGGAGACGTCGATGGCGTCACGCCCTAGCCGGTCAAGCTTCGTCACGATCAACACATCGCCTTGCTCCATCTTGTCGAGCAAGCGAGTAAATCCGGCGCGTTTGGCAATCGCGACTGAGCCGGACACTGTCTCTGCAATGGTGCGGTGCTGTTCCACAGCAAAGCCAGCGGCCTTAATCTCTGCGATCTGATTTTCGGTTTCCTGTTCTATGGTGGAAACGCGGGCGTAGGCAAATGTTCTGGACATGGGGTTCTTTGTTAAGAAATCGGTGTCCGTAAGTGTATGGATGTTCTTAAGTGCGTCAAGCTAAGTTTAGGACATGGGGTAGGGGGATGTCCGAAAGGGAACGGTTTTGAACGTCTCACCAACCACCCTGCTGATCACTGAACGGAACCTTCCAAAATCCTTCAACAACTAGTTGGGTTTTGAACGGGGTTTTTGACGGCGCAAAACAGGGTAGTCTGAGCATGTGCCAAAAACGAGCGTTTTTGAGTGGGCCCAAAGGCGTAGAAAGTATTTCCTGATTGACCATAGTTCTAGAACAGGCAACTTTGGAGTCTGGTGTATTAATAAGCCATCAGGATATATTACATTATAAGGATTCAGTCAATTTCATGAGTGTCTCTAAAGTGTTTCCGACCCCTCTACGCATCTTAATTGCCGCCGTTTGTATTCTTCTCGGATTTTTCTTTTTCCCTTTCTTTGTCGTAGGTGGTTTGATCGCTTGGAGTGTCTACGGTGACATCGTGGATGGGCCTGCCCAACGTGCTCAAGAGGCTGAGGCTGAGGCTAAGGCGGACGCCCGTCTGAATGCTCCGGTAAGTGTTGAAGACATCCGGGACCTATGCGAGTCTCCAGCAGAAACCGCCTTCCTCGACGCCATGATCTCTGCCTATGCACTAAAAACTGGGCCGGGAGCCATCGAAGGCCGAGGTTGCCGCCTTCGCAATCAGGTGTCGATAGGAAAGCTGAAGGTCTATTCTGGTTTTGCCACACCCCAATACAGGGCCGATTTTTTAGTCGACGAGAAGCTCGTAGTGGAAGTCGATGGGGCTGCCTATCACTCCTCCCCGGAGGCTGTCGCTAGCGACAAAAGGAGGGATGCTGACATGAGGCTTGAGGGCTATTCAATCTTGAGGATACCGGCCAAGGTCGTGTTCAGGAACCCCGTTGAGGCCGTAAGACTAGTTGAAAACGCTAGGTAGGCTAAAGTGGCTCTGCTTTTCCAGCCAGTCTTACGTCCTTGCTAATATCGTGAGGCTTCAAGCTCCGTTTTGACATAAATAAACTGTTATTCTGACGGGGATATCCCATCTATTGCTAATACGTTTGTGATATTTAGGTGGCCTCTGTTAATGTCTCCAGCCTTCCTCTTGGAGGCGTCTTCGTCTTCAGCATCGCTATGCTGAATTGGATACCAGCCGTTAAGTGTTTCAACATATGTAAGAACGTTGGTGTGGGCGCTATTGTGGCTAAATGATATAATATCCCCACTGGCGTCTATTTGACAGGAACTCTTCAAATAATTGACAAGGAAACCTACTATGCTTTGTGAAACTGCAGATCGAAAATCCTCAGTTTCTCTCGGTCCAAAAGTTGGATCACTACCGGGAGCCACAACTGCTAAATAGTAGGCTTCGCAGTAATAATATGCGAAATAGGGATTCCCTGATCTTGTTGAGAACGAAATCTCAAATATTTTTCCTTCAAGATGGTCTTTAGGGTAACTATTGACGATATCCCCTGTGTATAGAACCTCTCCACTCCTAGTGAGTGACACTACATTCACGTTATGCCCCATTACTTGAATGCTGCTGTCTGGCTTTTTTTTGAAAATTCCGAACAATTAATACCCCATGTGTGAGTGATCCCCTGTATCGGTAATACAAATAGGTTGTGGTTTAAACCACAACCTCATGCTGGTTTGGTAAAGCCTGCATAACCCCTACCGGAATCTAACCCTTTATGATGGCATCTTAGGCTTTGGTGGAGACCTTTGTAGTTCCTGAAGACCCTGCCAAAAACCACCGTTTTTGAACAACCTTTGCGAGACCTGCGCTCTGCCTGACCTGCATTACATAACATCCATTGCGCGGCGTTTACAGGAATGGCGATGACGCCTTGGTGCGCGCTGAGGTTTTCGGCTTTCTGGACACCCAAAAAGGGGGATGCATCGCGCTTAAGGTGGATATCTCGGGGAATACAGATTTGTACTCCTTGGCAAATTTCTTTATTTATATGACGCGGCGCAAAGTTCTGTGACGGGGTAAAAGCGCTCCGGCGGGCGTAACTCTCTGGCGAGCTGTAGGTGGTCATTATTTGCATTATTTAGTGCTCAGACATGATGCGATTTCTTGTCAGTATTCGAAGCTGCTGATGCTGGAACCAATAAGGATTGCTCGCCATCAACCGACAGATTGAACTGAGCTTTCCAGAAGGTGCTTTGTGTAGGGATGGCTCGCTTCCAGCCGCCGCATGGCGTCAACACCCAGAACTTCGACAAATTCGCCATTATTCATCACGGCGATCCTCTTACACAGGTGACCCACGACGCCCAGATCATGTGATACCATGATGTAGGTCAGCCCTTGATCGCGTTGCAGATCTGCCAAAAGATTGAGGATCTCCGCCTGCACCGAAACATCCAGCGCCGATGTCGGCTCGTCAAGCAACAAAATGGTTGGTGTGGGGGCCAGCGCACGGGCAATCGCGACCCGCTGGCGCTGCCCTCCCGACAGTTGATGCGGATAGCGGAAGCGAAAACTGGCGCCAAGACCCACATCATCAAGTAGTTGAGCGATCCGGTCATCCACATCCTTGATCCCGTGCAACTGCATAACTTCCGACAAAACCCGGTCAACCGTGTGGCGCGGATGGAGCGAGGCATAGGGATCTTGAAACACCATCTGCACGTTGCCGAAAAACGCCTGACTGCGTTTTTTGCCCAGCGTTTCGCCCGCAACCTGCATCGTGCCGGACCACGTGGGCACCAGCCCGACCAAGGCGCGCAAAATAGTGGATTTCCCCGATCCACTTTCACCGACAAGACCAAAAATTTCACCCTTCGCGACGTCAAAACTGACGTCCAAGACAGCATCTGACCGCGCAGCACCCACGCCGAACCACACATTCAGATTTTGCACCGATATTGCGGTCATTGGCGGGCACTCACCGATGGCGCATCGCGCCATGCGGGATCGCGCTTCAGCACGTCAAGTCGATCGCGCGGGTACTCAAGATTGGGAACAGAGTTCAACAGTCCCAGCGTGTATGGATGTTTCGCTTGCCGCAATTCACTCGCTTTGCAGGTTTCAACGATGCGGCCCGCATACATAATGACGATCCTGTCACAGAACTTCGCCACAAGGTTCAGGTCGTGACTGATAAAGATCAACCCCATCCCCCGGTCGCGCACCAGCTTGTCCATGATGTCCAGGACCTGAATTTGCACGGACACATCGAGCGCCGATGTTGGCTCGTCCGCGATTAGGATTTCGGGGTTCGGCAAAAGCATCATCGCAATCATAATCCGCTGCCCCATGCCTCCCGAAACTTCGTGCGGGTACAGATCAAAAACGCGCTCCGGATCACGGATCGCAACCTCATCGAGCATCTTGATCGTCTGAATACGCGCCTGCGATTTTGAAACACTCTCGTGGGCTCGCAGGGCTTCGGTCATTTGCTGGCCGACGCTCATGACCGGGTTCAGCGAAAATTTCGGGTCCTGCATAATCATAGATATCCGACCGCCGCGCAGTTGGCGCATCCTCGCCTCGGAGGCGTGCAAAATATCTTCACCTTGCAGGGCCATCTGGTCGGCCTCAACGATCCCGGGCGGCTGGATCAAACGCAGCAATGCGCGCCCCGTAATTGATTTTCCAGACCCAGATTCGCCCACGATACCAAGGCGTTCTTGGCCCAGTGTGAACGAAACTCCGCGCACCGCGTCGAACACGCCGCTTCGGCCGCCAAACCGAACCCAAAGGTTTTCGACGTCAATAAGGGGCTGACTCATGATCCACTATCCTTGGGGTCCAGCACATCGCGCAACCCATCGCCCAACAGGTTGAATGCCAGCGAAATCGAGAAAATCGCCAATCCGGGAATCGTCGCTACCCACCAAGAATCAAGAATATATGCGCGTCCGTCAGAAATCATCGCACCCCACTCGGGGCTTGGCGGCTGTGCCCCAAGGCCCAAAAACCCGAGGCCCGCAGCCGTCAGGATAATGCCCGCCATGTCCAGCGTGACCCGCACAACCAGCGATGAAATGCACAGCGGCCAGATATGGCGCGTCACGATGCGCAATGGCCCCGCCCCCTGAAGCCAGATCGCATGAATATAGTCGGAATTGCGGATGGTCAGCGTTTCAGCCCGCGCGATGCGCGCATAGGGCGGCCAGGCCGTCAGTGAAATGGCGAGAACTGCGTTTTCGATGCCAGCCCCAAGGGCTGCCACAAAGGCAAGTGCGAGAATTAGCCTCGGAAACGCCAAGAAAATATCTGTGATCCGCATCAAGATAATATCGATCCAACCACCTGCGTAGCCCGCGACCGTACCAACGATCAATCCCAGCAATGGGGCAACCATCATGACGAGCAGCACAATATAAAGTGAAATGCGCGCCCCATATAAAATGCGCGAATAAATATCGCGGCCAAGCCCGTCTGTCCCAAAAATATGACCGTCAGTGCCCGGTCGCAAAAGTCGCTGCCCCAGATCTTGGGCAAACGGATCATCCGTCGCCAGCAGGGGCGCAAATATCGCAGCAAGAATAAGAAAAATCAGAACGCCAAGGCCGACCATGGCCAATGTATTGCTGCGAAACCGCAGCCAGCCAATGTACCAAGAGGAGAGTACAGCATGCCTGCGCGAGGAGGGTTGATCGGACAAGAGCCACTCACGCAGATTTTGTGTATCGCTCATTTCGCCCTCGGATCAAAGAACCGGTACAAAAGATCAGAGAAGATATTGATTCCCACAAAAATGCTTCCGATCACGATGGTTCCGCCAAGCACTGCGTTCATGTCATTGGCCAAAAGTGACGTGGTAATATACTGCCCGATACCCGGCCACGCGAAAATGATCTCGGTCAGCACCGACCCCTCAAGCAGGTTTGCGTACGCCAATGCAATCACGGTGATCAGCTGGATGCGAATGTTGCGGAACGCATGCCCCCAAACAACCTGCCATTCGCTCAGCCCTTTGACCCGCGCGGTGATAATGTATTCAGAGTTCATTTGTTCGAGCATAAACGAGCGGGTCATCCGACTGATGTAGGCAAGGCTGAAATACCCCAGCAGCGATGCCGGCAGAATAATATGGGAAAACGCGCTTTTGAAGACGTCCCATTCGCCGCGCAACAAGCTGTCGACCAGCAACATACCGGTGATCGGCTCCACGATCCCCTGATAGAAAATTCCGACACGCCCGGGGCCAGATACCCAGCCCAGAATACCGTAAAACACCAGCAGCCCCACAAGACCAAGCCAAAAGATCGGCATAGAATACCCGATCAATCCGACAAAACGTGCGACTTGATCGATCCATGTGCCACGCCGAACGGCCGCAAGCACACCAAGCGGCACGCCGATCACCACACCAAATATCGTACCCAAAGTCGCCAACTCGAACGTCGCGGGGAAGACACGCGCGATGTCGCTCGATACGTCTTGCCCGGTGCGGATCGACTGACCGAAATCACCGTGAAGGGCATCACGGACGTAGATCCAAAACTGAACAAGGAGGGGACGATCAAGGCCTAACGCAATGAACGTATCGTTGTATTGTGCCTGCGTCGCGCGTTCGCCGATGACCGCAAGAACCGGATCGATGGGCATAACCCGACCGATCATGAAGGTGACAAAAAGAAGTCCCAGCAACGTGACGGAAATTGTTGTCAACGTCGCAATAGTTTTCCAAAGCCAAGGCGGGATAGACGGCAATTGCCGTCTATCCCTTGGTGTCACGCTATCCGACATTTATTTTGTGATAACCCAGTAGGACACCGCTGTCGTGGCCCCACCCGCGACAAAATTTTCGACGTTTGTACCCATACCGTTCTGCTCAATTTGCTGGAACAGTATCCCGAATGGGGACGTACCCTGAAATTCACGCTGGAGCTCTTGGTACATCGCACCGCGCGCCTCTGTGTCATTTTCGACGACCGCAGCCAGTGTATCGTTGCTCATCTCCGGCAAAGCCCACGCGTTACGCCACGCCAAAAGGCCCGTGGCCCCTGCCGCATCGGAATTATCAGGATTAAAGGCAAACGTACCCGCATTTGTGTTCGGGTCTGGATAGTCGGGGCCCCATGCACCGAGATAAATATCATGTTCACGTGCGCGGTAGCGATCCAGCGTTTGCGCGCCCGTGCCCACAATCAATTCGACGTCGCACCCCAACTGGCCCCACGTGTTCTGAAGGGACTGGGCAATATCGATGCGTTCTTGCGCATCGCGCACTGAGATTTTGATCGGGCCACAGCCTGGGAAAGCAGATGCGGCAAGTGCCGCGCTGGCCTTGTCAATATCGTAGCTAAAGGGCAAATCGTCGATGGCCCCAAGGAACGTGCGGGGCAAAAACGCCTGATGAACCGTATATTGACCTTTCAGGAACGAATTGGCCATGCCCTCGTAATCCGCGGCCAGTTTCAACGCCTCGATCACCTTTGGATCAGCGAGCATTTCATTCTTCTGATTGGCGGAAAAATACATCAATCGCCCACGCAACTCGTCCACGATCTTGACACCCTCAACGTCGGCAAGACCGGCGACATCCTCGGTGGACAAGTTGCGCGCAACGTCAATATCACCACGTTCAAGTTGTAACCGCTGCGTGGCACTTTCTTGAATATGCTGCACGATCACCCGTTCCAAAGCGGGTGTTTCGCCATTGTAATTGGGGTTCAGGTCCATGAGAACGCTTTCGTTTGGCTTCCAGTCCACCACCTTGTAAGGGCCAGAACCAGCGGTATTGGTCCGCAGCCATGCGTTCCCCATGTCACCGTCAACTTCGTTTTCCATCGCCGCCTGCATGTCAACGACACCGCCAATCGTAGACGTAAGACAATTGAGGACGAAAGACACTGCATAGGGTTTATCGAGAGTCAGAACGAGTGTCCTGTCATCTGTCGCTTTGATCGTGTCTTCAATATTTTCGGGCGTAAAACCAAACTGCGTCAGGATAAACGCCGGTGTTTTGTTTAAGCTCACAGCCCGACGCAGCGAAAATTCGGCGTCCTTGGCCGTGACAGTGTTGCCAGTTGAAAACACATGTCCTTCAGCCATGGTGAATGTGATCGTCATGCCGTCTTCGGATACGATCCAGCTTTCAGCAAGTTGGGGTTGGTATCCTGCATCCAGATCCAAAGGGTCAAAATTGACCAGCTTTTGATAAACGTTGCGGCTTACATCCGCCCCAGCGAACTCAAAGCTTTCAGCAGGGTCAAATGTTTTGATATCGTCGATCCGATTGGCGATCACCAGCATATTCGCGGGTGTTTCAGCCTGCGCGTGTGTCACTGCGGTGCCTGCAAGCAACGCGGCGAGTGCCAACGCGACAAATGTATTTTCTGTTTTCATAATTGTCTCCCTGTCAGTTTCGTTTTGATCGTCTCTCTTTCAATTCCACGTCAGTCGGAGAACGCGTAACCAATTCCCGTGCGCAATTTTTGCCATTAAATCACTATTGACGCCATGCGATGCGAGTGCGCTCAGCAGTTTTGGCAGTCCAGCACAGTCTGTAATCGGTTTGGGAACAAGTGCGCCGTCAAAGTCAGACCCAAAGCCCACCCGGGCTTCCCCCAAACGGTTAATAAGATGGTCAAAGTGTCGGAGCACGATGTCAAGTTCAAAGTCGTCGTCCATCTGTCCGTCGGGTCGCAGAAACGCGCTGGCAAAGTTAATGCCAACCATGCCGTCACTGTCACGGATCATGTCCAGTTGCCTATCTGTCAGATTGCGAGAATGCGGCGTAACAGACCATGCGTTTGAATGGGTCGCAACCAGTGGCGCGTCCGTGATCCGGGCCACATCGTTGAAACCTTGTTCGTTTAAATGAGACAGATCAACAAGTATTTTCAATCGGTTACATTCTTGTACCAAGGCAATTCCGGCCTCCGTCAATCCGGGCCCGATGTCTGGATCAGAAGGGTAGCGGAAGGGCACGCCATGGCCCCAAACCGTATCGCGACTCCACACAGGACCAAGTGATCTCAGACCACGTGTATGAAACTCATGAAGGCGTTCAAATTCACGATCAATCGCTTCTGCGCCCTCTATGTGGGTGACGGCGGCGATCTTGTCAGATGGCAACGCAGATGCGATTTCGGCCACGCTGCGACACACGCGAATTGCGCCAGCTTGTTCCAATGCATCAAGCGCAGCAAATCCCCGTTGCGTCCAATCAAACGCGAAATCTTCGACGAGGGGCGCTGGTAGTTCAACGTCATAGGATGGCTTGCGCATTTCCTCATGGTGCTCCACTTTATCGCCTGGACTTGGTACGAATATCGCAAACATACCCCCGCCAAAGCCACCTTTGATCGCGCGCGGCTTGTCAATGTGACCATCGGGTAGCCCTGCGGCCACATCATAGGCCGTGATCTGGCCACGTATCAGCCTGAGAACAAGATCATTGTGGCCATCGAAAATAGGTGGGGAAATTGGGTGATTGGTCATATGCGCCTCAGATGAAAGTTGAGCGTGTTGCGGTCGCTAATTGTCACATCCCGTAAGGTAGTAAGAATTTTTATTAAACAATTCTGGTTTGAGTTTGTGCCAGTCTTTCATGGCCTGCAAGGGCGTTTTGCTCTTTAGAACAGAGGGGCCGCTTCAGGTAGGGGGCAGAATGACACCCTAAGGGTTTTCGCGGTGTCTTTTCATAATATCCAAGACTGTGTTCTTGTTGATGCCGAGATTACGAGCAATCCAGCGGTATGATCAGCCGTCGGTCACGGCTTGGATAACCTTCGGTGCGAGCTTGTCGGATTTTGGGCGCTGTCCTGGTTGCCGGCCAAGTTTCTTCCCGCGTGCGCGTGCGGCTGCTAGCCCTGATTTCACCCTTTCGCTGAGTAAGGAGGGTACCCCAAAGCCTGGGGCTTTTGGGTCGAATGGTTTCTCAGTTACGCTCGAGTATTGTTATTTTCTACCAGTTTTGGACCATTGGTTATCTTTGATTGGAAACGTGCTCCACGTTTTGGGGTACTCTCCCTTAGTGCCAAAATGTACATGCTGCAGCATCGGTCACAATGGGCTCACGCACTAAATCGCTCCGCGACAAGGGCGCTCGTGACGGGCATTGCTCTGTATAGAAATTTGTTTCGCGGGGTCTGGGGTGGGGTGTTTGCTGTTGGTCGAGGTGATTTTGCCTCGGTTGACAGAGGACTTCCTGATGAACATTCAGCACTCAACACCGACGACAGGGCCCAAAACGCTTGATCAGTAAGCGAAATCAGGCGATCTTATCGTCAAACGGCATGCAACTTGGGGAATGTCGGATTTAGGCATTAAGAAGACTTGTATTGGCTCCCCCTCCAATGCAAATTGACATCACTAGTGGAAATTAACACGTCAAACGGTCGCCGTACTCCCAACAAGCTCACTTAAGGCCATGTCTTGCCTCAAATTCCAGTAGTTTATAACAATGCTTACGATATTCACGTGCCGCCGACACATCGTTTTAATGGGACAAAGTTCTCTAAGCTAGTGCATCATCTTCAACGTAGTGACGTTTCTAAGCAACTAGATTTCATACACTCATCTCCTGTGCGTTATGAAGATATTAAACGTGCACATGCGAATGACTACGTGCAGCGCGTGGCAACAGGGGCGCTATTGCGAGAAGAAATTCGACAAATTAATTTGCCTATAAATGATCAGTTAATCAAGCGCAGTTTCCTTGCCTTAAATGGAACTTACACAACTGCCCTGAAGGCTTTAGAAACAGGCGTTGCGTGCCATGCTGCTGGGGGCACACATCATGCACATTATTCTCATGGATCAGGTTTTTGTGTGTTCAATGATTTGGCATTTACTGCTCTAAACCTGATCGAACATGGCATAGTTGAGACCGTTCTGATCTTAGACTTGGACGTACACCAGGGCGATGGAACGATCGACATATGCCATGGAAAGCGGGGTATCTATACCTGTTCGTTGCACTGCGAGCAAAACTTTCCATTTCAAAAACGTCAAGGCACTCGTGACGTGCCGCTTGATTGCCACTTGGAAGATAATGAATATCTTGATCAGCTGCATCACACTCTCGCTGACATCTCCAGAGACTTTTCGCCCCAGCTCGTCTTATACGATGCAGGCGTTGATGTGTTCTTGGGTGATCAATTAGGAAATTTAGATTTGACGCTAGAGGGTATCTTCAAACGCGATTGCATTGTCTTAGAACACTTTAAGAATTTTAATATTCCAGTCGCGACCGTTATAGGTGGCGGGTATAGCCCGTCTGACGCTGACATTGCCCAACGGCATTTATCTATATTTCATGCAGCAATTGATGTATTTTAATCTATTCGCCAATTTGTAATTTACAAACTAACTTTATCAGTTGAAATTAAAGCCCAGGGACCGGACTTAGGCTAAACCCCTTATATCATTTCGTGTGCTGATAGGGGGAGCGTAACCGTCGCATTCGGCGTTATGGCTCCACGGCAGGATTTCATCAATTCTGTTGATCTTATGGTCAGCGATCTGTTCTAGAAGCCATGTGCGTCATTATAGGCGGGCCAGTTCGTGATGCGATACCGCCTCTTCTCAAACTTATGACGACGCGATGCGTTGAACTTATGTGGCATCAGCGGTATCCAATCGATCAGGAAAGCCAACTTCTAACAAATCCGATAGGATCCGTGCAACAACGTCGGCTGCCCCGACCTTCGACAGTCGAAGCCGCCCACGATAATGGCGGATCAGTTTCCTATCCAGAAGGATGTGATGCAGAATTAAGAACGGCTCGAAGTGATATTCATCGGCTATCTTGACCGGCATGAAGCCTCGATAAATCTCCCGTTCCGTCCAATCCGGCCACTGAATTTTAATGATGGCATCGGCGACCAGCGCTCGACGAAACGCCTTGGTCTTTGTCAGAGCTATACCGTTTGGATCGGCATCAAACTGGACCCGCAAGAAATCCAACGCACGGCCAAGTGGTGAGCCGTCCAAGGTTGGTTCGTCGTCATCCAATTTGCGCAACCCGTACATCAGTCCCCCTATTGCCCTGCTTCCCTTTGCGACTTTCAATAAACCGTTATATTGCTGTGCAAACAACCCAGCAGAATGGATACCGGATGGATCTCTCAGAGATGTCGCTAAAAGACCTTCAGAAGCACGAAAAAGATGTGCATCAAGCAATCACCGATTATGAGGCTCGCCGTTTGAAGACGGCACGGGACGCCTGCGCAGCCCTCGCCAAGGAGCATGGCTTTACCCT
>Ga0307967_1002114_pt1 | contig 11653 bp, 9 predicted proteins | sample OrgLakmetagen648_FD_201828 | JGI IMG/M metagenome (GOLD analysis project Ga0307967, IMG submission 201828) | Saline water microbial communities from Organic Lake, Antarctica - #648 | ecosystem: Environmental > Aquatic > Non-marine Saline and Alkaline > Saline | place: Antarctica: Organic Lake... | reverse complement strand
CAGCCAGTGCCGGCCAGAAATTCACGCCACGAAAGGGCTTGTCGGCCAGAACATCAGGATGATCTGCCGGTAGGTCTGTGCCTATATTGAAAGCCTCTTTCATATCACCGCCCGCCGCCGGGTTAAGGCGCTCGTCAGACAGGGCTACGTAGCCACGGTTGTGCGGGGATAACCGGATCGACAGAGCATTTTTTTCAGTCTGGGGCATGGCAAACAGGCGCTCACTGGCAGCGAAGGCGTCGGCACGCACCGATGCGGGCACGCCATGGTCAATGGCGTAAAAAAACCCGACTTCACGGCACGCCTTACCCAGTGTAGCGGCCGTCTCGCGGCGGATGCCAACGTCTTCGCTGTGCAGACCGGCAATGGAAATTATGGGCAGTGCAGACATGATCGGAGACTCCTCGGTTAACGCATTTCAGTTCGGGTGTGGGCCAGTTCACGGCAGCGGGCCTGCAGGGACAGACCAGCTGACTGGGCTGCCGCAACGATACCCGGGCCGGAGACCGCCAGCGGTGCTCCCCGGGACAGCACTTGTCGGCCATCTACCCAGACACTGTCGACATTGGCAGGACCGGCGGCAAACACCAGATTCCACAGCAGACTTCCGCCTTCGGCTTCCAAAGCCACCGGGGCCAGATTGGCACCGTGCAAATCCAGCAACAGCAAGTCGGCCTTCTTACCGGCTTCAAGCGAACCGATGTCATGGTCGAGGTTGAGCGCCCGAGCGCCTTCAATGGTGGCCATGCGCAACATCTGTGGAGCTGGCAGTGCGGTGGCGTCCAGCCGGGTGGCTTTCTGAATCAGGGATGCAAATTTCATCTCTTCAAACAGATTCAGGCTGTTATTACAGACCGGGCCGTCAGTTCCCAGCCCCACCCGGATCCCCGCGGCCAACATCTCGGGCACCCTGGCCACGCCACTAGCCAGCTTGGCGTTGCTCACGGGACAGTGGGCAATAGCGGTGCCGGTGTCGGCCACTCGCTTAATCTCGTCATCATTCAGCCAGACGCAATGCGCCAGCAGTGTGTGTTCGCCCAGCACGCCGTAGTGATCCAGCATGGCAAGCGAACGCTGGCCCAGTGCCTCGGTAACCGCCTGTTCTTCGGCCTGCTGCTCACTGGCATGGGTGTGGATGCCTACACCATATTCACGCTGATAGCGGGCGGCCTCGCGATAAGCGTCGGCGCTGCAGTACAGCAAATGCTCCAGCCCCATCCAGACACGGATGCGGCCCTGCTGGGTGTTGTGGTGGGTCTGAATCAGGCGCTCATTTTCGGCCCGGGTGGCAAAGAAATCTTTACCCGGCAAGTCGGCCACGTAGGGGGCCAACTGCACGCGCAAACCGAGCTCGCCAGCGGCGTCAGCGCACCGCTCCATGAACCGGTACATATCCATAACGCAGGTGGTACCACTCTGTAACGCTTCCAGGTAGCACAGTCGCGCGGCGTGATAGGCAAAATCTTCGGTCAGGGCGCGGTGCTCAAGCTGATACCAGGGCAGCCATTGCATCAACGGCATATTTTCGGTCACTCCACGCATCAGGCTAGAATGCGAGTGGCAGTCTATCAGGCCCGGCAGCAGTGCCTTCCCGGTGCCATCGATCAGGGTGCAATCTACAGGCAGTTCGACACTGCCGGCAGGGCCCACTGCCGCAATACGATCGTCAATGACCAGTATGGTGCCGTTGGCAATGACCCGATTACTGGCATCCACGGTAAAAACCGCTACGTTCTGGATGGCAAAGGCGCTCATCGACTGGGCCGATAGGGCTGCCCCAGCGAAAGCGGGGTATTAAGGCGCGTGCGGGTGGGATTATACGACAGCAGAACCAGCACCAGAATGGTCACAACATAAGGCAGCGTAGCCAGCAATTCCGTCGATACACTCCAGCCCACGCCCTGCAGTACCAGATGCAGAATACTGGCACCGCCAAACAGATAGGCGCCAAGCACCAGCCGCTCCGGGCGCCAGGTGGCGAATACCACTAGCGCCAGAGCAATCCAGCCACGCCCGGACGTCATGCTTTCAGTCCAAAGCGGGATATACGCCAGCGATAGGTAAGCGCCGCCAAGCCCGGCCATGCCGCCGCCAAAAGCCACCGCCATATAACGCACCGCCAGTACCCGCAAACCGTTGGCATTGGCCGCCTCGGGCGATTCGCCCACGGCGCGCAGCACCAGGCCACCGCGAGTACGGCGCAGAAACAGGTAAACTGCTACGGCCAGCACCAGAGACAGATAAACCAGCGCATCCTGATGAAAGAAAGCCTCGCCCAAAAGTGGCAACTCGCTGAGCAAAGGGATAGCCAGAGGCTCGAATCCCGCAACGGTCTTGCCTACGAAGCCGGCCCCGAGAAAGGCGCTCAGCCCGGTGCCAAAAATGGTGAGGGCCAGCCCGGCAGCATACTGGTTCGCGGCCAGCGTCACGGTCATAAAGGCAAACAACAGCGACATGACCATGCCAGCCACCACAGCAGCGAGGACGCCGACACCCAGACTGCCGGTACTGTACGCCGCTACAAAACCGGCCATAGCGCCCATCAGCATCATGCCTTCCAGGCCGAGGTTAAGCACTCCGGAGCGCTCGCAGATCAGGGCGCCCAGCGCCACAATCAACAGGGGCGTCCCTGCCACTACGGTCGCAGAAAGCACGTTAGTCATAAAGATCAGGTCCATATCAGGCCTCCTGTGCCAGTGAGTGCCCGGGTTTTCGGTTGAAGGCAGGCGCCAGTGCTGAGGGACGCCAGCGGAGGCGATACTGGATGAAGGCGTCGCAGATCAACAAATAGAACAGTAACAGCCCCTGAATCAGGGCTGTGACCGCACGCGGCACGCCCATGGCAATCTGCAGCATTTCGCCACCGAGAAAGGTCAGCGCCAGCAATGCGCTGGCCGCAATGATGCCCACTGCGTGCATGCGGCCCAGAAAAACCACAATGATGGCAGTGTAGCCATAACTGGGCGAGACCTGCGGGACCAGTTGGCCAAGCGGCCCGGTCACCTCGGATGCGCCAGCCAGGCCGGCCAATGCACCGGCCAGCAACAGTGAAAACCAGATGAGACGCCGGGTATTGAACCCGGCGAAGGCTGCCGCCCGGGCATCCTGCCCAAGGACATTCAGCTGAAAGCCAATAAAACTGCGGGCAAACAGTACCCAGACCGACACGGCTGCCAGCATGGCAAACGCCAGACCGATGTGCAGGCGGGTACCAGGAATCAGTTGGGGCAACAGTGCCGAATCACCGAACATCACCGACTGTGGAAAGCCGAATCCAAAGGGATCCCGCAGCGGGCCATGCACCGAATACACCAGCAGGTTCAATGCGATGTAATTCAACATGATCGTGGTAAGAATCTCATTACAGTTGAAATGCGTTTTCAGCCCGGCGGCAATGCCCGCCCAGAATGCGCCTGTCGCCATACCGGCCAGCAATACCGTCGGCAACACCCAGAACCCGTCCTGATCGACCAGTTGCACGGCCACCACACTGGCGCCCAATGCCCCGATTAAAAAGTGTCCCTCGGCGCCAATGTTCCAGATTTTAGCGCGATAACACACGGTCAGGCCCGCGGCACACAACAATAAAGGCGCCATTTTCAGACCCAGTTCCGACCAGCCGTAGATATCAGACAGCGGTGTAATAAAAAAATAGATCAGGCCCTGGATCGGGTCCCGGTTCATGGCCAGAAAAATCAGCCCCGCAGTGACCAGAGTCAGACTAATGGCAATCACCGGCGACAGCCAGCGAAACAGATTAGAGTCAAGCTGGCGGCGTTCAAGTAGCAACATGGGCCATCTCCGGTTCGGTGGTCTCAAAGTTGCCCGCCATCCATTGCCCCAGCTGTTCAATGCTGACGTCATGGGCGGGGTGAACCGGTGACAGTCGGCCACCGCAAAGGGCGCCGATCCGGCTGCAGAGCTGATACAACTCGTCCAGATCTTCAGAAATCAGCAGCACCGCCGCACCACGATCGCGCATCGCAACCAGCGCCTCATGAATGGACACAGCAGAACCCACGTCGACGCCCCAGGTTGGATGTGACGCCACCAGGAGCTGCGGCTGCTGCAGGGCCTCCCGGCCGATGATGAACTTTTGCAGATTACCTCCCGACAGGCTGCGGGCGGTGTTGTCGATGCTGGTGGTGCGCACCTGAAAACGCTGACACACGGCACGGGCAAGCGCCCGAACCTGGCGAATCCGCACCCAGGGCCCGCGCAACAGATCACTGTGATAGGCAGTCAGCAGGGTATTATCTGCCAGTGACAGCCCCGGCACAGCGCCACGTCCGAGCCGTTCCTCCGGAACCACTCCCAGGCCGAGGCGGCGGCGCTCACCCGGACTCAGCTGCCCGATGGGTTGCCCTGCCAGCGTTACCGACTGGTCTGCAGTCAGGCTTTCACCGGACAGCGCACGCAGCAGTTCGTCCTGGCCATTGCCCGCAATACCGGCGATACCGACAATTTCACCGGCGCACACCGTCAGAGACAGGTCCTTCAGGTTGGTACCAAATGGGTCGACCGACCGCTGGCTTAACCGCGTGACCTCCAGAAGTGGCGCGCCGGGCACAGCCGGCGCCACCTGGGTAGTCAGAGGGGTATCTTCGCCGACCATCAACCGGGCAATGGCGTTCACCGACACGTCTGCGGGGTCGCATTGACCCATGACGCGACCCTGGCGCAATACCGTTGCGGTGTGACACAACTGACGCACTTCCTGCAGTTTGTGACTGATAAACAAAATACTGCAACCTTCCGCCGCCAGTAACCGCAGCGTCTGGAACAACATCTCTACTTCCTGGGGGGTGAGCACAGAGGTGGGCTCATCGAGAATCAACAGGGAGCTTTCCTGAATCAGGCAGCGCACAATCTCTACCCGTTGCTGTTCACCGGTAGAAAGCGTATTTACATACCTTTGCGGGTCTAGCGCCATGCCGTAACGCGCCGAGACCTCACGAATGGTGGCGTCTAACCGGGCGCGGTCACTGGCCTGCGCCGTCGGCAATCCCAGGGCGATATTTTCCGCCACGGTGAGGGTTTCAAACAGCGAAAAGTGCTGAAAAACCATGCCGATGCCGAGCTCTCGGGCCCGGGCCGGGCTATCGATTGTGTGTATGTGCCCGTTCCAGGTAAGTGTGCCGGCATCCGGCTGAACGACGCCGTAAATAATCTTCATCAGAGTGCTTTTGCCAGCACCATTTTCGCCCAGCAGGGCGTGTATTTCACCGGCCGTCACCGTCAAGTCAATACCGTCATTGGCGCGACAACCCGGGTATTGCTTCACAATATCGGCTAATTGCAGACGCACGGCTGCGGACATGGTTCAACCCTCACGTTGGCCTCTGGTGCAAAAACAGAAACGCGGGCCGCCAGCCCGGATTCCCCGGGACCAGCTGGCCCGCGCTTAACCACAACAGACTTACTCGGGGTAAGTGGCCGTGATGCCTTCTACATACCAGTCCATTACCGCCAGCTCCTCTTTGGTCATGACCTGGCCCTCGGGATAGCGCAGGGTGCCGCTCTGGTCACTCAACGGACCGGTAAACGGGTGCACCGCGCCAGAACTGATATCGGCGATCAGCTGGTCCAGACTGGCCTGTTGCTCGTCAGTCAGACGATCACTCGGCTCAATAATCTGGATAACGTTTTCCGCCATACCACCCCAGTAATCTTCCGGCTGCCAGGTCCCGTCCATGACTTCCTGAACGGTACGGATGTAGTAAGGAGCCCAGTCGTTCACCACCGACAGCAGGTGGGCCTCGGGGCCATATTCACTCATGTCCGAAGCCTGGCCAACGCCCCAGTTGCCGCGGCGTTCGGCGGCCGTGAGAGGTGCCGGGCTGTCTGTATGCGAGGCTACTACATCGGCGCCCTGGTCCATCAGAGTATTGGCTGCGTCGGCTTCGCGTGCCGGATCAAACCAGGTATTGACCCATACCACGCGGATTTCCACGTCCGGATTAACGGACTTGGCACCCAGGTACACGGCATTAATGTCCCGAATGACCTCTGGTATCGCATAGGAACCGATATAGCCAATAACATTGCTTTCGGTAACCATGGCGGCAGCCGCTCCGGTAACGTAGCGCCCCTCATAAGTAGAAGAAAGATACGTGCCCAGGTTGCCGCCGCGCTGGTAACCGGTCGCGTGCATGAACGTAATATCCGGGTAGTCTTTGGCGACCCGGGCGGTTGCGTTCATAAAACCGAATGAGGTGGTAAAAATAAGATCGTGGCCGGCCTGGGCCAGTGCGCGAATCGCGCGTTCGGCATCGGCCCCTTCAGCGACATTTTCTACATAGGTTGTGTCTACTGCGTCGCCAAAATGCGCTTCAACACCCAAACGCCCCTGGTCATGCTGATAGCTCCAGCCGTGGTCGCCAATGGGTCCCACATAAACGAAGCCGACTTTCATGGGATCGTCCTCCGCCAGTGCGGTCAGTGGCAACATCAGGGCGGCCGATACGGCCAAAACGGCTTTGAAGGTCATAGGTATCTCCTCGGATTTGAATAAGTGGCATTGCTGCTTGCCGGGCGGCTTACTGAAAACTGATAACGCAATAAGCTGGCCAACTTAGCGAAATAATCTGGCCAATTGGTCAGGAGCATTGCTGGTGCTGCACTGCAGCCGTGCGTAATGCTGGCCCAGCTCCGGGAGACTTTCGTTTATGCACCATTTTAGAGCCACCAAGGCTTGGATGTGCTCTAAAATAGGGCCCTCGAGCAGGCCGTTCCGTTATCCGGCCGAGGTCGACGCACAGATATGCCCACTACTTTGACAATTCAGAAAATTTGGTCAGGACATTGATCGAAACGTTCAAAAAAAAATAGAGATAGTTCAGGTGGTGACACCCTAATGTAGTGTATTAAATTATATAATGATATAATATCTAGGTCATTTTAGCTTACCTGGAGTGTACCTTCATGCCAGCCCAAGTCGCCATTACTCTGTCTCCAGAGGAAAAGAAGCAGTTAGAGCAGAACTTAAAGAGCCGTAAATCGCCTGTCCGACTTATCGAGCGATCCAGGATAGTGCTGCTGGCTGCAGCGGGTAGTCCTAATTATAAAATCGCCGAAGAGTTGGGTATCGACGTCAACAAGGTTGGCCGGTGGCGCAATCGTTTTGCCGAAGATCGCTTTGCTGGAATCGAAAAGGATCGGCCAAGAGGTAACAATCATGGTGGCAAAGACTCAGGTGAACAAGCCAAATTAAGATCATTAATTATCAAAATTACAACAACAGAAAACCCTGAAGATGCCACCCATTGGTCAACGCGAAGCCTGGCTAAAAAACTGGGTATTAATCACTCTTTTGTCAATCGGGTGTGGCGAGAAGCAGGTCTTAAACCTCACCTTGTGGATGCATGTAAAGTCAGCAATGATCCGCATTTTGAAGAGAAGCTACACGACGTCGTTGGGTTATACAACTCTCCCCCGGAAAATGCCGTTGTGTTCTGCGTCGATGAAAAAAGCTCCATTCAAGCGTTGGATCGCACTCAGCCTGGATTGCCTATGAAGCCCGGCCGGTGCGGCACGATGACCCATGACTATAAGCGCCACGGGACCAGCACACTATTTGCTGCATTGAACACGGCAACCGGGGAAGTAATTGGTCAGTGTCAGAAACAACATCGGCATCAGGAGTTCCTGGTGTTTTTGAAAACAGTGGAAAAACAAACAGACTCAGGGTTAGACCTTCACCTAATTGTTGACAATTATGCTACTCATAAACATGAAAAAGTAAGAAACTGGCTGAAGCGAAACAAGCGAGTACACTTGCACTTTATTCCAACCAGTTCGTCATGGTTGAATTTGGTCGAGCGATTTTTTGGTCTGTTAACAGAAAAGCAACTTTGCCGAGGTGTATTTACATCAGTCGGAGAACTTGAAGCTGCGATTACGAATTTTATAGAGCTAAATAATTCTGATCCCAAGCCATTCGTTTGGACAAAGGCGGCCGAAGAAATTCTTGAGAAAGTTGGCCGAGCACGCAAGGCACTGAAATATCATCAATCATTTAATACATAGCACAGGTATTGTACAGAGACTTCTCGGGAGTGCTCGATGTGTGTCCGAATCAGGTTTGCAGCCCCGTCGCCGTCGCCATTCATGATCGCCAGTACTATAAGGCTGTGCTCTTCGAAAGATGTGGCCAAACGGTCATCGACCAGAAACTGAGCGCGGCGAAATGGCGCAACCCTGGTTCGCGCCTGCACGGTTGCATCGTACAGAGAGCGGTTGTGGCTGCCTTTGAGCAGGGCCTCGTGGAATGCCTTGTTGGACTCGTCGTAAGCGTCGATGTTGCCGTAGTTAACGTGCTGATGACTTTCCAGATGCACAGCGATGAGCGCTTCGCGCTCTATAACGCTCATGTTTTGGGCCGCCAGGCGTGTGCAGACTGCTTCCAATTCTGCCGCGTAGACAAACATTTCTGCTAATTGATCCTCTGGTATCTGCGATACAAACACGCCACGCCGATGATGGTGCTCGGCAATACCAGTGGAAACCATTTCCCGCAGGGCTTCTCGAACCGGTGTCCGGGATACACCAAAGCGCTGGGCCAGTTTGATTTCATCCAGCCGAGTTCCTGGAGGCAGATCCCCGGCCAGAATTTCGTCATAAAGCACTTTACGCATCTGACCTGCCAGCGGTAGGTCGTGGACGTCGGTCAGACTTTCGGGTTCAGCCATGTCTGGATAATCCTCATTCCATGTTGGATACGTGTGCGGCCACAATCCGCCACCCTTCAGCCCGTTTAACCCAGACTTGGGACTGACGCCCGATTTGCTTGGAGCCTGGGCGGCTAAACTCAGTCCAAGCGGTGGCGTAGGTGTTGACTGTGCGTGTCAGAGTCCGCTTCAAGCCCTTGCTGGGTCGCGCCTTGCGAAACGCTGCAATCTCTTCATAACCGTAAAGGTTCTCTTTAGCACCGTAACGCACTACCTTAGGGTCTTCCCAGAACAGGGTATCCAGCACTGCTATGTCATTGCTTACCAGTGCCTTTTCGTACCGATCAAATGCGGATGTGACTTCAGCCAGTGTAATAGGGTCATTGAGGGTCATGCCGTGCCTGTCACTCATATTTCGGATGCTCGTGTTTTTGGGTAGCCAAACGAACCGCTAATTCAAGCAACTCGATGTCACTGCCGGGTGGTCCAATGAGCGAGAAACCGACGGGGCCGCGGTCATCGTGAAGCAATGGCAGACTGATCTGTGGGCAGCCGGCAATACCGGCTACCGCTGTTAGGCGCAGGGTCTGGTTGCGCACACGCTCAACGGTTTCCGGAGAGGCGTCAATGGCTGACGCGGCGGCTGAAGCGGTGGGGAGGCAAAGTACCCGGTGCATGCCCAGCCAGGCCAGCAGGCGTTCCCGCAGAGCCTGACCGGCTGTCCGTGCTGCCTCTTCAGTGGCTGCGTCAACAGTGGCCGCGAGAGCAAAGCGTTCTCTCACACCAGGGCCGAATTCGGGGTTGTGCGCGCTGATCCAAGCGCCAAAATAACTCCAAGCCTCATATGCTTGTACCGGCCGAAACGCATCAAAAAATTGGTTGAGATCACCCAGGCTGAGGTCGTCTTCGCTGATCAAATTCGCGCTATCGCGCGATGCCGTCGTTTGTTCTGTCAGTTTTGGCCCCGCCAGTGCTGCCGCTTCTTTGAGTAAAGCAATGTGTGTGATTGCGAGTTTGGATGGGGCGGGTCGGGGCAGAAGAACCTCACCAACGGCCAGGAGGTGCTCAGCTGATCGCGTCAACCAGCCAAGAGTATCAAAGCTTTTTGCCAGTTGTGCGACCCCCGTCAGATCCACACTGCCGTGGGATGGCCGAATGCCGAACAATCCGCAATAGCTGGCAGGAATGCGAATGGAGCCACCTGTGTCCGTACCTATGGCGAAGTCCACCAAGCCAGCCGCTACCACTGACGCAGAGCCGCTGGAGGACCCACCCGGTATAGCGCCTGGCAGTAACGTATTGGGCGGTGTACCGTAATGTGAGTTCTGGCCGGCAAGGCTGTAAGCGAGTTCGTCCGTATGGGTTTTGCCAACCAGGTGCGCGCCTGCATTCAGCAATGCCTGCACTCCGACCGCATGCTGGGTTGCTGGCTCATGGGTCCTACGCCAGGTAGGGTTCCCAAGGCCGGTGACATGACCTGCCACGTCCATAACGTCTTTGGCCGCAAACGTCAGCCCGTTGAGCGGTCCGCTACCCGTGGGGGGCAGGTCGACGGGGTCAAATGCCACAAAACCGGTATCAAGTATCATGCTCAATCCTCGTAATAAGCTAATAGTCCTGGTCGTAACGCGTTTATAGCATGGCCACAGCACCATCACTGCGGGGGTCAGCCGCCCCTTCGATGACCCCGTTGGGATGACGGACAAGCGCTCCGGCATGACCCATCTGGTTGTGAAAGCCGGTGTTCAACACCACTGGGTCATGTCCGGCATCGCGCAGTTGATCGATTAGGCTGGACGGGAACCGGTTCTCAAGTTTCAGGCGTGTACTTTCTTCCCCCCAAGTGCGGCCCAGCAGCCAACGTGGCGCTGTTACTGCTTGTTGCAGCGATTGGTTAAACAGCGCGTAACGGCTGAACACCGCCGCCTGGGTTTGTGGCTGACCTTCTCCGCCCATGGTGCCATAAGGCATGACCCGGCCGTCATTGAAGACAATGAGGGCTGGGTTGAGAGTATGGAAAGGCTTGCGACCCGGTTGCAGGGCATTGCGGTGGTTCGGGTTCAAGCTAAAGCTGATGCCGCGATTCTGCCAGATTAATCCAGTGCCAGGCAGTGTTAGGCCCGAGCCAAACTCCCAGTAAACGCTTTGAATAAAGCTCACTGCTGTGCCTTGGGCGTCTACACAGCCCAGCCAGACGGTATCTCCCGGATCGCCTTCGTTTGGCCAAGGCAAGGCTTGGTCTAGGTGAATGCGGCTGGTCATATTGTCCACCGCTTCGCCTTTCAGGTAATCGCGAGCGCTTACGCCGGTCCTTGCCGGATCGAAGCATACCCAATCACGCACCAGAAAGGCCTGCTTGGTGGCTTCAATCAAGCCATGGATATGGGCAAAGGACTCGCCTTCGGTCACCTTTAAGCGGTCAAACTGACCCAGAATCAGCAGTGACGCGAGCCCCTGAGTTGGGGGTGCCAGATTATAGGCCGTACCCTGACTAATGGTTAGGGCCAGCGGTTCGCTGATCTGGGCCTGATAGTCCGCTAGGTCCCGAGCGGAGACTGGGCTTTCCACAGCAGCAAGATCCCGGGCAAGGCTCTGGGCGATTTCTCCTCGGTAGAAATCGTCCAGTCCAGCAAGGATGAGTTGATCGAGAGTGTTGGCCAACATAGGTTGGCGCATTACTGAACCCTCTATTGGCGCTTTGCCATCCACCAGGTAAGTAGCAGAAAACCCGGGAGCACTAGCCAGTTCCGGCAGTTTCTCAGCGGTTAATGCAGCCTGGCTCTGTGTGACTACAATGCCGCTCCGGGCCAGTTCAGCAGCCGGGGACAAGAGTCGGCTCAGCGGCAGCGACCCACCGCCGCTTTGCGCCGAGATTTCCAGCGCTCGCTGCCAGCCGCTAACTGTGCCGGCAACAGTCAGCGCCGCCAGTGGCCCACGGCTGGGTATTTCATTAAACCCCTTGCTCTTGTAGAAATTGATGTTGG
>Ga0307967_1002111_pt1 | contig 11659 bp, 9 predicted proteins | sample OrgLakmetagen648_FD_201828 | JGI IMG/M metagenome (GOLD analysis project Ga0307967, IMG submission 201828) | Saline water microbial communities from Organic Lake, Antarctica - #648 | ecosystem: Environmental > Aquatic > Non-marine Saline and Alkaline > Saline | place: Antarctica: Organic Lake... | reverse complement strand
TGAATTCAATCAAGAGTAAATTTAATTTTAAACCTAAAAACAGCAAGAGTATGAAAATCAAGAAAAATTTTAAAATAGCAGCAATAGCCATCATCGCAGCAGTCGCTTTTTCGGCTTGTTCCGACGACGACGATGGCAATCCAGAACCGGTCAACGAATCAGAGGTGATTACCGATGTGACACTGACCTTTACCGGGGAAGATGGAAGCAGTGAGATATATACATTTAAAGGGCCACAATACCGCGGTGACAATTATGTTGACCCGGTGATTGATTTGACTTCCAATGAAGTCTATAATGTGGAAGCCAATTTTTTTGACCGTTCAAACCCTGATGATCCCGAAACGATCACCAGTGAAGTGATGGAAGAAAGCGATGCGCACTTCCTGGAATATGATTTCAATGGGGTCGATATTGAATTGACACGCACCGATGGCGAAATGAGCACTGACAGCGACGGTGTGCAAATTGGTCTGAGCACTGAATGGGTTGCTCAATCAGCATCAGAAGGCCAAGTTACTGTAACATTGATCCACGAAGCGTCAAGCAAAGATACCAGTAATCCAAATGGCGATCACGAAGGTGGCGAAACAGACGCAATGGTCGATTTTGGCCTGAATGTACAGTAAATTTTAAATCCAATTGAAGGTTGAATAAAAAAGCTGAACGGCGAAGAAATTTGCTGTTCAGTTTTTTTATGTCAAGCCTTTTCAACAATAGCAATTTCCTCCTCGCTTAACTCATAGAGCCTGTAAACCATTGCATCGATTTCTTGATCGGTTTTCGTGATTTGATTGTGAAGGGCTTGGGCTTTTTGCTGTTCGCTTAAAAAATAACCTTCCCACTCTGCTTTTTCAGAAAGCGAGAGTTTTACTTTCTTCTTTTTCAGTTCTTTTAAAAATGATGCATAATCGAGCTCAAACCACTTCCTGAGTTTTTTGCTCAATTTTTCAAGTTCCGGAAATTCGCGTTGAAGGCTTCTTTGGAATTTAGTGGATTTTGCGTAATAACCGTTTGTATTGACTGATCGTTAATATTTTTCAACAACGGAATTTTGAAATAAGGACATCGGAAATATCTTTTGAGCGCTAAATATACAACCCTTGTGGATTTTGGGGGTTAGATTGGAAAAGGAAATTCTTCAAGTATGCGGTAAGTCTATTGAAAAACCTCTTAAAATTGACAGGATTGTTTTCTCGCGAAAGACCTTACAGGTTTGCCTTAAGGCAGGGCTTAGTAAATAATTGATGTCTAAATTACTATAAATCAATAAACTAAATTGGTATATTTTTTCATGATATTATATTTAAAGTGTTTTTTGAACTATATTTTATAGTTTTGATTTGAAATACAAATCCTTACAATAACTCAAAAATGAAACAGAAAAAACCATTCAAAATACCGGCCCGAAATATTCTGAAATGCTCGTTGAGTTCGTGGACGAATTTGATGAGCAATTACCCGAAAAACTGACTTATGAAGATACTTTTGAGGTGGGCGCCAAGGCCTGGAATTCAGCAAATAATAAAGAGTTTTTGGATAACAGGCATTTGTACAGGAAAGAATTGAGAGCGCACGAACATCCTGATATCATTGATAAAATGGTTGATTATAAATTAGAAAAATTCCCTGAATTTGATAACATTATTCTTGAATTTGAGACAGAAGGGAACAAACTAAGGGTTACAACACAAACACCGGAAAACCATTTTAACGCCATTATGGAAAATATGATCAAGGGCAAACCTGCGAAATGATTTTGTTTTTTCAGCAGAAGGAATATCATTCCAACCTTAAGCAGGATAGAATTTCGAAATGCGAAAGCATTTTTATTCTAAATCAAAACGACTCAAATTGAGATTCTATATCTGGGGTAAAAGTGCCAATTATCATAAAGGGGTTTTTGGAACGTAAATGGAAGGCTTTGGTCGTGCCCAAATACAGGTATAAATCTTTTTTCAACGCAAAACTGTCAAAGTATTTTTGTTTTACTTTTTCAAGGGCGATAGCTTCGTCGCCTTCGGCTTTTATTATGGGAAAAACAGTCTCATTTTTTTTTAGTATTACAGGACATTGGTTTTAGTTTAAATTATTTCACCAGCAATCTCATTGTTTGTGTTTTCTGGTTTTTGTTCACAATTTTTATAAAATATAAACCAGGGTTTAGGGCGTCTTTCATATTTATGGATTGATTTGTTTCTGCCTGAGATATACTTTTTACCCGACGTCCTTGCAAATCAAAAATCGAGAGCTTCAGTTTTTGATCACTATCACTCGCGATCGTAAAATTTCCCGAACTTGGATTGGGGAAAATTTTAAATGATTTTGCTTGTTTTTCGGTAACACTTAAGTTTTCAGGTTTGAACTTCACGATAAAACCGCTGGGATTACCTTGCATAGAAGAATCCCACCAGCCATTAGAAGTGGCGATATTTGTAGAACTACCGGTCTGTCCGAAAAGATAAAACCCTTGATTTTGATCATAGAGAATATTAATTTTGCTTTCTTCCCCTTGACCACCAAAATAAGTGCCCCAAAGGCGGTTGCCCGAGGTGTCGAATTTAGCAATATAAGCATCTGATGAATCAACAGAAGCTAAGTTATCTTGAAAAGTACCTTGGGTTGCGATTTGTTGTTCGCTTTTGGTCAGCCCACTAATGTAAATTTTATCTGTTTCATCAAAAGCCAGTATATTTTTACTGCTACTGACATAACTCAAGTTACTTTGGGAACTCGAAAAATCACCTTGACGTCCGCCGTAGTACGTTGACCACAACCGATGCCCTGATTCATCAAATTTTGCTAAAAACAAATCATTTTGGCCATTTATAGGATTGCTCGACCCCAAAATGTCTTGATAAGCCTCGGGCGAAGCAATATCTTCCGTACTTCTGGTCACTCCTGCCCAAATAATATTGTTTTGGGAATCAACAGCAATATCCAGATTGAGCTCGATATCTATTCCGCCATAGAGCAAGCCCCACAGCCGGTTACCATCGGTATCAAATTTTGCCATCAAAACATCACCGCCACCCACATTTTGGTTATCGTTATAGGCACCTTCGGTGGTAAAATAATCAGTAGGGATGCCCAATGCCGAATTTCCGGCTACTATGATGTTCCCATTGTTGTCCACAGCTATACTATTCAGGGCATTAAAACCACTGTTTCTTGTTGACGTACCATAATAAGTCCCCCATTCACGGTTGCCGTTGGCATCAAATTTTACGATAAAACCTTTTTGATACGCCTGTCCTTTCTGGGTGTCGAAAGCCCCAGTAGTTGTAATACCTTCTGGACTTTCGGTATGCCCCACGATATAAATATTTCCGTCGTCATCTACCTGAGAATCGGTTACACCTTCAACAATATCATCGGAAGTCGAGCGGAAATAAGTGCCCCATTCCTTTGTGCCATTTTGGTTTAATTTGATTATGAATTGATTTGAGCTCAAGTTTACACTGCTGTCATAGATTTTAAACTCTTCTGTAAAAGCACCCGGTGTGGAAATCCCATCTTGGCTGGTTGTATATCCAACAATATAAATACCGTTAGGTGTCACCTCAACGGAAACGCTTTCCCGGCCTTCGCCGCCTATAAACGTATTCCACAGAAGATCACCATCAGGTGAGCGTTTTTCAATATAGCCATCGTTATTTCCGCCACCGAAAGTATTTTGGGTCGCGCCGGGCAAAATGCTTACGTTTTCGGCTTCCTCGGCATCAACGGCACCAAAACTATATAAATTATGGTCTTGGTCAAAAACGTAGCCGGTCAGGGAATTATAACTGCCTCTAATTTTAGTTAAGCTTTCCTGCGCAAAAATCGAAAAACTGAAACCGATACAGAATACAAGTAAAAATTTAATTTTCATCACTAAATAACTGTTTTAATTTCATGCAATTTAGTAAAAAAAATAAAATTATATTGATTTTTTAGTTATTTAATTTAAAAAAACGTAGAAAGGTTAGAATTTTCAGAATTAAAATAAAATCAGGGAATGCATCAAACCTGATTTTTGTTGTAAGATAGAGACAAAGGCTTTATTAACTTTTTTTAAAATTCAATTCTGACTAATTTCTTTCCCTTACTTTAGCCTTAAAAAAATGCAGACCAAAAAAATTGACATCCGCTGGACCGATTTGGATCCTAACCGCCACGTTTCAAATTCTTCATTGCTCGATTATATGAGCCACGCCCGGGTTTCGATGCTGGAAGATGAAGGCATTGGGCAGGATGATTTTGCAAAACACAAACTCGGGCCCATTGTTTTTCACGAACACATTTATTATTTCCGAGAAGCCCTTCCCGGTGGTTCGCTTTATGTGAGCATTGACCTCAAAGGCCTGAGTAAAGATGGCAGTTTCTTTGAGTTTGAGCAGAATATTTATGACGAGGCCGGCAACAACCTCGTGGGTTATGATATTATCGGCGGTTGGATGGATTTAAAGACCCGCAAAATCACCTCACTTCCCGAAGAAGTGATGAAAAAATTTGATGGTATCGAGCGCAGTGCCGATTTTCGTGAACTCACAAAAACAGACACCCGCGCTCAAAATAAAAAACCTAAACCCGTTGACCCAAAGCAATTTTAAGCCTTTGGCGCTTTCCCACTTTCTTTGGTGATTTTTGGCTCTTTGGCTTTTTACTTACCAAGTAAACTCCGAGAAAAACAAGTCCGCCGGCAGTTAATTTAATGGTCGTCAGCGTGTCAGCGCCAATGCTGACGGCATAAACGATCCCGATCAAGGGTTGCAAATACATAAATGCGCCCAAAGTTGACGCCTTCAAACGCTTGAGCGCATAAATATTGAGCAAGTTGGTGAGCACGGTAACGCCAATGACCACAAACAGCATTCGCCAGATCGCATCAAAAGGAAGCGTTGCCCATTCGACTGCGGAAAATTCGCTGATGGTTATGGGGAAATTGATCACCACGGCAATGGTGAACAGCCATTTCAACAAGGTGACCGGGCTGTATTTTGCAGTGAGGGGTTTAGAAACAATCAAATAAACCCCAAAAGAAATCGCATTGACCAAAAACAAAGTGTTGCCCAGTGGAATATTTGGCGCAGAACCCACCGCTTCAGAGCTGAAAAGCACTAATGCCAACGCACCGGCCATTCCAAGCGCAATGCCAACGGATTTTAGTTTTGTGATTTTTTCTTTCAAAATAATGGCACTCAACATTAGCACAAAAACCGGCGACAAGGTCACAATAACCGAACTATTTATCGGTGTGGAAAGGCTGAGCCCTTTAAAGAAAAACAGCATATTGAGCACCATTCCCGTGAGTGCACAAAGCAAAAGGCGCCCCCAATCTTTACGCTCGATTTTTTCTTTTGGGGTAAATAAACTGAGGATCCAAAAAATAGCAGCAGCACCGGCGACCCGCATAAAAACCAGACCGAACGCCCCGATATATTCGGGCATCACACCTTTTGCGACGGTGTGGTTCAATCCATAAATTGCACTTGCCCCCACGGCAGCTAAAATTGCCAAAATACGATTGCGTTGCATAAGCTTGAGTTTAGTTAATTCTTACACTTATTTCATAATTTCACCCCAAAAGTCGAAGTCCCTTTAAACACCTTTCAGGCAATTTCAATTATTTTTGAAATTATTCACAGCCCGATTTATGGCGTTTTATTAAGCCGGCAAATGACGCTTAAAATATTTGATTTTCTTTTCTTTATCAATCGTTTTTAATCATAAGGGATTAGAAAAGTTTATTGGTTTTCGTAACCTGATTTCCACTTTCACCTCAGACCTAAAATATTTTCCAAGTCTTTGTGAACTAAGCTTTATTTTTAAAATTTAAAATTGTCTTTGCGAACTCTGCGTTTTTAAACCTTTGCGCACTTTGCGTGAACCCTTTTTAATTATCCCCAAATGTTAAAAAATGCTCTAAACCGATTACAAACCTAATTTTCTATTTAAATTTAGAGTCAACCATTAATTTTGAAATTTAAATTTTGAAATAACCAATTTAAAATAACTCTATGGGAATTGAACATTACGACATTTTAGTCGTCGGAACAGGAACAGCAGGTCAGACTGTCGCAAAAAAAAGCGTAAAAGCAGGAAAAAAGGTTGCTGTAGCCGATAACCGCGAATATGGCGGTACCTGTCCAAACCGCGGTTGCGACCCAAAAAAAGTATTGATCGGTCTATCTGAAATTATGGACCGCGCCAGGCAAATTAAAGGAAAGGGAATCACAAAATTACCTGAATTCAGTTGGCCAGATTTGATGAAATTCAAGGAACAATTCACCGGTCCGATTCCTTTTGCCACAGAAAGGGATTTTAAGGATCTCGGCATAAAACTCTTTCACCAGTCGCCTGAATTTCTGGACACCAATAAACTTTCCGTGGAAGGAAAAACCATCACAGCTGATAAAATTGTGATTGCCACCGGTCAAAAACCTTTAGAACTTCCGATTCCGGGCGCGGAATATACGCAGTTCAGTGATGATTTTTTAGAAATGAAAGAATTGCCAAAATCCATAATTTTCATCGGCGGTGGATATGTCGGGATGGAATTTGCACATCTCGCTACTAGCCTCGGCGTTGAGGTCACACTTTTTGACGGAAATAAATTGCCGCTGAAAAATTTTGATCCAGATATGGCCGCTCATCTTAAAACAGCTTCCGAAGAAATGGGAATCAATTTTGAATTGGAAGCCCGAGTCAAAAAAGTCGAAAAACTGCAAAAGTATTATCGCGTGGTTGCCGAAAGAAACGGAAAAGAAATCGAGGCCAAAGCCGAAGCTGTTTTCAATTGCGCCGGCCGCGTCCCCTCGATTGCCGATTTAAACCTCGATGCCGGAAAGGTGAGCTATTCTAAAAAAGGGGTGGAAGTCAATGAATTCCTGCAAAACCCCGGGAACCCAGATGTCTTTGCTTGTGGAGATGTCAGCGATTCTAGCGGTTTGCCACTAACGCCGCTTTCCACACGAGAATCTATATTTGTGGCTAAAAACCTGCTGCAGGAAACGATGCAGCCCATCGATTATCCCGCGCAGCCTTCTTGTGTGTTCACCCATCCGCAATTGGCGTCGGTCGGGTTATCTGAAGAAGAAGCCAAAAGCCGGTTTAAATCTGTCACGGTAAAATCCAGTGATGCGTCGCATTATTTTAACGCCAAACGCGTCAATGCTAAAACCTATGCCTATAAAACCATTTTAAACGATCGCGATGGTGCGATTGTGGGCGCGCAGCTCGTGGGTCCCGATGCTGCAGAAACCATCAATTTATTTATGCTCGTCATTGCCGGTGAAATTGACAAAGCCCAACTCAAAAAACTGATTTTTACTTATCCGTCCTGGGGAAGCGATATTAAGGGGATGTGTTGATTTGCTGATGTGTTGATGTGTTGATGTGTTGATGTGTTGATGTGTTGATGTGTTGATGTGCTGATGTGTTGATGTGTTGATGTGCTGATGTGTGATTCCGCACCCTTCGGCTATCGATTAGGATGAAATCTGCTGATGAGCGGGTTTTCAATTGACTTTTAACCATTGACTTTTTTCAATTTTAATTTCGATTTTTTTAAGTGTGCGGGTGTTCCGGTGTGCGGGTTTGCGGGTATTCGGGTTTTCCTCCTTGGCTGAGCTAAGGCTGGCAGGCGGGTTTTTGTGTGCAGATTCACGATATACCGAATAACCCATTACCAATAACTTTTAACAGTTAACGTTTTCAAGCAAAATAAAATATTTATGTGTATCCAAGATTTAAGATTCCATCAAATTTTTATTTTTACGCGTTAAGCAACAAAACTATGAATCAATAATTTACCTTTAAAAACACCCTCTGAAAATTAAGCACGAGATTTATCACTATTTACTTGGATTTTAATATCAAAAAATTATTTTTGCAAAAATAAAGATTTACATTATGTATTGGACATTAGAACTTGCTTCATATTTAAGCGACGCGCCTTGGCCGGCAACCAAAGACGAATTGATTGATTATGCGATCCGCACCGGTGCGCCCCTGGAAGTCGTCGAGAACCTTCAGTCCATTGAAGATGAAGGCGACAACTATGACAGTATCCAGGAAATCTGGCCAGATTTCCCCACTGATGACGACTATCTTTGGAATGAGGAGGAATATTAATTTAACTTCTCAAAAATCATAATTTCAATTAAAAAGTCTCATTTAGAGGCTTTTTTTTTACTTAACTTTGAAATGGATTAAAAACAAAATTTCTATGAGTTTTTTAGACTCGGTATTAAAAGTATTTGTTGGGAATAAAGCAAAAAAAGACGTTAAGGCACTTCAGCCAATCGTCGATGAGGTCAAGGCATTTGAAGAAGAATTTAATGCACTTTCCCTTGATGAGCTGCGCCATAAATCCACAGAATTCAGGAATAAAATAAAGGAAGCGACCAGCGAATCGCACAATAAAATTGACGATCTTAAAGAAAAGGCCGAAAATTCAGATGATATTACTGAAAAAGAAAGTATTTATTCTGAAATCGACACTTTGAAAGACACTGCTTACGAGGCTTCGGAAAATATGCTTTTGGAAATCCTTCCGGAAGCTTTTGCCGCAATGAAAGAAACGGCACAGCGGTTTTTTGATAACGAGCAGCTCGAAGTGACAGCTTCAGAATTTGACCGCGAGCTTTCCGCCGAAAAAGAGTATATCCAGCTTCAGGATGACAAGGCCTTATGGTCAAATTCCTGGAATGCCGCTGGAAAAGAAGTGACCTGGGATATGATTCACTATGATGTCCAGCTCATTGGCGGTGTTGCGATGCACCAAGGTAAAATTGCCGAAATGCAAACGGGTGAGGGAAAAACCCTTGTCGCCACGCTACCTTTATATTTGAACGCCTTGACCGGGAAGGGCTCGCATTTGGTAACGGTCAATGATTATCTGGCAAAACGGGACAGCGCGTGGATGGCACCGCTTTTTCAATTTCACGGGATGAGCGTCGATTGCATCGATTATCACAAACCCAACTCTGAAGAACGCCGAAAAGCCTATAACGCTGATATTACTTATGGAACCAACAATGAATTTGGTTTCGATTATCTGCGGGATAATATGAGCCACTCGCCATCAGATTTAGTGCAGCGTCCCCACAACTATTGTATTATTGATGAGGTCGATTCTGTGCTTATTGATGATGCGCGAACACCCCTCATAATTTCTGGCCCTGTGCCAAAAGGCGACGTGCACGAGTTTGAAGAACTGAAACCACAGATCAGTAAAATCGTTGAGGTTCAGCGTAAATATTTGACAGGCCTTCTCGCAGAAGCTAAAAAACTCATCAGGGAAGGCGACACCAAAGAAGGTGGTTTCTTGCTCTATCGCGTTTACCGCGGTTTGCCAAAAAACCGTGCGCTCATTAAATTTATGAGTGAAGAAGGCGTCAAGCAATTGAACCAAAAAACCGAAAACCACTACATTCAGGACAACAACCGTGAAATGCCCAAGGTGGATGCCGAGCTTTATTTCACGATTGAAGAACAAAACAATCAAATTGATCTGACAGATAAAGGCGTTGAATTTTTGTCAACCAAAGATAATCCCGACTTTTTTGTGATGCCGGAAATCGGTTTAGAAGTTTCTAAAATTGAAGATCAAGGCTTGCCAAAAGAGGAAGAATCTGAAAAGAAAGAAGAACTCTTCCGCGATTTTAGCGTAAAAAGTGAACGCATCCACACCTTGACCCAGCTTTTGAAGGCTTATACAATGTTTGAAAAAGACGACGAATATGTCGTGATGGACAACAAAGTGAAAATCGTCGATGAACAAACCGGCCGGATTATGGATGGCCGCCGTTATAGCGATGGATTGCACCAGGCAATTGAGGCCAAAGAAAGTGTCAAAATTGAGGATGCCACCCAAACCTTTGCCACTATTACTTTACAAAATTATTTCAGAATGTATGGCAAACTTTCGGGGATGACCGGTACCGCTGTTACTGAAGCTGGGGAATTCTGGGAAATTTATGAACTCGATGTGGTTGAAATTCCAACCAACCGCCCACTTGCCCGGGAAGACCGCCAAGATTTGGTTTATAAAACCAAACGTGAAAAATATAACGCGGTTATTGAAGAGGTCGAGCAGTTATCAAAAGCAGGCCGGCCCATTTTGATCGGGACAACTTCTGTGGATATTTCTGAAGTTTTGAGCCGGATGTTGCAGCGTAAAAATATTGAGCACAACGTCCTCAACGCAAAACGCCATAAACGCGAGGCCGATATTGTGGAAGAAGCTGGACGTTCAGGAATCGTTACCATCGCGACAAATATGGCCGGTCGGGGAACCGATATCAAACTCGATAAAGAAACTAAAGAAGCTGGCGGATTGGCCATTGTCGGTACAGAACGCCACGATTCACGTCGTGTGGACAGGCAGTTGCGCGGGCGTGCCGGTCGTCAAGGTGACCCGGGAAGCTCTCAGTTTTACGTGTCGCTGGAAGACAATTTAATGCGGATTTTTGGTAGTGAAAAAATTGCCAAAATGATGGATAAAATGGGCTTGGAAGAAGGCGAAGTGATCCAACACGGGATGATTTCAAAATCCATTGAGCGCGCCCAGAAAAAAGTTGAGGAAAACAACTTTGGCGTCAGAAAGCGTTTGCTGGAATATGATGATGTCATGAACGCACAACGTGAAGTGATTTATAAACGTCGCTATCACGCGCTTTTTGGCGAACGTTTACGCGTGGATTTAGCCAATATGATTTTTGAAATCTCTGATTTGGTGACCGAAACCAATAAAAATGCCGGCGATTTTAAAAACTTTGAGTTTGAATTGATCCGTTATTTTTCAATGAATTCACCGGTTTCTGAGCAGGAATTTGACAAAATGCCAATTCAGAAAATCAGCGGGGAAGTCTATAAAAATGCCTATAAAAAGTATGATGAACGAATGGAATTCAATGCTGAAACAGCTTTTCCAGTCATCAAAAAAGTCTATGAAGAGCAGGGCGAGCGCTTTGAGCGCATCGGGGTGCCGTTTAGCGATGGTCAAAAAACCTTGCAAGTTTCCACAAATCTTGAGAAGGCTTACGAATCTGAAGGAAAAGAGCTCATCCGGGATTTTGAGAAAAATATTACCCTGGCCATTATCGATGAAGCCTGGAAAACACACTTGCGCAAAATGGACGAATTGAAACAAAGTGTTCAGTTGGCCGTGCACGAACAAAAAGACCCCTTATTAATTTATAAATTCGAGGCTTTTGAATTGTTCAAGGCAATGCTCGATGATGTGAACCGAGATGTGATGTCGTTCTTGTTCAAAGGTGAAATTCCACAACAGGAAGAAGGGAACATTCAGGAAGCCCGTGAACGCCGGCGCGAATCGGTGGAAACCTCAAAAGAAGATATCCAAAATATGGACGAACGTTCGGCAGTAAGCCGTGCGGCAGGTCAGCAGCCCCAGAACCAACCCGAAGTCACGGAAACCATTGTTCGTGATAAACCAAAAATTGGACGCAATGATCGTGTGACCATTCAAAATGTGAGTTCTGGCGAAACTAAAAAAGTGAAATATAAACAAGCTGTTCCACTCATCGATAAAGGCGAATGGGTTATAACGGATAGCTGATTTAGTTTAGAAAATAGTGATTTATAAAAGCCGGTCAGGATAAATTTGACCGGTTTTTTTTGTGGGTGATTTATAAATATGAGCAGCATT
>Ga0307967_1002110_pt1 | contig 11660 bp, 8 predicted proteins | sample OrgLakmetagen648_FD_201828 | JGI IMG/M metagenome (GOLD analysis project Ga0307967, IMG submission 201828) | Saline water microbial communities from Organic Lake, Antarctica - #648 | ecosystem: Environmental > Aquatic > Non-marine Saline and Alkaline > Saline | place: Antarctica: Organic Lake... | reverse complement strand
GTGCCGATGCTGCGCGCCCAAGGCTTGGCGCGGGTAATTTTTGAGGTGCAGGGACCGCTGGCCCGGCTGCTGCAGCGCGCGCCGGCCTTCCGGGGTATCAACGTCGTCGCACGCGGCGTGCCGCGCCCGGATGCCGCCGCCCAGGTGCCGCTTTTAAGTCTGCCGCGCCTGCTGCGCACGCGTGCGCAGACCATTCCCGCAGATGGGCCCTATATCACCCCACCCAGCGACATCCCCGCACCCTATCTGCGCAGTGGGGTGTTGAATGTCGGGCTCTGTTGGGCGGGCAAGCCCAGCCACCGCAACGATCGCAATCGATCGGTGGGGGCCGCCGGCTTCGTCTCCCTGATCGACCTGCCGGGGGCTAGTTTTCATTCCTTACAAAAAGGCCCCGGCGCCCGCCAAATCGCGGAGGAAGGGTTAAGCGCCCTGGTCAATGATATGGGCTCCACCCTCAGCGATTTTGCCGAAACGGCGGCGGCGATCGCCCCGCTGGATTTGATCATAACCGTGGATACCGCCATCGCCCATCTGGCCGGCGCCATGGGTAAGACTGTCTGGGTACTGCTTCCCTACGCGCCCGATTGGCGATGGATGATGGCGCGGGAGGATAGCCCCTGGTACCCCACCATGACGATCTTCCGGCAAGACACGCCGGGCGATTGGGACCCGGTTCTGGCGGACGTTCGGGCCGCCTTGGCAGGCGAGATTACCGAAAAGCTGCGCGGCAGCCGCAGCGTTGGCAAGCGAAAGCAACAGCTTAGCCATGAAGAAGAGCCTGACCAAGAAGGCGCCGATTGATCTGCATCATGGCGATGGCCGTGCAGACAGCTTAGTGGTCATCGCATCGCGCATGCGCGCCCTCGGCCTCGACGCCGACTTCGGACATTTTTTTCATATGAACAAAACGCCTTCGCCCCCAGATAGGGCCGCCAAAGAAATGCCCGCCAAGGCAGAAACCGATGAAGCCGGCTTGAGCGCGGAAGAAGCCCGCCAGCGCCTTGCCAAATACGGCCCCAACCAACTGCCGGAAAAGCGCCTGCCCGGCAGCGCCCTGATTTTTTTGCGGCAATTCCGCAATCCCTTCATTTATATCCTGCTTGTCGCCGGCGTGCTGGCGCTGGCCGTCGGGCAGGTGCCCAGTGCAATCTTCATCGCCGCAGTCTTATTGCTGAACGCCGTAATCGGCACCGTCCAGGAATATTCCGCGCAAAAATCAGCCGCCGCCCTGCAGCACTTGGTGCGCGGGACCTGCCATGTCATTCGCGACGGCACGGCGCACACGTTGGATGTTGAAGCCTTGGTGCCCGGCGATCTGGTGCTGCTGGCCTCCGGCGATAAGGTGCCGGCGGATATCCGCCTCGTGCGCAGTCACTCGCTGGCCGTCGACGAATCCATGCTGACGGGCGAAAGCTTGGTCGTCACCAAAAATTCGGACGCCCGCCCCGCAGAGAGTGCCCCGCTGGCGGAGCGTTTCAACGACTGCTTCGCGGGCTCCATCATAACCCGGGGACGCGGGCGCGGGATCGTTCAGGCGACGGGACTTGCCACCGAAATCGGCTCCATCTCAAAAGTCGTCGGCGCGGCCCGGATCAGCGAGCCGCCTTTGATGATCCGTATCCGTCGCTTCACCTATCGGGTGGCGGGCGCGATCCTAGCCGCGATCGCTCTATTGATCGCGCTCATGCTGCTGCGCGGCGGCTATCAAAGTGACGAGATCATTTTGATGACGATCGGGCTTGCCGTGTCCACCATTCCGGAAGGCTTGCCCGCCGCCTTAACCGTCGCCCTGGCCATCGGCATGGCACGCATGGCGGAGCGCAATGTCATCATCCGCAAGCTGGTCGCGGTGGAGGCCTTGGGCTCCTGCACCTTCATCTGTTCCGACAAGACCGGCACGCTGACGGTCAATGAGCTAACCATCCGCAAGGTCGTGCTGCCCGGTGGCACGCAATGCACCGCCACCGGCGAAGGCGTCGCGCCCGGCACCGTCGATGCGCGAGGTCGCGAAGAGCGCCTGCGCGAGATTTGCGTGACCGGCGTCCTGGCGAACGAAAGCTATCTGGATTATTCCGGCGGCGAATGGGTGTCGGACGGCGATATCGTCGATGTCGCCTTTTTGGTGTTGGCGAAAAAGCTGGGGCTATCCGTCACCGACATTCGCGCGCGCGAACGCCAGTTGGATCTTATCCCATACGAATCCGAACGCGCGCTATCCGGCATCCTGACGGACACGGGCGGCGGCGGGGGCGGGGGCGGGGGCGGGGGCGGCGGCGCGGCGTGCCTGCATGTGAAGGGCAGCCCGGAGAAAATGCTAAGCCTTTCCACCCATATGATGACCGAGGCCGGACCTGTGCCCCTAGACCGGGCCGTGATTGAGGCGCAGTTCGAAAGCCTAGCCGCCGATGGCTACCGCGTCATCGCCCTGGCGCGTAGGGGCGACTTATCGACCACCCAAGGCGCCCCCGACGCGTTGGACCATCTGCAGGACCTGACCTTCTTAGGCTTGGTTGCGATGATCGATCCGATCCGCGCGGACGCAAAAGACGCCGTGGCGCGTTGCCGGGCCGGCGGGATTGAGGTGGCGATGGTCACCGGCGATCACCCCGCCACCGCGCGCGCGATCGCGCTGGAATTGGCGCTGATCGGGCCTGATGACCCGGTCGTCACGGGGACCGACATCCGCAACACCGATCCGGCGCATTTGGCGGCGCTGATCACGCCTGCCCGGGTTTTCGCGCGCATCGAGCCGATGCAAAAGCAAACCATTGTTGAAACCTTCATGGACCAAGGCCATTTCGTGGCCGTCACCGGCGACGGCGTCAATGACGCGCCCGCCATGCGCCGGGCCAATGCGGGCGTGGCGATGGGCAAGCGCGGCACCGATGTCGCCAAGGAAGCCGCCGACCTGATCATCACCGACGACCGCTTTTCCTCCATCGTGGCGGGGGTGGAACAGGGGCGCATCGTCTATAACAACATCCGCAAGGTGATCGCCCTTCTGATCGCCACCGGGGCATCGGCCCTGCTGTTGTTCTTGCTTTGCGTGGTGACGGGGCTGCCGATGCCGCTGACGGCGGTGCAGCTTCTATGGCTGAACCTGGTCGCCAACGGTCTGCAGGATGTGGCGCTGGCCTTCGAGCCGAAGGAGGGCGGAGAGCTTGACCACCCGCCGCGGCGCCCGAACGAGCCGATTTTTGAGCATCGCATCATCGCCCATGTGCTGATCACCGGGGCTGCCATGGGCGGGCTTGCCTTCGCCGCCTTCTGGGTTTTCAACGCGGAAGGGGTAGGGCTTGATCAAGCGCGCAATTTGACCCTGATGCTGATGGTGCTGTTCGGGAATATCCATGCGCTCAGCAGCCGATCCGAAACGCGATCGCTGTTTCAAATCCGCTTCTTCGCCAACCCCTTCTTGGTTTTGGCCGTGCCGGGCGCGCAGCTGGTGCATATTGCGGCGATGTATGTGCCAGGACTGAATGATGTGCTGGCGATATCCCCGATCGGGCTTGGCGATTGGGCCGCGCTGGCGGCGGTTGCCTTAGGTCTCTTAGTGGTGGAGGAAGCCCATAAGGCTTGGTTACGCCATCGGGTTTCTAAAGGGTGCAAGGCCGGGCGGTGAACCGGACCGGCGGGTGATCCAGCATCGCTTGTGCGGCGACTAAGGCCAGCTCGCGCCGCCCCAAACGCTCCGTCTCCTGCAACACCGAAAAGACCGCCGCGACCGTCTGTTCCAAGGCGATAACGGGATCGCGCGTGCGCAGATAATGGCCGGTGAATAACGCCGCCGTCAGATCCCCCGCCCCGTTCGGCGCCACATCGAAGGCCAAGCGCGGGGTTTCGATCAACCAAGCGCCTTCGCCTGTGACCAGTAGGGTTTCCATCGCGTCGGGGCTTGCGTCATCGCGCTCAAAACTCGTGACGACGACGATATCGGGGCCATTCGCGCGCAGCGCATTCGCCGCATCAATCGCGGCGCCCAGCGTTTCCACACGGCGCTCGCTCAGAAGCTCCAACTCAAAATGATTGGGCAGCGCGATATCGGATGCGGGCACCGCGCGCGTGCGCATGAAGTCGGGGATATCGTCGGCAACATAAACCCCGCCTTCCCGGTCGCCCATCACCGGATCGCATACATAGACGGCTTCCGGGTTCAGCGCGTGCACACGGGCTTGGGCGTCCAAGATCGCCTCGCCCAACGCCGCCCCGCCGATATAGCCGGACAGGACCGCGCGGCAGTCGGCCAAGGCACCGCGCCGCTCAATGCCACCCAAAATCGCGCGGATGGTCGCGACCGGGGTGACGCTGCCTTCGAAATCGCCATAGCCTGGATGATTGGAAAATTGAACCGTGTTGACCGGCCAAACATCCCAGCCCAAGCGCTGCAGCGGGAACACGGCTGCCGAATTACCGACATGGCCGACGCTGACATGGCTTTGAATGGACAGGATCGACATACTGTCTCCACGGTGCAAAGGATGGCGCACAAAAGCGTGCAAAAAGGCAAGCGCCCCTCGACGGGGCCGGCGGGGCGGACTTTAATGCCCCCAGGTCAGACTTGGCCAGCCCCGCCTTTTAGACCGGGCGCGCCCCAAGATGTCTCGTTTAAGGAGGATGCCATGCCCACCCGACCCCGCCGATCCATGTTGTATATGCCCGGCTCTAACGCGCGCGCGCTGGATAAGGGGCGCACGCTGGCCGCCGATGCGTTGATCCTGGATTTGGAAGATGCCGTCACCCCCGATGCCAAGGTCGAGGCGCGCGATAAAATCACCGCCGCCCTGCGCGAAGGCGGCTATGGCAAACGCGAAATCCTGGTCCGCACGAACTCGCTGGATAGCGACTGGGGGGAAGCGGATATCGCGGCCATGGCGACCTGCGGGGCGGATGCGTTGCTGCTGCCCAAGGTGGATAGCGCGGATACGATCGCGCGCCTATCCGCCCTTATGGACGCGGCGGGCGCACCGGTCGATATGGCGATTTGGTGCATGATCGAAACCCCGTTGGGGGTATTGAAGGCGCATGAAATCGCGACCGCCGACCCGCGCTTGGCCGGCTTTGTGATGGGCACATCGGACCTGGCCAAGGACCTGCATTGCCGCCACACGGCCGACCGCGCGCCTTTCCTGATCAGCCTAAGCCAAGTGATTTTGGCCGCGCGCGCCTATGGCTTGGCGGCGATCGACGGGGTGCATCTTGATTTGGATGATGCGGAGGGCTTTGAGGCCCAATGCCGGCAGGGCTTGGACCTTGGCTTCGATGGCAAAAGCCTAATCCACCCCAAGACAATCGCCACGGCCAATGAGGTTTTCGGCCCCACGGAATCGGAAATCGCCGAAAGCCGCCGCATTATTGAGGCCCATCAAGAGGCCGCGAAACAAGGCGCCGGCGTCGTGGTGCTGGACGGTAAGCTGGTGGAAAACCTGCATGTCGAAAATGCCCAGCGCCTGATCGCGCTGGCTGACCAGATTGATGCGTTGGCGCAGCAGGCCGGATGACGCGCGCGGCCCGCAGTGTTATCTAGGAAGCCGGGCTATTCAGAAACAAGAGAATAACGGCCCAGCAGGAGAGAAACCGATGAGCGAGAGCGCTTCCAAGTCGACCCGCGGGCGGGTGTTTGAGGATTTCCGCCTGGGCGAGGTGATTGATCACGCCAACCCCCGCACCATTGGGGAGGGGGATGTGTCGCTGTATCATGCGCTGACCGGCAACCGCTTCACGCTGCAGGTCTCCGACCCGTTTGCGCGCGACGTCGGCTATCACGCCGCCCCGATTGATGACCTGTTGGTCTTCAACATCGTCTTCGGTCAGTCGGTGCCGGATATCTCACGCAATGCCATCGCCAATCTGGGCTATGCGGAGGTTGATTTCCTCTCCCAACTTTCTGTGGGTGAGACGGTGCGCGCGCGCTCAGAAGTCATCGGCCTGAAAGAAAATTCATCCGGCGAGACCGGCGTCGTCTATGTCCGCACGCAAGGCCTAGACCATCGCGGGGTCGCGATCCTGCGCTTCGTGCGCTGGGTTATGGTACCGACGCGGGCGGGGGCTGCCGCCAAGGCCAAATCGAAATCCAAGGCGGCCGGGGCCGCAGAAACAGTCCCCACCCTGGCGGAGCGTGTCGCCCCGCTGACCATCCCGCGCCACCGGTTGAACAAGTTTTGGTCAGACCGCGATACCGGCTCCCCCCATCGATGGGATGACTATCAACAGGGCGAGAAAATCGACCATTTCGACGGGGTGACGATCGAGGAGGCGGAGCATATGACGGCCACCCGCCTCTATCAGAACAATGCCCGCCCACATTTCGACGGCCATGCCATGAAGTCGACGCCGTTTGGTCGGCGCATCGTCTATGGCGGGCATGTGATATCGCTGGCACGCGCCTTGACCCACAACGGTCTGGCCAATGCCTGCATCGTCAGCGCAATTCATGGCGGGCGCCATGCCAACCCCACCTTTGCCGACGACACCATCTATGCCTGGACAGAGGTGTTGGAGAAGCAGGAACTGGACAAGCGCGCCGACATCGGGGCGCTTCGCCTGCGCACCACGGCCACCAAGAATATGGCGTGCGACAGTTTCCCCGCGTTGGCGCGGGAGGTGGATAAGAAAGCCGCCGCGTCCGAGAATATCGTGCTTGAGCTGGACTACACCGTCATCCTGCCGCGCCGCTAAGCGGACGCATGCTGGGGATCACACGACTTCCCAGACATGCTCCTCGAAGTCGATTTCACGCTCGAAGGTCGCAAGCTCGCCGGGGGGGAAATCGCGGATCGACACGATTCCATAGGGGCACGGGCCCGCGCGCCCCAGCACGATGACATGGCGCACATTGCAGTCATGCATCAGCTGGAAGGCCTCAAAGCCCTGATGATGCGCGTCGATGCAAATCATCTCCGTCGTCATCACCTGCGCGATGGGGGTGCAGGTCGGATCAAGACCGGGGGCCACCAAGCGGCGCAAGGCATCGCGTTCGGTGAAAATACCGCGCAATGCCCCCTCTTCCATAATGACAACGGCGGAGACATTGCGCGCCGCCATCTGCCGGGCCGCGTCTTGCACCAGCGTCTGTGCGCCGACATGCAACAGATCTTGGCCGTGCAGAATGTCCTGGAGTGTCTTTTGTGATTTTTTATGGGCGGTTCTATAGGTCATGGGCGCTCTCCCGTAGTTAGACGGTTTCGCGAAGCGCCGCTTGTCTCTCTAATCCCATGGCCCCCGCTTAAGGCGGTGGGCGGCCCAGCTTTTTATTATCAGCGGCAGCGTGAAATCGCGTAACGCACGCACCCACTATCAAGCCGTTAAGCAGCACTATAGTACCATTATTTGAAATAAGGACAATACCGCTGCCGTCCGATCAGGCAAGATTGGTGCGGACGAAAGCCGCGATTTCCGGCTTAATCTCCTCGCGCCACTTGCGACCATTAAAGATGCCGTAATGGCCGACGCCGGGCTGCACCATATGGCGGCGCTTGTCCTCCGGGATTGAGGCGCACAGGCCGTGGGCAGCATAGGTTTGGCCGGGGGCGGAGATATCGTCCAACTCCCCCTCAATCGTCATCAGGGCCGTCTTGGTAATCGCCGCCGGGTTCACGCGGCGCCCGTTATGCTCAAACGTCCCCTGCGCTAGGCTGTGGCGCTTAAAGACATGATCCACGGTTTCAAGATAGAAATCCGCCGGCGTGTCCATCACGGCCATATATTCGGCATAGAAGTCGGCGGCTTTTTCTGCCGACTCGCCATTGCCGCGCACCAGATGCTGGAACATCGTGTAATGCGCCCCGCTATGGCGCGCCGGGTTCATCGACATGAAGGCGCGAAGTTGCAAGAAGCCGGGATAAACGCGGCGATTGGCACCCGGAAAGCGCGAGGGTACGCGGTGGACCGCGTTGCTTTCAAACCAATGCATGCTGCGGTTCTCTGCGGTCTGCGTCACGATCGTCGGATTGGCGCGCGCATCCACCGGGCCGCCCATCAGGATCATGCCGGTCGGTGCGTGGGGGGCGTCTTGTTCCGCCAAAATCGCACTGGCCGCCAGGACCGCCGGGGCCGGCTGGCACACCGCCATCGCGTGGTAGGGGCTAGGCGTCGTGCCGCCATCGCGGTCGGCCATCCAGCGCATGAAATCCATGACGTAATCGATATAGGTGTCGAGGCCGAAGTCTCCGTGCTCCTCCGCAATTAGGGAGGCATCCAACCAATCGGTCACATAGACCTCATGATCAGGCAACAAGGCTTCTACCGTGCCGCGCAGCAGCGTCGCATGGTGCCCGGACATGGGGGCGACCAGCAAAATCGCAGGATCCATCTTGCGGGATTTGGCCAAACCGGCGCGCTTGAAATGCAGCAAATTACAGAAGGGCTTCGCCGCCGCAACCTCAACCGAAACGGCCACATCCTTGCCGTCGACCAGGGTGCTGGTCAGGCCCCATTCGGGCTTCTCGCGAATACTCAACAACCCCTCCATCACCGTGGAGGCGGATGCCATGATCCGGCCAAAGGGCGTGTAGTTGAGCGGATGAAACGGATTGAGGAAGGTCAGGCGCGTCGCCTCGGCCATCAGTCGGACCGGCGCCATCGCCTGCGCGCGTGAGTCGTGGAGTTTATACAGCATGCTTTGGGTCTATCCCTTATCCGTGGCCCTTATCCGTGGCCCTTATCCGTGGCCCTTATCCGTGGCCCTTATCCGTGGCCCTTATCCGTGGCCCTTATCCGTGGCCCTTATCCGTGGCCCTTATTCGTGGCCCTTATTCGTTCGTGGTCCGGGATGCCGCGCGCCTAATTCGGCAAACCGTCCGCCCGCCCACAGCTAAGCGACGACAAGGGTACATCCCGGAAGCGGCTAAATCCTACCAGCATTACGCAGCGCGGCAAACATTTTTTGCGCTGCGGTAAGACTATGATTTTGTTTGAATTTTCGCCCCTAATCTTAAGATGTCTTTAACCTTCTTCCCGGCTGAAAACCCGAATCGAGCCATCGGAAAGCCCCCAAATGACCTCCGTCTGACCGTCCCGATCGATATCGACGGCCAGGATTGAGGTGGCAACCGGCCCGCCTGCATTGGTGATCCGCATCCGCTCAACAAACCCCTCATCCGTGACGCCGACCACGGCGACGATGCGGCGATCTTGTCGGGGCAAAATAAGCTCCGGCCGCCCATCGCCGTCCAGATCGAAGATGGCGGCCAGACCCAGCGCGCGACTGCCAATTGCGTGGGTGGAATATCCAGCGACCCGGCGTTCTTCCACCAGCTTTTGCGACCGGCCATCCCAGGCGTAGTGGATCAGCACCCCCCCGATATGGGGCGTTTGAATCACCGCGATTTCCGGCGCACCGTCGCCGTCAAAATCGGCAACCCCGGCTGGGTTCAGCCAACGGTTCGACCGCCCGATGGGTGCGCTTCGCGCCACTTCGCGCAAATCCCGGTCGCCGGCATGCGCATCGTAAAGCGCAATCGCCGCACCACGGGAAAGCTCGGTGCGGATCGCTAAAACCTCCAAATCCCCATCGCCGTCGGCATCGACGATGCGGGGCTCCAAATCCTCAAAAACCGCGTCATCCGGCAGGCGGTGGGCCAGAATGCGGCGGTCGGCGAAGGCGACTTGCAGAATTTCCGCCTCAATCGCATCGCCCAACACCCCATGGCCATAGCGCCGCGTGGGGCCTTCAAACCAGGCAGCGCTGGGCGTGCCGGCGGCATTCTTCTGATCCGGGGCGGGCGTGGCGCCCGGTGCGACCCCGACACGACCATCGGGGATGATTTCCGGCGGGGCCAACTTGCCCATGAAGGGCGCTTCGCCCGCATCGACCAGACGCGGACCTGCCGGCCCCGTCTGCAGGGCCAGCGCGCGCCACCCGCCCGCTTGGGTGAGCGCGATCAGGCCGCTGGGGGCATGGGGGCTGGCGACTAAATCAACCAGCCCATCGATCTGGCCGGCACCCGATACCTGCCAACCGATTCCTTGCGCTGCGGCGCGCTGCGGGCCGGGGGATGCTGTCATCAGCACAAGCGCGGCTAGACTTAAAAGAATGCGTTTCATGGGCCCAACGCTACCCCAGCCAAAGGGTTTAGGGAAAGGGGCCTGCCTTTTGCCCGCCCATGCGGCCACCCATTTGGCCAAGGCCCGCGCTTGCGACCCCCCGCCGCAGGGGGGAGACTGGTCAGACAGGGCCGACAGCGCTATCTATCGCGCTATGACATCCAAACCCTTCGCCAATCCCTTGGATAACCCGGAGACGCCGGACGCCGTGGCGCGCAATGCGCGCGCCGTCGGCCTATGGTTTGTTGCCAGCGCGGCCATGGTTTTTACCATGATGATCATCGGCGCGATCACGCGGCTGACCGAAAGCGGGCTGTCGATGGTGGAATGGCGCCCGCTGATCGGCGCCTTGCCGCCGCTGAATGAGGCGGAATGGAACCGCGTTTTCGCCCTTTATAAGCAAACATCGCAATATCAGTTGATGAACCAGGGTATGGATCTTGCCCAATTTCGGGAGATTTTTTTCTGGGAATGGCTGCATCGGCTGTGGGGGCGGTTGATCGGCGTGGTGTTCGCGCTGCCGTTCTTTTGGTTTTTAATCCGGGGGCGGATGCCTGCAGGCCTGACCAAGCACGGCTTTATCCTTTTGGGGCTCGGCGGACTTCAGGGGGTGATCGGCTGGTGGATGGTCAAAAGTGGCTTCGTCGACCGGACCGAGGTTAGCCAATATCGCCTTGCCGTCCATCTGGGGTTGGCCTTCTTTATCTTAGGTTATCTGGTGTGGTTGGCGTTGGGGCTGCTATGGCCGGCGCCTAAAGGTCGCGTGGCGGCGCCGCGCGGCTATCGACGGCTTGGCGCTTGGTGCCACGCCATCGTCTTCTTCACGGTGATATCCGGCGCGCTGGTCGCCGGCAGCCGGGCGGGCTTCATCTATAATGAATGGCCGACGATGGGCGGCGGCTTCACCCCCACGCCCTTTTGGGACGAAGCCTTGGGTTGGCGCAATCTGTTTGAAAATCTGGCCGTCGTGCAGTTCGACCATCGCATGATGGCCTATCTGACGGCGGCGGTGGTGTTTGTTTTTTGGCTGCGCACCCTGGCGCTTGGGGTGCAGTTGGATCGCCGCGTGCGCTGGGCCGTCCACGGGCTGATGGCAGGCGTGCTGCTGCAGGTGCTGTTGGGGATCGCCACCTTGCTTAGCATCGTTTGGTTGCCACTTGGCGTGCTGCACCAAGCGGGGGCGGCGATTGTGTTTTGCCTGACACTTTGGGTGCTGAGGGAAGTGCGCGGTCGGCCCGCTTGAGGGCGCGACCCTACTCCTTCGCCAACCGTTTGATCACCAAAACCACGCCCGTGCGATCCACCTCGGCCTGTTGTAATAAGCCTTCGGCGTCGTACCAAAGATCCGCTGTTTCGAACGGTGTTTCGATATGCACGCCTGATACGGTGATGGTCTCGCCGTCTTGCGATTCGACCTCCCGCTCGCCCTGGGGCGTGCCGGTGCGATCGAACGGTTTGCCCTCAATCACATGCAAAACGCGGGTGCGCTCAAGCAAGCGTTGACGCCACAATTGCGTGCTGGGGACGACGTCGGGTTCAGCCTGTCCCGCTTCGCCATTATGGGTGTAGGCGAAATGATCTTCTTTTGCCTCGCCTGAGACCAAATGCTCGACCCCGTC
>Ga0307967_1002099_pt1 | contig 11699 bp, 9 predicted proteins | sample OrgLakmetagen648_FD_201828 | JGI IMG/M metagenome (GOLD analysis project Ga0307967, IMG submission 201828) | Saline water microbial communities from Organic Lake, Antarctica - #648 | ecosystem: Environmental > Aquatic > Non-marine Saline and Alkaline > Saline | place: Antarctica: Organic Lake... | reverse complement strand
AACACTGCATTGTAAGTTGGTAAGGCAGCAATTCAAGTACGTAGGTCTGAAATTTTATTGCTGCTCGAAGTGGCAGGTAGCAAGCATTCTGCCTTCTGCCCTTCCAATTCAAGTCAATGCTGCTTGGAGTTTGTGCAGCTTTTTGTAAGCTGTCTTTGCCCTTTAGGTACTTGCACAGAGCAACTTATGATCGTAAGCGATATTAAGTACCGTACCAAAATTTAATCATCCCGCACCCCAAAAAAAATATTTAGTTTTGCAAATCCGCAAGCAATCCGCACCCCCTTCAATATTTATTATAATCCAATCCGCAGGCCATTTTTAAGCCACTCACCAATTTAGGCCATTTTCACCAATCCGCAGGCCTAAAATTCATTTAATTTTCTGTCCGCACTTAGCCGCACCCCTCAAAAACATTATTTTTGCGGGGTGATATAATTTTGGTACGGTATTCCAGGCCAAGCCTTTGACACTTGCAGCATCGTTATCCTGTCATGTACGCAAGTCACGTGCTGGACGTCCTAACTGCTTGACCATGCTATAACCACACAGGACAAAGAGCTACACTGCTCAGCAGTTGACATATACACACGACTCCTGGATGCCCCCACCACCAAGATGCCTGAAGTGCTTTTGCAGGTGAAGGGTTGGCTTTGTACTGCACGCTGCAAATCAAACCTTTGAATGCACTGCACAGCATCTTTACTCGGCCTGTGCTACGCACATTGCACGTTGCACTGCACCTTATTCTTTCTTCAGCACGTCACACACAGCACACAACACACTGCACCTCACGCATTACACAGTGCACTGCATGCTGCATCTCGCACTCGTCACTCCATCACACAGCGCACTCCATTGCAATACAACCTCAAGCGCTTCACAGTTTGAACTTTGCACTGCATTCTGCATTGCACACTCTATTGTACACTCTGTTGTGCTGCACGCTCTATTGCACGGCACCTCGCGCAGTCACCCAAGAGGAAAGCTTGCCCATATTCCCATGCTCACAATCCTTTAAAAAGTAACCCCATCTTGAATGAATTAATTGACAGAACTTGTCACGGCGCATGTATATACGTCTCTTGCGGTGCAGGTGATTGTCTGGGTGCTGGGAGAGTTTGGTTATTTGGCAGCTGCCAGCTCTGGGCCCCGAGCAATGTCACCCACACAAGTGAGTGCATGGACGATGTCAAAATAGGGGAAGCCATGCGCGAATGCGTGGACAACTCATAAGTCATAAGGGAAAGCCATACACAATCTCATTCCCTCAAGTGGGTGTGTGGACAATGTAATAAAAGCCGAGGTAAGAAGGTGATTCGATAACGTAATACGGTAAGAATAAAATTTACGCAAATCTCATGCATGCGTCCCTACACATGCGTGCGGACATAAAAATAATCTGTGCCACTTTTTCCAAAGCAACCGCAGTGTAAAAGGGGTGCAATCATGCAGCCCGCCATGTCTTCTTCCCAGTATAGAAAGAGAGTGCACTCCAGCAAATTCCAGAGAGTCGTTGTGCAGCCCTTCACAAATGAGCTGGTGCAATCTGCACGCATCCCTGACTGAGTCGCTTCTAACAATTAGCAAGTCGGTTGGATCACAATCAATCCAATATGGGTCAACATCAGGGTTGGCCAGAACCATATATACACCACACCGTATGTGATTGTATATTTGGTGATTTCCCTGCCTAAAACACCATATATACTCCGTGTATATGTGGTTCTGGCCAACCCTAGTCATCGTCAATAAAGAAGGTAGATCAGTGGCAAGGAACTCCATCGTTTCTTTGCTGAAGTAAGCGAATCATATTTATAAAATGCTGCAAAATTGTAAGCAATCGAGTGGAAAAAAGGCAATTTACAGGCAATACTGTTCACTTCTTACATTGATACTTCCTACGTTAAATTAGGGAAAGGGTAGAGTGGGGTCACGGTGTTCAGAAGTGACAAATAGTTTGCCGAATAGTTTCATTGCATAGCACATGGATTTCCCTCTACTGGCGCGCCGTGTCTAAAAGGTGCTTGCCTTGTCCACCAATCCTGTACCACTCAGATCATGACAAAGATGGTAGGCCTGCTGAATCGGCAAAAGGCTGGGCAACTTACGCGCGCCTTGCTCCTACCTGCACTAGGAAAGCTTTGTGTTCAGGTGCGCCACATGAAATGCTTAGCATGCTCTGACGTGTGTCGTTTGCTGTGGCTTTGAATTTAAGTCTATTAATGATCTTTTTGGCCTATTTTTAATACTTAGGATTCTAGAGCTGTGTTTTGGTCCGCTGCAGGCTGATCTTTTGTACTTTGACTGCCACAGCTGCTGCTGCTTCAAGATGTGCAAGAGGCCAAGTCTTTAATAGCACGTCTTCCGTTAGAAAGGTCGTGTGTCAAGATGTGCAGATGAATGCCAGCCGCAACTATCTCGTGTCCCAAGGCACGTTCCGCTCTTTTTTCTGCCAAGGATCAGACTAGCATCCTAATATCCCAATCCTTCCTCTGGTGCATTGCTCTGTGAGGGCACTATTGTTTTGTGCATCAGCCCCTGAGTGGGACAGGACTGGACTGGGGGTAATCACTAGAGAACGAGGTGCTTGCGTGTTTCTTGCTTTTCAATTGCAGCGTCCAAACAGAGTTGGCTGTGTCAATGTTCCTCGGCGCAGAGTGGCTGCACTTTGCCTCCATGCACAGAGGCTTATGTATGTGTAGGGTTGGCCAGAACCGCATATACACACCGTATACGACTGTATATTTGGTTATTTTCCTGCCAAAAATACCGTATATACACCGTATATATATGGTTCTGGCCGACCCTACGTATGCGTCAATCCATTGTAACGTGTCTGCCTGACTGAATTTGTACGTGCAGGGTGGCTGCACTTTGCCCCCAGACGCGGAGGCGTACGTGTCCGTGGCAAGCTGCAGCAGTGACGTGGAGCTGCAGCAGCGTGCCTATGAGCTGCAGGCACTGCTTACTGCGCCTCGGGAGGTGCGAGCTGTGCGTGTTGATGCCTCCTCTTGTCTTTGCCTATGTGTGTATGTGTGTGGTGAGCTGTAGGAACGAGCTGCAGGCGCCATGCACCATGCCTCAAGGGTTTGAGCGGTGTGTGTGTGTGTATCTTGTTTGTGTGCTGGCTTGTCAACCAGAGACCCAGGCTTCACAAAGCATTTCCTGTGCAAAGCAGGCAGTGCTTGCAAAGTGTAATTCGTGCCACACTTGCGACTGTGCGCAGGTCCAAACCGCTGCCCTGCCGCACGGTCAGTCCAAGCTGGACATCACGGAGGATGAGCACGCTGCGCTGACTGAGCTCACCTTTTTAAACTGGTGAGCCCTTGTTATGGCTTGAGCATGGTCTGAACGACCGTGGAGCGTGGGATATCTTTAGCACTTTGCACAAGAGGCTTTTACTATGATTGCCGTCGTCACTAGGCATACACGCGAATGTGTACACATATACTCAAACACACACACTTGCAAACACGCGCACACGCGATCGCATACACCTTCACAATACATACAAACGCACATCTGCACAAACTGCCACGCATCAAGTACAACAATTCCTGCTGCTAGTGTTTACTGCCCACTGACGATGACAATGGCCCTTTTAGGTACGTGAACGAGGCTCTACAGAATGGCAGCGCACCGTACGTTCCCCCTGAGGCGCGAGAGGACACCACTGCTGCACCTTTGCATGGGGAAGCCTCCGCAAAAGGTGGGGGCCTGTGTTTCCGACGTTTTTTGACATACGGACAATCCTTGTTTCCATTGGCTGGCTGTAGATCGTCCCCGCTACAATCTGAGCTAGGCCATGTATACAAAGGAGTTGAAGCACCAATTAAGTTAGCATGTTAAAATTATGAGCCTCACCCTTGGCTGCTGCTTACTGAACTGTGTAGAAAGTACTTCATATTGCAGCATCTCACTGGCTTGCAAGTACACACACATGTGCACGCACACATACACACATACATACGTACCCAAGCACGCACACACATACTCTCACACACACATATATATACCCACACGCCCACACGCATACAAACCAGGCCTGTGCACTGTATGGTATACGTTACGGTACGCTTCTCACTGTACGTACCGTAATTTTGTAAGTTGCGGCGTATTCACGATTTTGAGGGCCGTAGCTTACCGTAATTACGGTAAATTACTGTACTGTGTACAGTACGGTGCCAAGCTGGCACTGCCAGAGCAAAAATGACCTCAGAAAGGCCTCTCCACCCCAAAATCTTCCATTTTCACTCCCCAGTGTGCTCCTCTTATGTGCTGACGCCACACAATGCTTCCCTGAACGACACTGAGGCTGGGTTGGGGCTACATCAGCTCGAGGGCTGGCACTGCCAGTGCAGAAATGTCTCAGAAAGGCCTCTTTGCCCCAACACCTCGCATTTCCACCTCCCGCATGCTCCTCTCATGTTTTGATGCCACATAATGCTTCCCTGAACAACCCTGAGGCTGGGATGAGGCTACATCAGCTCGGGGAAGGGCCCAGCAGTGGTTTGCAAGCAAACTCAACAATTCATGTTTTATTCATTAACAATTGTTGCAAAAAGAAATGAATGGTTTTGGGCCGAAATTGGAGCCACACGGCCAAATTACGGTCAAAGTTGTACAGTACGGTGGCACCGTCTTGTACGGTCTGCCACCATGATTTTGGCCGATTGTAATTTGAACCGTGCTGTACGGGGCAATTACGGTCCAAAATTCAACTTTACGGCGTAAGTGCACAGGCCTGATACGCACGCATAACCATATACACACAAAATACACAAAACACGCACAGGCGGGCTACGCTTTGAGGCCTATGAGCCTGCCCCTTTCAGTACTGGTGCCGCCCGCCCCTCCTCTGCATCTTTGTCAAAGGGCGTTGTGAATTCTTTCAGCCATATGCAGCCTGCACGTATCCCGTCAGTGGCAGCAGCTGCTGGGGGTGCCAAAGACTATAGCCAAAATGCTAGCGGTTCAGGCAAGTTTGTGGGTGTGGGCGTAGTTGTATATTGCAGTGTGAGTGTGGGTTATGTTGCAGAATTGGCATGTGTGTGGATGTGTATATGTGTGTCTGTGTGTGTATGTGTGTGTGTGTTTGTGTGTTTGGGAGTTGAGTGAAATTAAGTGCCAGGTGCCAAGGGCGTATGGCAGTACAGTTGGGAGTGCAGTTTTTGCCTTTGTGTGGGAAATTGACAAATTTCCCCCAAAGTATTGGCGTTTCCTTGAAAAGAGAGCGCTAGCGGTGTTAGATGTTACAACCGTGTCAACTGGCACAAAATCAAGCAGTGCCAAGTCTCGATTTTGAGGAGTGAAGTTTGCGTACACACACACACACACGCACACATACTCATACACACACGCACACATACACACACACAAGCACGCACACGCACATATACACACGCGTGTGCGTACACATACACACACATACAACACAAGTGTGTGTGTGTGCTCCTCATTATCTTCAAATGTAAAAATGTACCTAATGTGCACAACATTTGAAAACCACTCACAATTACGTGCCACTGTTTGTTTTCCACAATCTGGCAAGGTCCTAAATTGAACACCAGACGTGATCATATGGTTAACCTGCCTAAAACAAGATAGGCACACTGGTTATGGCTCAAGTCACTTTTCACATCATCCAACTGCATGACACATGAGTTGGTGTCCAAAGGTGTGCTACTACGCGCAGCATGTGCGCACTAGCCACAAATATGTGCAACACCACTTGTACTTGCATTTGCCCTGTTGTGTCCTCAAGCTAAAATGCTTCCGTGGTTTTTGCCCTTGCGCGCAAATTGCAATCAACTACGCATTGTAACCTCTGCGTTCTTCCTCAAACTGTGTGCTGCGAGAATATAACGCCTTTGACATTTGAGACGTCGCTTGCAGCCAAATGAGGATGAGAACTGCAGCACATGCTAAGCAACCGCGGCCAATCGCACGTCATACTACCTCCACGTCCTCCATCTTGCTTACACAGCTTTCAGACTTAGCCGCCATCCCAGGACCTGAACGTCTTTTCATCCAAACTAAACACAATCTTGGCTAACACGTTCTTCAGGTGAGCCCCACCTGCGTGGCGGCACAGCCAGAGGAGGCAGTAATGCCCCGAGATGGGGACCCGTGCAGTACAACACCAGTGGTAGTGCTGCTACTGCTGCTGGGGGCCCCGGTGTACAAGCTAGCGGCACAGCAGCGGGGGGGGTGGACTTACTGTCTGGTCTACTCGATGCCGCCACTGCCAGTGCAGATCCAAAGCAGCAGCAGCAGGGGCAGCAAAAGCGACAAGCCCCTGACCTGCTAATGCAGCTGGACGACGACGGCCCTCCCCCTCCCACCTCCAACTCACAGCAAGCGCCCCATCCCTCTTCGTCAGTAGACATGCTCATGGACCTAGGTCCCACACAACTGCTAGGCCCTGCCCAACCATCTCTTGTTTCTCCTGCCCTTTCACCGCCAGCTCCTCACTTAGCAGCAGCGTCAATGCCACAGCAGCAAGGTCAGCCCTTGCCCATGATGTTTAATGACCAGCCGCAGCATTTTGGTGCGGGCAGCGGTGCTGATTTTGCCACTCATCATCCACAGCAGCAGCAGCAGCAGCAGCAGCAGCAGCTTGGGCAGTATGGCCTCAGTGCAGGGTTTAGTCTCGGAGGAGGTTTGGGTTCAAGCAGTATGGATGCAGGGATGAGTGGAAGGGACAAGAAGCCAGTTGGGCAGCAAGGCGTTAGCAAAGGGCCAGGGCCTTCAATGGTGCCTAACAAGCATGGGGCTTCGCAGAAAGCAAATGCTGACCCCTTCTCGGACCTGCTTGGGTAGTGTGGTTTCCTAGCCCAGAACAGTCCAAAGCCCCCTCCAAAAGCGCTCAGCAATTGAGCAGTCCAGCAGGCACTTGAATGAGGCTGTAAATTGAGATCAGCCTGGGCCACCCTCCGCAAAGTGACACTATTGGTATAAAGCATTCTATATTCTATTGAAAAGCTTGACAGCTGACCGAAACCAGTAGAACTGCAATGGTTCATGTCCACATTCTCGGGTGCAACCCAGTTATTGGTAGACCGCTTCACACCTAACGTGCCCTTCAGAAATGCAAACGAAGCGTAGACAGCGAGCTAGAGAACTCCCTGTCTGCCTGCAAAAAAACAGTACCCCATACTTGACTACTTTACATGCCAGCAGGAATAACATAGGTCTTAGCGAGCCACAAAGAAGTGTGCGGCCTGTCTGCCAAAGCGTGTTCATGCACAAATCTACGTACCCTATAGGCAGAGGCAAGAATAGGACGGGATGCGTGCTTAGCAGATTTAGCCATGTTTAGGTCCTGTAGAAAACCATGCCCAGAAACCTAACAGAATCTTTGTGATGAATAGTGGCACCAACATCAAAAACAGGAACATTTTCACCCACAGAGTTGAAGTGCACAACCTCGGACTTGGAAGTGTTGACAATTAGATGTTTATTCCTGGCAAACACAGCCAACCGACTCAGCATGATTTGCATATCACGGGGCTCATTAGTCAATAAAGTCAGAACATCAATATACAACATGTGTGAGACATGCACACCCGCAATTCCGCCTCTGATACCCCCTCAGCAGTGTCGTTAATATCGTTTATGTAAGGGGACGAAAGCAGGGGGGACAGGGGGGGGCAACCTTGTATTACCTCATGAATTGGATGCACACGAGCAGTATTATCACCATCCTTTTAAACTTACTCGTCACGGTCGTACATGTCGTGAATCACAGATAACAAAGGCGCAGGCATGCGAGTACGCCTAAGGTGTTTCCATAGTGCATCCCGCCCTGTGCCTGTTGAAGAAGCGAGGTTCTACGTCAGGTATAATGCTGATTATCTCCCAAGAACAGACCCCGTTTTACAAAGCAGCATAATGAGAGGTTATAAATTTCAACAAAAGAGACCATGTCGCTCCTGAGTTTCTGCTGATGCTCCTGGGAAAGAGCTGATCTCCTGGGGTGCAAGCTGGGTGCAAAAATAGCATTCAGTGGTAAAACCAGCCGATATAGATCACACACACATATTTCTGGGGGTCGAAAACGTGGGGTAACATGTGTGCTAATCGTCCACTGCGTCTGTGTAGGCAAGAACGAGCACCATGCTGTGCGTGCTGCAAATTGACAAAATCGTGAAAACAGATACACAGTCCAAATGGAGCAAAACCAGCGCGGTGTGTGTGTTCCTGGGAGTCAAAAACATAGCCCAGGGCGGTTGGGAGGTGCCAGTATGGACAATTTAAAGGTCCTTGCGATGCAAGCACAGACAAAAAGTGTCCGTTGCGAGCACTACAGGTGCGAGAACGGCCAAAACAGACCCCACACACACATTCCTGGGGGTCGAAAACACGGTAGAGGGTGTGTGTGACGCGTCCATCGGAGCTGCGTGAGCGAAAACTGGTCACCATTCTGTGCATGCTGTACACACATACACACACACGCACGCACGCACACACACGCACGCACACGCACGCACACACGCACGCACACACACGCACGCACACACATACACACACACGCACGCACGCACGCACACACACGCACACGCACGCACGCACACGCACGCACACACATGCATCCCTTGGAACCTTAGGAGCCTGCCCTGAGGGAAATTTATCTACAGCATTTACTGGCTTGCAAAAGAATACAAAGGACATCAAATTTTATACAGCCCAGTATAATTGTGTAATTGGCGTATAAATACAAAGGTCAAGGGGAAATAGCAAACTCCTTACTACGAGGTTTAAACGAACTAAAAGTTGATAAATAAAAAGGGAGCAAGAAAGGCAGGCTAGAGGAGATGTAAAGAAGGGCAAAATGCATACGAGAAGATCAAGCACGGGAAAAAGAAGGATGAAAGCCTGCATACTTTGGTGCCTTCGTAAAAACAGCCCACGCATTCCTTGGAATGGTGATAGGCTTGCTTAAAACCAGTGAAAGCAGGTGCAACCACAGGTGACCCATTGGGTTTAAATGTATGTGCAGCACGTTGTAAGTGCCGAAATTAAACATGGGTTGACGCTACAAAACGGATAGGTTGTAGGAATCAAGGCAGCTTTATTGTTTATTGCCCAAAAAGCAAATGAGCTGCGCCAGGACCTTGAGCCTGATGATTGTTAAACAACCTGCAGTAATACCAACCACGTTCAAACAATGCTCAACCCCTTGACATTAACAAATGATTGTCATGCTAAATCAGTGGCATGGACGGATCGTGTGATATCCCCTGGGATGTACAATGTAAGCAACGGTTTTACGGTCATTTGGTTGTTTGGCAGTTAAAATGGTCCTCTTGTAGCAAACTCGCTCTATCTCAGACTGATCATCACCTTGGTGCGTTGCTTGAGCCGTCACTTCCTTCTCGCGTGGAGAGGGAGGAGACGTTAAACACACCTTTATGGGGGGGCCTGGCGGACTATGGCCCATACACTTGCAATCCATGCTTAAGCTGGTACCTTGATTCGTCGTGACACCCCACATTGATTCAGGAAAAGAAAGCCACTTTGTTACCGAGTACCGTAAAACTTCATTACAAGCAGACAAAAAAGGCCCTGTCAGAGAGGAAGGATCAGCAGAGTACTAAAAGAGGCAGAAAGTTTGGCCTAAAAGTAAGGTGAATTTTATTTGCTGAGGAGCTCAAGCACCTTCATGCAGGCAAAGCTGTGAGCACGAATCCTTATTTCCCTGCAAGCACGCTGATCCTTGTCAGCGTAGACTCAAACCTCGACTTTTTTTCAAGGCTGAGGACCAGATAGGCACTCCATCAATTGCTTATCTGTAACCTTCCGATTTGTCCCTGGCACATTGCAGACAGCATCAATTGCGTCCTGAGGTGAAATTAATTGAGTCATCACACATACGTAGCAAGAAACCGAGCTGACCGGCTCCCACCGCCCCAGCAATAGATGAGCGTCTGCTCGCAAGGGTCGATGCAGAGTACGTTAGAGAGCGGAAGTTTCAAATGAATCGAATTAGCTGCATTAAAGACGGGCCTAATTAAGTCCTTGCTAAGCCCTACAAACAAAAAGGTTTGCCAGTGCCTTGAAAACCCCTCAGCTCGGCTTCAGTTGACAAAAGTGCTGCATAGCCTGCCAACCATACACAAACCTACGCCCTTCTCCTTGACGCAAACAGGAAAAAGCTACTAGTAGTAAATTCAAGAGATTCCAATGCATGGCTAAGAGCATGAAGTTCAGTTGGTGATCTCTTCGACTTTCTGAGCATTTGCCATACCAAACAACCCTCATGAACTAATAAGGAAGTTGTTAGTACTCTTTTTCATTTCACATGAACCATGCTGGAGATATTTAGCAATTCATTTCTTTAATTAATGTGGGTTGATGGCCCTCAGTGCCTAATGCCTACGTAGTATTCTGATTCAGGTATCATATGTGTTCCTGATTCAATTATTGTTTGTGTTCCATCCTCAGCTTCTCCAACACTGGTGAGAACAACCGTCAGGAATTGCGCGATGTGCATGCAAAAAACAAGCAACAGAACAACCCACCTTCTCCGCCGCTTCAACACCCTCGTGAACTGCCTCAAACACAGTGCGCAGCAGCTCCTGCTCATTTCCAAAGTTTTTTGGATCATAATTTGAGGCACGCAAGCCCTTTTGCCTGCAACAGCAACGAAGAAGGAGAGAGAAAGACCCATAAACCATCTGCATCTTTGGTCGTATTGGGGGAATAATGGAATTTGAAGGAAATGTTGTAGAACAAGTTGCGAGTGCAATTGACACGTATATTTACGTGCATGTAAACCTACCAAGGCACCAATCAAGTGAGGATCTGAAGGCATAAGATATCATTTAAAATGGCAAAACAAACAGACTTTCTGCTTCAACTCACGTGAGTGTGATCGAAGGGTGGATCGCATAGGTTGCCAGCTCACTTTCGTTCAGGAGCCCAACAACGTGCTTGATTTCCTTTGATAAAGCAAAGTCTGCAAACTCCTGAACTGTGTATGTGCAAACCAGAAAATAATGATAGCAAAAATCTTAAACCATTTATAATTAAAACCCTTTTGTCCTACCAAAAGCGCATCTTTATTTCAAATAAAGATCACCAAGCAATAGTGCGGGCAGCTCATACTTCTTTGCGGTTTCATCCAGTGTCAGGCCACGTAGCTGCCGTGTGTGCTTTTTTATAAACCACTTTCCTTTGCTTATATTTTACCTTCCAGCTCTTGTACTATGTCATTCTGATCATAGCAGCGTTGCGACTTGGCTCCAGGCCTTGCACTCCCGTGTAAAAATCCATTGCCTGCAAGCAAAGGGGTACTGAGGACGAGTTATACAAAATGAAAACGCCTAGCTACCAAGCTTCTTCAGCAATTAAATGGCAAGGATAACAGCGAGGACGAAAGCGATGCGAGGAGATTCCTCACAGGAGAGACAACTTTTGCTTGCATGTAGACGTGTGTGCATTTGCGTGCGTGCGTGCGTGTGTGTATGTGTGTGCGTTTGCGTTTGCGTGTGTGTGTGTGTATGTGTGTGTGTGGGGGGGTTGAAGTTTGCATTTGCGTGTGCGTGCATTTGTGTATGTGTGTGTGCGCGTGTGTGCGTGTGCGGGTGTGTGCGCGCGCGTGTGCGCACATGTGTGTGATTGTGTGTGTGTACGTGTGTGTGTGCATGTGTGCGTGTGTGTGCGTGTGTGCATGTGTGTGTGTGCGTGTGTGT
>Ga0307967_1002098_pt1 | contig 11700 bp, 13 predicted proteins | sample OrgLakmetagen648_FD_201828 | JGI IMG/M metagenome (GOLD analysis project Ga0307967, IMG submission 201828) | Saline water microbial communities from Organic Lake, Antarctica - #648 | ecosystem: Environmental > Aquatic > Non-marine Saline and Alkaline > Saline | place: Antarctica: Organic Lake... | reverse complement strand
TGCAGATACACACACACACGCATAGAGGCTGCAAATACAGAGTGCAAACGTTGATCAGGACTGCAACTGCAATTCCCTTTCAGGCAAATTTCTAAAAGACCGCCACAAACAATTTGCTCACATGTGGTGACTTGATGGGGTCGCTGAGCATATAGTCCATGTGGCATGCACCCTTCACACTTTTCACATAGTTCATCATGTGGGCTGTGTGCGTGCCATCACGTGAGCATGTGCGTGCCATCGCGTGGAACTCAGCTGGATGGTAGTAGTCACAGACGTTGCTCCAGCTCATGCTGGTGGGCTGGAGGGACGCGATGTGGGCAAGCAGGGCTGGGTTGGCAGGGTCCACCATGCCGTGGTTCACCTAAAGTTATGTAGTGACATGGTGAACCGATAGTTGCAGGTCATGCGGAGGGAAGCAAAGGGAAATTGTTGCTGCAAAAAGCATAATTGGAAAAGGTACCAACTTGCAAAAGGTACCAAAGGGGAGTCGAAAAGATACAAGGGAAGAACAACGCAGGTAACCCAGCAGAAGCATGAATAATTGGTATCGTCTCCTGGGAGGTTTCGTGATCTGGCAGCACTGCCCACAGGGGCACACACCTCCAAGGTGATCTGGCTGCTCTTGACAGCGTCTGCCAAGCATGCAATGCGCGTGCGCAGGTACTCCACTCCGGCAGCAATAATGTCAAGCTGACCGTTGCTCTTGAAAACACGCTCAGATACATCCTTGAAGGGTATGGTCTGCAATTGCACAGAGACATGTATATGATGGGATTAATGTTAAAGTCGCTTCATAACTAACAAGAAACAGGCACCAGATGTTAGCAAAAAAGCACCATGATCTCTTGGCCTACAGTCAGTGTTAGGGGCAAGGAAAATTGGGGTGAGATGACGCTCTCTGCAGAGCTGTATATGATGAGTTGCAAGTGGGTAGCTCAGCAGCAGAAGAGTTTTTTTCGCCTTTGGGGATAACTTAAAAACAATGCAAAAGTTCCAAGCCTTGGGATTGATTGCCCAAATCTTAAATGAGGATATGGTAAGAGACTATGCTGTTGATAAAAGCCTTTTTAATGATTATAAAGAAAAGAAAAAGAAAAGAAAAATACGCAGGGGTGATAACACCTCAAGCACGGATTAGGGTATCGGAGACGTAGCTGACGGACGGCAAAGTACTCACGCTACCAGGCGGATTCAAACCCGCGACCTCGAAGAGTCTGGCCTGACCACGGGCCACTAGGCTTTCAGGGCAGCTACCCTCATGATTACATTGAAAGCGCTACCTGCAGGAAATTTTCATCATTATCCTTGGTTCCAAGCTCTGGAGGGACTGCAAACATTGTGAGGTTGCCTGATGTGCCTTGAAGCAGCTCACCACTGATAAAGTACTTAGAAAAAGCAATGCGGTCGGCCTGCAGGGACAACGTTTAGTTACCTAGGTAGATGGCAGGGTAGCAGGGTGGGATTGTATTAAAGCGACAAGCAGCAGGGCAGTAAAAAGGGCAGTAACAAAGAGCCAAAGAACCAAAGAGCTTCGCAGGGCTGTGATTGAGGATCAGTGAAAATACCTCATTTCTGTTTGCAAGGTGCAGGCTCTACCAATTCCCAAAAAGTAAAAAACAGGTCCTGGAGCATTGTGAGACACAAGCCTCACCTTGCGAACAAAGTTGCCAATCACCGCTGCAGATCGTTTTCTTGAAGACAACCAGAGCTGGCGTGTTTTTGTGAGGCTCAGCTCGCTGCAGCTGTGCCAGTGGTTAAGCAAGTCCATGACAGGGGGAGCAGCAGAAGGAAGGGCGCCAGCCACTGCCTTCTGAAAAGAAAAGCTGGTGCTGGGTGACCAAGTTGAGCCGTACCATACCTGCATGATGTGATGTAGATATAGATGATCTAATTTGACAACACATATGCACGCAATTACGCACACACGCATGCAGGCATGCACACACATACATGCACACGCACGCACGCACGCACGCACGCACGCACACACACACACACACACACACACATTCACACACTCAAGCACCAGTGAAGCTGCTTAAAGTTGAAAACTGTGAAGCGGCTTGTCTGTACAAGAGCATGCAGGCAGTGTATAACCAATAATCAGCCTTCCATCAATCTAATCAACAGGGAAAGCAACATGTGATCTCCCTGGAGAATAATCCACACAAAAACGATTGCAGGAGCAGCCGTACCTGGAGGATTTGATCAACCTCAGCGCCATCAGCCAGCATCTGGGCCACCACTGCGGACTTTGCAGCTGCGTGCACAGACAAGTCATAGCCCACCCAGCGCAGCTGCAGGCGTGCCTCTGAGCCTCCTGCTGCCGCCGCCGCTGCCGCCGCTGCTGCTGCTGCCGCTGCTGTGTTGAGATCAACAAACCCCACTGCCACATGCACAAGCTCTGCGCCGCAAGCCTCCAAAGTCACCTCATCTCCGTGCACCGGGGTGTTGGTGAAGCTGTTGTAGATGATGCCAGATGGATAGGGGTTTCTTTCAAAACTTTTGACACTTCCTACGGGTGCTGAATGGAGCCACTCAAAGAACGCATCGGCGCCGTTCTTGGAATTGAGAGCAGAGGCAGGCATGCGAGCGAGCAAGTTGTCTTGCTCTGCAGCCAGGATCTCTTCATGTGACTGCTGCCTGAATAAGGCAACCTTGTGAACGTCCATGCAGCTGCAGGTGAGAAAGTAGAAGTGAACAAATTGTATCAAGGAACGACGCCATAAGGCTCAAAAACGAAAAACACAAGCAGGCAGTCAAAACAACCCCATTCATTAACTAAGGAAGCTGCTTTGAAATCGAGTACAGTAAATTCCTCCAAAAGCGTACAATAGCCGGAGCCCCACCAAGGTGCAAATGTTGTGCTTCTTGCAGTAAACAAATGGACACGTCTAGAACACGTGGAGCATGTGGGTGTCCATGTAGCCGCTACTAGCTAAAAGCTGCACAGGTTTGAGCAATCCAGCAACTCTTGGCACTCCTTGCACCCCCAAAAGCGCAGGATCGTCCCAAAGCTGTTCTTTCCACACTTACCATGCAGTCTCGTAGCCAAGATGGAGCATGGTCTTGGAGCGCCTTTCATCACACCCAGCAGGCCACCTGCACCCGTTTTGCTGTCTAGTGGATTATACTTTATACTTGCTGCTGCTGGTAGTGGTCCCAAGCACTACTGGCAGTTCTTTTGTTTGCTTTACACAGGAAAGAACATTGGTTGCCTACACAGAACCTTGCAGGTTATCTGACACACAGCAAAATGCCCATTAGCTCCATATACCGGCTCATTGGCATGCAACACTGTCAGTGATAAGCCTGAAAAACGGTAACTATCTTGCCCAATGGCAATTAACAGAACAAGCAGGCTGATACATATCATTAATTGCACCATGGGCATATTACCTGCTTAACGACTGACACATATCACAATCTTGCTTAATAAGCCAGGACCCACCCTGACATCGCCGCCTCCTCATGAAAGGGCGAGATGCGCGTGTCCAGTTCTAGGTTGAAACCAGTGGCCTGAGACAACATTGGGAGTGTAAAGCGCATAATCTTGGCGGATAAGAAATCACCCAACCAACGCAGCTCTTGCTCCAGAATTCCAGGAGTGGAGCCACCTTTTGGAACTTCTGCTGCATCTGGTGCTCCTGGCGCTCTCCCTGCCTTGCGTCCCTCCTCTTGCTGTGCACGCTTCTTTGCCTTGGACTCCTTCTTGGCCCCTTTGCCTCTGCTACTGGTGGTGCTGCTGCCAAAGCCTTTGCCTGCCTTGCCTGTTGCTCTTGAGTTGCTGCTGCTGCTACTGTGGCTGTCTCCTAGGGCGCTCCCCCAGCCCGCTGTTGGACCTGCAATACCATCCGGGGCTGTGCTCATGTTATCAGCCCACTCAACCTGAAGACACGCAGGGGAAGAAGGACAAGGGGGAAATACTAAGCCGTTAGAAGCCATAGGTTGGACGTGCAACTTGTGCCACTCTTACATAAGTCTGGCCAGTATGGGTGTATTGTTAACGTGTGTAGGCAAACTATGTTTGCAGTGAGCTCTTCTACCATCACTCCCTAGCCAACCTGTGTTTATCTTCAGCGCATTGCGCATTGATCTAGAGGCCTTGAAGGTTATGGCAGATCACAAACCCATGTATGTGGGTTCCAAATGTCGGTGCCAAGCCTGTTGTAAACAATCGTTCCTTGTTTTTCAAGCATACAGGAGTGAATGTTATTCTAATTCCTCGAAAAAGCTGGCTGAGAAGGATGCTCGGTTCAAGGGCGTTCAAAGCAGAGAGTGAACAACTACTGACCTGCTGTGGATCATCCACTCGGATCCCATGACTGCCATCAGCTTGATGTTTGAAGAAGGGTGACCGAATGGTGATGTGGCGGCCCTTACCAAGCACCTGGCGCAGAGAAGGATGTAAGAACAGGGGCTGACACTTCTAAAAGAAGAATGACGAAGTGCCCTCCAGATCCCCATTAACCTTTTCTCTTTTTCTTTGTGGTAGAGGAGTTTTACGGCATTCAGTACCAGAGTAGCTCCTTCCTAAATTGCTGTGGGGTGTGGTTTATCACTGCCTGCGTAGTTTTCCTTTGCTTCTGTAACACAGCCAGCGCCATGAGGATGTTCTATAACAGCAAAGGATGTGCTTGCAGCTTCCTGTTCACCACAGCCGTTTAACGAGACCTTGACCTGCTATATGTAGGGTTGGCCAGAACCGTATAAATGCACCGTATATGACCGTATATTTTGTGATTCCCCTGTTAAAAATACCGTATATACACCGTACATATATGGTTCTGGCCAACCCTAGCTATATGATATACACCTGGTTAGCATGTGCCTGTGCTGCGTCTCTGGATGTATCTCTGGGCAACAGGTTGTAAATGGCCACCTGTAAGGGCACAGACGGGGCAGGTTACTCAGATTGTCGCCAAAAGTAAGTCAGTTGCTGTCTCGATTCCCCATCCACTTACCCGCACCGTATCGCCCCGCTCATCTTCCAGCAATGAGTGAACTGCATTGACGGCAATAGGGTCTACAACAAGGCGGCCTGTGCGTAGAGTTAGCCAGGACTGTACGTGGGTTTTCTGTATATGTGTACACATATTTACACCGTATGAACCATATAAGTAAACCGTAGTAAACTGTAGAGTGTAGGAATACCAGAAATTCAAGAATTGCAAGAAATAGGCAAAAATGTAACATACATATATACGGTACATGATGTATACTCGAATGGGTCGGCCAACCTACCTGTGAGGGATCTGTGGCCATGTACCTCTCCAGGACGCAACTCACTCACGTACACAGGTGTGCAGCCCTGCTGTGCACGAGTAGAGGCGGGTGCTGGAGTCTTTCCACTACCTACGGTGAACGACAGGCTGGGTCCAAGAGAGGCTGCCCTGCAGCAGCGACAGATAGGCAAGAAACAATGAAATGCATGTACACGCGCCTCGCGAGGCATGCATAGACACTTCTACTGGACCACGTACTCAGCGTGCTGCCGGAAGCCTTCAAACGCTCAAACATATCATTTTTTTGGCTCTGGGTCCGGGTTCTGGCTTTCCTAGTAAAAGCGTTGCATCCCACGCCCATGCACCCGTTCACTCTTGGGCAAGAAGTGTGTGGCAGAAAACGCAACATGCCCTTGCCTATTACTTCTGCAAACGACCTTTCAAATTTCACGGGGAACCCAAGAACAGACGGAGAGAGCTCCAGTGATAATAAATAAATTTATTAATAGTTTTTGTTTGAAAAAATTTGATCCAAGATCTTCGCTACAAAATGAATACGACAATTTTAATCAGAGTTCGCCTTTCTTCTGCAACCATGCAAGCATCCAGATAATTATCACTTTTTCAAAGCATCCCGATGCATCCCGAGGTGTTCATTATCCCGACTTGTAGTTCGTGAGAGGATTTCGGCAAGAGATTGTATCGGTCCGTTCTACCAGCTTAAATTAATGTCTGTATTACAAGGTGGTGACCAAACTTTTTCTGCTGGTTATACTACAGCTCCCTTTTTGGCTTCCAACTTCTCGCTTTTTCTCCAACTTTCTTTTTCTTCCTCTTGTTTCTCTTGGACGTTTCCCCTTTTGTCTAGCTAGGTGTGGTTTACACACACATCCTGAGACATATTTGCAGCTTTTTCTCGTTCTCCTTGATGCTTTCTCTTCGAGCTTCTTCAAAACAAACGTTCTCTTTCTCTATACACTTTTCTCTTCTACATACATCAGTTTCATGTTTCCTCTAGCTTCTATTTCTTTTGTCTAGCCAGGTGTAGTTTCAGGCTTTTTCCAAACTTCCGCTGAGATGCCCCCTGAGGCATATATAGCGATGTAATCTTACCTTGAGTTAATGTCTGTATGACAACGCACTCTGAAGGCTGACTACACCTGGTTCCAAAAACCTCCACCCTCCACACCAACCGAACAGGAGCAACAGATACCGCATACAGCAATCGTGCAGGGAAATTCCATTCACAGCCTCGGGTTTACTGTGGTGTGCAGGCTTATGCCTCCTAGACCCCACTGAGAAGCTTGCTCCCTTTTATTCTCCAGGCGGGATATTGTGTGTCTCTGCATCCATTGGGCTGTGCAGAACACGAAACAACATCCTATCCTAATCCATTGGTTGTTTGGACGTGGCATGCCAATAATATTTGTTGTAGCTGCCAACATGTTTCTTTTTTTCTTTCAGCCTTTTGTGACCTGCCTGCAGTCAAACCCTTCTTCTGATCTCCATTTCTTCCCTCGACAGCATCTTTTTAACACATTAAGCTATTCAAAAAGCTTGGGACTGAAAACGCTGGCACTATTGTCTTTTTCCTCCGCCGCTTCACCGCTGTTGTCGTTCTTGCTCTGGACACAAGGTCTTTGAAACACTAGATCCACCCTGCATGAGGGAGGGACAGTGTAAACATGGTGAACAACATTTCATGATATTCGCTTGCCAAAATCATTGGAGTCACTCTATGTAGTCCATCTAACTTGTCTATTTAACTTGCCAAGATCATCGGGTTTGCGAGCTGAGGAGTTATTACTCCTTTTTATTTACGCCATTTTGGAGGACTTCTCGGCAACCCGACCTTATTTGCTGCATCAAGTCAACAACCAATCTGTTTCAGCAGAACACTATACTTTTCCTCTTTGTATCTGAGCTTCTGTATTTATATGGGTCTGGCCGAGACCAGTCAGCAGCAGATCAGCCAATCAGCCTGGATGATGGTCACGCCCAGTTGTAAGTTATGCTTACACAGCAAAGCCTCAAACTGAATGTAAATTATTAATTTATTCCACCCAGAAAAGAAAGCACTGCCACCTTTCTACATCAGTAAGCAACTGGAGTCGCTCAGGTTCTTGGTAATACAAAATGACATAATCCCTCACGCAAAGGTAAACCAAAACAATCATCAAGTCATTGCAGACAGCGACGTATTTTACCTGCTATCTTTCAAGTCCAGGTTGCTCTTTATCGCTTGTGCGACAAAAGCAAACGGCTTTCCTATTGTCATGACGGGCACACGAGCAATGACAGGTGTGCCCCCTCCTGCACACAAGAGACGTTTTAAAAGTATCCCTATTTTGATATAAGGCTCACTGATCCTTATTAGCATAGGAATCAGCTGAGGGGTTTTGCCGACTGCATAATCACGTGTCACGTGGTTGCCACTCAAACAGCCACACAATTTTGCTTGTGTATACTTTTGCTCATGGATTTCCTGCGTGATATCATGCAAATACAGACCATTTTTTGCTAGTTCTTAAGCCGTACTTGACTCTCTTTTTCTCCTCGAAACTAAACCTTTTATTTCCGACTCTTTCTCTTGCTTGTCATAGACGCTTCCCCTTTTGTTTAGATAGGTGTGGTTACAGGCTTTTTCCAAGCTTCCGCTCAGATGCCCCTGAGGCATATATAGCGATGTAACCTTAACTTACCTAAATAGACTCAAAACACAAAAGGAGTAGCAGCGATTGATACAACACCTCTCCTTTGACCCACCTCCAAGCACTAGCTGCCATGCCGGGAACGACATTTGCCTTGAAGCAGCGCTACAGCAGAGCAGCACGTCCCCACATTTCACCTGGACAAAGGCACGTACGATAATTGCTCGCTAATAACTCTTTAAGCTCACAACTGAGGCCATCTAATGTCAATGGAAACCAGGCAAAAATGTAATCTTGCTCACAGCAGTTGCTATCGTACGTCCCTGATGACTGGAGGGCTGCTATTTTACCTGCGCCTTTGCCGCGTTCTCGCCAGTGACCTCGGCGACCACCACCCTTCGCTCCTCCCTCTCCTCTTGTTTCTCCTCAAGCACAAGTCCAAGCGGGAATTCAAGCTTACAAGGAACAAGTTCACACCCCGGAGACACAGGAAGCGAGATAACACCAGCCTCTCCTAGATCTATGATTTTCTGTCCATCCTTGCTACTGCTTTCATTGCTGCCTGCGGCAGCGCACAACTTCCCAGGACGCAAGGCAGGTCCTCTCCTCCTGCATTTATAGAGAGAATCACTCAAGTCTCTGCAACGGGAGGAACATTTTTATAACAGATGAAACAACTTAGCGCTTTGTAGTTGTTCTCTTCGGAGGACACGGCAAATTTGTTTGCTCTCTTTCTGCGTGCCTGGTGAATGGTAATCATTGCTGCAGATAGCATTTCATTGTCAGAATCTGCTGGATCTGCTCTTGTATTGTGTTTTTATGTTTGCAAGCCGAGCTAAAAAAAACTACAAACAGGCAAAGGCGTCCTATTGTCAAGACAGCGTAGGCAGGCCTCCTCTTTCTGAAAATCCATTTCAAATGAGAAGTGCAAGTTACCATGTTCTGCAAATCCCAGCTTATGTTACACGGCTGCTTGTCGCCACGTATCCGTGCAAAAGATGCACAGATAGGTCTATTTAACTTGCTATGTAGCTTGCTCCGCTCCCAGCTGCTGGTACCGGTTTTACTTCTCGCGCGTATATATTTGGTTGCACCTTTTATTTGGCGTGTTTGCGTACGTTTCCACACTTCCCCTTCATCAAGCAGAACTTGCAATGTGCAAGTGCACACGCTGCCGCACTAACCGCACAAGTGCACACACTGCAAACCTACCTGCTGCTGAGTGCGCGTGGCGTAGTATTGGCTCTCGTCAAGTGTACCTCAAGTGCTTTCATGCTCATGTGTGTTTCAGGTCTTGCATGGACCGCTCTGTTGACAAGTAGAGGAGACTAGAACGTAAGGCCTTGCACTACACCATGTACAGATATACACTAGGTACAGATATGCAAACTAAAGCTGGCATTCTACAAGATTGGTTTCAATGCTAAGGAAAAATAAACTAGGAATTTTTATTTGCATTGAAATAGGCCGCAGAAATGGATTTCGGAAGACCAAAACCGGGAGGAGGAGGGGAGAAAGTTGATGAGGGTGCCCTGATGAGTGAGGTGAGTGGTAAACCGCCTGACTAGAGGAAACCACCACACAGGAGGAGCACAGCTACAATTGACTTGTGGATTGAGCCAACGGTGTTGTGCCATGCGTGTACTCTTTGCAGGTCCAGAACACGCTCCGCTCCCAGTTAGTGCAAGAGTTCTACCAGGTGGGACTGATGCTTTGATGTGTGGCCTGTGAGCCGTGCGTTTTTGCCGCATGCTCGTGAATCACACAAAACACTCTTCACGCCTCCGCTTCCATTCCTGGACGCTGCAGACCGTGCGTGACAAGTGCTTCAAGGTTTGCATCACTGCTCCCGGCACTAGCTTGAGTAGCAGTGATCAAAAGTGCTTAGGGCGGTGCATGGACCGGTATCAAGACGTGAGTTTGGAAATGTTGGCGGAATTTGATGTTGTTGCATGCACGTGTGTGTACGTGTGTGTGTGCACACGTATGTAGAATAGTACACGTCGTGTACGTGTATATTTACCTGCGCATGCACGCTTCACATATTTGTATTTGTGTGTTTAGGTTTTTGTGTAGATTTGTGTGTGTGTGTGTGTGTGTGTGTGTGTGTGTGCATGAGTGACAAGCCACTCCCGACACGCACTGTCTGTGTGTTTTTGTGTGTATTTGTGTGTGTGTGTGTGTGTGTGTGAGTGAGAGAGAGAGAGAGAGAGAGAGAGAGAGAGAGAGAGAGAGAGAGAGAGAGAAAGAGAGAGAGAGTGTGTGTGTGTGCTTGCTTGTGTAAGACATAAGCAGACGAGAAAATATAAGGAAACCTGGTGAACCTGTTTCTTTTCTGATCTAGAAGGGGCGTTAATCCTTACCGCCATTTGGTTTCCAAGCATACCTTCACACATTCACACTGTGACTCAAATTGCAGGCCACCAACATAGTCACCAAGGCGATTGTCGGCTCTCAGTAACAGGAGTCGACAGAAGCCTTGCGAGATTACTCCTGTAAAGTCTTTCAGCAAATTCGTTCCTGGGATATCCAGAGTTAGTCAGGTCTGCAATATTGGGAATTCTGCCTTTTTTGCAAAGTGCGGAAGGTTTTATGTCATGAGAGGCTTAGTCTTTGGACCTTGAGTTAGCAACTGCTGCTTTGTGTACTGCTTGCAACTCTGTACAAGTAAGCTAGTCAAGGCTCTTTGTTTTTCCGGTTAATGTTGGTGTTGGATTTCAGTGGGACAAGTCTAAACGAGAATGAATGTTACACCTGGTTTCCTGGTAATGCCTGCTCTCCAATAGGTTTCTTACGGTGAAAAGTCACATGCAGAGTTCCCGAGTTAGGATTTTTTTGGCTTGTTTAAGTGCGGAAGATGCTCATGGCGAGGTAGAATTCTTACTTGCAAGAAAGAAACTAGTATGCATGCAAAGAAGGATAATTCAAAAACACCTCGTGTGAGGATCATTCGCAAACTCAAGGCATCCTCACCACTTACTTCAAACAGCACAGCTGCAACAGGAAGCATGCGATGAAGAACAGAACGGTTGACAGCCAAGAGTAAGGCATTAATCACCGTCACTGCAAATTATAGGACTAGCACAACAGTTGCTTCCCCACCTAAACTATGAGCTTTGTGAAACAAGCCTGGAAGATCATATGAAAAATGTGCAGAGGATGATGTTGTGCAGTATGACAGCATGATTGGAGAAGGCGGAAACTAAATCCATTTACTCTAGTGGAATAGGGAGCACGTATAGCATGTAAAAAGCCTCAAGCAAGAAAAACAACTTTTTGCTACCGAATATCAACTCCAATGTTTAAATTGCGCAACTTGGTTCGCTTGCTCAACTTAGAATCACCGGCTGCTATAAGAGCCGCTGCAACAAATCATACAATGAATGCTCTGCCAAATAACACAACTTCAAAACCTACGGTATATCCAGCTGCTGTATATCCAGCTGTTGTAAGAAGAGCCACTGCTACACATCATACCATTTTTCTCCCTTGCGTCTTCTTGGTCCGAAGGCACCCCAATCTTGCACATACGGTACTACCAGAAGAACTCTTTCTGTTAGTCATTTGATGAACAAAGAAGAGGAAACAAGCCTTCGACAGAGGTGAACACAGATCGCTTGGACTAGTACAGGACACTCCCCCCTCCCTAATTCATGCTGGCTGTGTCATCACTATCAGCGGAGTCTTTTCTTTTCTTTTTTCTTTACAGGACTCTTTCGTGTTTAGATAAATATAAATTTAAGCATTGGATTTACGCTGTATGCACAGCGATCAATTGGCGGGGCCTCAGGACATGTTGCGCCGCTAAACTCCCTTCATTT
>Ga0307967_1002097_pt1 | contig 11702 bp, 10 predicted proteins | sample OrgLakmetagen648_FD_201828 | JGI IMG/M metagenome (GOLD analysis project Ga0307967, IMG submission 201828) | Saline water microbial communities from Organic Lake, Antarctica - #648 | ecosystem: Environmental > Aquatic > Non-marine Saline and Alkaline > Saline | place: Antarctica: Organic Lake... | reverse complement strand
GTGTGTGTGTGTGTGTGTGCGTGTGTGTGTGTGTGTGTGTGCGTGTGCGTGCGTGCGTGCGTGCATGCGTGCATGCGTGCGCATCACTCACTAGTCCGGCTGTTATAACAAGAGTAGCTGCCAGCATCCATCGAGCAAGATCAATGGTTGCCTCCTCTGGTGGTGGACCCTCCACAGACAGCCAGTGGGTGAGCACGGTGTTCAGTGCACCTGGCATAATAACACAGAATGAATTAAAGAACCAGAAAAAACAAGCAACAAGAAAGAAAAGGAACTCAAAATTGCCAAAGCTTGCAGCAAAATTTGAACAGATTTTTTTTGCACATAAAATACATTGTGGAGCATTTGTATTGCACGTTTTCTTTCGCCACCGGTCGCGCAAATGCCGCGGATCGTGTTGCTTCGTCACGGAGAGTGAGTTCACAGATAGGAGTACTGAGCTATTTAAAGTGTGTGTTATAATTCCCTTTGGGCGCCTGACACCAATGATCTGGATGGGATGTCCTGCTCCTTTCACTCCCTCCCTTTGTTCACACCTCTTCTCACGTCCCTCACCAGGTCTGCGTGGAATACTGCCAACAGATTCACGGGCTGGCAAGTGAAGCTCTGTGTTTGCCAGACAGTTTTTTACCGTTTGAAGTGTGTTTTGCATTACATAGTCATTACTGCCAGCACGCCCGCTCGTGGTCTTAGAATGAATTCCTGTTATCATCGTTTGAGGTATGCAAGGGGATAAGTTTCAGTGACATGTTGTACAAGTGGGCGATAGATCTATCCTGCCGACTCTTTTGAAACGGCGGCTGCTGAATGTGTTGTGCTGCATCCAGCCTGGTAATGTAATAAGCTGGAACGCCTGCAACCTACTATAGTTTGGTGTGTGGGTCCAGAGTCTCTCTGCACAACACCGTCCGCCTAGTTCTACAAGGCTTGCCATGAGTATTTTCACTTGCAGGACTGATGTGGAAGTGAGCGAATCTGGCAAGTTACAAGCTCTGCGTGCTGGCAACATGCTGAAGGTTTGTTCGGGGGGGTAACATTGTACCCGTTTCCATTGTACAAAGCTGGCAGGATCATGATATGGGCTCGGTTTGGCTGACAGCTGCCGCTCCTTTAGACCCCAAATGCTGATCAAACCTCACAAAAACCTTTCAATATAATGACCTCAGGCACATGGATTCGTGTTTGATTTTTGCTTCACCAGCGTCCTGAAGCGTGCTATCCGCACTCAGTGGATCGTTCTGGACACGATGGACCTGCTGCACTGCCAAGGTGCTTTGGGACTGTGTATCAACATGTTCAATGCAAATCGATGATTGGGGACCAATTAAGCCACAAATATTGATGCCTGTTAAATTGGATGCTGCAGCAGAGTCAGAAACTGTTTACAAAGTCTGTGCATTTATTTAGCTTACTGTGCCCTCAACACACCGTGATGATCAGTTTTATCATACCCATATGCAGACACAAAGTCCTGGCGGTTGAATGAGAGGCACTACGGTGCTCTGCAAGGCCTTGACAAAGAGCAGACCGCAAAGAAATACGGGGATGAGCAGGTGTATTGATTAATTTATTTTTATTTGGTGCAAACTTGGTAAAATTGATATAAAATATATCCATGATGCGTAGATGAGTTAAGAGGACATCACTTTTATCACGCCAGGAACGCAATCATTCATGTCCCTGTTCTAGCTCCCAACACAATCTTATTGTGTTACACAATAAGATCCTGACTACAGACTCTTGCTATAACTAATTACATTTTGGCTGCCTATTTACTAGGTCAAGAAATGGCGGCGCTCCTTTGCCACGCAGCCACCCAAGCTGCAGCACGATGATCCTCGCCATCCACGCTTTGATCAAAGGTCTGACACGCCACACCTTACTTCAACTAAAGATGCTTCATCTAGATTTTCTTGATGCACAAAAAAATAAAGCGCTAAAGCTCTCTGTCCTGCCATACAAATTGATCTCAATGGCATACATGCCGTATTAATAGGGTTGGCCAGAACCGTACATGCAAACGTTCATTGGCTTTCCGGCCTGGTTCAGTTATGAGGAACAATCTTCATGACGGGTCACAGACCTCCATGCCTCTTTAATTTACATGCATCTAATTTTTGCTTGTCTTTTCCATGGCAGCATGATGGCAGCAATGGTGTTTGTGGTAAAAATTGTCATTAAATGAGGCATATTGTGTCTTGATTCTGGTGAACACCTCTGGCTGGCTGACTGTCCATATCTTGTTCTCTCCCCTTCTTTGATCACACAAATCGATTTGGCCAAAATTATGGCTTATTCTTTTGTTACCTAAAACACCAATCTACCACCAATCTACTAATACTACATCATCTTACACACCCACTCACATTTTAAGATTAAAAGCACCGGTTTACCTAACATTTGCATGATACAGTAAACTTCTGCAAATGTGTGTATGGATGGTCCACCTCACGCAGCTGCCTCTGGTTGCATTTACAGCACGGTTGGGATGATGACAGCAACTCAATACTCAGACCACGAGCCAAACTAACTTTTCTGGCCTGGTTCAGTTATGAGGAACAATTTTTAAGATGGGTCACAGACCTCCGTGCCTCTTTAAATTACATGCATCTAATTTTTGCTTGTCTTTTTCATGGCAGCATGATGACAGCAATGGTGTTTGTGGAAAAAACTGTCATTAAATGAGGCATATTGTGTCTTGATTCTGGTGAACACCCCTGGCTGACTAAAATGCTGTGTCATATCGTATTAATTACCATAGCAGCAGATGCAAGTGTCGGTGCTTCTTCATTCTGCACACGACCTCCAAATTTCAATCTAAGGCTTCTGTCTCATTCTGTAGTAAGGGTCTGTTAGGTGCTAGCGCATGTCACTCTTTTCCCTTCATCTTGCTGGGTGTGTCATCACTGCTGGCACAGCCTGTTCGTGTTCCTTTTTGCAGGTACGCATTGCCTCAGGGCTTCATGGACAAGGAAGGGCAAGAACAGCTGCCAGGCACTTTTGCTGATTACCCGTGCCCGTCAGAGCTTCCCGCTACAGAGAGCTTGCAGGACTGCGTGGAGCGCACTCTACCTTTCTGGTAAGACAGCGTGTCATCGTGTGTATGGGAAAGATCCATTTAACTCAGAATGCAGGCTGGATCCACTTCGTACAATTATTTGAATACCAAGGTATATTGCTAACTCCTAAATTTCTGTTCTAAAGGCAATCTTTGACCATACAGGGTTCTCCCACCGCAGTATATTGTGTTTGTTGACAAGTGATAACTTGTAGCAACCTTATATGTTTTCTCCTCTTGCCTCTGCCTCTTCGTGGCTATGCTATTACAATCGGCACATTTCCCCCTATATTTCATGCAATTAAGTCCACAAACTTTGCAATGGACGCTTATGATTATATAAATTACATATCCAGGCACAACGCCATCGCTCCTGCCGTGAAGAGGGGTGAGAGGATTCTCGTGAGCGCACATGGAAACAGGTGAGGTGTTACAAGGAAAACAATTTGACACGGGTGGTTAAATGTATACAGTTACTGCTGCTTGACAGAACTCCCATCATCCTCTGTCATTTAGTGTGTTGTTTTAGCACGTGACCATGGAAATTTGTCAACCCCTTGATTATACGCTTCAACAGCGCTTACTGCAATTTAAAGCCCCTAACTGGAGGGAGTGGATCACCACAGATGGGAGTTGTATCACAAAACAAAGAAACTCAGTGAATTAGGGTTGGAGAGTACCACCCTCATTTCAACAATCATCACAGGAAATCCTGGAGGGACAAGCATCATAATACATAAACAGAGCCAAGCTAGCAGGAATGCTGCTGCTTTGATAAATGAACACACCCATGTCGCAACAGACAGCGCTGGTGCACTAAGGCAAATAAAAAAATAGCGTCCTCTACCCACAGCGCATGAAACGGCATGGACATGCCAAACTCCTAGAAACCATCGTACACCACATCCAGCTATATAAGACACCATCTATTTCTACAGGGTTAAATCTCATGCTGGCATCCTAGGGACCGAGTGCGCTGATGCACTGATGCAATAGCAAAATGCTCTGCAGAAAATCAAAGTGGCCACTGGCATGATATCCACGTTAACACCGACGCCCATCCCCATTCATCCATATTCTGGCCAGCAAGGGTGAAAACCCTCCCCCAGCTTGCCTACCAGTTACTCTTAACACCTGCCAACGAGGGCCTCCATCAGAAAGGCCCTCCATTTTCTCAGATCTCGATGCGGTAAACGCACACACGCACGTCCAACACAAACTAGGTCCTAAATCGAAAAAATTTTCACCACAAAGTGCATCACAAAATACCAAGAACTGATCAAGGAAGGCATTGTCGAGAAAGACATAAGTAACTCATTTTGGAAAAATGCAAGTGTCACCTCTGGAGACAAGTGGGGGGAAGCGTCGCACGCGACGCCGAAAAGTTGGCAAAACCCACCCGCGCCGCAATTTTGCCTACTCTGCACCTGTCATTTCTATCTATTCTAATTCATTGCCCCTTTTAAAATCCAGCCCTCATTGCATTTTCATTGAAATTCCAGAGTGACTGAATGAGGGTAAGCTTTGCTTTCACTGTCGGACGCACAAGTTGAACGTCAAGTTGCTTCGAAGTTTGGTCTTGTCTGTTGGAAAGGCATCATTTCGCACCAATGTTGCAAGAGTAGCCAGAATATTTGCCGTGAACAAATGGCAACAAAGTATTGTCACAATAATCAGTTTAAATGAGCTCTCACGACACCAATCATGCAACTAACAGACGCTCAAAACCACACACACACACACACACACACACACACACACTGAAATGCAAAAGCCAAGACTCGTGCCATCATTTATGAATCATTAGAGCAGAGAGTGTGAGCTAGGAGCACCTGCACCACCCAAGCATGCCAGGTGCATGAGCCCTGACTCTCCTCTCTCCTCACAGAACACTCGTCACAGAATAAAAACCACCGAGTGCCTCGTCTGAACGACGTTTGGACAGTCCAGTTTGCACAGCAAAAGCAGTGAAAGTTCCAGGCAACGCACCAGGTAGAGCACAGCAGGCAACAATCCCGCGCACACGCTTCATGTCTGCATGCTGTCTCACTACAACGGAACTGAACGATAGAGAATTTAGTTCGAAAGCCAGCCCCATGCACCATGCTTGCAGCTTGCAAGTTGACTCTCTGCTCCGGTCCACCTCTAGGCCCTGAAAACGGCTAACACACTCAAAAGTCAGCTGACGACGCTTGTCCTTTCAGATGATGTTCCTGTGGCCTGGGCTGGGCTCCGTCGGGCAGCTTCCTCCAGCTACCAAACATTTCACGTGATCTCCCAAACACGCCACTCACTGCACCCCAGGTCACCAAAACTTGTGTGCCTTGACAAAACTTTTTCTTGGCCTGCCTGACAAGTGTCAGGCCCAGGCGTGCGCTGTGTGGCTCTGGCCAGCAAAACTTTTCAAACTTCCAAAAACTCCCCCACCGCACGCTCACCAGGACACCCCCCCGCCCCAAAACTTCACAGGGCCTCTCTAAAGACTTTTAGAAGGGGCTCTGTGGGGTTTGGTGCTTGCAGGCTTCGCTCCGCGAGGCCTGCTGCGCCCGCGCTTTACTGTGAACTTGGGTGGGAAGAGGGCAAATCTAGGGGCTACGCCCCCCCAGGGGCTTTGCCAAAATTCAAAATGTCATTTTCTGCCGCACAGATTTGATTAGGATTAAACCCTAACAACCAAAAACGTGCCGCTCAGTGCAACCATATAGAAGGCCCACCAATCTGTCCCATCTGCCAGAAGCTAGACGGCACCTACAACATGCTGTCAGGCTGCAGTCATCCCATTATCAATAAAATGTTTTTTAACAGGCACAACGTTGCTGGACGAATAATTTTGAAAGCGATCCAAAAGGGCACATAGGGTGCACGCCTGCTAGCACAAGCAGACGTAGGCAGTCGTGAAAAAATGGTACAGCAAGGCATTACACGCCCTTCAGAAGAGACATAGATAGGAATGATCCCAACCTGGCTATTACCTTTCAATCTCAATGCACAACAGCAATAAGCAAGCCAGATGCAATCATAGTTTCTCCAACCCAGCAACCACACCCCAAACGAAACCCAACAAACACGTATCAAACTAGGTCTGCCAAAGCAAGAAGAGTTGCCTGTGATAACCTAGTAGATGGCGCTGCCAATTCATACCCCCTGGCTATGAAACCAAGAGACATACAATCAAACAAACGCGATATACATTAAATTAAAATTAAGTACCATGTAGACACCTCCCCTACTCAGCAAGCAGGAAAGGCATGAGAACAACGTAAGCTGCTAATGCCTCGCTTTTCGGACACATAAATCTCTTCACACCATCCTGCTAGGAGCAACAGGCACCATTTACAGCAGCCACACAAGGAACCCACTCCACAGTCTCGGAGTTACTGGTCTACATGCCAAAGCAACCATGAAAAAAAATAAGCCTACATGCCATCAGATCCCCAACAAAAAACACTCAAATCAGACGCGACATTGAACGCAACCCTGTAAATACTACCGGCATGGAGGATTTTTAGATAACAACACCTTTTGCTATTCCATGTTGGTGTTGTTCACATTACCTGCGTTCTTTATCTTATTTCTTAGTCTTAGCACGTGTCATCTCACTTCAAACTCACCTTAACTCCTGTCTACCCTCCTTTCGTTTCCCTTGCAGCATTCGGGGCATTGTCAAGCATCTAGACAACATCAGCGATGAGGTGCGAGCTTTGATCCTAAATTATTGCACTCGTAACATTGTACTGATAAGTTAGATGTGAGCTTTGGGGGGGATTGAGCTTTGGGTTCGACTTCCAATTGATGGTTAGACCACAATGATGGTGAAGACGCTACCTGTGTCTCAAATTTATCATGTCTTCCTGTCCTCTTACTGACTGCTCTCTAGGCAGTTCAGCTTGGACTTGGCAAGGTTATCCCGCGCTTCTTTATAAGACGGACTAGAACACACCCTTGTTAGCCAGATGAACTTGTTGAGTTAGTGCTGGTACGCCTCATGCACCACAGGACATTGTGCACTGCGAGATTCCTGTTGGTACCCCACTCTGCTACGATTTGGTGCTTGAGGATGGAGACCTCAAGGCTGTGCGACACTTCTACCTGGGAGAGCCACAGATTATTAGCCCTCCTGGTGAGACTCGTGGTTTTTTACACCCAACGTAGAAATAATTGTTTTCAGACAGTTGGTTCTGCTTACTTAGGCTGCTTTCGTCAGCCAAGTGCTCATCACATACGTGGATGCAAATAAATATCACAGATAACTCTTCTGCGGCCCAACCACAGGAACCACTGGATCTGGTACAGGTTTGCTCTGCAAACCTGCCACATTTGGAATTTTGGTGACCGCAAGGTAAAGAAGGAAACATTTTCTCTGTGCAGGCCTGGTTTAAAGACAACCGCTTGCTCGTCCCCTGTTGTCCCCACTGGCTGCTCACGTGTTCTGAGGTGTCCGCTTTGCACACACAGTGACCTCAGCAGCGGAGTAATTGCCAACAAAGAAGCTCTGGCTGCCAATGCCGTGCCTTCCAATGTTACCACAGTTGGAGGCGCGGGTCTTGCAACTTCTCCTGCTCAGGTGTGCATCCCATTTTTGGCATTCATAAACTTTGCACACTGTGTCATAACAATGTAGGGGGTGGGTTCTTCGGAGAGGCAGGGAGAAATTGAGGGAGACTGGGAGCACCTCAGCAGCACCGCCAGCCACCAGTAGAGCCACCAACCCCAGACAGCACCGACCTAAAGACCTCAGCAAACCTCGGCAAGAAATCCACCTTGTCGAGATCATATACTGTGAGGACACCAGACCTCAGAACCAGCTGAACGCCGCAAAGGAACAGCACAAAGACCTTTGCAAAATTCTCCAAAGAGCCTCCGTTACTCTCCACATCATCCTTCTGGGTGTGGCACCATCTACAACACTCACACTCTGAAGCCTTTCAAGGAACTGGGTCTCGATTCTCAAAGAGTTAAGAAGCTTGCCTCCAAGCTCCATGTGCATTCTGTGAACTTTGCTGCTAAGCTTGTCCATACCAGACGTGCCCTTTCCAGTACTGTTATTAACTCTCATCAGGATTCGGTTTCAGGCCAAGCCTGCAACCCTCTTGATCCCCATTGATTTTTCCTTTCCTTTTTGCGGTGGAGGAGCTTTACGGTACTCGGTACCAAAGTGGCTCCTTTTCCTTAATCAATGTGGGGAGTGGATTTCACTGCCTGCGTAGTGTTTTCTTTTTCTTTTTCTTTTTCTTCTTCTTTTTCTTTTCTTTTTCATAACAAACCATCACATGCCCTTCTGCATACACTCTTTTTAAATGCGAACACGCATATCAGCAACTTAAAATATGTGTTCATAGTGAATGATGTGCATGTGCTGTTTGGTAGTGCTTGCACTTGCAAAGCATACACATTTTAATTCTCAGACTCAGACCAATTTGTAGCAATAAACAGCAGACTTTAAAAATCCGTAGTGTACTGCACACACACACTCTCTCTCTCTCTCTCTCTCTCTCTCTCATTACCTGCAGATGTGCGGCAACGCGGGAGTTTGCGGATGGCTGAAGGATCTACAGAAAGTGGGGTTGGTGTCAAAGCCCGCTGGCTCCATCGGTGGAATTATACAGGTAACCAATAACCAATACTTGGCATGTTTTTAAACAAGTCCTCAACGCGTGTGCACGCTAGCTGGCCTGCTTCTTCCCAACTACAAGCCGCTATTAACTTAGCAACTGGCCAATACGAGCTTTATTGCCTTGGTCACATCAAAGGTTGAGGGGAGCTAAGGCAGATATCAGGTTTTAATAGTGGTCTTCTTGGTGGCCTTGTGTCACGTAACAGATACAACGTGAATGGGGCTGCATTTCCCAGGTCGCACCTTCCAGCATTTCTCGCCCGCTTCAAGAGGAGATGGTCCCAGAACATCACCATCCATCACAACAGCCTACATCACACTGTCGCCGATACGTTGCCCAAGCCCCCTCCGTCACTTCTTACCCTTCCCCATCAGAAGCTTCCTCAGTGACTACACATGCAGAGCCTACGCCATCAGGCTCCTTGCCCACGATTCAAACTGGATTACCCCTCAACATTTCAGCCGCTACCATGGATCTTCCTGAGATTGATGCAGCAGCTGCGGAGGCCATGGCATGGAACAAGATGGATGTGAAAGGCGAAGGATTACCCATCCCTGTTGAGAGCTCTGTGTATGTGGACAGCGTGGCCTGTGTGCTGCAGCACACCAGGTTGGTGGGTGGTATTGTGGAGGCGCTGCACAATTATTTGTTTGAGGGTCAGGCCGTGGTCCTTGGGTCAAGATGTGCTGGGTCACAAATTTGGATAACATTGGCTCTTGTCTTCGTAGCAGCTTTAGTTCGTTGCTGCAGACCTTCCAATAACTCTGCTCTGACCCCTTGATCACCCTCCATCATCCCAGTTTCATAGTCATTGATGCAACCCCTTCTCCACCTGGAGAGCCACCAAGGATGCCCAAGCCAGAAGCCACACCTCCTCCCGGCATGCCTCCAACTCGTGATGCGCTACTATCAGCACTCGCACCATGCCTTGATCCCGCACAACACACATTGCTAGCCATGGTACAGGTGATGATGATCATGTCAAGTTACCTTCTCGGAGGTTGAGAGATCTAGGTGACTTCACACAACGAAGCAGTCAGGCAGCTGAATGGCCTGCTCTTTTTCGTACAGGGGTAAACATTTTGAACTTCAATTTAATTTATAGGTAGATGCTCTTAGCAATAGCTTCCTTTATGCTGTATACATACTTTGTTTGAACCAGAGGGCAGGGGGCACACAATAAAAAAACAATGAATGAACTTTGATTATGTTGTCGATGAGCCTGCTTTCATGACAGCTTCCTCTGTGATCCTTCTCTTGCCCAACTCCTTTTTTACCAAATGTAGGTAACCTACAACACTTCACCAAGTAAAACACGTGAAACGCAAATGCACACACTCTTGTAACCCGTCCACTAGGCTCGTCCTGGTCTGGCTTTCCAGCTGCGGCAGCGGCAGCAGAGTAAGGCAGTGGCGGCTGCTGGCACAGGAGGATCAGCAACAGCAGAGGAAGGTAGCAACGTGTCCAGCTCTTCACCTGATGCTCAGCAAGCACTTGACAGCTGGGGAGGGCCTGAAGGAGGGCATCAAGAGCTGAAGGTGTGAGCGGGAGGAGTGGGTTCAAAGGTGTATAAAATACTCCCTTTCTGAGTGTTCTATTACTTATTATTAGTCTGAGTTAACTACATGTCCTAAAGGTAACAGCCCATTCGACTTTACAAGGGTATCTCATCTTCCCTTAATTTGATCTAGTGTGAGGACTTGTAGCAACAATATACCTTATTTATAATATACGATTGATCAAGCCTGTCCGTCATCGGTTACTCCCCAAAGCTGCATGCAAGATGAAACTGATCATACACTGCTGGGACTTGTCCAGGTGGTGGAGGACATTTTGCGAGTTGTAGGCAGTGTGTGCAAGGTGGTGGCAGTGCGCATGCCGCCTCCCCCTTCCCCTCCTACATGCCCCACAGGCGGCGCGGTGGCTGCTGAGCCTGCTGGAGATCAGGACATCCCAGTGGCAGCCACTGCTGCAGTTTCGGGCAGTGAGCTAGAGCAAGGAGGGCCTGGCGGTCAGACAGCTCGCCTGGAGCCCTGGGAGGTGATTGCTGCCGGTAAGAGCTGAAACTCCCTAGCAAAGGCAACCGATGTGTTGTTGAAAGCTTACCATTAATCATTCAATCCTTTGAGCATTTGTAGTTCTCTAGGGTCTTGAGATGTTTGCCTCGCTCTGCTCATTGATTGCTATTCATCGCCGGAAATGCCCACGATGAAGCGAGCGTACAGCGTACGGATGCAGTCTGGTTTGTGAGCTATGTACCTTGACAGCCTCCCCAAAACATTTGTACATATAGGGCAAGACGCCATTGTTTGTGACAAGACAGTTGCGACTGTTACTGTCATATTTCTCTGCAGGCAGTGCCAGTGCTGAGGACGCACGGAGGGTGATGCTTATGCTGCAGTACACTGGTGCGTGCTCGTGGGTGTGGAAGCAGGACAGGAAACAGGAATTTTGACGACGACAGAATTATTCGAGCTCGCTAAAAACAAATGGCAGAACACAGCCTGCACTGTAAGTTTAATTCTCCAGAACTAAAAGTTTGTCTTTCTGTTATTGTTTGTCTTTCTGTTGCTGCCTTTTCAGGTCGACCTGCTGCAGTGGTTGAGCGCAGTCTCCGGGTCTAGTGATACAGGTGGCCTCCACTACGTAGTTGGCCGCCGTGCGTAATTGAAAGTTGCGAACGAAGCATTATTTTGCAGGATCAGTTATACACGACACGGTTAAACAGTTGTTTTAAAGACGCCTATTTGTATTAACTAGATGGCATGCATGGACATTGTTGTTTTCGAGGGTCTGGTCAGTATCCGCTGTAAATACCGGAAAACAAAAAAAAACGCTCACACGGCTATTTTTTAACCCAATTTTTTATTTGTTTATAAGAATCTCCTTACATCCCCAATTCATTGAGCCTAGTTCTTCTCCGTATGGTGCACCGGTGTTATTTGTAACAAAGAAAGATGGCTCTTTGCGGATGTGCATTGACTATAGAGCTCTTAACAAAATTACCGTTAAGAACAAATATCCAATGC
>Ga0307967_1002094_pt1 | contig 11705 bp, 9 predicted proteins | sample OrgLakmetagen648_FD_201828 | JGI IMG/M metagenome (GOLD analysis project Ga0307967, IMG submission 201828) | Saline water microbial communities from Organic Lake, Antarctica - #648 | ecosystem: Environmental > Aquatic > Non-marine Saline and Alkaline > Saline | place: Antarctica: Organic Lake... | reverse complement strand
GAGAAAATATGTGTTCTAGAGGTACGCAAAAGTGTTGTGTGTGTGTACATGCTCCTTTGTGGGTGTGGGTGTGGGTGCAATTGTGGGTTTGTACGCCAAGTGTTGAGAAGAGGAGCGTTAGGCCCTGCTAAATTATGTTTGTTTGGGGGAAGGAGTGCAGGCAGCTCCTTGGTTAGATATGTGTTTTACTCTGAAGAGTACAGTGTGGACAAGGCCTGCATCTCTGCACTAGGGCTGGCCAGAACCATCTATATACACCAAGGTTGTTCAATTCGTTTTTTTGGGAGCAAGGGTTGATAAAGTTGGTGAAAGTTCTAGAACCCTCGAACTGTTCGAAGGGTTCGATGTGCAATTTTGGGAAACAGGCCCTTGGGCTCCTCCCCCCACCTTCAAATCTTCCCAATTAGTTGTGTATGTTTATAAATAGATTTACGGGGGAAAAATGGGCCGGAATGAGACCATGTCATCATTGTAGAGCAGAAAAAGGAGAACCTTCAGGTGCAGTGCAAGTGCCGCGTTATATAAATCTTGGCAGTTAAGATTTGTGTGACAAATTTGGCCTTCAGGCCAAGGAAACTTTTTGGCCTGTTACAGATTACAGATCGTAATTCATACATAAATCATTGAACATGTTATTTTTACTGCAAGGAAAGAGTGGGACCGAACTGGAAGGGGCTGCTGTCCCTTGCAATTTTGACAGACGCATGCTGTAAAGTTTGACTAACTCTTAAAAGTTCGTCGAATTTTGACCAAACGCCAGACGGCGCTTTTAAAGTTCGTTAAAATGCGTGAAAGTTCGCGATTTCGAACTATTGGCCGAACCTGGAACTGAACAACCCTGATACACACCGTATATTACCGTATATTTAGTGATTTCCCTGCCAAAAATACCGTATATTCACCGTATATATGTATATGCTTCTGGCCAAAACTTCTCTGCACGCTTGCGATTGACACGGATGAGGGCATAGGCACTAGAAGGAAACCTTGCCACCATCGTTGTTTAGCGCAAGCGTGCAGATATAACTATAATAACGATTAAATCGGATTATCCAAACTAACCCCTCCCCACAGGTATAAAGAACGGTTATACCATAAACAAGTAAAACAGCCGGCTTGTCTGAATGTGCTCCTTTTCCTTAGGCTCCAAAGGTGATACAATGCAGTTAATGAGTATATCAGTGACAAGCACACATGTGCTGATCTTGAGGCAAACCAAAGGTCGTTGCAAACCTCCTCAAGCGGTGCGCTGTGTAAACTCACGTATAAGCACTGCACAAAAAATTCAAGCACTGTGTACAGCGCGTATTCCATAGGGGAATACACAGCATCACCAGCTTTCACATACGTAGGGTTGGCCAGTACCATATATATAGTGTATATACGGTATTTTTGGCAGGGAAACCACGAAATATACGGTTATATACGGCGAATATATGTTTCTGGCCAACCCTACACATACGACGTTCCACTACAGACCAAGGGCTAGACAACCTTTTAACAAGAATCAATGTGCAAATCTCTAGCAGGCAAAAGTAGAACTCAAAGTCAAAGTCCAAGCCAATTGTGTAAGCTAATGCTTCACAGGGAAAGCGTCAGTGCAATCGAAACAGGTTGGCAGCACTATGGCGTAAAAGCGGTGTTGCATTTCTTTAACACATACACACAACGACGTGAAAACTTGGACCAAGCAACCCTTCCTTTCGCGCCTCGGAAGCCACGCAAGCTAAACAGCATTGTAAAAGGGTCAGAGCTGACAGCACGCAGTCTCTCGTGCATTGCAGCCACGCCTTTGAACTCTGCCACGGCTTTGAGCACGGCACTGGCCACGAGGCTGGGCAGTTGTGACGCAGCACAGCAATGTCCTGCTTCCTCAAGCGCTGTCCGGCCACAGGGTCATTCAATGCTCTGATACTTCTAAGTCACTACCAAAAGCGGAGGTTTGGCATATTTATACAACCTTCCCAAGGCTCAAAGTACCGCCATGACGCGCAGTCTGACAGCAGGAGACAGGGCCAAAAAAGAAAAGTGTATTATTAGAGAAATCATGAACAACTTGCGTATACTTGGCAAAGGGTGTATGTGCGCCACGTCCACTTGACAAATCCTGGCTTTGCCACTGCTTTTGCAATGACCACATGCCGCACATCAATACAGAACAGAAACCCACAGGAGGACAGCACGACACACAGTGTGGGAGAGCGTGCATCACAGCCACCTCCACATACTGTGCCGTAACTTTTTCAATGGCTTTTGCAGCAATTACACGCCGCACATCAGCACAGGGCAGAGCCCGCAGGAGGTCATCACGGCACATCAGCAAAGAGCAGGGCCCGCAAGAGGTCATCACGGCATGCAGTAAATGGCTTTTGCAGCAGCCACACGCTACACATCAGCACAGGGCAGAGCCTGCAGGAGGTCATCACGGCATGCGGTAAAGGAGCACGAGCTTCAACCCACCTCTACAAACTGGGCTAACCACGCTCTGGAGGGCACATAATCAATGCGGGACAGAGCCCAAAGCAGGCGCTGGAAGTCGCTGTAGCTGAGGGTAGGTTCAGAGACCTGTGTGTATTTTCATGTATGCGTGCGTGCGTTTAAACGTTGTGTGTTTTGCAAGAAGTTGCGACACGAGCTTATAGTCACACGCCCTTCCCACACAAGACGTTAGGCTCAAAGCTTACAGAGGGACACACACACACATCAGTGTCTGTTTCATACTTACATAGCTGATGATTGTGCAGCTACAAGCAGTCGGTACGGAACATTGCCCGTAAAAGCAGGTTCACGGTTCTTAGTGCCTGTGTTCAGTTCTTCATGCCTCTTCTATCATGCTTTGTTCATTTCTTCAGTGAGCTCTTCTGCCATGCTTTGTCCATTCCTCGGTGCCCCCCAAAGTGCAAGTGGGGAACCAAGCGTTGCAGCAAAAGCCTTTTGAACACACACCGCATGATACATTGAGGGCGTGTGATCTGCCTCCTTTCTATGGAGGCCAAAGACAACCGTTTGTTCTAAACGTATGCAAAAGAAAGGAACTGCAAGGGGCGGGATGCCAATAAATCAAGACCAGCTTAGGCACATCCACATGTGCACACAATCAGGGCCCTGCGACCAGGCCCCATCACTCTCCACAGGCACTGATAAGAGAACACGTACGCACTGAAACAAACACATAAAAACCCGGAGACCCGACCACATACACACGCGCACACACGCACGCCCATGCACAAACACACACAACCCTCCCCCCCACACACCAGGCGGTTACGGAGGACCATGTAGAAATCCGTCATCCAAGCTCGGCCAGGCGTGAGGTTCATGACCACCAAGGAATGCACGATGCTCACCATGTCCTGCGGGGGAGAGAAAGGAGTTGAGGAATGAATGTGGCACAATTCACAGCCGCACAGACCTTGCTTTTGGTCTCTCGTGCATGAGAGGTACTGACAGAGATTTTCTCAAGGAGGTGCTGGCTGACACACGATGCTCAACAGCTTCTCCAGGGGGGGAGGGCAAGGTTGCAACCAATTGGCAGACCTCTGTCCAACCCTAGCGCATCATGATCGCATGCAAGGTGTCTGCCTGCTTCGTGTTTCACGATTTCCTGTGTTTGCGCTTTGAGGTCTTAATCCAGATAATGACCAGGGTTTATGCAAGTTACTTAGTTCAATTCCTGAAGACAAAATGCTTTTGGAAAAAAAGTGACATCAAGGAGCACAGCGCACTGAATTTTCAACCACGTAGCAAGAATGCAAACATTTCCTTACCATTTTTCATTACCGACTTTCATAGAGACCAGCAGTCCAAGCGTGATGCACATTAGGTCACAAACACAATCGCGGCGAGCGAAACAGTATAGAGGGTTTTGAGTTGCCTAACTCACACGTGGCCTGACATTAGAGTTCATCACTCCTTCCATTCCACTCCATTCGTTCCACTGCTTTCAACATATGCTCCAGCACGGTCTGCAGCAGAGTCACTAGTCAAAAACATACAACTAGAATTAGCCAGAACCGTGTAACTCACACCGTGTATTACCGTATATTTGGTGATTTCCCTGCCAAAAATACCGTGTATACACCTTACATATATGGTTCTGGCCAAACCTACATACAACGGGTGTCAATTACAAAAGATGCTTGCAGTGCTGGTGGCGGCGTTGGTGGAGGAAAAAATCAGGGTCACATGAGCTCGCTAGCAGCTAAGTATGCCTGTCAGCCAGCATGTCAGCCAGCACTAGATTCACCAGCTCACAAGGATGAGCCTCAAAGCACACCTTTGGCGGAGGCTGCCTGAGCATGGCTTCATATATTCAACACCAGACCCATTCGCACGAGACTCGTACACCTACCAAACATGCCTGCGGCAGGTAGTTGCCTAAGTGTGGCTGCTTACAACTAGCGGTAAAGTCCTCATCAACTAACTCGATTCGCCGCGACGCGCTCATGCGGCATGTAGCTGCGCGCGCTCAAATGCACCTTGGCTGGCAGCAGATTGTTACACATCCCCCTATTCACACACAAACTAGCAGCAATGCTCATACCTGCGGCAAATAGTTGCCCAAGCGTGGCTGCATGTCTGCTAGTAGGCGGGTCACGTCAGCGGCGGGCGGGTGATAGCTAAAACTCCTGTGCCAAATGGCCAAGCACACCAGCACGGTAGCAGGGTCCTGTGCACACATACAAACAGTTGTGCAAACAGTTTTGACATTGACGCACGATTTTATGCGCACGAGCAACTCATGTGTTGAAGGCCAAGCACACCAGCACGTGTTGAAGGCCAAGCACACCAGCACGTGTTGAAGGCCAAGCACACCAGCACGTGTTAAAGGCACGTGTTAAAGGCCAGCACGTGTTGAAGGCACGGGTTAAAGGCCAAGCACACCAGCACGTGTTGAAGGCCAAAAGCACACCAGCACGGTAGCAGGGTCCTGCGTCTGCACACTTGTTCACATTTAAAATTTACAAACAGCCTAGGAGTACACACTTATGTGCGTGAGCAAACTGCAGGTCAGGTGTAGCTGCACTGCAACAGGGTCCTGCACTTAATTTAGGCACGTAAGGCAGCATGCGCTTTACAATCTATGACTTGGTCCAACTCAGAGCAACGCTTCCAAGTCCTGCGTTCAATACTACATTAGCACAAACATACGCGTAATTCTCGCGTAGTTTTATTTTGGCACGGCTCCCAAAGAAACAAGTGCTAGCTGGCCCGCGCAGATCTGGACAAACGGGACAGCATTTTTAGTCGTGCACGCACGAATAGATAGTCGCTAGTGGCAAGCACCTGTGACGCGCGCACCTGCCCTGACTCGGCGGACCCGACGCACTTCATAGCGTGGCCAATCATGGATGGCATGCTGCCATCGCTCACCCACGGGGGCATGATCTCCAGTCGGCAGATGGACCTGTCAAAGGGGGGGATACAACAGAGTAGGTTGAGCAGCTAAATTCCGGCCATCAGGTGGACCTGTCAAAGGGAGCGAGCAAATGGTGTGTTAAGCAGCATGGGTTTGATGGTAAACCGAAGGCAAAGGATGGGAAGGTCACAGCTTGAGCAAGTTTGAATAGTTCATGTGTGCTTGTGCGTGTTTGCAGTGCACAGCAGTCTTGTTCGTGTGTGTGTGTATGTGTGTGTGTGTATGTGCTACAATAAGGTGGCATGTGGACGATACACAGTGTAGAATACACTGTAGGATATAGTGCAGGATACAGTGTAGGATACAGTGCAGGATACAGTGCGGGATACAGTGTAGGATACACAGTGAAGGACAGAGCAGCACCTAAGACTTCAGAAAGAATAGGAAAAATGAAATAATTATCATTTGATGCAGGCCTGTGCATGCTGATGTACCGTACTGCCGAGTGATAGAAATTAATTATTTACCCCGATGCGAGGGGGGGAACACTTAATCAATAAACGCAATGCAAGCATACACAAGGGTTCTTTTGCCCCCCTTTTGGAATGATGTAGGAACTTTTCTACATGTATTTAAGCCAAGGCACATGCAAAAACGCAGCACACTTATAAAAGCTTAAAAACAGGGGGAATGGCGTTTTGGAACAAAGACGTTTAGGGTGTTTTGACCAGGATTCAAAGGAGACCTGACCTGTAAAAGAACCTGTCAGTTCGCGCCAAAGCGAACTTTATGAGGCATTATTTAATAGAATTGTAACATTATTTCAACCGGTCACGGAACTCTGTGCGGGGGTCAAGAGCAATTGCGGTATGCGGTGATAGGTATGCGGTGATATACCGGCAGTACGGTAGCTGAAGCAAAACAAAATCGTTATTTTATGTGCTACAAGGAAGCGATAACCTTTCAGCAGGGCAAAACATATTCCGAAACATTCTGTCGCCACCAGAAAAACAACATAAAGGACCAAGACCCACCTCGCGCAAAACACACACATGCATGCACATAAAACGAGTCTCCACGCAAGCCTGTCACGATCTCTGCAGCTTTAGTTGCGTAGGGAGAGCAGCACGTACCAGAAAATGTGTGCCACGTCCTTGGCACTCAGGTGCTCCACTTGATCGCCAAGCTCGTGCCAAAACTCGCTCAGCCACGCCCCTGATGGCCTCACACCCGCCACGGCCAGGGCCCAGGCAAGGTTAGATAAGCCCTGCACACCGTTGAATGTGTGTTGTGTATGTATGCACACGTGTTTAGGGGGTGCACATGTATGCATGCATGTGTGTGTCAGTGGCGTGCTGTCAGGCCTCCGTGTGTGCTGGCATGCACCAGGGCGGTGAAGCCACATATATATGACCTTCAGCTTAATCCCTTTACCAACGCAATACATTTTGTGCACTTAGCAATTCCTACTGTGTATTTAGCTGCGATTTGATGTTGTAGTTTCAGCAAGTACAACATCACCGTTTGCATACACAGTCGCGCTCACAACTGGCCGACAAGTCACACACAAAGACTGCCAAAACAACAATACACAAAGTTCTAAGAAGCTCACAAGGCAAAGAAAGGGGCCCTATAAACAGTCCCTGAGATGTTTTATAATAGGCCACACGCTATGTACAGGGTCCTGCAGCATATTGCCTCCATACGCACACGACTCCAACACACCTGAGGGCTGATGCTCCCGCTCTGCATGTGCACCACGCTGGCTGCTGCAATCTCCTGCAAACGAGGCAACATACAGACGGGTCGTAACATGTGTGTGTGTATGTGTGCGCGTGTGTGTGCGTGCAAGTGGGACGTGTGTCCGTGTGCTTGTATATGTGCGTGTGCACGCTTTTATGTTAACCTGCACAAACTTAAAGCAAGGCGTCAGGCCTGTCTTGAGCCTTGTACCAGCACACACATATACACACTTCGCGTCACGTGCAGTTATTGCAAAGCACCCTTGCTTTTCACAAACCTGCAAGAGGCTGTGCAAATGAGCAGGGTCCCTGTTCTCCATGAGGCCATAGCTGTCCAGCTTGGCCAGGCCCACAGCAGCACCCACTAGTCCGTAGCTGTCCCAGCTGTTCAGGCGTGGGCGGAGTTGTGCAGTGAGCCAGTCCACAGCACTGACCACTTCGGCACGCTGTGTGTATATATGTGTACGTATGTAACTATGTGTGTCTGTGTGTTTGTGTGCGTGAGCGTGCATGCGTGTGCGTGTGTGAGTGAGTGTGTGAGTGCGCTGGTGTGTATATGTATGTGTGCTCATGGTTTTTTTGGCGAAGCCCCCCTCGTTGGGGCGTAAGCCCCTAGCAAAGTTTTCTTCCACCACACTTCACACAGGCCTCCCCAGGCTCACCCAGGCGACCTCACGGGCTGAAACTCGACATAGGCTCCTGACCAAAACTCGTACCGAACCAGATGAACTCTGGGACCCTGGGGTGCGGTGGGCGAAGATGTTAAGTAACATTTTGTTATTCGGGGTCCAGACCTCCTCCCCAGGCCCACCAAGGGCACATCCCGGGCTAAGACTCGACATAGGCTTCTAACCAAAACCTTTACCGGAGCAGATGAAATCTGGGAACTTGGGGTGCCGTGTGTAAAGTTTTGGAGCAAATTTGTATGTTTGAAAGCCCCAGGAAGCTGCCCAGTATTCCTTAGTCAGGCCCCCGGACCCCTTCCTGATGGTGCAGCATTCATCAGCACACTTCCCTAGCTGCGGACGCTGTGTCAGGAGCCCTTGGTTGTGTTCCGGCTGCAAAGTTTACGGTTGACCATGCAAGCAGAATGAATTAATACTAATTTCGATGGGCTATACAATTTTCGTTTAATCACTTGTCCGTGACGCACGGAAGTTTGCTTGGATGGGACTCTTCAGGAACGCGGTCCGCGTTGGCATGGACTGTTTGCGGGGCATGGAGCGCACGGTGCAGGTGCTTGCCGTGCACTGCGTGTTGAAGCAGAATTCAGATATCCTGGCCAGCCCGGGCAACATGCTCGCACCTGCCCTCTCAACAGACAGGGAACAGCAGCAGCAGCACATCCTTACGCCTGCTTCAGCACAGTGTCATGCGCACCACTGCAGCATCTGCGGGGCAGTAAGGCACACACGCAGAGATACATGCACACACACACGCACACACACACATACACTCACACACATGCACACACACATATAAGCACAAACGCGCACACATACACACGCACAAATACACGCGTGCGCACACATACAAACGCCCAATCACACAGGCACACACACGCGCACACACACATACTCACACGCACACGTGCAAATGCATGCACACGTTGCGCGCGTGATGGGCTTCGCCAATTTTTCAGCGTCGCTAGTGACGCTCACTCACTTGTCAAGGTTTTAAGGTGGAAATGCTACACACCTAGTCAAAATTCTACGCAGGGTGCTCAACCGGAAGCCCAAGAGAAACCTGCCACCATTTTGACTACGCCAACATTTTGTTGTGCAAAGTAATTCCCATAAAGATGGAAAAGGGCTTTGAATAGGATGAAAAGTTTTGTTTGCACCCAAATCACTATTTTGCAGTGATTTGAGAAGGGAATAGCAAAAGGGCAAAGAGCTTGCTGGGACTCAAACCCTGGTCTCTGAGTGACCAGCCAAATTAGCTATACAGGGTACTCCGCAAAATTTTTGATGTCGCGGCTTTGCAACACAGGGTGCCCCGGGACACCCTGGTGCGTCGTTGTATAACACCACCAAGAAGCAACACAAAATGCTTAAAAACGACACGCCGCCCTAAAAAAACACTGGTGCAAACGTGTGTGCATGTGTATGTGTGTGCGCTTGTGCAAGAGCATTTGTGAGCGTGTGTGCGCGTGTAGAATGTGTCTGAGTGAATGCGTGTGCAAACGTGCAAACGCGTACGCGCGCATGCATATTGGACAATTTGTGTGTGTGTGTGTGTTGTTTGCGTGTAGGTACATCAATGCTTGCATGCCCCTCCCTCACCTGCGTAGTATCCAGCCGGCTGTACTTCTTCAGAACCCGGGGCAGAGCGCTGAAGCAGGCCGCAAGGGCGATACAGTCCAGCTCTCGCTCGTGCTCACGGGCCATGGTCAGAGCGGACTGCAGGTCGTACCAGCTGGAGGCCAGCCTGATGCGACTGGTCAACAGCTTCATGTCCTCTGTGAGAGCAAAAGGTTAATGATCATGTATATGCAGTCACATGTGTACTTGGTTGATGTATACGTGAGATGCATGTTGTGTGAGTATGTGTGCATCCATTCATACCAAGTGAACAAAGTCGTGCTGTTGTATGGGCCTAGCATGAATAAGGCGTGCGTGTGTTTGTGTTATCGTGCGTTCATGTGCAAAATCTGCGAGCCTGTAGGGATGTTTGCTTGCGTGCACAGGTGGTGCTTAATTCTATGTTGTGTGTAAGTGCATGCGTGTGTGTGTGTGTTTGTGTGTGTGTGTGTGTGTGTGTGTGTGCGTGCTTGTGTGTGTGTGTGTGTGTGTGTGTGCGTATGTGTGTGTGCGCGTATGTGCACGCGTGCTATACCTGCATGTACGTGCATGCTTGTGTGTGTGACCATGTGCACTTTGTTTGCGCGCATGCCGTTGTGCGTGTGCGTGTGGAGTGCGTGCGCATGGTGTGTGTGTGTGTGCTCCTGAGTGCGATCGTATGCATGTATGCGTGCTATGCAGTGCTGTGTGTGTATGTGTGTGTATGTATGTGTGTGTGTGTGTGTGTGTGTGTGTGTGTGTGTGTGTGTGTGTGTGTGTGTGTGTGTGTGTGTGTGTGTGTGTGTGTGTGTGTATTTGTGTCCTCCAATTGACTCACCCGAGTCCATTCCAAACACTTCGATTTCCGTAGTGTGCGTGGGGCGTGGGGTGACGAATCCCTGTGCGAGGGAGGGAAAGAAAGGGTCTGACGTGGTGCGTGAGTGTGGAGACTAGGCGTTAAACAACCTGAAGCCCTGACGAGCCCCCCTTCCTCCTTTCTCCCTACCTTCAGTAACCCCCTTCTCTTAGGCCCCGTGGAAAGGGAGGCCAGCTCCCACTCAGCCCCTAAGCCAGGGGCAGCACTGCTTTCCTGGTTCAGGCTGGGTTGCTGCACACAAAAATTCCGAAACACCACATTTGGGACACGCGTGCAATTGGCTTGATAATACACGCACTGTACTTTACATTCCAACGGAAGGAGGGTGCGCGGGAGGTTGTGCTGGCGCATATACCTGCTGTTGTACTAGGTTCGGGGGTGGTGCGTATAGCCCGCCGGGACGTCTGTTCTCGCGCCTCCTATATTGGCGAGAGGGGGCGTAGGAGGCTGGGCCATTGCTTGGCTGAAGGGTTGAAGGGGAGGGTGCACCTACGTGCATGGCTGCACGCCAAGCGAAGCCAATGACCTTGCTGTTTCTATTTAATTATATTTTAGCATCACTTATGAAAAATAAGCCTCGGCTCCTTTAAAAGTTAAAATTAAATGTTGGGTCTATTACTAGAATGTAAGAAAATGTGATCCCATTCATGCTGCAAGGCTGGGCCTTTGCAGGTCTGGTGGTTTCAGCGTGCATTGTGGTTATAGCATGCACCTGCTACCAAAAGTTGAAACCCGAAGCACTCCAGGTGTTCCGGCCCTCACAAGACCGCGTGCTGCTTGTCATTGCACACCCTGATGATGAGAGCATGTTCTTTGCGCCCACCGTACTGGGTTTGAGAGCGCAGCGCATACCCGTCTTCATTTTGTGCCTCTCAACAGGTAGTGTACACACTTTTCTACGGTCAGGAAGGAAGACATCTGACACATTGCTGTTGTTCATTTGAAGCAGGTGATGCAGATGGAAAGGGCGTTGAGCGACAGGCTGAGTTGCGAAGTGCTTGTGAGAAACTGGAGGTTGGTGGCTTGCCACTGCGTAGTGAAAACATAACGCTATGTCATAACTCTCAAGCATCATGTCAAAAATGTCCCAGGTTCCTCGGGGGAACGTGACTGTGGTAGATGACCGGCAACTAAAGGTAGGCCGAGTGGAAGGCTGCCAACTGTGTTGCAGCTGAACATCGTTCAAATTGCCCGCTCTTTCTTCATCGTACATCGTACATAGAGCACAAACATTCTTAGAAAGGCCTAGACCTAACCCAGAATTGCCCTATTGATTGACCAGCAATTCCTCATTTGGTGCGGGATTCAGGATGGGATGAACGAGACCTGGCCTGACCAGGCCATTCATCGTCACGTTCACGCATGTGCTATGGCTAGTAGCATCACCAAGGTAGTGAATTCTTAAAGGTCACCGATCTCTCCTTGCAAGCACGTGCCAGACTTTC
>Ga0307967_1002093_pt1 | contig 11709 bp, 10 predicted proteins | sample OrgLakmetagen648_FD_201828 | JGI IMG/M metagenome (GOLD analysis project Ga0307967, IMG submission 201828) | Saline water microbial communities from Organic Lake, Antarctica - #648 | ecosystem: Environmental > Aquatic > Non-marine Saline and Alkaline > Saline | place: Antarctica: Organic Lake... | reverse complement strand
GCTTCCCGGAGTCTGCTGCCCTGTTGATCTTTGGCATCGCGCTGCACGGTATCTGTTATGACTTCTTTTTTGTCACCGGTCAGCTTTATGTGGATCGCAAGGCACCGGTTGCGATTCGTGCCAGTGCGCAGGGGCTGTTTGCGCTGTTGACTTACGGTGCAGGCATGCTGGTTGGCAACTATATGCTGGGCTGGTGGGGCGACCGCATCGCCCTGGACGGTTCGTCAATGGCTGGCTGGCAACAAAGTGCGTTCACTTTCTGGATCATGCCTGCGCTGTTGGCGCTGGCGATCCTGGTATTTTTCACCTTCACTTTTCAGCGTGAGAATAATCATGAAGCAGTCTCTCAACCGGCGTGAACTGTTAAAACGGGCGGCGCTGAGTTCAATGGCGCTGGCAGCCGGCCCAGTGGCCGCCCAGACCGAGCAAGCGGGTCGTCAGGGTGGATTTCCCGGCAACGGTAATATAAAACATTCGGTCGCACAATGGACCTATGGATTCCTGTCGCTGGAAGAACTTTGTCAGGTGGTCAACGAGATCGGGTTTTCGGCCATCGACTTGATTGGTCCTGAGCAGTGGCAGATATTAAAGGATCACAATATTGACTGTTCAATGTGCAACGGTGCGGAGATCAGTCTGACCGAGGGCTGGAATCGCCCGGAATATCATGCCAGGTTAATCCAGAATTACACCTCGCATATCGGGTTGATGGCACAGGCCGGCTATACCAATTTGATCTGTTTCAGTGGCAACCGCGACGGCATGGACGATGAAAGCGGTCTGCAGAACTGTGCTGATGGCTTGAAGCAGATCATGGCGCTGGCTGAGCGCCACAACACAGTTGTGCACATGGAGCTGTTCAACAGCAAGATAGATCACCCCGACTATATGTGTGACAGCTCGCAGTGGGGCATTGCTTTATGTGAACGTATCGGGTCTCCCAATTTCAGGCTGCTGTATGATATTTATCATATGCAGGTTCAGGAAGGTGATGTGATTCGCACGATTCGTGACAATCATCAATGGTTCGGTCACTACCACACGGCCGGGGTGCCCGGTCGCAATGAGATTGATGATACTCAGGAGTTGTATTATCCGGCCATCATGAAGGCAATACTGGCGACCGGATTCGATGGCTTTGTGGCTCAGGAATTTATACCTCGCCGTGAAGGGCCCGGCGGTGTGCGCAGCAACGACGCGCGTATTGCATCGCTGGCACAGGCCGTGGCGATCTGTGATATTTGACCAAAAGGTCTGTGCTGCTTAACGATGACTGTATGCAGCGCAGCCCTGCAGGCCAGGGTCCGTTGTTTTGATCATGGCCACAGGCACCCTCTGACACCAGTGACTGAAATTGCCTTTGTTGATAAATGCAGCCATGAACATGTCACGGTTGAACAGCTCATCCAGCTTTTGCAGCATGGCACCCGAGAGGAAAAAGCCGCCAAGGCTGCCCATGCTTAATGCCATGTCGCCGCATACGGCGCCCAGAATTTTGCTGAATTCGTCCAGACTTTGTTGTGCCAGCCGGTCTCCGTGGCGGGCCGCAACCGCAATGTCTGCTGCCGACATTGGCTCGGCGTCTTTGCCGGTGCTCAAGACAAAAATTGCCGAGTAAATATTGCTTAATCCTGGCCCTGATAACAGATAGTCGGGGGTCACCCGTGGGTAGCTGTCCCACAGGTGCACCAGAATCGCCAGCTGGCGTGGCGTCAGCGGCGCGAAGGCGCACTGGCCGGGTTCGGATTCCAGTACTTCGCGGCTGAAGGTCATGGTGGCTGCACCAAAACCGGTGCCGGGTCCGGCGATGCTGCGGTTGCCCTGTGACCAGTTGATGTCATTCGGGCCGACGCGGTGTATCCAGTTGACGTCGGTGTCGCCCAGGCCAGGCAGGCACCATGCCTGCGCCGTAAAATCATTGATGGCAGTGACGGGCATGGCAAATGTTTGCGCCAGCGCGTGCTGGCTGAATTGCCAGTCGTTATTAGTCAGTTTTATCTCATCCTGATCCGTGGCGGCAGCAACGGCCAGGCAGATTCGCTCAGGCTGTGGCGAATGTTGTGGATGTTGCTGCGATTGGCAAGTCTGCAGGTATGCTGTAATTGCCGCTGTGATGTCTGAATAATCCTGACATCGCAGCGAGACAATATTGCTCAGTGCCAGATCTGCGGTCGACAGCGCAAAGCGGGCGTTGGTACCGCCAATATCGGCCACCAGGACCGTGTCTTCTGCCTTGATGGCTGGTGCTGTTGATGAAGATGAATTGCCTGAATGCATGTCGATGTGGTCCGGGCCCCAAAATTGCACCCTTTGTAGCGAGCCTGCCAGACCCTGTCAAGCACGCTGACGGTAGACAGCCGACTTTGGGCGATATATGCTCAATACTTCGATCATCCGACCACAGTATCACCACCCCCGATACTCTGGCGTGTGCCAAGGACCTACAAAGTCTGACGGCATCCAGGAGACAGCCATGAACAAGCAAGACCACGTTTACGCCGCCGCGTACGATGGCATGTTCGACAAAATCGAACGTGACGATCTGAATGAACTGCATTTTCGCTACGATAAATCCTCCGGCCTGCGCGCCATCATTGCGATACACAATACCCGGCTGGGACCTGCCCTGGGTGGTTGTCGCTTCATATCCTATAACAGTGACGACGACGCCATAGAAGATGTTATCCGGCTCGCGCGCGGCATGAGCTACAAGGCGGCCATTGCCAAAGTGCCGCAAGGTGGTGGCAAGGCGGTTATTCTGAAACCGATGGAGCCGTTTGATAGGCAGGATCTGTTCCAGGCGTTTGGCAGCTTCATCCACGACCTGGGTGGTCGTTACATCACGGCTGTCGACAGTGGCAGCCTGATCAGCGATATGGATGAGGTGGCAAAAAATACCCCGTATGTATCGGGAACCACCAAAGACGGACACGATCCTTCTCCCGTTACCGCCCTGGGTGTTTATGCCGGCATACGCGCCGCTGTGCAGCATCGACTGCAACGCGATTCAGTCAAGGGTTTACGCATTGCGGTGCAGGGTGTGGGCAATGTTGGTTACGCCCTTGCGGCATTGTTGCACAAGGACGGCGCCCGCCTGATTGTCAGTGATGCCGATGAGCGTCGGGTGCAACGCTGTGTCAGTGATTTTGGTGCAACGGCGGTCGCCACGGCGGATATTTATGGCGTTGACTGTGACCTGTTTGCACCCTGTGGTCTGGGTGGCATTATCAACGCAAAGACCATTCCGCAGTTGCGCTGCTCGATAGTTGCTGGCGCAGCCAACAACCAGCTCAGTGATGATGCTCAAGGTGAGGCGCTGCACAAAAAGGACATACTTTACGCGCCCGACTATGTCATCAATGCGGGTGGTCTGATTCAGGTTTCTCTGGGTCATCTGAAAAAATCGGACAGTGAAATCAATCAGCGTACGCTCGCCCTGGGTGACACCTTGACGGATCTTTTCGAGCGCAGTCGCGTTGACAATAATCCCCCTGAGCAGATTGCCAATCGGGTGGCGGAATCCTTGTTGTTCGATTAGTGCGTTCATTTTTGTGATTTCTGGTCACAAGGGGATAGAGCATGTTCGATAATCTTGATCAGGTACCGGGCAAACTTGGCTACATTGATGCCCACGGAAAATTGGTGCACGCGCTGCCTGATGATATTGACATCGCCTGGCTGCAAAAAAGTTATCAGCACCTGGTACGGATCAGACAGCTGGATAAAAAAGCGGTGGCGCTGCAGCGTACAGGCCAGATGCATACTTACCCGTCCTGCCTGGGCCAGGAAGCCATAGGCACGGGTATTGGTCTGGCCATGCAGGATGATGATGTGCTGGTGCCTTATTATCGCGATCAGGCCACCCAGGTATTGCGGGGCGTGAAGTTGTGGCAGATTCTGCAGGTGTGGGGCGGTGATGAACGCGGAAATTTGTTTGAAGGGGTGGCGGCCAAAGATTTTCCTAATAGCGTGCCAATTGGCACACAAATGAGTCATGCTGCTGGCATTGCTGCGGCGATGAAAAGCCGGGGTGTTCGTCAGGCAGTTGTCGCCAATTGTGGTGACGGTGCCACCTCGCGCGGTGACGTTTATGAAGCGCTGAACCTGGTTGGTGTGTGGCAATTGCCGATGGTCGCGGTCATCAACAACAATCAATGGGCTATCTCGGTACCACGCGCTCTGCAGACTGGCACCCGCACGCTGGCGGAGAAAGCCCTGGCTGTTGGTATCGACGGGTTACAGGTCGACGGTAATGATGCGGTGGCTGTGTACGAGGCGGTCCGCCTGGCATTGGCCAAAGCGCGCTGCGGTAAAGGTGGCACCCTGATTGAGGCCGTCAGCTATCGGCTCAGTGACCATACCACGGCCGATGACGCGTCCCGGTACCGTGAGGCCAGTGAGGTTACCAAAGCCTGGCAATATGATCCGGTCAAACGCTTGCAGACTTACCTGCATGACCTTGGCCAATGGACGCCAGCGCAAGAACAGGCTTTGCTCGCCGAGGTCAAGCAGGAGGTGGACGCAGCGGTGTCCGCCTATCTGAACATGCCGCCGCAGGCGGCCGATGATTTTATGGCCTATGTTTTTGCCGACATGACCCCCCCTCTGTTGGCGCAGCGCGATCATCTGCTGGCCCGACTGGAGCGCGACAGTGTCGCTGCGGGAGTTAAACCTGATGACAGTTAAGAACGCAACAAAAAAGAACGCAACAAAAAAGAACGCAACAAAAAAGAGCACAACAAAAAATACCAAAACAAAAAATACTAAAACAAAAGCATTGCCCCCGCAGGACGATAATGTACATGTGGTGACCCTGGTGGAAGCCGTGAATCTGGCGCTGCGCCGCGCCCTGAGCGATGACCCGGAGGTTGTTGTACTGGGCGAGGATGTGGGTGTCAACGGTGGCGTATTTCGTGCCACACTCGGCCTTCGCGAGACGTTCGGGTACAAGCGTGTCATTGATACACCCCTGGCCGAAGCCCTGATTGCCGGCATATCAGTTGGCATGGCGAGCCAGGGCATGCGCCCGGTGGCAGAGATTCAGTTTATGGGATTTATCAATTCCACGGTGGAACAGATGCTTAGCCACGCCGGGCGTTTGCGCAATCGCACCCGGGGACGACTTAGTTGTCCTATGGTGTTGCGTGCGCCGTTTGGTGGCGGCATTCATGCACCGGAGCATCATTCAGAAAGTACCGAGGCGATGTTCGCTCACATGCCGGGTTTACGCGTGGTCATTCCTTCATCTCCGACCCGGGCCTATGGATTATTGCTGTCTGCGATTCGGGACCCCGACCCGGTGGTGTTTCTGGAACCCAAACGTATTTATCGAATGGTCAGGCAACGGGTTGTTGATGACGGTCAGGGCTTGCCGCTGGACACCTGTTTCACCCTGCGTCAGGGCAAGGATCTGACCCTGGTGTCCTGGGGCGCCATGATTCATGAAACCCTGCTTGCTGCCAGTGAGCTGGAGCAGCAGGGCGTGGCTGCGGAGGTCATTGATGTGGCCACCATCAGCCCGCTGGATATGACCACCATTATCCGGTCAGTAGAAAAGACCGGACGCTGTGTGGTGATTCAGGAAGCGCCGCGCAGTTTTGGTGTGGGCTCGGAAATCAGCGCTCGTATTGCTGAAGATGCGCTGTTGTATTTGCGCGCGCCGGTGCAGCGCGTGGCCGGCTACGACACACCCATGCCGTATCCCAGAAACGAATCGCTGTATATGCCGTCGACCCGGGATATTGTTGAGGCTGCCAGGATGACACTGGAAAGTGCATAAGGAGATCGCATGAGGTATTTCAAGCTGCCCGACCTCGGTGAAGGCCTGCAGGAAGCCGAGATTGTGGAATGGCATATCAAGGCCGGTGATACGGTCGAGGAAGATCAGGTGATATTGTCGGTGGAAACCGCCAAGGCCATAGTTGAGGTGCCCTCGCCGTGCTCGGGCAAAGTTCTGACTTTGTTTGGCGACGCCGGTGATCAGGTGCACGTCGGTGAACCCCTGTTGGAGTATGCCGATGCGCACGATGACGACAGCGGTACCGTGGTGGGTGAGGTTAAAACCGGCAGCAAGGATGTGCAAACCGAGGACTTTATTATCGGCAGCCCTGCGCAGAATGTCACTGAACACGCGGATAGCCGCGACAGCAGCCGGGTATTGGCCACGCCGTTGATCAAGGCGCTGGCCAAACGCTTGAACGTAGACCTGACCCAGGTGACTGGATCGGGCTCGCTCGGGTTGATCACGGCCGATGATGTGGAAAAAGCGGCGCAGGTGCGTGATGACTTTGGCAGTGCGCACACCCTGAAGGGCGTGCGCCGGGTGATGGCCAAAAGCATGGCCAGGGCGCATGCCGAGGTAGTGGGTGTCACCTTGTATGATGATGTCGATATTCATGCCTGGAAAAAAGGTGAAGATCCGACCATGCGCCTGATAGGTGCCATCGGCGTCGCCTGCAAAGAGGCGCCGCAGCTCAATGCCTGGTTTGATGGCAGTAATTTGTCTTTGCGCCTGATAGACCGGGTCGATCTGGGTATTGCGGTGGATACGCCCGAGGGCTTGTTTGTACCGGTATTGAGAGATATTGCCGGGCGCTCGGCCAAGGATTTGCGCAAGGGCCTGAACAATCTGCGTGATGCTGTCAACTCGCGCAAGATACCGCCGCAGGAAATGAGCGGTGCCACCATCACCCTGTCCAATTTTGGTACCATTGCCGGGCGTTATGCCAACCCGGTCATTGTACCGCCCACAGTGGCCATTCTGGGCGCTGGCCGAATGCGTGACGAGGTCGTTGCGGTGGAGGGTAAACCGGTCATTCACCGCATGCTGCCGCTGTCCCTGACGTTTGACCACCGTGCGGCCAGTGGCGGTGAGGCGGGGCGTTTTCTGGCTATCCTGATGCGTGTTCTGGCGCAACCCTGAAGGGACCACCGGTTCACTTCAATGCGGCTGGGGAGTCGGCCGCCGGATGCTACGCGCACCGGAATGGCTGGTACCAGGCAAAATCCGGTTCTATACTGACCTGACGCCCGTGACAACAAGTTCTAAAACAATAATGACGAAGGAGTGTGTATGTCCGTTTCCATGCGAAAATATCTGCTGTTAAGCCTGATTTTAGTCTTTGCCCCGGCGCTGGCCCCAGCCCAGGCTCAAGCCCAGGGCGCGTCCATGGCCAGCAGCAACGAACCTTTCAAGCTGGGTACTTTCCAGATTGAAGGGATGCCCAAAGTGGGCATAGTGCTGCAGGATCGGTACATCATTGATCTGGCTGTTGCCAACATTGATCTTGAAACCAATCCCATGTACCCCCGTCTACCTATGCCATCGGATATGATCGAGTTGATTGGTCAGTATGAGTATGGTCTCAAATATCGCTTGTATGAGCTGGTTAATCGTCTGGTCGCTGACGAGATGGTGTCTGGCAGTAACCAGGCGAGCTATGTGTATGAGCGGGAGGACATCAAGGTGCTGCCGCCGTTGATGTATCCGGGCAAGATACTCAATGCTGCGGTTAATTTCTACAGCCATGTTAATGAAAGTGGCACTGAGGAGCAGCGTCAGGCAGCCATGCGTCAACGCCAGGAAAATCGTGGTGTGCCCTATCTGTTTATGAAACCGACCCGCGGCGCAGTGATTGGCGCCGACGATACCATCATGATTCCCTATGGACGTGACCGCACTGACTGGGAAGTCGAGCTGGGCGCGGTGATCGGGCGGCCTGCCAAGTATGTGTCTGCGGCCAATGCCCAGGATTATGTGTTCGGTTATACCATCACCATGGATATTTCGGATCGCGGTGGCCGTCCACCGGGTGGTTTCAGCGGCGGCACGGACTGGTTCGTGGGTAAAGGTCATGACACGTTCGCGCCCATGGGTCCCTGGATTGTGCCGAAAGAGTTTTATGGTGATCCCATGGCCAATCTGCGCCAGACCCTCAGTGTTAATGGCGAGATGATTCAGGAAGCGCGCGCCGGCGACATGATTCACACGTTGTGGGAGATCATCGAATACGGTTCATCCATCATTACCTTGTTCCCCGGTGATGTTATCAATAACGGCACGTCCGGTGGCACCATGGGGCAGCGCGACAGCGGGCAGAGCTGGCTGCAGGCCGGTGAGGTGGTGGAAGCGTCTATCGATGGTATCGGTACCATGCGACTTGATGTGGCTGTGGAAGCCGAGCGCCCCGAAGGCACTGGCGCGCAGTTGCCACCTGTGCGCAGCTATCGTGACTGACGGCGATTGATTGCGCGCAGGGGCGTGGATAGACTAGTGTGGAAGCCTTTATTGAGTTGCAAGGAGCATCTTCCACATGACCACTGCTTTGGTGTGGGCAAATATTTTGTTGTTACTTGCCTGCGTGCTGCCGCTGTGGCGCAATGAACACTGGCTGATACGATCGCTGGACTTTCCGCGCCTGCAATTTTCCGTGGCGCTGTTGATCATGCTGGCAGCAGCAGCTCGATACGCTCGAAACCGAATATCCCTACAGTATCAAGTGCCCGCTGGATAACATGTACGGCATGCATGTTTATTCCCGGTTGCCGCTGATGAATGCCCGCACGCAATACCTGGTTGAAGAAGACGTTCCGTCCATGTATGCCGATGTCACCTTGCCGTCCGGGCAACGCGTGCAGGCTCACTTCCTGCACCCGGCGCCACCCAGCCCCACAGAAAATGCAACGTCAGGTCCTCGCGACAAAGAACTGGTTATGGTTGCGCGCCTGGCGAAAGGTGAGGGCGGGCCGCGACTGGTGATGGGAGATCTCAATGATGTCGCCTGGTCAGAAACCACACGGTTGTTCCGTAAAATCAGTGGTTTGCTTGACCCCCGTGTCGGTCGCGGGATGTTCAACAGTTTTCATGCAAAATACTGGATCTGCCGCTGGCCACTGGATCATCTGTTTGTCAGTCATCATTTTAAGCTGTCCAGAATTCAGCGTCTGGCATTTTTTGGTTCCGATCATTTTGCCATTTTTGTCGAGCTGGTGTTAGACGCGGATAACGCGCAGAAAGATCATGGTTTGGAGCCGGACAGCGACGACAAGGCCTTGGCGCGCGACAAAATGTCATAATCCGTCAAATCTTTATCAGTATTCGGCAGCATCGACCGGCCTTGCGTGTTTAAATTGCGTTTAACGACAAGATAACGATAGACAAGATAACGATAGAGAGAGTCAGAAAAATGTATCACTGTTTTCCCCGCGCGTTTCGAATCGCTGTTCTGGCCCTGGCCGGAATGCTCGCTGGCAGCGCATACGCCAATGGCGACTTCGCCCTGCTGGACCAGCACGGACATTTCCATCAGTTGAGCCGTTATGCTGAACACGATGCTGTTGTGATCCTGGTTGCCGCGGCTGACGATCAGACATCATCGCGCGCAGTGACATCGCTGACCCAGGTACGGCAGAATCTGGTGCAGCAATCGCCTGACGAAAACTTTGTGTTTCTCCTGTTGTTTGCTGACGCCGATCCTGACAGGGCGGTTGTGCAGTCGATGGCCGAGGAGCAGGGGATAGACCTTCCGGTCCTGATCGATGAAGCCCAGATCGTGCTCACGACACTGGATGCCCGGCAGCTTGGCGAGGTATTTGTACTCGACCCGGGCTCACAGGATGTCATCTATCGGGGTGCCTTGGGGGCCTCTGATGATGAAGGTGCTGCACAAGCCAGCACTTTGCAGCAGACACTGGGGGAGATCCTCGCAAGCAGAAGCGTCACCGTGGAGGCCGTTGCTGCCACCGGGCCAGAAATAGACTACCGTTATCAACGCCAGCTGCAGGCGCAATCAATCTCCTATCAGAACGATATAGCACCGTTATTGCAGCGCCGATGTGCGCACTGCCATGTCGAGCAGGGTCTGGCGCCCTGGGCAATGAACCGGCACCTGATGGTCATGGGCTGGAGCCCGATGATTCGTGAAGTGGTGATCACCCGGCGAATGCCACCAGGGCAGATTGATGGGTACATCGGCGACTGGCAGCAGACACATGAACTGCCGCCGGAAGAACTGGCCATGTTAATCCACTGGATTGACCAGGGTGCGCCCCAGGATGGTAATGTTGATCCTCTCGCTGAGCCGGCTGCAGATGTGGCAACCTGGCCCCTTGGAGAGCCTGATCTGATCGTTGAAGTGCCGGAACAGGTGTTGCCGGCGACAGGGGTGGTGGACTTTTTGCTGGAAAGTGCCGACCTTTCCCTGCTTGAAGACAGATGGCTGCGAGCCGTGGCGTACGATGTGGGCGACAAAAGCGTACTGCACAGTCTGATGATTTATGCCCGCGATGCAGCGGCGCCTGTGGCGACTGATACCGATCTCATTGATCCCGAGGTATCGGAGTACGTCAGTATTTTTGTGCCGGGTGAGCGCGTTGATGCCTTCCCCGATGACGCCGCCTATTTACTTGAGTCGAACCGCAATCTGGCATTCAAGATTCGTTATCTGACCTCCGGACGCGAGACAGTGGATCGCACGCGAATTGGTCTGTATTTTCAGGATGAGGCGCCCGGGATGATGGTCGACAGTATTGTCATTGCCAATGAAAGCATCAATATACCAGCCGGCGCTGCCGAGCATCGGGAGATGGCGCAAAGTGATCCACTGGTGTCTGATGTTTACCTGAGCAGCTTGTCGCCGCACGCGCACGGGCGCGCGAAAAGCATGCAGCTGACAGCGGTTTATCCCGGCGGCGATCGTGAGCTGATCGCCAATGTTGCCAATTACAACTTCAACTGGCAGCTCACCTACCGTTTGCGGCAGCCGTTGCTGCTGCCGGCAGGTACCCGCCTGGAAGCGGAAACCGTCTACGACAATTCACTGGCAAACCCGCTAAACGCCGACCCCAGCGTGTCTGTGCAGTGGGGTTTGAGTGACCAGGATGAAATGTTCAATCACTATGTGCGTATTTTGCGTCCGCGCTGACGGTCGCCGCGGTATGACCTTTCGCCAGATTTCCGATCGGTAAGGTGCTGTGCTCAAGACATTAAGCGGTCTATTTTCAGCGGCCCCCAGGCCTGGCAAAGCGGCATGATTTCCATGGCGTTGATATTGACGTGCGGTGGCACACTGCACACCCAGTGGATGATGTCGGCGACATCCTGAGGCGCCAGGGGCTGGATTCCGTCATACACAGAGTCTGCTTTCTCCTGATCCTGCTTGAAGCGCACCAAGGAGAACTCGGTTTCCGCCAGTCCGGGTTCGATATTGCTGACCTTGATGTTTTTGCCCAGCAAATCGGCGCGCAGCTCACGGCTGAAATGTTGCACAAAGGCTTTGGTGGCGCCATAAACATTGCCGCCCGGGTAAGGCCAGTTACCTGCCGTGGAGCCGACATTGATAATGTGACCGCGATCTCGCGCCACCATGCCGGGCAGCAGTAAACGGGTCATGCGCACCAGCGCCGTGATATTGGTATTGATCATGGTTTCCCAGTCCTGCATGTCGGCGTCATGGGCGGATGACAGGCCCAGTGCCAGCCCGGCGTTATTGATCAGAATATCGGGCGTTTGGCACCATTCCGGCATCTCCTGCAGCTTGCCCTCCAGTGCGGCGGCATCGGTAAGATCGATGCCAAGGGTGTAAATACGGGCATGGCTGGACAGCTCTGTTTTCAGCTTTTCAAGACGATCAACCCGGCGCGCCAATAGAATCAGGTCGTCTCCGCCGTTGGCAAATTTTCGCGCGCAGGCTTCGCCAAAGCCTGAAGAAG
>Ga0307967_1002086_pt1 | contig 11730 bp, 6 predicted proteins | sample OrgLakmetagen648_FD_201828 | JGI IMG/M metagenome (GOLD analysis project Ga0307967, IMG submission 201828) | Saline water microbial communities from Organic Lake, Antarctica - #648 | ecosystem: Environmental > Aquatic > Non-marine Saline and Alkaline > Saline | place: Antarctica: Organic Lake... | reverse complement strand
GGTTGGATGTGTATAGTCATGGTCTTGAGCATGCTGTAAAGGCCTGTAAGGTGTGTTAAAGACCCGGGGGGTGGGTGGGTTGAATGTGTTCGGTCGCCACACTCACACATGCACGTGCACGATCTCACGGACGTGTGCTGTCATGGCTTGCTTTGCACACATGTGCGCATATCTGTGTGCATTAAGTATGTAGATACCTAAAGATGTCAATAAATGTGCACGTCTAACATTCAATATGCTGTTCTAAACCCTGACTCCTATTCCTTGATCGAGATGTGGGGAATGGCAACGCTTAGTGTAATTGATGCCCATCCTTCCTTTGCTGAATGCAAATATCAGTGGCGCATTGTCATTGAGTCTTGGAGCCTACAACTTGTTCATTTAAAGGCAGTAGCATCTACGGGCCTCTACATTGTATAATGTCTCTCGTTGTCTGTTTTTAACATCACTGTATGGCATGACGCCCTTGCAAAAGCACCTTGTAGTGTGCAAATGCTTGTCATGCCCTTGTGAGTTCACCACAGCAAAGGCGTGATCAGAAGTTTAAAAGGTATTATTGTCCTCGCGTGCCTTGACATCCACAGGAGTGTGCTGCCAAGGGTGTCCTGCTGGGCGACTCCACGAGTGAGAATGCTCACATCATTTCCACAGCCCTGGCCCAAGACCCAGCGAGGGTTGTGTCGGTGAGCCTTGTTATTAATCCGGCGTGCTTTCATGCGTTTGTGCACGGTGAAATGTGAGGCTGACCTTTTCCTGTTGCTGTCATATTTGCGCACCCAAACCTGCGCTCAGGGTTGGGTGGCAGTGACATGCTTGGTGTGCTTTACGTATGCTTTTTAGTGTGCGTTCACTTAGTGAGTTAGCACCAACCTTTGCTGGGTGCTTTTACACATTTGCACATATGCCTGGTGAGGTGGAGTGGAGTAAGTTTCGGGGTGCGCTTTTGATATGAGTGAATGGTTGGTGGCAGTGACTTGCAAGGGTTGATGGTTCAGGGGTATAGTGGAGTAAGTATTGGATGTGCCTCTAATGTGACTGAATAGTTGGTGGCAAAGGCTTGCGAGGTTCGATCATTCATTTACGTTAGAGCCTTGCTTATGCATCCCAAAAGAGAATGTTACTCGCATAAACTGAAGATTTACAGTATATGAGACTGAAACTGGTAGGAAGGATTGCTACTGGCCATGCTTTATTCATGTCCTTTCCTAAACGCATTTATCTTGGGGCAGAAAAAATAAACGAAGTTCACTGCCTGCGTAGCTGTTTGTCCTTGCCTTTGCGTCTGTGCTTTAAAAAGGCCTTGCGATGGAATGCAGGTGGACTTTCGGCCGCGCTACGCTGACTTCCTGCGGGAGGTCATCATTAAGGGTGTGGATAACAAAGATCACCCTAGAAAGCCACTGGTGGGTGTGATGGGCTGCGTCTTTTTTGCAGCATTCTGCAAGGGTTTGGCCGAAATGGAGAACTCAGGCAATTATTGGTGGGTGAATAATTCAGAGCTTGCATTCTGCACAGCGCCACTGCAGATGTGATGTGCCGAGGTGTGAGCATCAAGGTCTAGAGCTTGGGGGTACCAATGGTATTTGATGGACAAGGGTGTCTTGGGCTGACAGGAATAAAGCCTTTGGTTGTCTGACGTTTGTGCGCAAAATGTGGCAAGGCCTTTGACAAGGACAAAAAGTGGATAGAAGAAGAGGCTAGTCAGTCTGGGTACTTAGGTTGTTCCCTTCTTCCTGTGTAATAATGATAAGGCTGGGTAACTGGCCTTCCTGTGCATGTTGATTGTATAAGAAAGAGTCCAACAAATGCCACTGGCAGGCGTCAGGAGATTGGGGAAAGTGAGGATTTAAAAACGCAGTTTCAAACGTGACTGATCTGCTCGTTTGAATCACCTCCTCCTTTCGTTCAAATCGTCACCTCCTTAAACACGACCTTCCATTTGCAACTTGAAAGACGCAGCTGTTGATGAGCATGCCAGAAAGCTGAATGGTGAACATGCAAGGAAGCTAGGTTGCTTTCAGTACTGCTTCATCCACCTCCAAGTTGAGGGACTGAAAGAAAACCAAAGAAATGAAAGCACATGAGTGTTCCTAACCTGTCAGGGGCATCTTATGAGGGGTGCCTCTCGCACCTTGGCCTGGATTGTAGTTTTCATACAATTGCTTACCTTTTAGTACAATTTTGGGTTCCACAGACAGGGTTCCTTGTGTAAACCTCCAATGCATAATTGTGTAAACCTCCAATGCATAACTTTTTCTCCGGATTCTACGTACCCACCTCTCTCCTTTGTGAAGATACAAGGAGGAACAAAATATACTCAGTCGCTGTGGGGTCTGTTGCAAGCAGACAGGCCTCAAAATCCTGATCAGTCTCAAAGTTGCCGCTGCACCTCTTCTATATCACATAAATATAAGTGCAAATGACATCCACCTCCTCCTTCATAACCCAGGGTGCAACACAGAAAGGTTTGGGTTGCATCACAGATCAGCCCCAGTGAATTATGTCTGACACTTTTTTGACATTCCTTAAGCGACACCGAGTAGCAACCAGACGCCCGCGTTTGCCCTTATTATGAACTCTTTAGATGCCCATGTCTTCTTTCTGGTTTTGAGTCTGAACATAAGCACGTTTGATTGTATGTTTTACGCAGACTGGCCTCAAGATTGTCGTGGATGCTGGCAACGGAGCAGGGGGATTTTTTGCAACAGAGGTGCAGATATGTGTTCGACCTCTGTGTGTCTTCTTGATGTATGGTATCAACATCATACGTTACCTTATATGCTTATATGTAATGTCAACACCGTACTGGTGTGTTTAGCATACTCCAGCTTTGCATTAATAGACTCAAGGCACCAACATAAGACTTAAACTTTAGGGGTGTTAATACCTTATAAAATTGCTTTTTTACACAGTTGAAATGAAAAATGGGCCCAAGCCACCTTTGTTTTGTGCTTCTGTCCTAAGTACTGGACCTCAAAGCTACACACAGCGCTTACTCTGACTTGACTTGCGGTTTTTGACTCCACACGCACAACCAATTGATTCTTTAGGATGTGTTTTTGACATTAAGATACTCGACATTGAAACGTTTGTGCCACGAGCACAGCAAGAAGTATCCCTGGATGCAACCAGCCTTCAGACACGTGACCTTGTTAATTGCATCCAGGCTTTCATAAGTAATTCCCAATTGATAGCGATTGCCCACCCTTACAGTTCATGTTAATATCACAGCTGTAACCTTCATATGCAGTTCGTGTGAATATCAAAGTTTGTGTTAATATCACATTTCGTGTTGTTATCACAGTTCGTATTAATATCGCAGTTCGTATTAATACCACAGGTGTATAATTCAAACACAGGTGCTAGCGCCTCTGGGTGCAGACATCACAGGTTCCCAGTTCCTGGACCCAGACGGCTCCTTCCCCAACCACATCTGCAACCCAGAGCACCCCTCTGCCATGGCTGCTGGTGCCAAAGCCACGACTGCTGCCAAGGCTGACTTGGGCATTGTGTTCGACACTGACGTGGACAGGTATGTGTGTGTGTGTTTGTGCGATCAAGTACACCTGCATGATGCTTTGTCAGCGTGCATGCCTGTTCATGACCAGAGGCTAAAACATCACATGATCCTGCTTGCAGGTCCGCCATCGTGGATCGCAACGGCAGGGAAATCAACTCCAACCGCTTCATTGCCCTCATGGTGAGAAGCGCTGTGCACAATTGCACAACTGTTTTCGATTTTGCAGCACGCGTTTGTGTTTTTCACAGAGGCCTTCACATACGTTTTGCGATGCATGCAAATGCATGCAATGATTATGGTGGATCGGCCTTGTATCAGGCAGATGGCATATATGCTTTTGTTTACTACGCAGCACAACTTTTACTGCGCTGTTACCATTGAACAGAATAGCATAACAACTTCACGATCAAAGTTGGTAGGTGTTGTAGGTGTCGTAAATGTTATGTACAAGGTATGCATTGTTCATACATTGTGTAAGTCAATGACGCATCCTAAACTATAATGTGTCGTTCATGCAAGTAGTCAACGTACGAGGCCGCTCTTGCAACTCACTGCAAATCCCGCAACTAGCAGCGGAGCCTGTGCGCGTGAGAATTGCTGAGTTCAGTGTGCAACACATCTTTCAATAGAAAACATTGACATCTTTTGATTTCCTGGTTTTAATCCGCCGCCTGCTGCATCTCACGATGCAAACGAAAAAAGAACTGGATGGCCCCACGCTTCTGCAAGCCACTGCAGCCTGCCTTGCTGCTACACTGCTGTGAGCCTGTGCGCGTGACAATCTGTGTTTTTGCTGTGTGTGTGCTGTGTGTTTTTGCTGCTACACTGCTGTGAGCCTGTGCGCGTGACAATCTGTGTTTTTGCTGTGTGTGTGCTGTGTGTTTTTGCTGTGTGTGTGCTGTGAGCCTGTGCGCGTGACAATCTGTGTTTTTGCTGTGTGTGTGCTGTGTGTTTTTGCTGCTACACTGCTGTGAGCCTGTGCGCGTGACAATCTGTGTTTTTGCTGTGTGTGTGCTGTGTGTTTTTGCTGTGTGTGTGCTGTGAGCCTGTGCGCGTGACAATCTGTGTTTTTGCTGTGTGTGTGCTGTGTATTTTTGCTGCTACACTGCTGTGAGCCTGTGCGCGTGACAATCTGTGTTTTTGCTGTGTGTGTGCTGTGAGCCTGTGCTGTGAGCCTGTGCGCGTGACATTCTGTGTTTTTGCTGTTTGCAGGCTGCCGTGACTCTGCGTGAGCACCCAGGCACTACGGTGGTCACTGACAGCGTGACAAGCAATGGCCTAACAGACTTTATCACTGCGCTAGGTGGCAAGCACCTCAGGTGTGTGCATGTGTGTGTGTGGGTGTGCGTGTGTGTGTGTGCGTGCGTGCTTGTGCGTGTGTGTGTGAGAGTGTGTGTGTGTGAACCTCAGGTGTAAGTTTTATGGATTTATATTTGTTTTATGGGTCTGTGTGTGTGTTTCAGGTAGAAGGTGCATGTGCGTCAAGCGCATAAGTATTCGTAATGATCCCTCTTTTAAATCGTGTACATAAACCACACATTCGAATTCGACTTGATACGTTGCTTGTTTGCAGTGCATTACAAGCTCACGATTGGATCTGCTGCACACTGCAGGTACAAGCGTGGGTACAAGAACGTCATTGGGAAAGGTGTTGAGCTTAATGAACAGGTACGTACAAGTAGCTGAGCTTGATGTGGCTTTTTGTTTTAGAATGCAAACGCAGTTTAATGCACCTGTGGTTTATATCACTCGTATACACATTTAAACCTGTGCTCATGGATACATACACGCCTTGAAACGCACACACACACACACACACAACACTTAAAACACACACAGGGAGTGGAGACGCACCTCATGATGGAGACCAGCGGGCATGGTGCACTTAAGGAGAACTACTATCTGGATGATGGAGCTTATTTGGCTGTCAAGGTGAGTGTGATTGCTTGCGTGTGCATGTGTGTAGCCAGGTGTGTTTGTATGTGGTTAAATGTGAGCGTACGATGTGTGCATGCGTGCTTGGGTGTATGCGCGTGGTTACTTGATTATATATGTGTGTGTGCGTATATCTATCTACATCTGTGCGTATGTGTGTGTGTGTGCATACGCAAATATGTGGACATTGCAGTGTGAAACAGGGATGGCAAGCACTAGCCTTACAAGCTAAGAGTTGTTTGGTCAAGGCAGGAAAGCTGTCACTCCTTGCAACTCCCTGCGACTCACTGCCTTTTTCTGTTGCAACACTGAATCTGGTGCAACACTGCTTTCCGAAGGAATGAACAAGCCTCTCACATATGATCCATTGCTTGCCTTGTTCCTAGGTGGTGATTGAGCTGGTACGGCGCCGTCTGTGCGGGCAAGGTGACATTGGGGGGCTGCTGGACACTTTGAAGGAGCCTGCTGAGAAGGCAGAGTACAGACTACGCATCTCACCCACACCTGAGCACCCAGACTTCAAGGAAGTCGGCAAAACGGTGTGTGCTTGCGTCTGTGCAAAGACACCCTGATTGTCGTCTGGAGCATGGACATTGTCGTCTAGAGCTGGAGATTGCTGCAGAGGAGAAGGAAGTGTGCGTATGTGTGTTTGTGTGAGTTGTGGTTAAATGATTGTATGGGCCTCAGAGTGACAACAGTCCAAGGTTCAAAGGCAACACGGTGAGTTTGTGATTTGAGGTTAAGTTTGTGATTTGAGGTTGAGGATGTGCAATTACACATCCTTTTTGGCAAACCTTAATAGTTTACCTAACTACTGTCCAATTTCAATTGTGCATTTCACCCACATCCACGCTCACTGCACTAATTACTCACACGTGCACACTCACAAACACCATTACTAACCATTACTCACACAATGCACACGCGCACAAGAACACACACACAATTACGATCAAGATTACAACACACACACGTGCACCCACCTATTCACGCACACACACACACAGGTACTGGACCGCTTCCATGAGTGGGTGGTGAATGGTGAGGCTGGCTCAACCTGGAGCGTGGATGAAGTCAACCACGAAGGATGGTAAGTTGACAGACAGGTGAAGAAGGGATGGCACTTTGGCAGGGTTAGCAAATGGACTAGAAATGGAGGCGTGGTATATTAACAGGGCCGACATATAGACTAAGAAAAATGGAGTGGTAAATTGACATGCTTCTCTTATAGGCTAGGAGGAGAGGGTGGTGAGTTGGCAGAGCTGACACACAACACAGCACAGATAAAAGGTACCGTGATACTGTGCTTTTTGTTAGAGCGCATATCTGCAAACCGCAGACAGATGTGCTCAATGAAAGGCTTGCTGCAGATGCTTTATTCAGCCTCAGCGTCGGTTTGTTCAAAACTGCAGTCTGTGAGCCTATGTGTACAAACGCCTGAGACTGAGTACTGCAACGTGAGAAGCCCTGTTTGGCTTACCTTGGCCCTAGCACCTATACAGCACACAGCAGGCACCGTACTACTGATTGCTGATAACTGACTGAAAACCTGCCAACCTATGTGCATATATATATGGTATATGGTGCAGACGCTCAAGTGCTACAAAACATTGTGTGTGTGTATGTGTGTGTGTGTGTGTGTGGATGTGTGTGTATTTGTGTGTGTGTGAAGCGTACACTGTACCGCGCACGTGCCTCTTTGTAGCACCTGCATGTGCAACTCACACTTAGTCGCACCGTGGCTCCCCTTTCCTTAATGTATGTGGGAAGTGGTTTTCACTGCCTTCTTTTTTGTCCCTTTTTAAATTTGACTGCCATCACTGCAGTTGATAACAAATACGCAGGCATTGAAACCACTCCCCACATCAATCATGGAAAAGAAGCCACTTAGGAAATAGTACCGTAAAACTCCTCCACCACGGGAATGAAGAAGATCAATTGAAGAAGAAAAAAAGATCAATTGAGGGTTGCAGTAGGCGTTGGCTATACCCAAGTATACAAGCCCCTTGCTTTTTCCCAGCAGGCCTTTGCGTCCCCATCAGAAAACGCTTGTGTTGTACTTGGAGAACATATTTGCTGCAGAACACGCACGCTTGGCTTGTTTTTGCAGAATTGTCTGTTTAAGGCAAATGGGGTTGGTTGCAGTCAGTTGCGACAGAGGGTCAACAAGAAAGAAACGCACGCAGGTGCTGTAAACTATTCCCCACACCAAACACAAATAGGGGCTGGCCTCGTTAGGTAGCAAGAGTATCGCTAACTTTCTCAGACACAAACAGAATGGAGAGGTCGATGATGTGCTGATGTATGATATTTGTTGGGCAGCCTTCCTTTTATTTCCGCCTGTGAGTGTCTAGTGGGTATGGAAAGAATCAGGGCACAAAGAGTGCAGCATCTGCATGCAGCCACCACAGGCGGATTAAGATCAGGAAAGCAGGTGCGTATGCACAGATGGGCGTCAATTCCTTATACTGAGCACTTGCCTGTGTTCTACAAAATTAATCCTTCTGTGTACACCACAGGTGCGTATGCACAGATGGGCGTCAATTCCTAACACCGAGCACCTGCCTGTGTTATACAGAAATTGTGATTCTGTGTACACCACAGACAGATAAATCTTGTCGGTCAAGCAGAGGGCAAACGTGTGTGTGTGTGTATTGCGTGTGTAGATGAGTGGCAATTTCTAACAGAGCATCCATCTGTGTTCACCACGGGCAGATTAATCGTGTCAGGAATGCGGAGGCAGGCGTGTGTGCACAGATGCATCTGAACAGTGCTTCCTCTCGTGTGCATGACAGGCGTATCAACATCGGCGAGAAAGAGGGCAAACGTGGCTGGGTGCTGCTCAGACAATCTCTGCACGACCCTTTGCTGGTAAGGAAGTGTTTGTGCCACACAAGAATGCATATTGCGTTCCCTGCTTGCTTCGGCAGTCGGCTGGTGCTAAGCACCTTGGCTTAAGGAAGTGCTTGTGCCGCACAAGAATGCCTGGCAGCAGCAGCACCTTGGCGTAAGGAAGTGTTTGTGCTGCACAAGAATGCCTGGCAGCAGCAGCAGCAGCAGCAGTAGCAGCAGCACGTGTTGCACACCCACCCTCTGTGTAGTTGTGTGGATTTCTGGGTTTCTGGTGAGATGAGTAAAGACCAGCTCTGCTTGTGGTTTAACCAGCTCTCAATGAGATCCTTCATGGCGTCTGAAATGAACCGTTGACAGCCGGTCGAACTTGTTGCTCCATGTCTGCTTCTTGATGCTAGCGTAATGAGTCACAGTGCAGCATACCGTCATACTGTATAACGGCACGATGAAGGTGCATCATATCGTCATACAGTGCACCATACCGTCATACAGTATGACGGCACGATGAAGGTGCATCAAATCGTCATACAGTGCATCATACCGTCATACAGTATGACAGTATGACGGCACGGTGAAGGTAGGTTGCAGATAACTTGGCTTAGCGTTGTGACGACTGTGTTATTACTTACAAGCTTACAAGCGAATGGAGCCATTGTGTATTTATATGGTCTGGCGTATGCTAGATGGTGTGTGTTAGGTGTGGTTTTAGATGTGGTTTTAAAAAGGTTAGATGTGGCATATGTTAGGTGACGTATGTTAGTTGGTGCAGCGTGATGGTGCAGGGACCTGCTTGGACAATGAATGCACCACACAGAATGATCACTACAGAGTCCACACATCCAGTCTTACGTCCGCATCTGCTCACTCTCTGGGCAATTCTTGCTGTGATTCTGGTTGTGCGGAAGTACGTGCAGGCACGGTAGCCTTACGTGCTGCGTCATAATTGTGTGTCAGCACTCAATCACACATGACCCTCTGTGGCTCCTTCTCCTTATTTAATGTGGGGAGTGGTTTTTACTGCAGTTTTTCTTTTCTTCTGAATGACAGCGCGCCATATTCATGCTCCTGGGAGTGGAGGAAGTCAAGCTGTGTGCACACAAGCCCACACATGCACACACACACACATGCACACACACACACTCACAAATGCACGCAGGTGCTGAACGTGGAGAGTGAAACGTCAGGCTGTGTGCAGGAGTACACGCACCGCGTTCTGGGTTTCATGTTACAGTCGTGCTCTGGCTTGGCCATTGACGTGGCCCCCGTGCAAAAAAGAAATTAGGTGTGTATGTGCGTGTGTGTGGTGATATTCAGTTAACAATTTCTTTGGAAATGAACGGGTGGGTAAGAGCGGGTGGGTGAGCGGATGAGGGATGTGACACCCTTTGCAGAAAAGGAATTAAATCAAACGGAGGGTGTTTTGCTGAAGTGTGGGTTTATGGATTCTTACTCTGCAGGTTTCCTTCCAGGAACAGAAAACAGAGTAGCGTGGGTGGGTGGGTGTTGTTCGTTGCTGGGCGCATGTTATTTGGCTTGGGTGGGTTTTGGGTGGATGAATGATGTGGTTGGCAAAGAAGGGATAAGGTTGAAGTGCTGCTCAGAGGTGTGCGCTTCTGGGCATTGCTGGCTGTGTATGTGGCGCATGGCTATGAACACGTGGATTGGGATATTGCTGGTTGGGTAATGGGTGGCCCGCTGGATGTTTTTGTCCATGACATTATCCACGGGGCTCTTGATCTTCTTTGTGGGGGGTGAGGGGAGGTGCACACACACAACACGTTCAGAGCTTTAATTAGTTTATGTCGTGAAGAGAGGTTGCTCTTGAGGCACATGTTGTTGGAAGCAGCCGATTTTATTGGCAACTTTTGAGTTTGTGAAAAGACTTCGGACCTGATTTTAAGCTCCCACAAGCAAAAATAACAGCACACTAAGCTCTTTTTTAACTGGTTCAGGCAACAAAGGTCGAGGATGGGAAAGCTTCACATTGTCCTTGTTGGGTTAAGGAGAACCATCTGCACAGATTATATTGAAAAGCTTGCACTTGATAACCCCCCAAAAAAGCTGTTGCAACAAGCTGTCACTTTAAGCACTCTATCAGACATGCTTTGCACTCATAGATACTAAAAGCTAAGCACTGCGACACAATACAAGACACGAAATGGAAATTCTGTCTTCACTTCCAGCGGGGATTCCCTTTTATGACGCTGATGCAATGATCCGTAAAGTATAGACGAAATAGACTAGCAGGGAAAACTAGCTTTGGTCTTTTTCGTAATCTGGAGTGCCTTCGGACCAAGAAAGGCCTTTAAAATGGATCAATCATCCAGCAGAGGAGTGAGTTATTTGCTTTATCGCTGTTGTCCCTAATGCTTCTATCAATTCTGTACGTCCACGCCTGTGCGCTCTCTGCTCATACTTGTACTAGTGTGCGGGCCATCTCTGCTAGTGCTACTCATCTTTAGTTGGCTGCCACACCGCTGTCCCTTCCCGGAGCTGGGATAGTCTACTCAGACATTATCGGTCTCATTGTGTTACACGTTCATATGCCAAGGCTGATAAGTAGAATCAGAGACCTCACGCGGCACAGGGTCTCTTAAGGATCCCCTCTAACGGTACGTCTTATGTAAATTGGTTACCAAAACTAACGAATCCAAAAGGAACAGGTTATCAATAAGACCAACACAAACCAGCTTATTGAACAGGACATACAGGTATTCTTAACTGTCAACCCAATACTGCTTGTCACACGACTTGTCACTGCCAACGATTGGGCGTGACATTCCACTTTAATGGTAGAAAAGGAGTTTTCTAGGAACACACCGGGAAATCCTTTGGTACAAGTGCGGTCAACAAGGTTAAGATTTCACTTGCTATTTTTTGCTCCTCCTTTTCTTGCAGGCACAGTACATGATGGAATTAAAAATGGGTGAAGTGTTTCTTGTCAGCTTTCCTGTGAAAGCATTGATGGTACCTACCACACACGCTGGGCAGCACTCCTAGAGGCAGTTATGGCGGAGAGCATTTGCCACGAATAGAGAGCATTGGTTTTAAATAAATAGTATTCCTAATATAAATTGCTTGTTTATTTGTCTAATTTGTAAATTTAGGAAAGTTGATATCATAATGATTAGAGCAACTGCGTGGTCGCTGGTGTAGTGATGTCTGGAAGGTACTACGGTATGATCAACAACTTTGGCTGCTATCTAATGGGTTTGATTCATTGCTGCTAAAAAGAAAAAAACTACGCAGGCAGTCGAAAAGCACTTGCTCCCCAATTAAGTAAGAGGAGGAGCCACCTTGCTGCTTTCTGAGAGCTGTGTGGGGTAAGGGTAAGGGTTACACAGCTGTATCCGCCAGCGAGGGCAGTTGAGCTATAGCAAAAAAAAAAGGCAGCTTCAAGAAGAGAAGGAGGCCAGACTGAA
>Ga0307967_1002082_pt1 | contig 11738 bp, 8 predicted proteins | sample OrgLakmetagen648_FD_201828 | JGI IMG/M metagenome (GOLD analysis project Ga0307967, IMG submission 201828) | Saline water microbial communities from Organic Lake, Antarctica - #648 | ecosystem: Environmental > Aquatic > Non-marine Saline and Alkaline > Saline | place: Antarctica: Organic Lake... | reverse complement strand
AGTTTTTGAAATATATATATATCTTATATGCTTTTATATCAATACTTAATTAAGATATAGAATTTAGCTTTTTTAACTCAAATCTTCAATAGCATCCATAAAGTCAAATTCATGTATCAAACAAATTGTATGACCTGTTTTTCTCATTCCTAATGCTTTTTCTACTTTTCGTCCGTAACATGCAAATGCCCAAGATGTATTACCATTATCACCAATTATTAGATAATTTGTTTTCGTTGTTATTGCTTTAGTTGGAATTCCTCCTAAATCAGAAATCCTTTGCTCAAGTAGGCTTCGGTTTCCACTTTTCAAAACTCCAGTAACACAAAATGTTTTACCATCAATGATTACATTAGGATCACTAGTGCAATGTGCAGTGATGTTTACATCAAGGACTTCAGTATTGATTTTATGAGAAATTTCTTGATTTTCTATATTGACAAATTGATTTAAATAGGCTTTTAAAACTAATTTTTCTTCTTCGTCTATTTTTCCATCTGAAACTATAGATAGTATTAAACTCCTAATTTCGTCATAAGGGTAGTATGTACTCAAATGCGTGTTGTTATCAAGCCATTTTTCTAAATCAACAACTTCTTTTTCATTTATTACACCATCTGACAAAATTCCATGACATATCCCTTGGAGTGTCTGTAAGTCAGCCGTTACAGCATTGTAATAATAATTATCACTTTCATATTTTTGACAAAGCCAATATAAATCCTCAACTGTTTCTTTTTCAGGAATGTTATTAGAAACTGTTTGATTAATTATTGTCATAAATTCTTTAAATGGGTTACGATTAATTAATTCATGATTATTTTTAGACCATTGTCTTAATTCAGCGAACTCTTTTTCATTAACCTCTCCATCTAAATTGATACCTAATAATATTCCTTTTAGTGAGTTAATTGCTTTATCAGCTCGTGCCTTTGCAGTATATATGTTCAATTCTTTTTGATTTAAATCGGCCATGGTAGTTTTTTATAATTATTTATTTGATATAACTCATAGTATTTAGATTATCTGAATCTACATTCAAATATAATAATTCTATGTAACTTTTAATAGCTGATATTTAAATTGTCTGTTTTTATCCACAAATCTATCAAAATCCCACCCATTCCCTACCCAATCCACCAATCCAAACTCTTTTCAACCCCACCCACCAAAATCCCACCAAAAAAAACTATTAATTCGTAAAATTTCAAAATATGATTCAACGACTTTAATCACATTATTCATCAATTTTAGAAGATTTGATTCTTATTTCGTACGTTTTATTTTTAATGGATATTGTCGGGTGTCAAAAACATCTGCGATTTTAATAAATTCATTTTCAGTGTCAACGGAATAGATTATTTTGTAGTTAGTATAAATGATGTATCGATATTTAATTTTTCGATCTTGAAGTAATTCCTCTTCTTGACCTGTAAAGGATAAATTTCTTAACCTTTTCGGTTCGTTAATAACTCCTTTAATGATTTTTTTTGCTACTCTTTCGTTAACTTCCTTTTTGTAGTATTCGTAAATTTCGTCAAGTTGAGTTTCTGCAAATTCAGACCAAATAATTTCAAATGACATTATTCGTATTTTGTTAAAAGTTCAGAGCTTCTTTTAAATCGATTATTTCGAAAGTCAGATTCTGATTTTTCAATTCGTTTATTCAATTCAGATTTAGTCATTGGTTCAAATGTCTTTTCTGAAGAATCTAGTTCATTACTTAGCATTTTTTCAAGACGAGCAACGATATCTTCACTTTGAAGATTCAGAAATTCTTTAACAAATTCTATTTTTCGAGCTTCTAAATTCATTTCAAATTACTTTTTATCAAATATACAAAAAAAACATTTTGTTTGATAGTTAATATCCGAAGGTTTTAAATGTTGGACATCAAAATTCTTATCTTCTACTCAATTCTTCAAAGTTATCCTTAGCAATCGAAGCCTTTCCTCCCGGCCCTGACAAAAACGGAAATCCTGTTGAACTTTTCTGCACAGATGTTTACATGAAAAGAGCGACCACGGGAAGCTCCTTTTTGGGTAATTTACAGCGTAGCAAGAACAGAAGACAGATTGGAGGAGGAGGCAGATATAGGACGCAAGAATCAATTAGAAATTACGAATGGTTTAATTACGAATTTTTTAGATATGGATTATGCGAATATGATTGAAGTTCTAATTAATTGATTGGTTGAATCTCACCCTTCATCGGCATAGCGGTCACTCAATTTAACTTTACCACACATTCCTCTGCGAATCTTTGCGAGACCTTAGCGCTACTTTTCGGTAAAATCTTCTATTCCTCCAATACTTCTTTACAATGAAAACGGACGTTTTGCAAAACGTCACTACATTGTCCCATCGATTTATATTTGTCCTTGGAATTTTTCAACGACGAAGTCTCAAACGAAGTTAAATCTTTCAATATTTGAATCCTTGATTTTTTAAATCTCTAATTCCCCTCATCCTTTTAAAGTAAACATTCACCAAAAAAAACTATCTTTGCGTAAAATTTTCAAACTATGATTCAACGCGTTCAATCCCTTTATTTATTGTTGACTTTAGGAGCTTTGATTTTCTTGAGCATCGGAACGGATGTATTCGTTACTGAAGTGGCTCAAAAAGACCAATTCGAAATGATTAGTCATGGGAATGTATATGGAGTTCAGAAGGATCTTCATGTTCATGGAGAGTTGACAGATGAAAATATTTCTTTATTAAGAGAAGCAACTGGAAAAGTTGATATTGATGGAGATATGAAAGGAATTCCAACTTATTACTTTCCTTTTTATTCCATTACCATATTATTAGCAATGCTCACAACAGTCGTTTTGTTGGGTTATAAAAACTTAAAACGCCAATTGAAATTGGGACGCTTATTGTTCGTTTTAAACTTTATGTTATTTGGCGTAACAATCGCATTATATTATCTTTTACGCAGTAGCACCATTCCGGAATCGGCTGACTATACAAGCAGCGCACAATTGGCTTTTGGTTTTTACTGCATCGTTATTGCCTTGGCATTTTCTTTCCTGGCAAACATTGGAATTCGTCGTGATGTACGACTTATTAAATCTATAGATCGTATCCGTTAATGAATTATTTATCAGTTGAACAATTGACCAAATCGTATGCAGATCGTACGATTTTTGAGGACATAAGCTTTGGTATAGACCAAGGTCAAAAAGTAGCACTCGTTGCTAAAAACGGAAGTGGGAAATCTACTTTGATCCGTTGCATCATGGGTGAGGAGCCTTTTGATAGCGGACGTGTCGTTTTTCGAAATGGAATCAATATCGCTTATTTACAGCAAGCGGATAATTTGAATCCTGAAAACACGATTTACGAAGAGGTTTTTGATCATGATTTACCTAAATTAAACGTCTTTAAGAAATATTCTAAAGCTGTTCGTGAAAACGACGAAATGGAGATGGCAGGTCTTTTTGATGAAATTTCAGAATTAAATGCATGGGATTTAGACAGTTTGGTAGAACAGGTTTTGTCGAAATTAAATTTAGACAATCACGATGCGAAAATCAGTACACTTTCTGGAGGTCAGCGTAAGCGTGTAGCCTTGGCAAAAGTATTGATTTCAGAGCCAGACTTTTTGTTTTTGGATGAGCCCACCAATCACCTCGATTTAAATATGATTGAATGGTTGGAAGAGTATCTTTCAAAATCAAACTCTACGCTATTCATGGTGACGCATGACCGTTATTTCTTGGAAGTAATTACGGATGTGATTTATGAATTAGAAGATGAACAAATATACCGTTACAAAGGAAATTTCTCTTATTATTTAGAGAAGAAAGCCGAACGTGAAGAAAATAAATCCATTGAAGTTGGAAAAGCCAGAAGTCTATTCAAATCAGAATTGCAATGGATCAGAAGACAGCCAAAAGCACGTGGAACTAAGCAAAAAGCAAGAACAGACGCTTTTGAGGGCATTAAGAAAACGGCAGGTCAGAACATAGAAAAAGAAGAACTCGAAATTCCAATTAAAATGGAACGTTTGGGATCTAAGATTTTGGAACTGCACAAGGTTTCTAAAAGCTATCCTAATTTAAATATTCTTGATAATTTAACCTATACATTTAAACGCCAAGAGCGTTTAGGAATTGTTGGTCCAAATGGAGTAGGGAAATCTACACTTTTACGCATAATTACTGGAGAAGAAGAGCCAGATGCTGGGAAAGTTGTGGTTGGTGATACTGTAGTATTTGGCTATTATTCTCAAGCGAACATCGAAGTAGACGACAACATGAAAGTGATTGATGTCATCCGCGATGTAGCAGAATTTATACCTCTGGAGAAAGGCCGAGAAATGTCAGCCGCCCATTTCCTAGAGAAATTCCTTTTCCCACGCAGTATGCATTACAATTATGTGTACAAATTGAGTGGGGGAGAGCAACGCCGCTTGAAATTGATGAAAGTTTTGATGAGTAATCCTAACTTTTTAATTCTCGATGAGCCAACCAACGACTTGGATATATACATTTTAAGTGTGTTGGAAGACTACCTTAAAAATTTCCAAGGTTGTTTAATTGTTGTTTCTCACGACCGTTACTTCATGGATAAAATGGTAGACCATATCTTCGTTTTCGAAGGTGATGCTAAAATCAATGATATCACAGGAAATTACACCGTTTATAGAGATCAGTTGAAAAAGGATTTACTCGAAGAACAAGCTGAGAAAAGACTGGAAAAAGCCAAAGCCACAAAAAATGCCAAAGCAATCGCTGAAAAAAAGGTGGAAAAACCAGTTCAGCAGGAGTCAGCAAAAAGAAAGTTAAACTTTAAAGAGAATCAAGAATTTAAAACACTTGATTCAGAAATAGAAAAGCTAGAAGCAGATAAAGACAAATTAACCGCAATTCTTTCGAATGGTGGTGCGTCTTCGGACGAACTCAAGGACGCAAGTAAACGCATTGGTGAGCTAATGTCGGAACTTGAAGGAAAGACGGAAAGGTGGATGGAATTGGCTGAATATGCGTAAACGTATACAGTATTGAGTGTGAGTATTGAGTAGGGAGGCGAGATCAATTTGTATTGGCTTTTTTCCTCCCTTTGTCCCCATCCAAAAGGGGGAGATGGATTCAAATTCCACAATAAGTTTTTTAGATTTAAGTAAATATCCTAGCTTGAATTGAATTGGCTACATTTTTATTAATTGTAATTATTTGATTCGGAGCACTTCCCCCTTTGGAGGGGGACAAGGGGGAGGACTTTTAATCACCAACCCAACCCAACCCAAATTATCAATTATCATTTCCCTTCTTCCTTCTATTCGAAAGCGCTTTTTTAATCTGCTGATAATCCAAAAAGTAAACAATTCTCAGTGAAATACTATTCAATTGATCGGCTTGCAACGTGCGGTCAAGGTTGTTCATGAAGTTCAGATTAGGCTCACTATTTTCAGTGAATATATTGTTTTTCCAAACGATATTTAATTCGCTTGCAGGGGAGAAAATCCATCTGTAAACCATGTCAATACTAAAAGCATTGAAGCTCGTATTGTATTTTTGTAATCCATCTTCCGTTGTTTCGTTGATGACAGTTTCACTCAGTGTCCCATCTAAATTCAACTCAAAAAACTTATCATAATTCACCGTTGACCAGTAATGTCGCAAGCGCATTGTTATCCCTGATCGATTATTTATTGTATAGCGAAAGTCGAGTGTGTTTGTCGTGGTTACCACATCGCGTTGTCCAAAAATAGGACCTTCGGATTCCGGTTGTTCACCAATGAATGGAATGGCGTATCCACGTTGATCGGTATTGTAATTTTGGCGGAATGAGTAAATAATAAAGATATGATTACCAATTCTAAAGCGTGGAGATACTCTATAACTTAGGTCCGTCCAAGAAGTATTGGAGTAGTTTCTTGTATCTACCGACGCATCAAGCGCAAAAGCCTTTTGATAATTCGATGATAGCGATACTCCTCCTTGGAAGTAAACTGGGATTTCGAAAAAATAGCCTTCGCTACGTGGTTCAAAAAAATCCTTTCTCGGTGTATAAATCCCATTGAAATTAAATATGTAAGTGTCGAATTTTTTTGAAGTCACTCCTAATTGGCCACTATAATTCAAACCAATAAATTCATCTGGACGATAAAGTCGGCTGTAGCTGTTACTGAAATCACTCCACAATCTGTTCAGTTTCCAAAAAGGTTTATAAATACGATAACCTATGTTGGTGGTGATACTGCGTTCATTGTTATTAAAAAGAAATCCGAGATCATTGGGGTCATACGTATTACTTAGTTCACTATAACTTGCATCATAGGTTAGGCGTCCAGTTTGCTTTCCAAGTCCTACTCCAAAGTTGTGACCAAACTCATTGTTCGCGCTCGCATATTTTTGAGACAGTGCGCCATCAACGGTAACAAAATATTTATTGTCTTTGGTGTTCAATTCCGAACTCAATGCAGTAACATTGGCTTCATAAGTTGACCCAGCTCTCCAAACGTTGGTATTGGTAAAAGTCACCGAACTGTTGTTCTTTAAGTTTTTGTCCAGCACAAACACATTATAGTTGGACAATGGAGCAACTTGTACATTTCTGCGATCTCTTGTTAAGCTATCTTCTAAAATAGCAAATTGAGGTCCTGTCAAACCATTAAAAAGTCCGATTCCTAGTCCGTTTTTTGTTCGACCTGACAGCTTTGAGGCATTTAAAAGAGGTGTCGTTGTTGGACGTGATATTACTTTTTCACTTCCCTGTTTTGATTGATCGATATTACTGAGATTTATTGGCGTTCCTCCAACCCGTCGACTGTAAAAATGATCTGTTTTTTCAAAGAGTTCAGTTCCCTCATTAAAAAAAGGTCTGTTTTCATCAAAAAACACTTCAAAAGGAGTAAGGTTAAGTACAACATTATCTGTCACTACCTGACCAAAATCAGGAACCAGCGTCATATCTAATGTAAATGCTTCATTGATTCCATATTTGATATCCATACCGCCATTCAAATCATGGCTTAAATTGGATCGGAAATCGTTTGTGACAGGGTAGTGTTCCACATAAGTTGATAAATATGGGGAGAAGAACAAACGCAATGGTGGTTCTAGACCCTGTAAACCTTTTAGCGTTCCCGCTTGGGTAACAACATTGTCTAAGTCTGGTTTGATTGGATTCCAGCTCGCTTCTTCCCTGTTTTCACTGATGTAACGGGTGAAGTTCACGCCCCAGTCCTGAATTTCTTCAGCTGAGAAACGCAAAGCACCAAAGGGTATTTTTATTTCAACTTCAAAGCCACCTTCAAAATGATGTACTCTTGAATACCAAATCATATTTAATTTGGAGTTGTATTGATTGGAGTATATTTTAGCGTCGTATTGGACACCTTCAGTGGAAACTGAAAAAACGAATCCATTAAGGTCATCATCATAAGTATCAAAAAGTACTGAAAAATAGTCGGTGTTAGAATTGTAGCTATCGCGTTGTGATAGCACCCTGGAAACCGTGTTAGAATAAGCATAACAGATTGCTCCAATATAAATTGCGCTATTGTCATAACCGATTTTTACAACTGTACTATCGGTGGACTTTGCGCCCGCATCTGGTTCGATTTGTGTGAAATCTCGAGCAGTTGGTAAAGTGTTCCAAAATGGCTCCTTGAGTTGTCCATCGATATTTGGCTCAACAGTTAAACGAATAGCATCTAAGTTTTTCTGACCTAGAGATATAGTGGTATTGAGAAGGAAGAATAGATATATCAGTTTTTTTAACACGCCGCAAAGATACTAATCTGTTGTCTAAATCTTCTCGCTTTTATCATGCTCAAAAGCCGTTTAGATAATTTGTGTTATTTCTTAACAATTTATTTTATGTTTCTACCGCTATTTTAATGGGTATTAAATTCTCGATGATAAACCAAAATACAAAAGCGTAAAATTTATTTTAATCGGACAATAGTGTTTCTGAATGTTTATTTCTTGGGGAATAAAAAAGTCCGCTCAATATTTTGAGCGGACTTTTAATAATGGAAATCGATTCTCTATTTCTTAATAAGCTTCTTCATGGTATATGCATCTTTTCCGAATACCCTTACAAAATAAATACCATCAGTAAGACCGCTAAGATCAAAAGAGGTTTCAATGTTATTATTTAAAGATGTTAACGATTTATTCATAATTGACTGACCCATTGGGTTGTAAATCCCTACACTTACCGTCTCGTTCTCAAATCCACTGATATTTAGTTTAAAAACACCTGAACTTGGATTTGGGTAAACATTAACTTCTTGCAATTTATCATAAGCCTCAACACTTGCCGCATCGTCAATCACAAAGTGATGGCGAATAAAACTACCGAAGTTTGAATTAAATGTCTTGATCCAAGTAAAAGGAATAGCTCTCATTCTGAGTAGACCATTTCCATCATTGTTTGCGAAAAAGCTTAATCCGTCTTCATCACTGTCCAATAATTCAAAAACATAACAACCATTTGCTAGGTCGATAGTATCTCTGTACATAGTTGAGGCGCTCATATTATTTCTAGAAGCCACAACATTTCCTTGATCATCTTTGATCGTGTAGGAGTTTTCCTGAGGCGCATTATTGGTTTGAAGCTGGATATAGAATTTCCCCGTATAAACCTCTGGCTTTTCAAAATTTGCTGAAGCAGCATTGTTCGCTGAGTATTCATCAGTTCCGCCGTTTGGTTCGCTAACGCTAACCTCAAAGACGTTTTCAGTTGAAGATGTGATCCAGAACGTTTGATTATTTATAGGAAGAATTACTTCTTCTTTTTCCATGAATTCCAAAAGACCTGTCCAATTATAGGTTTCCGGTGTTCCTCCTTTAACGCTATACGTAATAGTGAGTGAAGTAAGACTTGACGAACCTGTATTTTGGATTACTATTTTAGGATCATTACAAATTGGGTTAACTTTCTTGCGGAATTCCCAATCGTTTGGTGAAATAATTTCATTAACTCGGGCATCGAGGTTGAAATTGTTTGCACCATAACTTACAAGTTGGACACTGGTAAGGTAATTCCCTTCCATTCCTCCTGGTGTGGTCTGCATTCCATAATCTAAAGAAATTGTATTTCCTGGAGTAACAAATGGTGTAAGCTCATGGTCATAGGTATCTACAAATGTACCCGGACACCATCCAGCTCTGTCATAAATCCATGTTCCTCCTTGATCAATTACAGGATTTTCTCCACATTCATTTTTCCAGTTGCTCCATTGGAAACGCATTGTTCCGTCAATATTTAAATGGTGCAATTTTGGACAAAATTCAGCGCAATTTTGGAATCCACCGAAGAAGTGACCACTTGTTCTCGTTTTAATACGAAAAGAAGAAGCGGAAGAGTTTAAGTCAATATCTACTGCTGGCAAAGCGACATCGTTAGCGATATCACTATGCTGAAAGCGACCTCTCCAGATCTGTTCAATACCAAGTACATCACGTGGAGGAGTACCTTTTATCATGATGAACTTGAGGTCAATTAACTCTTGTTGGTTTCCTGCGGAAATTTCAACAGTGTCGCTCAGTAATCGCTGGTAATCCGTAACATCATAGATCCATCTGAATCCATTGGATCCAAGGTCAAGACCAATTCCATAAGGTGTTACATAATTTTGAAGTTGATAAATATCTTCAGAGTAAGTATTGACCAATTCATTGGTATTGGCGTTAAATATCGAATCAATTTTATCACCATACTGATCATAAGTATAAGTCCATCCTGATAACCACGCATAGGTAGTGTCAACTGGAGTAAGAATGATGCCTGCTTGATTAACATCAATGCTGGTAATAGATTCAACGATATTCACTTGCGTCACTAAAACAGAATCAGTCACCAATACGGAATCGACAGATGTATTGTATGTTCCTTGCGTAAAAGTTAAGTCCGGACGTTGATTGGTTGCTTGAAGATTTCTAAATAAATCGAATCCTTCCATTGCTTTTCGAGTAGGCAATCCAGATAAAAATGCTGTATTTCCATTCCCTGATGCATCGAGAGCTTCAAAACCTCCTTGTTCATCGAATTTATAATAAGCTTGTAAATTGCTATAGCTTGGGTGACTAGGGTCGATGTCTTTAGTCAACCAGTTTTGAATTTCGGTTTGACTTAATGCTTTATCCCATATTTCGAAATTGTTGATAGCTCCTTCGTAACCTCTTGTGTCAGTAGAATTTGCTATTCCAGCAATTCGGAAGGCTGTAATTCCATTCATCGTTCTTGTATTTCCATTGCCACTGTGAAAGATTGTTCCGTTGAGGTAAACAGTCATCTCTCCTGTGGTGGCGTTTTTTGTAAACGCCCAGTGATTCCATTGTCCTTCAAAATCGGATGGATTTGCAGCCTGATCTATTCGGTCAAAATTGCCTGTGCCACTGTTCCCAGCATCCCAATATATGCGGCTGTTACTCCAAGGTAAGTGTGCATTTAAAACTCTATTATTGTTGCCGTCCACCCCGTAAAAAGTAAAATTGCTTCTTGGTTGATTGGCCGCATCACCAAACTGCCAAAAAGAAATAGTTACTTCATTATTTATATTTGTAAATGCCGATGCTGGAACATCTACATGTTTTCCAGCTTTAAATTCTAGGTAACGATCGTCATTTATTGAGAAAAGACCTTGATCGTTAGTCGTAGTTGAACCTTCTAATTCATAACCATTTCCAGGCGTAGGATTTGTAAAACTGAAATCGATTACAACATTTGAAGTGCCGTCCCAATTGAAGGGAGTAGTCAAATTAATGCTATCCATACCTAAAGAAGGGAATTGTCTATTCATTAGATAAACATCAGTAAATCCAGACTCCTCATAATTTGATGCACTGAGCGATGAGAGGGACGAGTTTTTCATCTTAACAGACAAATAATTCATATTACTTCCCAACGTATTAATGTTGAATTTCAATTTATCAATATTCCCTGCGGTAACACCAGCAGCGCTTAACTCAGTAGCTGTCCATAAATACTGCGCTTTATTCGCAGCATTGGAAGCATCGAAAGTTTCTGTGTTTGAATTTGCACCTGTTCCTATAGCAAAGTTTGATTCTGAAATCACATTATCATAAACGATAAAGTACTGATTTTGCTCGTAATAAGTATAGGTAGGAATGTTTGTGTACCTTATTGTATCTGGATATAAACCACTTACACTAAAGCGTGCATCGCCAGTATTCTGATGATCATACAAGTTTGTAAATGTGGAGTAATCCCATTCTCCACAAGAGAATCCGTCTTGAGTTGTGGCCGCATCACACTTTAAAGTATAATACATAAGTACCTTTTCATAAGATGTGTCTGATGGGAACTGATACCAGCCCCTCCGTTTTGTGATGTCATTAAAATCTAAAGTTTGCACCACAACAGTGTCTTGAGCGAACACAGTACTTAACGATATGCTCACTGCGAATAAGATGTTAAAAATATTTTTCATTTTCATAAATAGTTTATAATTGTTAAAGCTTCGTTTTTTTACCCATGATAATAGTTTCGATAAAAATAATATTAATATGGCACATAAACAAAAGTGGATGTATGTAATGGATTTAACTATACCTCTGGTTGATTATCAATGGTTTTACTGAGCTCTCCAATTCAAAAATGGAGGGATGCGGTAGTTTAATTTTATCGGTTCTACCCTGATTTTAATGGATATTAAATTCTCCATGAGAAACCAAAATACAAAAGCGTAAAATTTTAATACAAAAAAGTTCCTTCGTGAAAATTTCTTTACAACAAGTTGATAAATAAATTTTT
>Ga0307967_1002064_pt1 | contig 11785 bp, 6 predicted proteins | sample OrgLakmetagen648_FD_201828 | JGI IMG/M metagenome (GOLD analysis project Ga0307967, IMG submission 201828) | Saline water microbial communities from Organic Lake, Antarctica - #648 | ecosystem: Environmental > Aquatic > Non-marine Saline and Alkaline > Saline | place: Antarctica: Organic Lake... | reverse complement strand
CACCCAAGCGTCGCGTGAGCAGGGCCTTTGCGCATGAGTTAAGTTGCTTCAGGGAAGGTAAAGTTAACGTCGTTTTCGGGCAAAATCGTTCCTAACAAAAAAAATTGCTGCCGCTAACTGGCTGATTTCATTGCCTGGTTTTAACGCCTTATGTTAGGAAAAAATAAGTTAACTCTATGTAAAATATAGAAAATATACCTGACTACGAATCAGGGGGTCGCATGTTCGAACCATGCCGGGTGCACCATACAGATACAGAAAAAGCCCGCCAGGGCGCCCCGCAGGGGTGAGCGATCCGCCAATGCGGATGGCGAATCAACCATGCCGGGTGCACCATACACGGTGAGGGCGTCATCTGAAGCCATCACTAACTTTTTAGTCTTCTCTACCGTTTTTCTGTTTTTCCTAACATCGGGGACATTCCCGGGCGTATCCAGTTAATCAACTACACAGGTGGTTCCGCTGCTAAGGTTGGCTTGCGGGTAAAATAGCTGAGCCAACTCACCATCAAGCTCGGCAGCAAAGGGCCATTGCAGATTGAAGGAATCGGCTTTATTAGGACGCTTTTGAATGGCGCCGATGCTGGTTTTTGTGCTGTCACTGATTTGCTGGCAGGATAGTCCCGCCTCCATGCGCAGCCGTAATGTTTTTCGTATTTTACGCGTTGTTAATCTCGATGTTGGCATGGCCCCTCGCATAAGCTAGGAAGCTTGCCGGAGTTTTGCGGGAGCTGTCCTGACACTGCCGGTTCAAGGCTGTCAGGATCTCCTCAATCTCCGGTGCAGAGTTGTGCGTCATGTTGCCTGCGTTACGCTAACCCAGAATTACATTACACTGCTCGTCTCCTTTGATACCCCCGCTGCCCGCAACAGGCGCCCTAACGTGTGTCGCAAATCGCGGAACCTCCTCTCCGTCCCCATTACTCTGGCCCGTTCTCAGTTTAACTGCACTATCTGGGTGCGAATTCGGCATTGAAACCATTCGCACTAATGAAGTGCGGCCTATTTCACACGCCAAAATTAACGCTTTATAACAGTGCTTTTAAGCATCGGTCAGGATTTATTGAGCCACCGCCTAAATCGTTATTGCCTTTATATTACATAATTATTGCACAATATTTAAAATTGATTTCCACACTATCATTTGGGCCTGACGTTTCTATTTAGCGCACTGTTTTTGCTCACAAGGAAATCTGAAATGGCTTGGCACGAATAATGCTCGGCACCTGTATAGAGCACTTTACGACCCTGCTCTCGCGCGTTTTTCGCAATTGTAATGCAACGTGAGAAAAACTATTACGGCCGACAGCGACAGACACAGCAAAACACACAGCAAAACACACAGCAAAAAACACAGTATTAGCTAACTCACGGCCGCTATCTCGTAGGCACTGTTCAAAATGGCGGCAACGCTTAACACGCAGTGATCAAGCTTAGCTTGAGATAGCCTTTTGATACTCCTATTTAGGTAGTAATCAAGAATTCTTATCAACTGACTTGTTTTTGACCTTTATGAAAAAAATTAAGATTTTTAAGAAATCATTATTTTAAACAGGGAAACTATTGTCATGGCTAAAAATATTATAATACCGTTTGCTCGAAAGAGTCTTAACATTGCAATTATGGTACCTCTCTACGCTGGGTTAACTGCTATCGCGGTTCATGCCCAAGAGGACATCCCTGGGATCGAAGAGGTTACGGTAATTGGATCGCAGATCCGCGGCGCTCAGATCACCGAAGCTGTTCCGGTATCCGTTGTAGGTAGAGACGAAATTGCCGCGACTGCCGCTGTTTCGGCAGACACATTGTTTCGTTCCATTCCGGAGGCAGGGGACATCACTTTCAATGGATCTTACTTGTCTAATGTGAATTCCAATGCAGCGCGTGGGGACGTGTCTACCGTTAGTCTGCGCGGCCTGGCTCAAGGCAATACCTTATTGTTACTTAATGGTCGACGCACGGTCGTGCATCCCACAGCGCAGACTGATAATCAGACGCCTGTTTTTGGCTACAACGTCAATGCGCTGCCTGTAGCCGGGCTTGAACGGGTAGAGATACTAAAAGATGGGGCAGCGGCGCTTTACGGCTCTGACGCTGTGGCCGGCGTCGTGAATAACGTATTGCGAGATAACTTTATCGGGACCGAAGTAACCCTTCAATATGGTGATGCTGAATACGGCGAGTCGTCAGCGAACCTGTTATACGGCATGGATTTTGCCGAAGGTCGAGGCAATGTCTCGTTTTTTGCGGGTATAACTGATAAAGGAAATCTGTCAGCAGATGAGTTTGCATTTTCTCGAACAGCAGATAACCGCCCACTGGTTGCCGGTACTCCTTTTGAGAACAACCCTGCATTTGATAACCGCGGCACGTCCTCGGGGTGGTTTGCCGGCGCCGTGATGGATCCTGCAACAGGTGCGCCATATGTTGGGGGGGTATTCGCTGATGGTCAGCGTATTACAGACACTGGCGGTAACTTTGTTACTCAGCCGGACTCACCGGCGTTGCCTGCCTGTACCTTTGGTCTTGGTGATGGCATTTGTCTAAGTGGCGGCAACCTGAGCCCTAACTCTCGGCGTGCTATGCGCTCTGAACGCATGCCCGGGTTTGACCTGCAATCTGATGCACGCCGCTATAATATATTTTCCTTTGTCAACTATGAGTTCAACGACCGGGTCAGTTTCTTTGGAGAGCTAGGCTATTACGCCTCGGAGGCAAATAGCTTGTCAACGCCGCCTAATGCGTTTGGTAATTGGGTAGCGGTGCCATCCCAGAATTACTACAATCCTTTTGGCCCGGTCGGGTCTCCTAATCGCATCCCAGGACTTGATATTCCTGATGAAGGCTTGCCGGTTCGCGTGCTGACTGATCCATTGCAGGATTTTGGCCCGCGTCAGCAGTGGGTAGATAATGAACAGATCCGAATCCTGGGTGGTTTGCGCGGAGACATCCAGAATTGGTTTTGGGAATCGGCACTCTTGTACAACGAAGCCAATGTCAAAGACCACCAAGAGCATGGTCAGTATGATTTGCTTGATCAGACTCTGGCGCTTAACACACCGGATGCATACAACCTCTTTGGCGGCGGCGATGTTAACAACTGGGGCAACCCGCTGCCACCGTCAAACAATTCCCGCGCCTCGATAGATCCTTGGGAAATTGTTGCTGTTCGAGAAAACAATGCATCATTGGCACTCTGGGATTTAAAGGTGTCCAGCGGTAATCTCTTTTCCTTGCCTGCCGGTGACGTCGGTGCTGCGGGAGGTATCGAATTCCGGCGCCACGAGTATTTTGACGACCGTGATAGGCTTCAGGATACTTCAAATCCGTGGACCAACGTTTTGGGTGTCACTCGGGATAGCAATTTGGTCGGCCACAGCCCATCAAGAGACGTAGTAGGCAGTCGCAATGTCTTCTCCTCGTTTGTTGAATTCGCCGTCCCTGTTGTTGACGAGGGTATGAACATCCCTTTGATGCGTTCGCTGAACCTACAGGCAGCGGCACGCTACGAGGACTACAGTGATGTAGGTTCCATCGTAAAGCCCAAGGTAGCCATGGCGTGGGATGTTGTCGAAAGTGTGCGATTACGCGCTTCCTGGTCTGAAGGGTTCAAGGCACCTAACCTGGACGTGGTTAACCAACAGACACTTGACCGTTTGTTTGGTCGACGTGACAACTACCGATGCGAGGCGGAACTGCGTGCCGGGCGCATAAGTTCATTTTCACAGTGTACTGAAAGCTACGGAGTGCAGAGTAAAAAATCCGGTAACGCTGATCTGGAACCAGAAGAGTCGGTAAGCACTAATTTTGGCATAGTCTTTGAGCCACAATTTTTGCCAGTAGATTGGGGAAGTTTCATTTTCACGGTAGACCGATGGAGTATTGAGCAGACTGGTATTGTAAACGCGGTGGATGATCAGACTCTGCTGGACCTGGATTATTTCTATAGGCTTCAAGGCTCGAGCAATCCAAATGTGAACCGTTTTGCGCCGACCCCTGCTGAAGTGGCCGCCTACGCTGGGACCGGCCTTGAGCCAGTTGGCCGTGTAGAATTTACGACTGCTAAATTTGAAAATCTGGTACCACTCGAAGTTGAGGGAATTGACTTTGCTGTTGTGTATAACGGCGATTTGGGCGATTTTGGCAGGCTAAACGTCAGCTGGACGGCTACCAAACTGACTAAATTTTTCCAGTCGCTAGACGGCCAGCGTGCGATTTTGGCCGACGCAGTAGCAAGCGGAGCCTTGAATGAACAGGTGAGGGTGTCAGGCGCTGCCGATCTGATACGTCAGAATGGCAATCCGGAGTGGAAGTCTAATGTGTCGGCAACCTGGTCTCTAGGGGATTGGCAGGTTGGATACCAGGGTTTGTACATCGGTGATGTAGAGCAACCCCGTACCGTCGATGCCAACAACAATCCGTGGATCGTCGACTCGTTAACCACCCACAATCTGTATGGTCAGTATCAGATCAATGACTGGGGACTTGGCTCATCAACGATACGGGTTGGCGCCAGAAATATCACGGACCAGGAACCACCATTGGCGGTCGGGAACTTTGGATACCTTGGAAACATTCACTCTCCTATAGGGCGCTATGTCTATACAAGTTTGACCCACTCGTTCTGAAGCAGGTAGTTAGTGTTTAGCCAGGTCTGGCAATTGGAGTAGACCAATTGCCAGACTCTCAGGCCCTGACTTTATATCGAGGGGCTTATGCACTGCCCCATGAGGTGTTGATGATGAGATTTAAATGTAACTGGTATGCAGTTATCGGTATGTTTCCCATGCTGCGTGTATTGACGGTTGTCTGGGTTGCTGTAGCGGCCAGCACCGGGTCGGGTCTCCTGAGTGCGCAAAGCGCTGTGGAAGGGCGCGATCGGGTGCTGATTGAGGTTGAGATGACAGCCGGTACCAATATGGCGGCCGCGGTCTCACCCGATGGCAGCTCCGTAATGATCAATGTTCAGGGGGTATTGTGGACTATCCCGCGCCAGGGCGGTGATGCGATTGCCTTGACTCCGCCAGAGATGGATGCGTACGAGCCTGCCTGGTCGCCGGACGGGCGTCATGTGGTCTTTTACGCCTATACTGATGACAGTTTCTCGATCTGGATGATGAATGCTGACGGAACCGATCGGGCGCAGATGACCGATGGCGCCCACGATGCGCGTTATCCGACTTTCAGCCCCGATGGGGAGACGCTCTTCTACGCCAGTGACATTGATGGGGGTTACGGTATCTGGGCTCTTGATTTGTCAGATAGCCAGCATAGCAAATTGGTTGATGCTAGTGACACTGGATATGTCATGCCACGTACGGCTCGTTTCTCCGGCGCTGGCAATGCAGTTTATCCCGTGGCTTCGCCAGACGGGCGAATTCTGGCGTTTGTGATCGATGGTGCACAAAATCAGTTGGTGGTGCGCGATATTGACGGCGGTCAGATACGCACTGTTTACACCTCCGAGCTTTTGGGCGCGCCGATGTGGTCAGCAGACGGTGATGCTCTGTATGTGGTAGCCATAGAAGGGGCGCAAACTGAACTTGTGCGTGTGAACCTTGCTGATGCCAGTGCGACAGCAGTGGTAGAAGGCGGAGACATCTTCCCGTTTCGCCCCTCGCTCAGCCCTGGCGGGGTGGTGTTCTACACTGCTGATGGCAGCGTCAAAACGCTGGGGGCCAGCGGTGCACCCGGCGCTAACGTGGATTTTGTTGCCCGTGTGGTACTCGATCGCACGCCCTATACTCGGCGCAGTTATGCGCTGGCCGATACCAGTGAGCGCCCGGCGCTGGGTATCATTGATCCGGTGTTATCGCCCGATGGTAGCCGCGCCGCATTCACGGCGCTGGGAGATCTCTGGTTAGCGGATCTGGCCTCTGGGCAGGTGCGTAATGTGACCGATAATCAGTGGGTGGCGCTGTCGCCGAGCTGGTCGCCCGATGGTCGTCAGCTGGCCTACGTGTCCGATGAATCGGGTTGGGCAAATATCTGGCTTATGGATGTGGCCAGCGGACAGAGGCGTCAGCTTACCGATGAGCCGCTGCGCACCAACATGCCGATCTGGTCGCCCGATGGCACGCAACTGGCCTATCTGTCCGATATCGACGAAGGTAATGATTTTCGTACCGTGTTTGATACGGCTACCATCAATGTGGCGGCTGTGGCCACCGGCAGCGTTTCGGTCATCTCTGATCCGATATTTGGTCCCAGCGCCCCAGCATGGTCGCCTGATGGGAGCATGATTGCGGTTTATAAACGCCTGCCTCTGAACTCGCGCTTTCGTGAGGGGTATAACGCGATCTATATGATCTCGGCCGCCGGGTCGGGCGAGTCGCGTTGGGTAATACCTCATGAAGATCGGTCACTGGGCCGTCGTCAGTTTAATCGACCAGCCTGGTCAGTCAATGGTGAGATGGTGTACCGCATTGACGGACAACTCTGGCTCGCTGAACTGGATGTTGAAGGCCATCTGGGCGAGTCGCGCATGATTGCAGCTAGCGGTGAAAATCCGAGCTGGTCGGCCGATGGCAATAGTCTGATCTACCTTGATGGGGCCAGCATCATGTTCCATGACCGGGCCACGGGTCAGAATCGGGTATTGGACATAAAGCCGATGTGGTCGAGGTATCTGCCTGATCAGACCTACACGTTGCGCGCTGGTCGGGTCTATACCGGCGTTGATGAACAGTACCTGCGCAATGTGGACATTGTGATGGACAATGGAGTAATCCGTTCGATCAGCGCCGCCGGCTCTCGTCCGGTGCGTGGCACGCTGATTGATGCCGCTGACAACGTTGTCATGCCTGGCCTGATCGAAAGCCACACGCATCGCTCCAACGCCCAAGGTCAGGTGCTGGGAGAAATTTATCTCAGTAACGGTATCACCACAGTGCGTGAGACAGGCGAGGATCCGTATTATGCGGTCGCGCGCCGGGAGTCTGAGGCTGTGGGACGTATCTACGGTCCGAGGATGTTTAACGCCGGCGCCTTGAACGAAGGTAACCGGGTCTCCTACGGAGTCTCAGAGACTGCGGGTAACCTGGCTACGGCCACTAATACCGTGCGTCTGTCGACTGAATTGGAACTGGACATGTACAAAAGTTATGTCCGCCAGGATTATCCTACCCAGCGTGAAGTCATCCGCATGGCTCACCAGGCCGGCATACCGGTATCCTCCCACGAGCTATATCCGGCGGTGGCCAATGGCATTGACATGCTGGAGCATTTTGGTGCCACCAGTCGCCGTGGTTTCTCGCTGCTCATCTCACGTCAGGGTATCAGTTATGACGATGTGATCGAGCTTATTGCCCGTTCCGGAGTGGTGGTCACACCGACCTTGGCGCTGTCCAGCGGCAACGGCACGCGCGATATTAGCTCACGACTCGATACCCTCAAGCGGTTGGCCGATGCTGGTGCCCGCTTTGTTGCGGGCACCGATTCACCTTTTATCCCGCACGCTGAAGTCCTGCATACCGAGATCGAGCACTATGTGCAGGCGGGTCTGACGCCGGCGCGTGCACTGCGCTCTGCCACCAGCGATGCTGCTGAGGCGCTAGGTGCTGGCGATCAGCTCGGCCGAGTTGAAGTCGGCTATATGGGCGATCTGGTGATTGTTAGCGGCGATCCGCTGAGCAATATCCGCGACACGCGCAATGTCGAGATGGTGTTCAAAAACGGCGCCATCGTATGGCCGCGGACACCCTAGACCGATCAGCGGTCTGTCCTGAAGGTCAGATCGCTGTCGTCATTTCGGAGCAAAGCAACATGATCAAAGCCTTAGTCAAGATGCTGTTTTTTTTCAGCCTGCTGGCATCGTGTGCCACAGTATTACCGGTGCTGGCGCAGCAGCAGCTCGACCTGAGCACTGCGACGGTGAGAGACATCAACCGAGCCCTTGAGTCTGGCACACTGACTTCCGAGGATCTGGTGCGCCGTTACCTGGCGCGTATTGAGGCTTATAATCAGAACGGCCCCGCGCTCAAGGCGATCATTGTCGTTGCTGAAAATGCGCTGGACAGGGCGCGTGAGTTGGATCGTGAGCGCGCCCTAAGTGGGCCGCGTTCGCCGCTACATGGAATCCCGATAGTCGTCAAAGATACCATCGATACCATCGATGCGCCTACCAGTGGCGGGGCGATCGCTTTTGCCGGGACCTACCCGCTGCGAGATGCCACGATTATCCGAAAAGTTAAAGAGGCCGGCGCGATTATTTTGGCCAAAGGAAATCTGGATGAATTTAACCTGGGCGCGATGGGTCTGAGCTCATTGGGTGGTCAGGGTCTGAATCCTTATGACTTGACGCGCAATCCGGGCGGTTCCAGCTCCGGCCCCGCGGTGGCGGTGACCACCGGCATGGCAGCGCTGGGCATTGGCACCGAGACCGGCGCTTCGATCCGTAGTCCTTCATCAAACGCAAGTCTGGTAGGCCTTGCACCTACTCAGGGGTTGATCAGTCGTACGGGATTGTTGCCTATCTCTTATTCGCACGACCGTGCAGGTCCGATAGCACGGTCAGTCTGGGATGCTGCTCTGCTGGCTAGCTACATGCGCGGTCTGGATGCGGCGGATCTGTTTACCCACCGTTCGTTGGGCAAGATCCCGCAACAACCCTATACCGATTTTCTGCACGAGGACGGACTGCGCGGAGCGCGCGTAGGTGTGCTGCGGGATTTATTCCGTGAAGGTGAACAGTTCCAGGAAATTAATGGCCTGATCGAGCTGGAAATCGACGTTTTACGAGAGCAGGGAGCATTGGTAATTGATGGGCTTACTACAGGCATGGATCTGGTGTCGTTTTTTCCGATGATGCGCCATAGCACGGAGGAGTTTGTCGAAACATATCGAGTCTATGTGCAGGGGCGCGAGGGGACATTGCCTTTTGAGACGCTGGAGGAATTGGTTGCATCAGGTCAGATGTTGGATCGGCTCATGGACAGCTACATGCGCTATGTGGAGGCAGGTTCAACCGAGTTTGATGCGGCCTATCTCGCCAGACTGAAGAACAGGGAAAACCTGACCCGGATTCTGGTGGACCTGATGGATAAGCATGAGCTCGATGCGCTTGTGCATCCATTCAAGAGTCTGCCAGCACCTCCTCTGGGGACAGGTGATCGTGGGGTCCGGGACAATCCAGTCAGTGCATCGACAGGACTACCCGCTCTTGTAATACCGGCCGGGGTGAACAGCGAAGGGTTACCGATATCAATAGAGTTTCTAGGACGTCCGTTTAGCGAACCGGTGTTGTTTCGTTTGGGCTATGCGTATGAACAGGCAACTCACCACCGCATTGTACCAACGCTAACACCAGCGCTGCCCGGTGAGCACATCCAGGTTCCATAGCAAAAACCAGGGAGTGATAATAATGGAAAAAGTATGCAATATTACAGATTGATCGTTTAGATTCTCTAAAAATCATCGGCGCCGGAATTGCAGCAGCATCAGTAGCGTGGATAAGGAGTATTACAGGGTGACAAAACTCACGTTTTTGATGACGCTACTGACCGCTTTTGTAGTTTCTTGCGGAGCCAGAGAAGCTGGTTCCAGAAAAATTCATTCAACTGATGCTGTCTATCCAGCTGCAGGACCCTATTCGCAGATGGTTCAGGTGAATAATCTTTACTTCCTGTCAGGTGTAATTCCTTTGAATAGCCAGGGTAGCGCGATTCAAGGCGATGATATTGAGGGTCAGACTCGACAGGTAATTGAATATATAGCTGCAAAACTCGAGTCCCAAAATATGTCCTTGGAGAATGTCGTGATGTCGAATGTATATATGACTGACTTAAGTGAGGTTGGAGCTATGAACCGTGTATACGGAGAGTATTTTTCAGTGAGGCCGCCGGCAAGGGCCACAGTAGGGGTATCTAGTTTACCAAGAGGTGTAAAAGTCGAGATATCAGTAATCGCTAGCAAATAGCAGCCTAAGAATACAAATACTCTGCGATTAAGAAACAATCGAGGTAAAACCCTTTGGATACGGTTAAGGTGTTAATTTATCAGTGCGCCCATTTATTGGCCGTTATTAACAAGGTAAAGATCAGGAGACTGTATGAAACTGGGTGAACTAGCTATCGAAGTGCGTCAACAATTGAAGCAAGATGCCCGCAGGGTTAGCATTGGACTTGGAATGCTCCTGGCCCTTTTTAATTCACCTGTGCTCACTGCCCAGCAAAGCAGTGTTATACAAACAGATAATTTTGTTCCTTCACAACCTCAAAACCTATCCTGGGGTTGGTTTCCTCTCGATAAAGAGCCCGTTTTGATAGTGCAATCCGGAGAGACAGTGAGCATTGACACCTTGACTCACGAAGGTGGAACACAAAGTCAAGAGCCGGTTGGCTTTCTTTCAGAGCTGGGTGTTCCTCGAGAAGAAATACTGCAAGATATGCTGGATTTTTGGTCCTCTAGGCAGGACCGGCCGCGGGAGGGTCGAAGTGGGCACATAATCACCGGTCCTATTTACATTGAAGGAGCAGAGCCCGGCGACATGTTGGAAATACAAATACTTGATGTTCAGCCTAGAGTTCCCTGGGGGGTCAATAATACCGGCCCGCAAAGAGGAGTATTCTCCAGGAGCTATCCGGGGTATCGCGAAGATGACCAGACTTTGGACATTCCAAGGGAGAAGCATTTAATAAGAACAGAGCAAGTGAATGGCCGTAAGGTGGCCGTTTTAGCGCCCAATATCCACGTCCCTCTGGCGCCTTTTATGGGAATCATGGCGGTCGCGCCAGCTCCAGAAGTCGGCCAACCCGGCGTTACCATTGCGGGCGTACAAAGCTCTACTCCGCCCGGCCCGTTTGGTGGCAATTGAGCAAGTATAGCTGTCGATTTTCGTGTAGGAGAAGTAGTCGACCTGACGCAGGTTGTGGTGGGATATATTCCAAAATAAATATTTGTTGAGTAGGCCTGGATTCACAAATCGAGGCCGGACTAAGCCCCGCCAAGGCGTTGTGCACAGCGACCAGTGAATCCGCTGAGGCGCTTGACGCCGCAGATCAGATAGGCAGTATCGTGCCTGGTCTGGTGGTCGACAGGGTTATTGGTATTGGGCGTCATCATGATTAACTAAATAATGACATCTCGCATCTAGAGGGGCAAATAATGAATATGCCCGGGCCGGACGACTAAAAATAATTTCAGAACATTAACTGGAGTAAACCATGAGACCAATTAACACTGTATTTATCGCATCTCTGCTGGCAATGTTTGTAGCCTGTTCTGATCAACAAGTCGAGGAAGCCGCTTCGGCGCCAGTTGCGGAGGCTGAAAGCTCTGCATTTGCCGAGGCCGATGGCGTTCAGACGGCTGTTCCCATTCCGGCAGAATCAATGCGCTCGGATATCCGCCCGGAAGTCGGTGGCATGAGAGCGGCGGTGGTTTCTGAGCATCCACTAGCATCCCAGATCGGCTATGAAGTTCTGCGTAATGGCGGCAACGCTGCTGACGCAGCGGTTTCCATGGCGGCGGCACTGGCTGTCGTCAGGCCCCATATGAACAGCGTGGGTGGTGACTCATTCGCCTTGTTCTATGATGCGAAGACGGGCGAGGTCACAGCCATGAACGCATCAGGCCGGGCAGGAACATTGGCTACACCAGAATTCTACAGTGCACAGGGCCTCACCAGAATGCCTTTCTCTGGAGCCCTCAGCATTACAGTACCAGGTACGGTTTCGGCCTGGGAGGCGGCGCTGGAACGTTTTGGCTCTCTCACCATGGCGGAAGCACTGGCCCCGGCTATCGACATCGCCGAAGAGGGGTTCATGGTGACCAGTACATTTGCGGCA
>Ga0307967_1002063_pt1 | contig 11789 bp, 10 predicted proteins | sample OrgLakmetagen648_FD_201828 | JGI IMG/M metagenome (GOLD analysis project Ga0307967, IMG submission 201828) | Saline water microbial communities from Organic Lake, Antarctica - #648 | ecosystem: Environmental > Aquatic > Non-marine Saline and Alkaline > Saline | place: Antarctica: Organic Lake... | reverse complement strand
GCCACGACTTTCTGGTCCAAAGAATGCGTCATGACAGGAATAGAAGGCCTTATGAGCTCAGGATCTGTGACAGATGTGACTGGCACACTATTCAGGATGAGGAACACATTTTGTTAGACTGTCCATAAACATCTGGTCACACTTCGCACACAGCAACAGCTTATCTTCCCACCTCAGTTTGAGGATGGCCCAGCTCGTTTGAGGACCTTTATGAACCAACCTGATATTTTTGGTGTTGCCTCTTTTGCAGGTAAGTGCCTAGCCCTGTTCCCTTGATTTTTCTAGCGTTTTTTTGGTTTGGTTACAGGCTTTTTTCCAAGCTTCCGCTCAGATGCCCACCAGAGGCATATATAGCGATGTAACCTTACCTTACCTTTCAAGGAATTGGGTATTAATTCTCAAAGAGTAAAGAAACTTGCCTCCAAGCGCCATGTGCACTCTGTGAACTTTGCTGCTAAATTTGTTCATACTAGACGTGCCCTTTCCAGTACTGTTATCAACTCTCATCAGGAGCAGTTTCAGGCTATCTGACCCCCAAAATGGGTGTGTTTTTCAAATATTCCCAGAATGTGCCCCCATTGGCTACAACTAGACTTGGTTTCAAATGGTAGGCTCCATAGCAGTTGAGTTTCATTGTAGCCAGTGAGGGCACTTATGCCTAATCGGCCGCGGCGTGAACCCTACTTTTCAGGCACCCGTGTGCTGGATCTGACCAACCGCTGCACCAAATCATGTGATTAAATTTGCATTTGATATTATTCTATTAATAACAACATTGCAAGAAGAATGAGGGGAAAAGATACAGTGGTTGGTGAGATACAGAATTCCAGCCATTTCCCTCATAGAAAATCGTGAGAAAATTAGCCAAGAAGGTGCCAAAAAGGTCATTTTTTAACCTCCTTGTATCCTATTTTGGAACATGGATGGTCGCATGGTACAAGGAAGTCATAAATACCTAGTTTTGGGAATGAAAAATGGTCCGAGGGCTGTGGGCCCATTTGAGGTGATATGAGGCCAGAAACGTGATCTGGGGGTCATCCGATTTTCACCATTTTTTGGTGAACGTGATCTTTAATGACAAAATTTAGGTTGACATGGTTGCAAGTGGGAAAGAAAATCAGGAAGGAACATTTCCTGCAATTTGGCCAGTCATCCCTCTCTGCCCTTTTGCTGATTTTCTTCAAGGAAAATGGGCCAAAATGGGGTACCTGACCAACTACTGCTCCGTTCTGCCCCATTTTTGTTGCAATGATATTCTTTACTAGATTGTAGACTGTTCATTTAAATATGACACAAATTGGGTCAGTTGGTGGTGATATATGACAGATTGGTTGTGAAAAGTGGCTGGGGTTCACGCCGCGGGCAGTTAGGCATTTGTGCCCCTACTGGCACCTTTCAAGCTCAGGTGTTATCAGCAGCTACACATCTCGGTGCTATGCTTAGAAAGTGCCAGCTGGGGCACCCATTCTCTGGGAACATTTTTCAAAAGTACCCCTTTTTCAGGCCTCCGTCGATCATCTCTAGCCTTCTCCCTTGGTTTTTCTAATGCCTTTTTCCGAGCTTCTGCTCAGATGCCCCCTAGAGGCATATATAGCGATGCGATAGAGTCTCGTGCTGTAGGCCATCCTTGTAACCCTTGTAACCCTTGATGGCCCAACTCGTTTGGGGACCTTTATGAACCAACCTGATATTTTTGGTGATGCCTCTTTTGTAGCTTAGTGCCTAGCCCTGTTCCCTTGATTTTTCTAGCGTTTTTTGGTTTGATTACACGCTTTTTTCCAAGCTTCCGCTCAGATGCCCACCAGAGGCATATATAGCGATGTAACCTTACCTTATCTGTGAGGGGTGAAAGTGTTCGCAGGACATGGTGATATTCCATCTGACATCTGATTGAATACGTTGAAATTGGAAGGTGAGAGAAGAGCCAATTCCAGATCTGCAAAAGGGCGTGTAATTTTTTGTTGCAATTTTATCATGATGCCTGAGTGAACAAGCCAGCTCCCAGGACTGAGCAGCACTCTCCATTGTTCCGTTGTCAATATAATGAGGTGTCAAGAAACTAGTTTGCTGGTTAGTGGTGGCTGGCTCGTTGTTCTAGCCTGACCTCAATAACGTGTTCCACAACAAGAGATCATTCAATTTTAAGAGCGTTGTGTTCAGAGCGTCATAGGAATGATAACAAATCACGTCCAAGGTCAGAGAACTTGCACGGACTCAGCTTTTCAGCTGCACCCTCCAAGTCCCCAGCATCAGAAAAAAAAAACCACACACGCTCCAAAGTCAAGGAAAGGGTCTCTCAGGCAAGACTTTTGAAACAAAGAAACACTCCTCTCTATTTATGTCCCGTCAGTGAGCCTTAATATTCTCTACCATCTCCAAAATCGAGCACACCAAACAAAAGGGCAGTAACTAGTAAAAAGCCTTGCTCATACACACACTCTCCTCTCCTCTCCCTCCTCTCCTCTCCTCTCGTCTCTCCCATTAACAGCTTCCCTTCCATTTAGTAAAGCGACATGGTACATGAATAAATACACTTGACAAAGAAAACCAAGGTACAAAGGGTGAGCGAAACCTACAAGGCCTCCGCTACACACCTGCGGGCCACAACGCACATCTCTTCCATCCCTCTGTTCATCAAACGAACACGTACACAGTCATGCATACATGAGCTCAGAACTTGGGGGCGTTTTGCCCCTGCTCCTTGGCAATGTCGTCAATGCTCTTTTTAGCAGCCTTGTTCCTGCAGCATGCAATAGGAAGAGAGCAAGGTCATGGCAAGGCGCCTTCTATGTATACAGCCGGCCAGGCCCCACAAGCAAGCAGAGTGCTGCGTATTTCGCATTAATCATGCGGTCAATCTGTTCTGCCTCACTCCACACAGAGCCTGCCATTGTAGCAGTAAGCTTGTGATCCCAACTTGGGAGCATTTGTCATACCAGCTGCATTGAGCACACTTAACGCTATACGACTTACGCAGTGCGGCAACCAACTCAAATGGTGGATGCACAAGCAGGGATCCCATGTTAAAGTTGCATTTTGGGATTTCTTTATACCGTACAGACTTTATATCACCGCGCAAAAATATCGTTTTTTGCCCTGCGGGGTGACTGCGCGCACGAAAAATATCTATTTAGTTTGGGGGTGCGGGATTGAAAAACGGGGATTTTTGGCGTATTTTGGAGCCTGTCAGGCAAAGATCCCTATGCGGGGTTGGTGTAAATTAAATATTTCCAGGGTGCGGGGTTGATACGGGAGTGTGAAACTAAAATATTTTTTTGAGGCTGCGGACTGAACCCAAGTCTGTACGGTACAATACAAATACTACACACGCAGCAAACCAGGCAGAGAAGGGCAAAGACATGGACAAAGAACATGTGACACGCAAACACAAACATTTACAAGAACTTCCTAGCGCATGTAGGGTCGTGTGGGGCCATCTTCTATCTCCCATTGTTTATGCATGTACTGCATTACCATGCGCCGTACTTCATATGATAAAATTTGTGTTTTGGTACCAATATGCATGGCTGTAAAGAAAACTGGAACTATCAAACTCAGAAGAAAGCAAGCACAAAAACTTGCAGCATACACCACATGCAAGCCTCTAAGGCAAAATTTCAGTTCTTATTAAAGCTTCCAAGCAAGCCTCTACCGCAACAGTCCAAAGTTCCTGTGTGCTTCCACTGCTTGCACCTTCAGCTCACACTTTTAAAGGTACAAAGCCATCGCTCAAATCCTTGTCATGGTTCTGAGCCTGACCACGCACAACGCACACCAAGGAACTTATCCCTCCACCCCTTGGACAAACTCCCCCTCCCCCTCTCCATCTTGCTCCCCAATCTTGCACCTACCATGCAGGGTGGTCCATGATGGCTTGAAACAGCTGCGTCCCTCGCAGAGCGTTTGTCAAAGGCAAGTGGCCACGAGGTGCTTCTAGGCTGTAGTTGAACTCCATTGGCCATTTTCGGTAGTTGTTGTACTCCCCCTGTGTGTACACACGTGTATTCATGTGTGTGCGTGTACGTACAGATGTCTCGCGTGTGTGCGTATGTGTTCATGTGTGTGTTTGTGTCTCTGTGTGTGTGTGTCAGCACACACGCATGACATGCTTGTGTGTGCATAGGTGCCTCTATAAACGCATGCGACGTACCTGCACCCAGTCTATTTTTTGGAAGAACTTGCCCCATCTCTTCTGGCACTGGCTGAAGACCTCTTTCTGCACGCTGTATCCAAACTTGTCATTGCTCGCCACACGCCACAAGGTGTCCACGGTCTGGAAGTCTGCCACACTGATGAACTTGACCTACAGCAGAGTGGGGGGCATGACAAGGTCGAAGAATGGATACGGTAACCATTCAATCGTGAGTTGATAGATTTGACCAACAGCAGAGCAGGAAGAGGTATGGCTATGGGGATACGTTTGTGAGGTGTGGCTGTGCATACGAATGTGAGGTGTCCGTGAATGAATGCGTGAATGGGGTTAGCCTGTGAATACGTGTTTGAGGACAGTTATCTCATGCATTGGTCTGTCCTCGTGGCTGTCAGGGAAGCACATATTGGGTCAGTATGGATTGCTTAAGGGTGGGTGGTTCTCTGTCTGGTCATCTCATGGTCATCTCAGCCCTTCTGAAAATTACACTTAAGTAAGAACCTTGACACCTGCCGTTTGGGAGTTCTGTGGAGTTTTAAATATCAGAAAGGCTGAGGTGCTTGGAACTGTCTCAGGTTCAAAATCGCATCAAGGATCTTGCACATTGAAGGGTGGATTGCCTTAGAAGAATTGTTTAAAATAACACACTCATAAAGAACAGTGGTTGTCAACAGCGAACAGTACAGAATGCGCGTTGGGAATTCCTACATGTTGATTCGGACTAATGCCGTTTGTTATTATTTTCCTCTAGGAAAGTACCAGGGAAAGTACTCATTCCTTAAAAGAGGTGGTTTGCCTCTGGTTTGTGTCTGTGTATGTAGGTGTCTGTGTGTGTTTGCGTGTATGAATGTGTGTGTGTGTGTGTGTACGTACGTGTGTGTGTGTTTGTATGTATGTGTGTATGTGTGTGTGTGTGTGTGTGTTCCGTGTGCTTTGCATTTGCATGAGTGCAGACTTTGTGTGTGTGTGTGTGTGTGTGTGTGTGTGTGTGTGTGTGTGTGTGTGTGTGTGTGTGTGTGTGTGTGTGTGTGTGTGTGTGTGTGTGTGTGTGTGATACACATAGCAGACACACCTGCCATTGGCATCACATCCCTCAGTCCCCTCACCTCAGTGAAATAAACCCAACCACGCTTGATGGCTTCCTCCCCAGCCAGCCGGATCAACAGCGCCCTCGTCTCGTCCTCTGCCTTCCTCCACTCGCCGTTTTTAAGGTGGTCTCGCAACAGGGTGTAGTCCATGTTTACCTGGGGGGACGATTCCGCGACAGTGTCGGGCCGAAAGAGAGAGAGATTGTGATTGGTAGAGAAAAAGAGAGATGGCAGTCTAGTTATGCTGGCACATACACACTCACACACACAACAACACTGGCACTGACTGAGTAAACATAACACACCTCAGATGCCAAGGGAACTTCGTCTACATTGGCTGCTTTCGCGGGTTTGCCTTGCTGTGGTTTCCCCGCAGCTGGCTTCTCCAGAGAGCTGCTGCTGCTGCCGAAGAGAGACAGGTCATCCAACTTCCCTGAAGCATAGACCCGCACACATCTGGGGGCTGTCTGCAGCGTTTGTCTCCTGTCAGCCTGGTGGGCTCTCGGTTGCCTGCTGGCTATCAAGGGGGAAGTACTGCTGCTGCTGCTGCTACTGCTGCTGCATACATGCTGCTGCTGCTGCTGCCCATTGTGCAAGTGGCAGAACGAAGCAGAGGAACGGTGCAGGGCTTGCATGGCGAGGGCAGAACTTATTAGCTCGCAAAAGTCTGCAAATGAAGCAAATATATATTATTTACAGGTTATAATTCTGTGTAGAACAATAACTGATCTGTCTGGAAACAGTCTGGCTCCGCATTGCATGCAGTTGGCCAGCGAAATGGAAGCTGGTGGTTGTAGCTCCATGCTTTCCATCACAGACAGAACCATACTGTGACTGTCATAGAATGGGAGACTTGTTGCAGGCTTATTTGAGGCGCCAGCCACGCATCCTCCGGGTGCGTTTGAATAGCTCTTTACTGCACATATAACATTACATAATGTACTCTGTCTGTACACCTCCCAACATAGTACGGGGCGTCAACATTCCTAGTTCTAACAAACATAAGCAGGAACTAGAGGCCGGTGCGCTGGCAGGTGGTCTGGCCAAGACATGCGTGGCTCCACTAGAACGCACAAAGATCCTGTTCCAGGTTGGTTCCTTCATTCTTCATTCATTGACGTGTGCAGGGTTCAAAGCTCCCACTCTTCTGTAACCACGAGACATTTGCCCGTGAACGCAGACACGGCGTGTGTCCAAGGATATGGGCATACCTGGAACGCTGCAGTTGCTCTGGAGGACGGAAGGCTTGGCAGGACTATTCAGGCAAGCCTCAAACACCAAATTGATGGTTATGCCTGCGTGTCAGCTTGAAGGGATGCTCCTTGGAACATATTTGTCGCCAGCAATTCACTTGGGTTGACCAGAATGTATATACGGTATTATTGGCAGGGAAACCACCAAATATATGGTCTTATACGGTGTACATAAATGGTTCTGGCCAACCCTACAAATCACACAAGCTCAAAGTTTGCACATCAAGTACCAATTAACCCTCTGCGCCACTGCGCTAGTCAAAACTGTGCTATTCCAATGACGCACGCATTATATCCAGGGGAAACACAGCCAGCGTCCTGCGCATCATGCCTTATGCTGCCATCCACTTCAGCGTGTACGAGCACTACCGCCGGTTGATAAAGAGCCAGTTGTTGCCTGAAAATGGGGGCCAGCAGCCGCAACAACCCCCCGTCCCAGACAGTGCTGAGGGTGAGGCAAAAATTGGGGTCAGAGAAGGTGAAGAAGCTGCAGCTGCCGTGGCACGTGCCCTTCATTCGCAACAGCAAGCTCGCATAATGGAGGATGGTAATGCAGCAGTGGCGCAGGCAACGTCTGGCACGCCCTCTCAATCCCAGCAGCGAGCTCGCACGGCAGAAGAGAAGAATGCAGCGGTGGCTGCGGCGGTGGACCAAGTGATGGAAGAGAGCAGTGCAAGCGGCAGCAGCGTTGACTTCACGGCTGCCGTCGTGGCGGCAGAGGCGCAGGTGTGTGAAACACATCTCTGGATTAGTAGGTTGATATGTAGCAAGTTATGTTGCTGCAGAGGAGAGAAGGATTATCTACCGCAGAATCGTTACAGGATGGCAACCACAGATACAATGCAGCCTAATTGGGCCATGCCGGCGCTTTGCACAATTATGTAGTTTAGACATCCGAATTGGAAAGCAGACAAAAAGACGACAGTATACTCAGCCACAGAGATCAGCATGGAAAGGAACTTTACTTGTTTAGTAAGGCATTCACACATCTCTTTTTGTTTTGCCCCACCATCAATCCCGCTTTTGCTTGACAAGACCAGGACACGTGGAAGCAAAGAGAACTGGAATTTGCCTAGTCATTAATACATACATACATACATACACCATGAGCACGCAAATCTCATCCTTGATCACCAAGCTGCTTCCGCTGCGCACTATACTTGCGCAGCTTGATGCGCTTGAGGCCCAGGGCGCATTGAAGGAGGCAGGAGGAGCGCAGCTGCAGCAGCAGCAGGCACGAGCACGAGCAACCCCTCCTGCTCCCATGCACCCTGTGTGGGATTTGGTGGCGGGATCGCTGTCGGGAGCCACAGCAGTGACCATAACGTACCCCCTGGACTTGGTGCGCACCAGGTGGGTGGAAATGGGTGTGTCGTATAATTCATATCTTATACATGTCACATTTGTACGAAGTTTGGACTTGGGTCATATGGTTGGGTGCGTTGTTGAGGTACATATCGGAGGACTTACACACCGTTGGCAAGCTAACGCGTTTGCCAACTTAACAAAAAAAGAGGCTAAGGATACGTGGCTGGGGAGTTCGCGGGGTCAAGTCCTGTTGAGGGGACGGAAAAGTATCGAGGCGGAATCTCCGTGTATGCTACAAGGACGCATCAAAGCGTGGACTTAATGCATTAGGGCCAGATGCACATTGCGCAATAAACTGGGTACACCCTTCAAACATAATGGTTAATGGGTGTAACATAGATTGTAGAACTGAGAACATGGAGCGTGAAGATAATTATTCATAGTTTGAGGTAGAATGTACATTAGGACAATGATCACTATCTTGAATGCAATAAAATTTTCCCTATATACATGGTGGGTCAGCGAAGTTTGATGTCAGACTTAACATCTCAGGAATGACTGCCACGTGCGTACACTACAATATGTTTGATAAAAGAAACACCTGAAAATTTCCCCTTGCTGCTGTGTCTTGATTGAGTCGTGAAGCACCGCATCGCTGTAGTCCCAACCTCACAAGGTATTTCCTTCTTACGGCACTGTGAGTCGTGACGGCATGCTGTTCACAAAGAGCTCCTGTTTGGGTGATCTAGCCGAAGGGGTGGCCGATGTTCTGGCACCTTTTAGGTTTCAGTTATCTGAATCCCAGAACATATCAATTAAATAATAAGAAAATGTTTTTGGTAGGAAATTTGGAATTTTTCAGGGCGGTCGCTCAGAAAAAAGATTAGGCACACAAGCTAAAAAGGCATTGAAAGATCAATAATGGAAAAGAGCTACGCTAATTTCAATTCTTCCACTGCAGAATAGAAGGTAACTTATTTTTTACTATCAATTCCTCGAAATAAGAGGGTCCAGAATGACGAATGACCAAGGAAGAACAAGCTCTCAGCCCTGTGAGCGCTTTTCCGACCCCCTTCCCACCTTCCCACAGACACTTTCTGGTAGTGCTATCAATACTTCTGCCTTATGTGTACAGCATACACACAGGTAATCGGCAGGTGTAAGTATGCTGCTAACTGTTCAAAGTTCCCTCTGAAACAGGCTCGCATATGCAACAGAGGACTCATTGAGCAGCGGCAGAAGCAGCGGCATTCAAGGCAGCAGCAACAGTGGCAACCAAAGTAGCACCAGCACCCATTCTGGTAGCAGTAATGGCATCCCAAGCAGCAGCAGCAGCGGCAATCATAGTAGCAACCATGGCAGTAGCTGCCAGAGTAGCGGCAACAAAGCCCGTCAATACCACGGTACAGCCAGCGCGCAAAACCTCAGCAGCAGCGGCGTACGGTCAGGGGTCACTCAGCAAGGAACTCGGCCCCTCCCCCATCAGCATCACAGCATATACAGCATGATGCGTGCAGCCGTGCGTGCTGAGGGGGTGCAGGGCCTTTACAAGGGAATGACCCCCACGTTGATGGGCATCCTGCCCTATGCTGGCCTCAAGTTCTACGTCTACCAATCGCTCAAGCACGCGTACAACCGCCGTAATGACAGCATCAGCATTGCAAACAGTGTGGCGGGAAAAGGGGGCTCGGGTGAGGTGGGCGGTGCACAGAAACGGTTGCCCATTCCCATAATGCTTATGTTTGGCGGAGCTGCAGGGCTGCTGGCACAGACGGTGACATACCCACTGGACATTGTGCGCCGACGGATGCAGGTGTGTGGTGTATGTGTAATTTGGCCTGCGTGCGTTTAGAACGTATTTGCATGTGCTAGCATGTCAGTTTATGTGTTGGTGTGTGCATGGAGGTGCAAGCGACGACTGTGGCTTTCTCTTCTACATTCCCTCTCTTGCTTGTTAAATGTTGGGTTGCTTTTGGGGGGTACAGATCTTAGTCTAGTGAAAAGATCCTAATTTAATGATCTTGGATTCTTCTTTTTGCACTTTTTCTCTGTACTGCTTAAAACCTGCAAAATTTGCCGTTCTGTGCATACCAACTTTTGCCAGACAACCCGACTTCAAACTGGAAATTGGCCTCCCTCCCCTTGAATTTGATCTGTTTTCGCACTCTTAGGTGGAAGGCCTCAGCTCACTCGGTGTGGCTATGGGCAAGCCTACTGCCTCCCTGTCAGTCCCTGCCCTGCACCAGTCCTCCTTATCCATAGCCAAGGCAATCATAGCAGAGGATGGGGCAAGGGGCCTCTTCAGAGGACTTTCGGTGAACTACCTGAAGGTTAGTGTTATTGATGCTTTGCCTGCCTCGCAGCTCTCCTTGTTTCTGCAAGACTAGAGAAAAAAGACCGCTTTTTTTCTTGAAAAAAGGACCATCGAATCATTGTTATGATCTGTGTTTAGGCAGCACTAGAATGCGAGGACCTTGATGCTCAACATTAGTTATTTCACTGCCAAGGTCAGCACACACACACACACGTAAGTGAGTATATTGCCGGTTACAATTCCCCCAAAACCTGACGCCATTACCCTTTTCTCCCTGTTGCCTGCAGGTAGTACCCTCAACTGCAATAGGGTTTACAGCCTATGAGCATTTAAAGCACTACCTAGACGTCGTAGGTAACCTGTAAATGTAGGTAGCTTGTTCCAAACTATATTATTTGCTATCGAACACGAACACGAGCGGCAGGTTTCTATTCAATATTCCTATTTCATTTTTACTGAAGCATACAATGTTGTTTCCTGCCGCAAGCGCAGCGCGTGAAAAGGTGTGGTCACCATTTGCTGTTCGCATTTATTTGACATCTCCAAGTCCTGATGATCCTCAGAAAGACAGTCCTAACATATTAGGTATTTGCGTACGTGTTGGCGACAGACAGAAATAACTGATTGATCCATGCTCGGACTGTAGTTGACGTGCGGAAGTTTTTTTTAAGCACTGTTTCCATGTGTGAATTACTTGAAATATGTTAGAGTTACAGAGTTTACAGAGTATGCCATCAGTAAAAACGTATGACTGCTAGGCTGCGTATGTAAAATGTGTAAAAAAAATGTGATACCGGTAATTGTTTTTGTAGCACCAGACTTGTAGCACCTACAAAAAACCCTTGGGAAGGGAAAAAAAGACACAACGCTGTTTGTGACATTGCAGCACTAAATAAAATCAGTAAACAATCAAGCATCTGTCAGGACCAACCGATCGCAATAAATTAAAGAGGGGGAATCATCTGTGAGTCTTGGTCACATAAAAAACATGGACTGTCACACTGAAGATATCAAGAATGAGGGAGGCGAATTTTATACATGGACTCATGTGTGAGGAGCAGCACATGCACAACGAGAGGGTCTAAAAACATCAAACATGGTATTATGAAATATGTTTTAATTCATGGTGGTTTTATGTAAATCTTCATCCTGCACGACTTCATAAATCCGGCTGTCTGGTTTTGGTTGTTAACAAGGTTTACAAGGAAAGGCCTTCAGTCAAAGCGTGCGACTGCTAGCCTGCCCATAAAAAACAGTCAGTTCATGAAGAAAGAAATAGAGTTTCTGAGAGTAGGGACTCACATCTCCTGCAAAGATACTGTATGGGGGTGCGTGCAGTGGATAATAGCATGCTGTTCATCCTGGACACCATCATCAGCCTTACTAAAGTCACAGGCAGGGGAGGACCTGGGGTTCCATGTTGCGGTCTCAAAGCGAAGGGTTGTGGACACGCAGTATGAAAGGGGCAACACTGCAAATGACATCTCGTGGGAGGAGCATGTACTTGGGAACTGGTTTATACTCAATTTGACGACCGAATTTGCTAAAGAAAGGCAAAGCCTAATCCCTGACTGAAAATATTCAGCTTCTCCTTCGTGGAGGAAAATACATCTGTTGTTGTTGTTGTTGTTGTTGTTGTTGTTGTTGTTGTTGTTGTTGTTGTTGTTGCGGAGATT
>Ga0307967_1002060_pt1 | contig 11796 bp, 11 predicted proteins | sample OrgLakmetagen648_FD_201828 | JGI IMG/M metagenome (GOLD analysis project Ga0307967, IMG submission 201828) | Saline water microbial communities from Organic Lake, Antarctica - #648 | ecosystem: Environmental > Aquatic > Non-marine Saline and Alkaline > Saline | place: Antarctica: Organic Lake... | reverse complement strand
TTCCAGCGCCACCTTCGCTTTGAACTCAGGGGCATGCTGCTTTCGTTTCGACATCTTCGATCTCCTTCGTGGTGAAGATCAGTAGACAACAAATCCGAGCTTACGTCATTGTCCAGTTTTCGGGGGGCACCTCACCTCAAGCGCTTTCCGAGCCTGATATAAAGCTCAACAGCGCGCATTCGCTCTTCGTAGCTATACATGAACTATATCCAAGATAGTCCAAGTTTTCGTCCGCACCCCCAACCCATCAGTTCTCAGTGACAATTAACAAACAGCCATTTACCTTTCCGGACACGAGAGCGATTTGCGTGGGACTTCCGATCATCGGGTGTATTGCAGCGCTTCGTCTCAATGCAGCCTGCGATCGCAATTTCTTCTCTATACCAGCCCGCTGTTGGTCCGCTCTCATCATACGCTCGGAGCGTCCGAGACGTGGAAAGCCGGGACAAACGCCCCTTTATCAACGACCGGTAGCCAGCGTACAATCTCGGTGGGTTAAGATGAGAACACCTCACAGACTTATCGAACAAATGCTTCGCGGGACGGGCTCCAACGAGCACAAGCTCAAGGCGCGTTCGATCGAGAATTAAAAGTAAATAACCAAGATTGGTTTCCGCAATCTGCTTAGCATTATTGAACTTGGCAGCCCCGATTACAGTGAACCGCCTGTAATCGGTCGAAGATGGAGCGAGTTTAACGATTGAGTTGATCTATGGAACAAGGTCAAAAGCATCTAAGATTTGAATCTCAAGAAGTATGCTTAACTCGCCAGAAGCGTGAGAACCGTGTCGATGTCGAGCCTGCCAGTTGCTTCCATGTTTCTCGATACCTGAAATTCCTGCACCGCTTTTTGGCCTTTTTCTCCAAAATCTCCGTCTGCCATATCCTTGAGATAGCCAAGCGAGATGAGCTTTTCTTGTGCTAGAACCACAATCGTTTCCCGCAGTGGGATCATCATATCCCCAGTCCGGACAGGTGACTGACCTTTGACCGCAAAAGTTGAAAGCGAAGTTACAACGCCAGCTGTCACGGCTTCGAAATTAGTTTCAGGTGGCACGTTTTGGCAGCGGTTCACGATGACAGCGAGGACGTCTCGTTCCACAGCAAATGGAACGATATCAAATGTTTCCGGAGTAACGCGATTAGCATGGGTCAGATAGCCGCCCAGCCAGACAGAAAACTGGTTTACCAGTGCCTGCAAATCATCGCCCTTACGCGCATTAATCGCTGCTACAACTTGACCGCATGTCGAGGTGGCGTAGCTACGCAAAGCAAATCTGCCATCTGCATCTGCAGCAAGGGCAAATGAGGGTAAAGCCATTGCAAAAACCAAAACAATGATCATACGGGAATGCGTTCTCATCTGAGGGGGTAACCTTTCAGGGGAAAAAAGGGCGCCCGTAAAAACGAGCGCCAGTTTGGCAGGTGACAAAGGTTACGTTCTAACCTCTGCCTGCACAGGCCAGCACGTGGTGGGAACTTACGAGCGGGCCTGTGTTTCTTCATAGTTTCTACAGAATAGGAGCCGCTATGCTAGTGAAGCTCACCCCTGCCGTTGCACCGGTAGCAGAGATTGAAGCGCTGGATGCCGTACCGATGTTGCCGCCGACAGCAATCGTACCAGAGTTCGACACATTTCCGCTGTTCACTACCGACTGGTTGATCGACGCGACCTGAACCGGTGCCATCACACTTAGGTTGTCGATGCTCGTCACCGAGAAGTTTGCAGAAGCGCCGCTCGCCAAGATCGAGGCAGACGCCCCGGTCCCGAGGATCCCGCCGGTGCTGATGATCGATGTATTGCCTGCGGTGACCGAGCCTCTATTGATCACGTCTTGTGTGATCGTCCCGAACACGCTCGACCCCATCGCCACCAATGATCCGATTTCGCTCACGCCGACAGATGCAGCCGCACCGCGCGCCGCGATCGAGGCCGAGGACGCAACGCCACCCAGCCCATCGACCGAAACAGTCGAGTCGTTGATAGACACAGCCCCATTGACGGCATTGTTGACCGCCTGGCTCACATTCTCGAACGTCGTTCCGGAAACACTACCGTCGTTCGAAATTGCGGCCACCGATACGTTTGCCTGAACGCCCGTTGCACTGATCCCCGCCGAAGCAGCAGTGCCATCGACAGCGCCTGCGCTGACCGTGACGTCAGTGACTGTGATCGGACGGCCACTGAGAATGCGTGTGCCTGCACCGACCGCACCTTGCGTGATGTCGCCGAAAATCGCGCCGATTGTCGAACCAGACCCGGTAGAACCGATATAGCTTGACTGAACACTGGCCGACGCGCCCGTTGCGGCAACACCCACAGAGGCAGCAGTCCCGGTGATTCCGGTCACACCGATGGATGAGTCCGTAATGGACACACTCCCACCTGTGGTGTTACGCTTACGCGCAAGCTGGTCGATGTTGCCGAAGGTCGTGCTTCCCGATGCCGAAGTGCCGACAACGTTGTCCGCCGCGATAACTGAAGCCCCCGCCGACGATGATGCCCCCGTCGCGGTGATTGACGCTGATGCAGCCGTGCCACTAACCGGGCCTGAAGTCGCGATCTGTGCGTTTTGCACGGAAACTGCCTGCTGGTTCAACACAGTCGAAGAAACGTCGCCGATCACCACGCCCGAAGCGCGCTCCACGGACCCGCCGGACGAAGAAGGCGCGATGTAGGACGACGAAACCGAAGCCATCGCACCCATGGCCGAGATACCAGCCGAGGCTGCCGTGCCAGAGATTTCGCCGACCGAGACATCCGGAAAAGCCGTGACACCCGCAATCGACACTGCACCGGTGTTAGTCACGCCCTGTGTCACGTTACCGATATCGGCGCCGTTACCTTCGGCGGTACCCGAAGCAATAAGCGTGGCACCGACGGTCCCCGAGGCGCCGGACGCGCCGATCTGCGCGGAAGCCGCCGTGCCGGATAGAGCACCGGTCGACAGCGATGGCGTGCGGTCTGCCGTCACGCCAATCGCACCGGAGTTCAGAACGGTTTGACCGACGGTTCCAAAATCCGCCATATCCTGACGACCAGAAACCGAAATCGACGAGGCAGAGGCCTGCGCGCCGATTGCAGCAAGGCTTACCGATGCGCCAGCACCGCTTACGTCAGTGGTCGTTGCTACCGCATCGTCCAGTGTGACGCTGCCACTGTTCAGCACGTCAGTCATGACAGGTGCGAACGTCGCGCCTTCGGTCGTCGCACTCTGCGTGGCAATCACTGCCCCGCTGACCGAACCCGAGGCGCCGATGGCGGCGATCCCAACCGAGGCGCCTGCCCCGGAAACAACGTAGTTCTTAGGACTGTTGGCGTTTGGCGTGACGGTCAGGGTCGATCCTTGGTTCAGGACATTGCCCGTATTGTCGATATCCTGATCGATTGCAGCAAAAGTTGCGCCGCCAGTCATTGAAACGCTCGGACCCACGCCGTTCAGCACCAGCGAGGAGACCGATCCACTGGCCCCAGCCGCCGTGATGGAGGCGCTGGCCGCCGATTGGCCGATACCGTGGTTGACTGTTATGCTATTGTCCGACGCGGTTACCTCGCCAGTGTTTTGCACCGTCTGGTCAGTTGCGCCAAAATCTCCCATGTCTGACGCGAAAGACCGTATCGTCGCGGAACTGACCGAGGCGTCTGAACCCGTGGCTGAAGCAGCGACCGAGCTACCTGCGGCGGCGAGGCCGACGTTGTTGGTGTTCGATGCAATGACGGTGTTCGACCCGTCCAGAGTCACACTACCGGAGTTGTCCGCATTTTGTGTGATCGCGCCAAAAGTGCTGGAGGTGCTGGCGTTGTTATCGATCAAGGCTTCGCCGACGGCAGTCACGGCACCCGCCGACGACACCGACACGCTACCGCCTTCTGCGCGTACCTGGCCAGTTGTGACGGTGGACCCGTTGTTGGTTACATTAGCGGTGTTGGTAGCAGTCTGGCCGATGATCCCAAAGGTCGCCTGGAAGTCACCCGAGTTGATCGCCGTCGTTGAAACCGACGACACCGCACCGGTGCTGCCCAAAGACACCGAGGACCCGTTTCCGCGGGCGCTGGTACCTTCACCGACAGTGCCAGTAAGGATGGTGTTCCCCGAAACGGTCACGTCACCCGAATTTGTGGCGTCTCCGGTGATTGGTCCAATACCATTGGTTGCGGTGAAAGATGTCGCATCCACGGCGCGTAGCCCGAAGGAGGCCGCAGCACCTGTTGCCCCGGTCGAAATAGACGACCCTGCCCCGTGTGTGAGCGGCCCGTTATTCACCGCAGCGGTGACAGACGAAACGCTCGTTCCATCTGTTGTTACGCCAGCAGTATTGGTAGCATCCAGTTCGATTGTCTTGCCTACATCTGCAGCCAACGGCTGCACACTATAGTTCCCTGCACCAATTCCGGTAAAGCCGACTGAAGCCGACGCGCCCAGCGAAGAAATGTTGGCAGAAGCGCCATTCAAAAGGTTTTGTGGTTGAGGGTTCGAGTAAGGTGTATTGTCGTCGAAGGTGATATCCGCACCCGACTGCACCTCGACATCTGCGTTGTTGGTCGCATCAAGGGCGATGTTTCCGACTGAGGCGGTCACACCACCCGCGCCGTCACTGATTCCAATCGAAGTGAAGTTTGCCCCGGCGCCAAGTCCGCTGACTGCCGCGCTGGCGCCCGCGCCACTGATCCACGCCGAACCGCCAACGCCAATCTGGGCAACGCCGGTGACAGCCGAAGAGCCCGTAATGGTCACCGGAGCATTATTTGTCGCAGATCCAGCAATGTCTTGGGCCTGTACGGTGCTTGTAGCCACCAATAACGCGGCGATAGAGACTGTCGAATAGTAGTTTATTCCAAGTTTCATAGGAACACTCCATTAAAAGGATTTAGTTTGATTATAGGCCAATTGCGTACCGTTGATGTGCAACCAAGTTTTATATCGCCCTACGTTGTTTCGTGGTTAACCTTGTGCTGCCGCCGTTTCGTCGAGCACCGCATTCACCGGTGCACCACATTTTTTGCGGACGTCTGGGAATTCACGCATAATCACATCTGCGACGCCAAGCGCGATCGGGCCGTTGAGTGCCTCTAGCTGCAAACGCTCCTGTGCCTGAAATTCTGCGGCACCCGTTACCAACGACGTGCCGAATGTTCGCGCGACACCTAGGCCGAATTGCTGGTACCGGATTGGGCGCTGGATAATTGACATTTGGCGATTAAGGCGCGTCTCAGCCTGATCCAGTTGGATCGTAAGGCTTAATTGAGCCCAGCCTGTTGCAATCACGGGACCGACCCCTCGGATACGCGCATCAATGCTTGTCGGGCGCCCAAAGTCGAGACTGTTGAATATCCCATTGACTGCATATTCCGCATTTATCTCTCGTTGTGGCGGCCCAAAGTAGGTTGAGACCACCTGACCCCCAGCGCGCCGCAGCGCATCAGTTACAAATGCGGCACTGCCGCCTTGCGGCAAGAAGTTCCCTGTCGCTCCCACGGCGACTGCATTGATCTTGCCTGTGCTGTCAGCAAAGCTGCCTACCGAGAAGGTAGTGTTGCGCAAACGGCCGGTTTCGCGAATACACGTCAGCACGGTGTCCGCTTTGGCATACCGCACGACTGCCGATGGTGGTGCCGCTTTTGTTACCACTACGTCAGAACGTCCAAGGTCATCCACGACCACCGGGTCGGCGCATCCAGACAATACCACAGCACCCGAAATCAGCATTGCGACGTGCAATGCCTTTATTGATATTTTCTTCATTACCTGCTCTCTAATTTTTTATTGATCATGGCTCAGTCCCCGCATTGCGAAATATTGCGCTCAGTTGATCTGCGAGTTTAGCTCCACATTCCCGCTGTTCACAGATTCCTGATTTATGTCAGAAACGACGTTGTTGTTGCCATTAACTTGCACGATGGACTGGGAGCCAACGACCGTAAGTGTTGGGCCCGCGTAAAGTATACCTTTTTCTGCAGCGTTCACCTGCCCCGCAATCACACCAGCAGTCTGGTGCATTAATTCGCTGCCACCGTATTCACCACCAGCACTTGCTTGAACAGTTCCCCACATTTCAGTCGCGTTACCATCCTCGGCTTTTGCAGGGCCGTGCATCATAGTCAGTATAAGAGTTGACATCGCGGCTAATTGATTGGTTCGCGAAAATTTCTTTCTCGCGCCATGTGTCTGTTCATTTCGATTGATTTTCATTTATGTAAATCCCTTTATCGCGAAAACATAATCAGCCAAGTTTTCTATAGCCGAAAGTTACGGCACCAAATAATAACATTAGTTATATTTGACATCTCAAATTAGAGTTATGTTATCGAAATATACAATGTGGTATTATTAGTCTCGAAAGAGGTAATATTATCTCAAAAATGGTAAGTGGGACGCTTTACAGTTATTTTCTTGATGGGCCATTTTTCACTATGACTTGTGGCGCCGAAATATTCAGTGAGAAGCGTTTCCACCAAATACAAGAACAAATTCTTTATCTAGACCACCGCGAATTTCACCTTTTTTCGGCTGCTCAGCGATCAGCTATTGGCCCAAATCGAATGGTTTACATTACTCCTGCTTAACAGGCTGCTGAAATAGTCCCACCTCGACAGTAAATTGAGAACATGATTCACTCTCCGTATGGCAATGTCGGGGGTGAAGATGCGCGGGACGGATGAGAAGAGTGGGTCGCTGTTTAGCTATGTCGATCTTGAGGAGCGCATCCCTGCCAAGCATCCGCTGCGCAAGATCCGGCAGGTGGTCAATGACGCCCTCGCCAGCCTTGATGGCGAGTTTGCCCCGCTCTACGCCGATTTTGGCCGTCCTTCGATTGCCCCCGAACGGTTGATCCGGGCCAGCCTGATCCAGATCCTGTTCTCTGTTCGATCCGAGCGCCAGTTGATGGAACAGATGGAATACAACCTGATGTTTCGATGGTTCGTCGGCCTTGGCATCGACGATCCGGTTTGGGTCGCAACGGTGTTCACCAAGAACCGGGACCGGCTGCTGACGACCGACATGTCGCGTAAGGTAATGGCAGCAATCCTCGCGCACCGCGAGGTGGCGCCACTGCTATCGGATGAGCATTTCTCGGTCGACGGCACACTGATCAAGGCTTGGGCCTCGATGAAGAGTTTCTAGCCAAAAGCGGAGGGCTCCCCGCCCGATGAAAAGGAGCCGAATGATCCGCCAACGCCTTCCATCGACCCTGACATTCAACCCACCCAATCCGAACCCGAGATCGAACCGATGCCCCGCTCCAAACACCGCAACCGCAACGCCGAGGTCGACTTCAAAGGCGAGAAGCGTTCAAATGTGACACACGCTTCGACCACGGACCCAGAGGCACGGCTCTACAAGAAATCGCCCGGCACCGGTGCTGCGCTGTGCTTCATGGGCCATGCGCTGATGGAGAACCGCAGCGGCCTGATCGTGCAGGGCGATCTGACCCAGGCTGACGGTCATGCCGAACGGCGTGCCGCGCTCGACATGGTTCACCGCCACTCCCCTGGATCCACCCGCAAGCTGACGCTTGGGGCGGACAAGGGATATGACGCCGCCGAGTTCGTCTCTGACCTCAGGGAGGCCTGCGTCACTCCGCATGTCGCGCAGAAATCGCGATATTCAGCGATAGACGGACGCACAACCCGACATCAGGGCTACGCCCTGTCGATCAAGCATCGAAAGCGGATCGAGGAGGCCTTCGGCTGGGCCAAGACAGTCGGCTGCACGGCGCAAACCGTCTATCGGGGCGTCGAACGGGTGCGATCCCGCTTCATTCTGACGATGGCGGCCAATAACCTGGCCCGACTACCCAGATTGCTGGGGACATGAAGCCAGAAGCGACTTCATGGGGCCGAAAATCCCGGACCCTCGTTCATCAGCGAAGGGCGCATTCACCCGATCGGCAGAACAACGTTCCCCTGCGTCGACTATTTCAGCGGCCTGCTAAGCCTGTTCGTTCGTCTTCTCTATCGATTCTCTCATATCGTCGAGATCCATGAAGCTATCGGCCGCTCTCCTCAGATTATCAGATACCGTTGGGCTATTTGTCTTCAATGTAGATACGACCGTAAAGCGAATACCTTTGCGTTTCATACTTTGAACGACTGGAGAGAGATCTCCATCTCCTGAGAACAATACTATATGATCAATCCGATCAGCCAGCTCCACAATATCAAGGGTGATGTCGACAGCAAAGCTGCCCCTTATTCGTGTCTGCCCAAGGGTGTCCGTATAGTCACGATATTCTTTTTGTATTACTGTGAAGCCATTGTACTCCAACCAATCATAAACCCCCCGGGACCTATCAATTTCCCCGTTTGGTTGCGTGAATATATAATAATTTATTGTTACCAGTTTGCAAGCCTTCATAATTTCAGAGCGAAGTGCCGCGAAATCGATGTGCAAAGAAAGCGACCTTGCTGCCGAGAATGTGTTCCTGCCATCAATGAATACTGCAGTTCTCTCATTTTTCATAAACATTTTTATCTTTTCCGGTCACTTCACATTTTCATAAGTTAACAGTAAATTTGGAATCAGTAGGTACTACCCAAAGTTTATCGCGAGATTTAATGTGGTTGAGTTAAGAGGTAGTGACAAGGTGACATCACAAATGGAACTCTTCTCATCGCCAAAATCATTCTTTACGGCATGTTCAGAGGTCAAGATGATCCGCGCTGATTTAAATGCTTTTCTAAAATCTAATAGAATATCAATACCGCTCTCCAAGCAATGGAAGCTGTCCAGATTAATGATCACATGTGAAAAATCGTGCTGATGGATCTTGTTATTACATGGCCGAGTGATGCTGTCATAGACCTGCGGGATATCTGTAAATAGCGCCGTTTTCTGAACTCCAACATCACCTAGCAGCTTCTCAACAGTAGACAAATTGGGTTCAAAATACCCAACAAGGTAAGCAAACGTCTTTTTCCCACACAATTTTTTCTGCTCCAGATCAAAGCGCTTCCATAGGCTTTTTTCCAATAAACTTGTATTCTGAAATCTACCAGATCTAGGAATGGTAGCATCGGAAAAGCTCTTTTTAAACAGTGACATAATCTTCTCTTTGTACTGAAAAAAATCCAATTCCAGCGGCTTGTAGAACTGATCGTGCATCATCGAATAATGGAAAAGAACCGTTTGTGTATCCGTGATTAACGCGACAAATACCGGTTAAAATACACAATGTAGAATTTGGAAAACACTCGCGAATGATAGCTGTTTTTGAACGGCCCTTCTTCCAGTCAGCCGCGTGCACCAAAAAGAGAATATTATCCTGAATATCTATGCCGCTGACCCCAATCCGGACATCAAGCCCTATGGCATTAAGAATGGATGTCCACAGATCAAATTCATCACTCTCAGTGTGAAGAAATATTACCGACTGATCCTCCAACTCCGTACTAAGCTGAGCACCGGCAATGAGTCTTTTTTTTAGTTCACTATTATCGCTTGAGAAAATTACTTCACTCAAGACTGTAAGATCAGAACCAAGCATTTTTTACAAATCTAATTATAAAATACCACCCTGTCGTTCCAAACATCAAGGCAATAGCTATCCACAATTCAAAAGATACTATTTTTCTTTCGTTTTCAAAGCTTGGCGCAAAGTATTTTTCAGTGTCAAAATCATTCACGTTACCAATTCTTTCGAGCTAACCCAGATATGTCTAAATTGACAATAAATTTAGTCTCAACTTTCATCAACTATGTATACGTTAAAAATTTAACTCTTTAGATACAATTCTTACTAACGGGCGTGTACACCCTCCTTCGATGTTTCCTTGCCTAAAGTTAGAGAAACCGAGGATCAAGAATGGTAATTAGAACATATAAACTAGAAAAGCTTATCTATAAATTATTGCAGGTTAAAGTTCTTGTGGAGCAAGAATTGCTCTGATAGATCTCTAAGAGTTGGGTGAAACTGGGCAAATAGATTGTGGCTAGTTTCAGGACCCACTATTCGGTTTAATGCCGAATTGGAATAATAATTTTGGAATTCATTTTTTGCGGGCAGATGAGCAATTTTTATTGGCTGATAGAAGTATAAATGGTTCGGCTCCGATCTTTCTGTTTCAAGGGCCGAAGTCGCCAATGCGTTGATGATCGGTTTGTATGTTGAACTAGACTCTTTTGCGCATATCAGCTGAAGAACCGTTTTGCCCGTACCTCAGACGGATTTATCCCACTGTTTTCGTGACAGGGATGCCATGGGCGGTGTAGCCGTTCAGGATCGGAACACGCGCCTGAACATCGGCAACATGGCGGTTAGTGTCGCGCGCCATCAGCCTCTGGCCCAGCAGTTTCGTGCAATGCATCCAATGCCCGAGAGAGTTTGTCTCAACGCGGCTTCGGCGGTGGTTGGCTTTCATGGCTGGGCTTTTCAGCGTGGTGGGCCGACCGCGGCCGCACCGCGGTCAGCTATAGCGTTGTGGCACCATCGCGTATCGTATGCGCGATCTGCGATTACGCTGCCAATCTCCTGTTCGCACTGGATTTGATTGAACAGATGAGGCAACATCGGTGCATCACCCGTGGCGCTGCCGTCATCGCGATGGCTCTGATTTCCAGTGTTCGCTCGCCGATACCGGTGTGGATCTTGCGCCAGACGTGCCGTTTGCGGCCGCCATGCTTGTGGGCGTTCCATTCGCCTTCATCATCGACTTTGATGCCGGTGCTATCGATAAACAGGTGCAGCGGGCATTTTGAGCCGTGATACGGGATGTTGAGCGCAAGCGTCCTTTGCTGTCGCCAGTTGGCGCTGAAGTCAGGCCCGGCCCAGCCCTCTCAGCCGCATGAGACTTTCCACAAATCCAGTCGTCTGGCGAAGTGCCATTCCGTAAAGCTACTTTGTGATCAGGCGAGTCTGGATCGCGGCATCAAAGAAGGTTCTCTATCTGCGGCCGTTAAATCAAGAGCGTGATTTGGTCTCATCGGGTTCATGGTTCTCTCCGAGGTCGGGGGTTCCGCCTCATAATAGCGTCGGGGACTGGTGCCTCAAAAAGGTCCGCTGCGAGGTCGCCTGTATTCAGGCGCATCGACATTCGACGGCGAGGTCATCCGGCCACCGTCCCGATGGGACGTCTTTACACCCGGACGGGCGTATTCGGTTTTGGATTATCTCATGCAGGCAGCTCCTCTTTGGTCAAGGCGAAGGTCGTGCCGTCACGCCAGATGCGGGTCATGATGACAGCCAATTTTCGCGCCGTCGCAACGATGGCTTTTTTCATTCCCCGTCGCGCGACCAGCCGCATGGCCCACGCCTTGAGCGGTGAGAAGCGCGACACACGTTGGATCAGGATGTTGGCTGCTTCATAAAGCAGTTTGCGCATGGCACCATCACAGCGTTTCGAGATGCGTCCCGACCAATCTGTTTCGCCAGACTGATATCGTCTCGGGGTCAGTCCCAAATACGCGCCTACATCCGTTGCTTTGCCGAACCGCGCAACATCGTCGATTGTCGCGATGAAGCTGAGGCTGACAATTGGACCGACTCCGGGAATGCTGGTGAGACGCCGTGCCAGAGGCGTATCCTTGGCAAGGCGCTGCACTCTTGCGTTAATCGCCGTGGTTTCATGGCAGACGGTTTCATGCACGGCGATCAATGAGCCGAAGATCATCTCCAAGCTTGGAACTCCCTTAATAGCCGCCGCAAGCTGATCGCGGAAACTCTGCCGGCTATAGCCCGCATTGACGGGTGCGCATTCCGACGTATCCGCCCACCTGTTCCGACAACATCCGCCCGGTTGTACCGGGGTATCCGCCCACCTTTGACGCGTTGCCATGAGGCATTTGGTTTTAGGTATCA
>Ga0307967_1002059_pt1 | contig 11800 bp, 13 predicted proteins | sample OrgLakmetagen648_FD_201828 | JGI IMG/M metagenome (GOLD analysis project Ga0307967, IMG submission 201828) | Saline water microbial communities from Organic Lake, Antarctica - #648 | ecosystem: Environmental > Aquatic > Non-marine Saline and Alkaline > Saline | place: Antarctica: Organic Lake... | reverse complement strand
AGGCCTCACATCTTGTACTCGCAGATTGTGAAAGGCACATACAACCCTGTGCCCTCCACTCGGTCAAAGGAGCTGCGGGACCTCATCGGCCGCATTTTCACGCTGAACTGGGTGGGTGTGGTTGGTTCCCTGTCTGCAAGTATGCAACCCCACGCTTTGTTTTATATTTAAGCCTGATGATGATGGATGGTCAAGTGCATGGAATGTAACATTGCCGGGCACGCGGCTTGAGTGTGGCCTGCATGTGCTTGCACAAATCCACAGAAGGTGCAATTGCTAAGAGAAGAGCTCATTGTTGCCTGACAGGGATGGAAGTGGAGGTGGCAGTGGTCTATCTTTTGCCTGCTCACATCTTTAATGTGCATAGGACCGGCGCATGCACTAGGCTCTGGTTTGTGACCCGAGGTCAGACCCAAGGGTCACTACAAACCAATCATACGCAACCTGTAGAGCTAATTTCAATGCATACACTCTTAAATTACATGCATACACTCGATTAATTACATGCATGTGCAGGAGAAACGGCCCTCCATCAATGACATCCTGACCACGCCTATTGTGAAAGCGCGCATCACAAAGTTTCTGTCAGCCACGCTGCAGGTGTGTTTTTATGTGTGTGTGTGTGTGTGTGTATTGCGAGTGTACCTGTGAGCATGCATTTGCACGTATGTGTTACTTGTAACTATGTCTGCCTGATGTGCCTAGTTGCTGGGAGTTGTGTACAACATACAGCGACTCCAATCTTGCCATGCATTCTACTTGCTCACAAAACTACGTGTTCTGCACCTTGCGCGTGCACCACTGCAGGAACATGAGTTCAGTCACACTATCATCCACGGCAAGCCTAAGCCAGGCCAAATTTTGGTGCAGTCAAAGCAGCAGGGCCCCCTCAGCCCCGCCCTGCCTGCCCCGGCCTTCCCTAGCTCTCAGGCTTCAAAACCTTCTGCCCCTTCTGCCCCACAGAGGTATGCACCACCTGCCAAGCAGGATCCTTGTCTTGTGTGCTTCCCACGCTCGTTGGATCTTTTTGGGTAAGGAATAATTGCTTCTGGCTAACAGAATCGTTCCTAACCGTGGCAGTTTTTAATTATACTGTTGTCCAGTGCCTACTTGACGCTGCGCAGAATCTTTCTGATGTAATGCTTGCATTTAGCTCTGTTGGGCCGAGCAGAAAATGCCAGTGGCAAAAGGAGCAACAGGGGAGAGGCAGAGAGAGAGAGAGAGAGAGAGAGAGAGAGAGAGAGAGAGAGAGAGAGGAGAGAAACGTCAGCCTCATTAACTTACAGATATTCATGCATGCAAGCACACACATGCTCACACAACACACAAACTCCCTCTTTCTCCCTACCCTCACCCTATGCAGGTCGCCCCCACCCCCCATCCAAAAGATCCCCCCCCCTGTGAGCGCTGCTCCTGTACGGAGGTCCTCTCCTTCTCCTCCCATTCCGGGCCTAGCTGCCGCTAAAGTACCTGCAGCTGCTTACGCACCCAAGCCTTCTGGCGTTCGTGCTGCTCCTGCCCCTCTGATGCATGCAGCTCCTCCAGGGAGACAATCGCCCTCACCTTTCCAGCCTGTGCCTGGCAGACCAAGGAGCAGGTACGCCTGTGTGTGATGTTGATGTGTCTGCCGAGCATGGATGCATGCACATGCTTTTAGGTGTGTATGGTATAATAAACAATGCTGCGTTTACGACTGTTCAGGTGTGTGTATGTGTGTGCAGCTCCAGGTTGTGACTAACTGGCGTTGTCGCTCACGTGTGCTCACAGATGTGTGCTTAATTGGCAGTCAATCTGTGTAATCAAGTTAGTGCTGCTTCGAAACTCACACATGTGTTTCTGATGGTCTATGGCTCACTTGCTGAATAAGAGCATGCTGATTTAGAGCTCTCTTTGTATCATTTTGCACACGCAAAGCAAGTTTACCATAGTGTGTACCTGTTAATGATATAATGACATGCCGCAGGCCGAGCAGCAGTGGCGCTGGCAGCCGACCGTCCTCTGCAGCTGGATCCAGGGCCTCTGTCCCTCAGCCCAATGCCGCACAGGTAAGTGCATATACGCAGCTCATTGCGTGGCAAAATTTCGCGGCAATATGTCATTATTTGGGATGGGCGTGGATGAAAGAGCAATTAACAACAAGGGCTATGGCTGTGTACCTGCTGACCGTGCAATGGTCTACTGCCAATGATGCGCCTGCTGCCAAGTGGAACAAAACATCACGCTTAATCCACACAAGCTGCGCATGGTAGCCTAATGATTCTGGCATTTGTGACTCTGTAAAGCTTCCTGATGGTCGATTTGTGGGACGCTCAAGTGCCTTTCCGAATATAATAGCCCTTGTAAAGCAGCCAGCCTAATGAGGAGTTCATTGTTTGTTTTTGCATGATGCACTTTGTGGTCTGCAGGCTGCCAACCAGCGCGCAAACCTTGTTGCAGCGGCAGCTCAACAGAGGGGCGCAGCCCCAGCTGCGGTGGGAGGTGTGAGACCAAGGTCGTCAGTTGATGCGCTTCCAGCCGCGGTAAGACACTGCTTGTTTCTCTGTTTTTGATGCCTACCTAAACCTCCACATCAAGTTGTTTGGGGGCTCCAATGTGTGCATGGTGGTGTCAAGCACGCGTCTGGAACTGCTGACAGTCCCACATCTTACGAGTTCATGAGAGTCTGAGTGAGCTCTTGAGGAAGGTTGTTGTGATGGATGAGAGTGAGAGTGATTTAGCGAACGTAATTGATAGGCCTAGCTGTCTGCATATCAGACTGTATGGGTCAGTGCCTGGCATTGATCAAGGTGCATCAACTGGCTTCTTGGTTTGGGGTTGTGCATTGGCTTCGAGGCAACACTGCAGTTATGCAAGTTCAAAGATATGTCACTGCAGATACATTCAGAGTTTAATCACAAAGGCATGTATATGTACATACACGCACACATACACGCAATCGCACGACTGTCATGGACATACACACATGCTGACACTCACCGAGTTGCATCCCGTGTGCGCAGGCCCAGAATCGCTTTGGAGGCGAGGCTGCTGTTAGACGGTCACGTGAGCTTGCCGCCATACAGGCACAGCGTGAAGTAGAGCGCATGAAGCTTGAAGACCAGCGCAAAAAGATTGAGGCGGTGTGTGAAGACCAACGTACATCTACACTCGAGTCAGCTGCAACGCGTGCATTGTGTGGACATGACCCTGACCTCTTACGATACACTCGTCCCTTGACACTGCTTGACGTTTCTTATACACATTACACATCAATGTACGTCATTGTGCACGTCTCTGCGTATGTAAACGTACCCACCCACAAACAAGAGCCCTCTCAATCATTCCTGTTCATTACATCATCATTTCATCAATAGGCCGTACGTGTGTGACAAGCACTTTGCCCGTGCCCTGCTTACTCTAGTGTAGTGTACGCCTAGACTTCCAATGTGCACCCTGCTTACTCTTGTGTAGTGTACGCCTAGACTTCTATTGTAAGCCTGTGCATGTCTATGCCAATGCAGGACCGTGCTCGTTTGAACAGCGACCGCCGTAAGGCGGAAGCCTCGCGTGAGGAGAAGGCACGCAAAGCTGCCATTGTGGAGGAGCAGCAACGGAAGGCGTCTGCCATGGAGATGCAGCGGAAAAAAGAGACAGAGCGACAGAGGTGAGGGCTCCTATTCACTAACCCTTTATTATGGGAAGCAGTTGGTTTTGACGGGTAGTTGAGAGGAGCAGTGGAGCGCAAACTCGTCTGCTCATGTGATTGGTTTACAAAGGTTTACAAAAAAAGGCCTTCAGTCAAGAAGTGCGACTGCTAGCATCATGTGATTGGAATGCAAAAATGAAGAGCAACTTTAATGGGCTGTGCATCGGCTGTGCATGCTTGCAAGCTGAGCTCTTTCAAGCCATTCTGTGAGGAGAAAGGTTGCTGTCCCGCAAGCTGGGCAGGACATGGGAGCGCTCCTTCCTAAGCGCAAATTGTCGCGTTTTCTTGCTTGTGGCCTATTTAGTTCTCTTGCTTGCCTCGTCGCACGCTACCAGCTTTTAATCGTGGGACATGTTGGTGTGCAGAGCTGCAACACGTAATTCCAGATGGCCTGCACTGTAAATAAGGCTTTCTGTGTTGATCACGCTCTGATGCTTTTTGCCGCAAGCTGCTGTTTTCCCCCTTCTCTTTATACATCTCCAAATTCAGGTCTGCCCTTTTGGGCCACTTTTACGCGTCGTGGCTTGCAGGAAAAAGCTGGAAGAAGAGCACCGCAAGAAAGAGGCAGACAAGGCAGTGCGGGTGCGGGGTGGTAGATTTGGCCTCTTGCTGTACTATGCCTGGATGGATCTTTGGCTGTGGCAATGGCAAGGAAAGCACCGCTGAGTCAGCATGCACACATGGAAGCTTTCGCAGCAAGCACTGTTTGCCAGGCGCTAAGTGGGCACTGGTGTACACTGGAAGTAGTTGAGCGAATTCCAACGCGGGATATAGAAAAAAGCAGTCCGAACTCATGGCCAACACGTGTTAGGTACGCAGCACTTACAGGTGCAACACGTGTTGGTGCTTGCACATGCTGTTGCAGGAGAAGGAGCGCAACGACATGCATGCCAAGATGGCTGCCCAAAAGAAAGAGTACTACGAGCGTCAGCAGCAGGCAGCACGCAACAGGTGGGCCACTTGCCAGGTTGCTGTTTTGAGGACACAATCTTGTATGTCCAGGCGACAGCGCTTTGCTTGGTTGTGTTTGAGGGGTAAATGTATAAAATAAATTGTCAAGTGACAGAAACCCAGAGATGAAGGAAGTTTTTTTAACAAAATTGAAAGCAGGCGCTGGATTTGCACCCTTGAGCACAAATTGCCCTGCTGCATGACTACAAATAAAAGCACTTGATTGCTCTAGTTCACATGGTAGATCTCAAACAAAACCGCAGGGCTGCCGCTGAAGAGGAGGCACGGGGCCCTAAAATACCTGTTGCGGCTCCTGTGCCTGTCGCTGCTGAGAAGGAGGCTGCATTAGAGCGGAAGAGCCCTTCAGTGGAGGTTAGTCCACATGCTTATCAGTGTGAAAGCCCTCTCGCTCCCTCAAATGATTACATCCGATGCCATAGACATCATGTGAGTTGCTAAGCCTGTGCAAATGAGTTTCTGCCCGGGTATCCATCGCTTGTGTCTGGAGCTGAAGTCTACATCGGCAAAAGCTGCTTAGACTCAAGGCGTAGAAAGCAAGTGACACTTCCATATTCTGTCTTAAGTCGTCTGTCAGGCAATGCCGACACTGAGGATCCGGCTACTCTGAAGTTAGTCCATGCAAAGCTGACACAGTTTGTAGGACAGGCAGGTGACATACCCATGCTGTGCCTCCTCATAGGTCTACGAGAAGCCACGCCAGCGCAAGCAGTGGCAATCCTCTGAAAACACGCCCGACGTGTCCCCCCGTGCGGGATCACCAGCGCCTGCGGATGACAGAAATGGTGCTGCTGAAGACAGACCTGTTGCACAAAAAGAGGGGGACAAGGGGGGAGGCGAACTAACACCCGAGGCACGGAGAGCGGTGGGTGCCTCTGTTTTCTGGGAGACCTCATTCTGTCAAGTCAGTCGCGGTCTGTTTTGTGTGCCAGTTGATGTCTTTTCCATATACACCCTAGAGCTAAAGGCACGAGGAACGTCTTTTTGCTTCATTTGGAAGCCCTCTGAAAACACAGGGACCAGTCGACCGTCGCTTTTTGCTTGAGTGCTACAATTCTAGGTACCCTGCTTTTTCGCTTGCCACTCTTCTAAAATGTAATGCTCATATCTTAGATGTGCTCCGACAGGTGTGCAGAGCTCCGAAGAGTAAGCAGTGAGCATACTTCTGTTTGATTGTATGTTGCTCTGGCAAGGAGCTCTTCTGCAGTCAGTGTTCCGTGACATTATGCGTAAGGATACACAAGGTACATCCGATCTACACAAATTATAGAGGGAGCGCTAAGGGTTGGTACGTTCGCGATGAGGAGCATGAGTTTGGATGGTATGCAGAGTCTAACTATCTGGCCTGCCTGGCTTGGAGCGCGCCTCTTTTGAACAAGCTGGCACAAGCTTTAAAAAAAATGCTTTAGCCGTGCTCGAATAGTATGTGCCGCCCTCTCATCTCAGGCTTGCTGCCTCAATGCCTGTTTGTCGCCCCACTCAATTCCACCCAACACAGGAATTCACACTCCCACCAATGAAGCATAAAAGATTGCAAGGAAGACAAGACAGTTCCAGCTGAAACCCAACTACACTTGCCTCACAGACCTTGAGTACACGTGCATGCTGCAGAGTAATTTGCAGTGTACGAATGCTGATGAATTTAAGAGCCATCTGTAATGCTACATGAGGTACAGATTGACACACAATCTGCTCTACGTACCGTCCCTGATCTTAATGCATAAACAGTCTCTTTCCCGTGTTGTCCATGTTGGCAGGTGTGGGAAGAGATGCGGGCAGGAGCTGAACGCAACAAGAGAGCAGCTGCTGAGGTAGGGGGTGTTCTATGCGTTTTGGCATGCTCTGTGCGGCACTCACTTGCTCACAAGTCCTTGTTTGGACGATTTCAATGATGCGAAGAGGGCAATTTAACCTGCATGCTTCATCAATTGTAGGGTAAAGGCGTGGAGCTCTTGATGCATAAGCAGTAGATGTGGGCATCAATTCCTCTTCATTGAATTCCTGAGCAGGCTGATTAATGTTAATTGCTTGTACATTCAATCAAAGGGAAAAACAAGAAAGGGGGTCGAATAAACAGTTGATGTTGTTGTTCTACAGGTGCAACAAGGAGGGGGTGGGCTGGCAGCATTCCTGGGCGTGCCATCTGAAAGTCAGGATACAGCACCCACGTAGGTCCTTTAGTGTAAGCTGTGCCTTGGAGATGTGGTTTGCGCGCTCGTCTTGTTGCTTGTCGTGGGTGTTCAACGTTGTGTTTGTGTACATGAACTTTTGTGTGCTCTTTGCTCAGACACTGTTTGCTCAAATCATAGGAGCTTCAGTCAAAAGAAGCAGCTGGACGGATGAGGCACCAGGCTGCTAACCTATCTACAGTATTTAGTATTGAAAAGGATAAAACAATGTACTAATGCAGGCATGCCCAGGCGTGTACCAACTGTCTCCCTCTCTTTCACTCCTGATATTTTTGCCTTGCTTAGTCTTTGACCTTACCTTTACCAAAGTCGGTGCATGAGACCACTTTCTTTTTAGTACCAAAGCTTTGTCTCTGTTGCCAACTGTATTCCCTCTGGTCCTGATATCCCTCTTCCTCCAATTGACCGGGCAAATGTACTTGAAAAAATTACCTGCCTGAAATCCACGCTTAAGCTGGTACCATGATTTATCTTGACAGCTAGTACCTCTCTGGTAGGTCTGTCTTACGCCGACAGGTTGTTGCAAGGGATCGCTGTCATTCCCCTTTGCCTGCTGCTCCTGTATCCACACTTTCTACTTTCCAAGTTTTCATTCCTTGCTGATCCTTCGTCTTTCGCCAGCAGGCCATCACGTGTGGCTGCTGTCCGTCCTCCCTCCCCTGCTGCTGCTCCTGAAGCCACACTTGCTCTGCCAACAGACCCCTACGAGCGGTGAGTTTTGTAATTGAAAAGGAGCTTAAGATAAGAGGAACAACGCTAAATGGAACAACGTTGCTGCAACAAAGACCAAAGAATGTCTGTTGGGTTCTAGGTACCTTCAAATTTTGTGGTACAGCAAAGCAGCGTGATTTATTGCAACGGGCCCAGGAAAACAGCACAAGAAGTCTTTCCGGTACCGGAAAGAAGTATTACCTTGGGTTTTCAGCCTACCAATTTACAGAAGTGAATGACTGGAAAACATTACAAACGGTCGCTCATACCTCATCATGACTGGGTATAAAGAATAGCCTGGCTTCAAACCATTAGAGCCATGCAAAAACTTGTCCACAACACCAACAACAGATCAGGTTTTAAAATGTCATGCTCTACTAGGCTGTTGTGGCTCATTTATGCGTGTCGTCGTTCTCAAGCTCTGTTGCCTCAAATGCAAATGAGCTTAACAACAGGCAGTGATGCTTAAGACTTTAAAAAGGACCCTGCTTTCTTTGTGCTACCTTCTCATGATCCAGCTGGTGGTAATCTCGCAGTATCAAGGATCATGATTTACTTTTATTACAAAAAAGATAGCTTGCCTAGCACTGGAAAGACAGTGGAGATGCGAATGCATTATGGTTTGTGCTCTTTCTGCAGGCGTCGTCATAAGCTGGAGACTGAAGCTCAAGCAAGAGAAGCAGAGATACAGGCGTTTCAGCGTCAGCACTGGCAAGAGATGAAGGGTGCAGCTGCACGCAACCGTGCAGCCCTACTGGTGAGATAGGAAAGGCAGCCTCTTTGTTTTTAAACATTACCTCGTGGCAGGTCATGAGCAGCAGGGCACTTTCCAATATAAGCACTTTGTTTGTACATACCCCAGGCTGAAATGCAAGAGGGAAATAGAAGCAAAGGTGGGAGCGAGGCCTTTTCTCCCGGCCAGCCCCTCCCCCCTATCCCCCTCAAGAGGGAGCAGCAGGCACAGCAAGAGGCTGGGGCATCAGAACAGCAGCAGGCGGAAGGGGAGGAGGAGAAAAGGGACACAGGAAGCCAAGAGCAGCAGCAGGAGGGAACTTCAGGGTCTCCACGTGCAGAGGACTTTGAGTTTGCTGCCATGTTGAAGGATATGCAGGTGATCAGGGGTGTGGTATGGTGGTATAGAGGGCTAAGTTTTTGGTCAAGGTGGCATCTCAGGTGTCACGTGTAGTAAACAATTGTGCCTGTGCAGGAGGTTGGGTTAGTTTAATCCTCTCAAGCTCTTTGAGTCCAGCAGCGGGGCCCACACAAGTTCTCCTGACCTTAAGTCCAGCCAGGGCACTTCCTGCACAACGTATTGCATTTAGCAAATAAAGCTTGCCGGAATTCCCCCACCTCACCAATTTCCTCACCTGCTTACCCCAGGATGTGCTGGTGCATGAAGGAGTAAGTGAGGTATCTCAGGGCGACGATGAGGACGACGATCTGTACAACGATGGAAAGTATGCCTCAGTGAGTGTGTGGACGACAATCAGGATGCGGTTGCAGCTCTGAAGCTCAGAAGGAGAATGCGCTATAAAAAGCTGGCAGTTGCTTGCTGTGTGGGTGTGGGACTAACGGAACGACTTTTATTAAACATTCTGGATAAGCCTGCTCGAAGTCCACGCAAAGCACAAATTGTGTGCATCACAGTCCATACATACATGCGACCGCGTGATTGCGCTCCAGGCTCTATCCGGGCGCTTCATGCTGAATGGCCAGGAAGTACCGCTGCCGGTCAATGAGTCTGATTCCCTGGCCATGAAGATTGAGACTCTGCGCATGTACCTTGAACAGCAGTTGGACACCATGCCATTCCTCAGGTTAATGCACACGTTTTAACGCATGCCACATGGAATTGCTATTCTTGTATGACCGTGGACTGCTACTAGATACTAGATACCATTCATTGTCATTCCTTTTACAACCTTGATATAAGGAATGGATAACGGATGTACAGAAAGAGACTGTCTCTTGTGTACTGCCTAGCTGCAGCATCCTCGCCTGGATGGGTCCGCCCATTGCACACCATCTGTAATTCCACATCTTTGTGCAGGGTGTACCGCCGCCTAGAGTCCCTGTCCATGGACGATGACGAAGAGGAAGTGAGCCGTGAGTTCTTAGAGGCCTTGGGCCCAGAAAAGCTGCCCTACCTGCAGCTAATTCACCAGCTTATTGTGTGCGAGGTGAATTTAAATTGTGAGCAGGTGTAGAACATCGAATGCAGAAGTGGAAATTCTAATTCATTAGTACTTAACAACGTTCAAGAATACGTCCTCGCCTTCTTCCTGTTGATGGACACCCATACAATTGACCCTGACTAAGCATTCTTAAATACATGATTTCTGGGCGCAGCGACAAAGTTCTTTCCTAATTTCTGAAAAACGACCTGAACTTTGTTGTTGGCAGTGACATCTAGATTTGCACGATTGTCTGTACATCATTTTGGGAAGCACTGTTTGGCAACTGGACTACATCAACAGCAGCACCGTGCTGCTACTTTGCGGTTCCGACTTGAACCTTGTCAGGAACCAAAAAAGCATGGTGGTCATCAAGGCAACCATGTTGAAGGCCCACCAACATATGGTACCCAAATACAATGCCGCTAGGGCGCAGCCACCGCTTATTTAATCACAAATTAAAGAAGCAGGAGGCCTAAAACAAAAAAGGTGTGTACACCATGCCCTAAAACTGGTCAGGACCCCCCTGACCCACCCACCCACCCCTAGACCCCCATGCAGTAACCCTACATGGACAAAAAGGGTACCAACTGGACCAGAGGGACCGGGCTGTTTTGTATATTCTATAAGAATTACCCTAAGAAAACTATATAGTCCTAGGGATTATTAAGGGTCTTATTGTCGTTTTATCCGACACCCCACCCCACCCAAATTAGAAGTACAGACCAACAACGTCGGAATGTTAGAAAGCCTTACTTGTTGACTTCTTAGGCTTCTTGAGTGCTTACCAGAAAAACAGGTTTTTGGCTTACTGAACAAGTCGCATAGGTAAGCCAAAGAAGCCAGGAAGGCAGGTAAGCAGCAGTAATCCAAGCAAGTAAGGGTGTATTCAATGAGTGGCTGAGTGCTTGGTAATGCTTACTCCTTCCTTAGGAAGCCAAGCAGGTAACCCAGGATAAGTAAGCGTGATCATGTGCCTTGGCTTCTCAAGTAAGCGCAAAAAAATCCTGTTAAAGAATTGCTTAGTAAGCCTATGAAGCTCTGGGATAAGCCGGGGTGGGAACGAGATCAGTAAGCGCTCAGTGTGTTACAATAAGCCAGGCCAGTAAGCCGCAAATAATCAGGCAAGTAAGCCACAATAAGCCAGGCCAATAAGCGGCAAGAAGCCTGCAGTGACCAACAAACAACCAGGCCAGTAAGCCAGAATAAGCCAGGCCAGTAAGCGGCAATAAGCACAAGAAGCCTGCAGTAACCAACAAACAACCAGGCCAGTAAGCCAGGATAAGCCAGGCCAGTCAGCCGCAAATAATCAGGCAAGTAAGCCACAATAAGCCAGGCCAATAAGCTTGTTTGTCAGCCTTACTGTGGCTTCCTGCACCGCTTCTTTGTGGCTTACTGATCAGGTTACTGCATGCTTCTTAGGCAGGCTTACTGCCGCTTGTTTGTCAGCCTTACTACGGCTTCCTGCACCGCTTCTTTGCGGCTTACTGATCAGGCTTACTGCATGCTTCTTAGGCAGGCTTACTGCCGCTTGTTTGTCAGCCTGACTACGGCTTCCTAGACTGCTTGTTTGTACCTTACTGATCGGGCTTACTGCATGCTTCTTAGGCAGGCTTACTGCCGCTTGTTTGTCTGCCTTTCTGTGGCTTCCTAGCCTGCTTCTTTGTGGCTTACTAATCAGGATTGCTGCATGATTCTTAGGCAGGCTTGCTGCCGCTTTTTTGTCAGCTTTACAGCGCCTTCTTTCCCCACTTATTTGTGGCTTATTACTGCTTGCTGATCTCTGTGATTTACTTGGGCTTACCAAGCCTGCTTCCTTGGACTCTTGCTCCAGTAAGACACCCTGCTTCATAGCTAGATTGCTAAAGTACTTGTGGCTTACTGAAATACAGTTCAGCAAAGCAAGCCTTCCCAGGGTTACTAGCCTGCTTCCTTGAATTCCTGAACCAGTAAGGACCCACCGCTTCCTAACTGGATTATCAAGGCACTCGTGGCTTATTGAAATTCTATTGAAAAAAGCATTACTGGAAAGCATTACTCATGGCTTCCTATTCGCTTCCTAGGTAGTAATC
>Ga0307967_1002055_pt1 | contig 11807 bp, 11 predicted proteins | sample OrgLakmetagen648_FD_201828 | JGI IMG/M metagenome (GOLD analysis project Ga0307967, IMG submission 201828) | Saline water microbial communities from Organic Lake, Antarctica - #648 | ecosystem: Environmental > Aquatic > Non-marine Saline and Alkaline > Saline | place: Antarctica: Organic Lake... | reverse complement strand
ATACCGATCCCATGACCGCACCGCGCGACCCCTATTATGGACCCGATGGCGCACCCGTCGACGGCGCGCCGGCTTCTTCGCGGGCACCCGTGCGCGGGTCGCGGATTCCTCTGGGCCAGCGATCGGTGCGCCTCAACCCCTTCTACGGTCAGATCGTCGGCGGGCTGAAGGTGCTGCTGCCGACCTTGGCGGTCGCGATGGTGCTGCTGGCCGCCGCCTGGCCGCTGATTTCAGAGCAAGATAAGCGCTTCGTCGAGGCCCTGACCGGCGCCGATCGGCAGGCGGCGGAGAATTTGGCGGTCAAGAATCCGCGCTATTCCGGCATCGAAGAAGACGGCCAACCCTTTACGATCACGGCCGAATCGATGCAACAAGAAAGCTTGGAGTCGGACCTCGTCGATCTGGTGGCGCCGAAAGCCGATATTCTTTTATCAAATGGCGCCTGGGTCGCGGTCACGGCAGAGACCGGCCTTTTAAACCGCCCCGCGCAGGTGTTGGAGCTGACAGACGACGTGAACCTGTTTCATGATCTTGGCTATGAGTTCCGCACCAATCAGGCCATCTTGGATCTGTTGGCCGGGACAGCCTCCGGCAATTTACCGATCTACGGGCAGGGCCCCTTCGGCTTCATCGAAGCGGAAGGCTTTCGCGTGCAAGACCACGGCAGCCGGGTCGCGCTGACCGGCAAAAGCCGCGTCGTGATCTATCAGGACCGGGGGGACGGGTCGTGAGGGGCCGGGTCGTAAAGGGCCTGGGATCAATCCGGGGATCAATCCGGGGTTGGGCCTACCTGCTTGTAATCGCAGGCGCGTGCCTTGTCGGGCCGATAACCGCCGCCGCGCAAACGGTTGCGGCCCCTGAAGTCGATGGCCAGGGCAAAGATGGCAGCCCCATCGAAATCACCGCCAATGAGGGCATCGAATGGTTTCGCGACGCCAAGCAATATCGCGCGCGCGGTGCTGCGACCGCGACGCGCGGCGCCTTGCAGGTCACAGCCGACACGCTGATCGCCTACTATCGCGGCGGCGAGGATGGCGAGCGTCAGGTTATCTTTCGCCTGGACGCGGTGGGGGACGTCACCATTACCTCACCCGACGGCATCGCCTATGGCGATAAGGGCGTCTATCACGTCGAAAAGCAGGTGGCGGTTCTGGTGGGCACGGATTTACGGCTGATCACCGACAACGCGACCATCACGGCGCAAGAAAGCCTGGAATATTGGGAGGCCCGGTCGCTGGCCGTGGCGCGCGGCGATGCCTTGGTGACGCGCGAAGACCAGCGGGTGAAGGCCGGCGTGCTGACCGCCTTCATCATATCCGCGGCAGAGCGCGCGCAAGCCGCGCCATCAGAGACAGGCGATGACAACCCGCTTGGTGGCGGCGAGGTTAATCGCATCGATGCGACCGGCGGCGTGCATGTGTCCACCAAAACCGAAATCGTCACGGGCCGAGAGGGCATTTATGACGTGGCGAACGAGCGCATCACCCTGTGCGGCAAGGTGAAGATCACACGCGGCGACAATCAGCTGAACGGTGAATGCGCGATCGTCAATATGAAGACCGGTCGCTCCCGCCTTGAAGGGCGTGGCACCAAGGTCGAAGGCTTGATTCTTCCCACACAGTAGCGCACGAAGCTGATAGTCTCTATAAAGAGGCAGGCTTTTTGCATGAACCGAAAATAACGCGGAAGCGATTCAAAGCGTATGAGCGAGCGAGACGATCCGCCGGACGACAAGAAAACGCCAGAAGCTGCCCCTCGGGACAGCGATCCGGCATGGCGCCCGCGTGCGCCGCGTCTAGCGAGCGGAGAGCGCTCGCCGATCTCGCGTCCGTCGGAGCGGCAACCCCCTGGCGATAGCCATACCGATAGCCATGATGAGCCGCCGCCTCGCCGCGAACCACGCTTTGCCGGGCCCCCGCCCCTGCGCCGGGATCATCCCCCCGAGGGGCGCCCCGCACCGGACCCGGAAAAGTCAAAAAACACCCCCACCCGAACAGAGAGCCCGACGCGCCCCCCATCGGTTTTGGCCGAGCGCACGCCTCTGGCCGGGGGCGATCCAGCGCCTGTGCGTTCAACGCGCCCGCCGGTTGATCCGGCGCGCCCGGAGGCTGAACAACCACAAGCAGCCAGCACGCGCACAGATCAACCTGGCGGTGAAGAGCCCCCAGTCTATCAGGCGCCGACCAACCAGACCCGGTCGGAAGACCCGGCCCCCAGAAGATCGCAAGACGCAGCACCGGTCGCTAATGATGCGCCAGAACCACCACAAGCAAAAGCGCCCGCCAGCCCCTCCGTAAGCTCCCCCAGGACCCCCCCGGCCAGCGCCTACCCCAGCGCCCACCCCAGCGCCTATCCCAGCACCCCAAAAGACACGGACGAGGCAAAGCCGACCCTGGTGGCCACCGATGCCGGGTTGGAAGTGCATTCGCTGGGCAAGACGTTCAAAAAACGCCCCGTGCTGCGCGATGTCAGTTTACGGGTGCAACGCGGCGAGGCGGTTGGCCTGCTGGGCCCGAACGGGGCGGGCAAGACCACGTGCTTTTATATCATCACCGGATTGATCGGGGCGGATTACGGCGAGATCAAGCTGGACGGCCAGGACATCACCGAACTGCCGATGTACCGCCGCGCGCGTCTTGGGATCGGCTATCTGCCGCAGGAAGCCTCGATCTTCCGCGGGCTGACGGTGGAGCAGAATATCCTGGCGGTGCTTGAGTTGATCGAGCGCGACCGGGTTAAGCGCGACGCCGCCCTGGAAGCCCTTATGGCGGAGTTTTCTATCACCCATCTGCGTCGGACGCCGGCGATTGCGCTATCGGGGGGAGAGCGGCGCCGGCTTGAAATCGCCCGCGCCTTGGCAAGCCAACCCCATTTCGTGTTGTTGGACGAGCCCTTGGCCGGGATCGACCCGATAGCCGTGCGCGATATCCGCGAGCTTGTCAGCCATTTGAAAGATCGCGGCATCGGCGTTTTGATCACCGATCATAATGTGCGCGAGACGCTGGATATCGTCGACCGCGCCTACATCCTGCACAACGGGACGGTGCTGATGGAAGGCTCGCCCGACGATATCGTGGCCAATCAAGAAGTCCGGCGCGTCTATTTGGGCGACCGGTTTTCGCTGCAATGAGGGATTGATGCGCCACGACGGCAGGACAGTGCGATCGCTTGGGGGAGGTGACGGAAGCTCATGTCGCTGACCGCACGGCTCGATCTGCGACAGTCCCAGCAGCTGGTGATGACCCCCCAGCTGCAGCAGGCAATCAAGTTGCTGCAACTCTCCAGCATGGACCTCAGCGCGTTCGTGGAAGAAGAGCTTGAACGCAACCCCCTGCTTGAGCGTGACGAGGGCCAGCGCGAGGCTGCGGACGAGCGGCTGCGCAATGAAGACCCCGACCGTCATAACGAAATCTCCACCGATAAAACCGAACGCGACAGCGCCGATATGCTGGGCGGTGATGGCGCGGAGGGCTTGGATTCCGGCGCGCTGGATGCCGATTACAGCGGCGATTACGAAGGCGATATCGCCGGCCCCGGTGCGGACGCCGCCTATGAGCAGCGCGAGGTGGGCTTAGGTCTAACCGGCCCCGGCGCCGGATCGGGCGCGGGCGGCAGTGGGGGATCGGGCGGCGGCTTCGATGATGATCTGCCGGGACTGGAAGAAACCCTGGCGCGGCCGGAAAGCCTGCAAGATCGGCTGGTTGAACAGCTAACCCTGGGCACCGCCGACCCGGCGGAGCGCTTGATCGGCATGCATCTGATCGATGCGCTGGATGCGGCGGGCTATATCCAGGCGGATTTCAGCGATATCGCCGAGATGCTGGGCGCCACGATTGAAGAGATCGAGCGGGTTTTATCCCGCCTGCAAGCCTTTGAGCCTGCCGGGCTTTTCGCGCGCAGCCTGGGCGAATGCTTGAAGCTGCAATTGATCGAAAAAAATCGCTTCGACCCGGCGATGGAAGCCCTGATCGATAATCTTGAGCTTTTGGCACGAGGCGAACGATCAAAGCTGATGAAGCTTTGCGGCGTCGATGGCGAAGATTTGGCCGAGATGGCGGCAGAATTGCGCGCGCTGGACCCCAAGCCCGGCATGACCCATGGGTTTGAGCCAGCGGAGCCCGTGATCCCCGACGTGCTGATGCGCCGCGGGCCGAAGGGCGACTGGATCATAGAGCTGAACCCCGACACCTTGCCCAAGGTGCTGGTGAATGAACGCTTTTATGCCCAAGTCGCCGGCAGCACCCGGGAAAAGCGCGACAAGGAATATCTGTCGGAACGGCTGCAAACCGCCAATTGGCTGGTCAAAAGCCTGCATCAACGCGCGACCACGATTCTAAAGGTTTCAACCGAATTGGTGCGCCAGCAAGACGCCTTTTTCCGCCATGGCGTCAGCCATCTAAAGCCCCTGGTGCTGCGCGATATCGCCGATGAGATCGAAATGCACGAATCGACGGTCAGCCGGGTGACCTCCAACAAATACATCGCCAGCCCGCGGGGCATGTTTGAGCTGAAATACTTTTTCACCACGGCCATCGCGGGCACGGGCGTCGATCAATCGCATTCCGCCGAGTCGGTGCGCCACCGCATTCGCACCCTGATCGATGCGGAGGAGGCCAGCGCCGTCCTCTCCGATGATCGGTTGGTGGAGATGTTGCACGCGGAAGGTGTGGAGATTGCGCGCCGGACGGTGGCTAAATACCGCGAGGCGATGCGCATCCCCTCGTCCGTGCAGCGGCGCAGACAGAAGAAATCGGCGATTTAGCCGCGTTTTTTAGCCAAATTTGCGCGCTTGACGGCTCGCTTTCGCCTCAGTAGCTTCCGCCGCCGTCGCCGATAGAATTCGATGGAAAACGCTATTTCCTCTTTCACCGGATGACACCCCTATTCAGAGCGTTCGGCTGTGTTACGATGGGGGGCTTTGGTAGATCTGCCCCCGTCGTCGGTTGCGACGAGCGTAACAAGGCCGCCTCGTGCCAAATTGTGGGGGAAGGTCGGCGCCAAAGCTCGGTACGAGCGGCCATAAGAAGAAAGGACGCGTAGGGACACCATGCAGCTTTCAGTTAAAGGCAAGCAGGTCGATGTTGGGGAGGCTTTGCGCTCCCACATTGAAAACACCCTGCCGGACTCGATCGGCAAATATTTCGACAACGCGACGGACGTGACCGTCACCATCTCCAAAGACGGTCATAATTTCGCGGTCGATATTCACACGCATGTCTCGAAGCGTGTGCTGGTTCAAGGTCACGGTGAAGCGGGCGACGCCTATGCCGCCTTCGAAATCGCGGCTGACCATATGCTAAAGCGTCTGCGTCGGCACAAGCGGCGCCTGCGTGACCACAGACAGAAGCTTTCAACGGCGGACGCGCTGCCCGCGCTGCAATACATCCTGGAAGCCGAAAAGGGCGCCACCGACGATCATGTCGAAGAGGCCCCGGCCGCTGAGCCGATGATCGTGGCGGAAATGCCGACGGAAGTGGAAAGCATGTCGGTGGGCGAGGCAACGATGCGCCTTGACCTGGGCGGATTGCCGGCGCTTCTGTTCCGCAATTCGAAACATGGCGGCCTAAACATGGTCTATCAGCGCGCTGATGGGAATTATGGATGGGTCGATCCTGAGCTTTTGACCGCCCAGGCGGCCAGCGGCGAATAACCCTGACGACCCAATGGGGGTGACGCGGCGGGGCTTGTGCCCTGGCCGCGCGCCGCCATATGGCAGGGACGTTTTAATACCGAAGCCTGTACAACCAAGTGAGCGCCAATATGGATATCGCGGAACTGTTGACCACGGACTGCGTCATCGAAAGCCTAACGGCCGCGTCGAAAAAACAGGCGCTGCAGGAAGTCGCGAAACGCGCCGCCGCCGTCACCGGCCTGGATGAGCGCCGGATCTTTGACGTGCTGCTGGAGCGTGAGCGCCTGGGCTCCACCGGGGTTGGCCACGGCATCGCCATTCCGCACGGCAAGCTGGCGGGCCTAACCCGCCTGCACGGGCTTTTCGCGCGCCTTGAGCGTCCGATCGAGTTTGACTCGATCGACGATCAGCCCGTCGACCTGATCTTTTTGCTGCTGGCCCCGGAAGGCGCTGGGGCGGATCACCTGAAGGCGTTGGCGCGCGTGTCGCGTTTGCTGCGCGATCGCAAGACCTGCGACAAGCTGCGTGGGTCGGACACGCCTGACGCGCTCTATGGTCTTTTGACGGAAGCACAGGCCTCCAGCCACGCGGCTTAGGCCTCCGCCTCAATCGCCTCCATATCGTCGTCGCTTAGGCCGAAATGGTGGCCGATTTCGTGGATCACCACATGGCGCACCAGAAGGCCAAGATCTTCGCCCGTTTCGCACCAATAATCTAAAATCGGGCGGCGATATAAAAACACCCGATCCGGCTCAGGCGAGGGGTCCAGCACGGATTTCGACGCCATATCGACGCCCTGATAGAGCCCCATCAGCTCAAACGGGCTCTCCAACCCCAGGTCCGCCAGCACATCATCGGTCGGGAAATCATCCACCCGAAAGACGATATCGACCAGATGGTCGGCGAAGACTGCCGGCAGATTATCCAACGCCTCATTCGCCAGTTTTTCGATATAGTCTAGGCTGGGGGCGGTGATCATGGCGATATTCTCATGCGGTGGTGGATGACGTGGGGCGCGCAACCCCTATATGGGTGGGGGAATGCCGCATAAGCAACTGCGGACAGATACTAGAGATAAAAGGAGGCCCCAATGGCCGACAAGCTAACCGGATCAAGCCGCGACGATGCACTGGCCAAGCTGAAAGGCTGGTCAATGGTCGATGGCCGCGACGCCATCACCAAAAGCTTCCAATTCAAAAGCTTCAACCAAGCCTTCGGCTTCATGACCCATTGCGCCATGAAGGCAGAAAAGATGGATCACCATCCCGAATGGTTCAACGTCTACAATAAGGTTGAGGTCACGCTGACCAGCCATGATGTCGACGGCTTGTCCGATCGCGACACGGAACTGGCACTTTTCATGGATAAGGCAGCGGCCCGCTTCGGCTGACCATTTTCTTGCCGACGAGCGCAAGCCGGGCTAATCACAGGCGCAAGCCCAAGCGATTGGGCCGCCCACACGTCCCGTTCCAGGAGGCCCGGCCATGAGCGAACCTGCCCTAACCCCGCGCCGCCCGCAGGACCGCATCCTGGTGGCGATCGACACGCCCGATGTGTCCCGCGCGACCCAGCTTAGCCGCGATCTGGCAGGCACCGTCGGGGGCATAAAGCTTGGTCTTGAATTCTTCAACGCCAACGGGCCGGACGGCATCGAAAAGGTCGTGCGCGCCGGGCCGGAGGAGACCCCGCGCGGCGAAGCGCCCGTGCAGCAACGCCTGTTCCTGGACCTTAAATTCCACGACATTCCCAACACGGTCGCCGGCGCCGTCAGATCGGTGATGAATTTGGGGCCGGCGATTTTGAACGTCCACGCAGGCGGCGGCCCGGCCATGATGAAGGCCGCGCGCGAGGCGGCTGATTTCCATGCCGACAGCTTAGGCATTGTGCGTCCGATGTTGATCGCGGTCACGGTGCTGACCAGCTTGGATGATGACGATTTGGCCGCCGTGGGGCAGCAGGCACCGGTCGCCGATCAGGTCGTGCGCTTGGCGCAATTGACCAAGGATTGCGGGCTGGACGGCGTGGTGTGCAGCGCGCGTGAAATCAGCGCGATCCGCCAGGCCTGCGGCCCGGACTTCAAGCTGATCGTCCCCGGCATCCGCCCGGCGGGCGCTGAGAGCGCAGACCAAAAACGCACCATGACCCCAAAGCAAGCGTTGGGTGCCGGCGCGGATTTCCTGGTCATCGGTCGCCCCATCACGGGCGCCCCCGACCCGGCCGAGGCCGCCCGCGCGATTGCCGCTGAGATGGCAGGCTGACCGGCCCATGGGTGTGCACGCAAAAATCTGTGGCTTGAGAGAGCCTGCCGGGCTGGACGCCGCCATCAAGCATGGGGCGGATATGGTGGGGTTCGTGTTTTTCCCGAAAAGCCCGCGCGATGTCGCGATTTCGGACGCCGCCATGCTGGCGTCACGCGTGCCCGCCCATGTCGCCTGCGTCGGTCTGTTCGTCGACCCGGATGATGCGCTGTTGGAGCGTGTGCTGGCCGAGGTGCCGTTGCGCATCATTCAGTTGCACGGGCAAGAGACGCCGGCGCGCTGCATGGATGTGCGCGGCCGCTTCAACCGCCCGGTGATGAAGGCATTAGGCATCGCAACGGCGGAAGACCTGGAGGACGCCAGGACTTACGAAGGCCCCGCCGACCGCCTGCTGCTGGATGCCAAGCCGCCGAAGGATGCGGAGCGCCCCGGCGGCAATGCGGTGGCCTTCGACTGGATGCTGCTGCAAAGCGGGCGACGCCCGGCGATCCCCTGGCTGCTGGCCGGGGGCCTGACGCCTGACAATGTCGCCAACGCCATCACGCGCGCCGGTGCACCAGGCGTCGATACCTCCAGCGGGGTTGAGACCGGCGGCCCCGGCCACAAAGACCCCGAGAAGATCAAACGCTTCCTACAGGCGGTGAAGCGCGCTTAAGACGCAGCCCACCTGCTGGACGAGGCCCCTCGACTGGTTTAGAACCCGGATTACGTGGGGGATCGCGTATTAAACCATCATCTGCAAAGAGCAGGCGCAGCAAGCAGGGGCGAGACCGGCGATCATGAACGAGATACCCAATAGCTTTCGCACAGGCCCGGACGAAACCGGCCATTTCGGCATCTTTGGCGGGCGCTTTGTCGCCGAAACCTTGATGCCGCTGATCCTTGAGGTCGAGGAGGCCTATAAGGCCGCCAAGGCCGATCCGTCCTATATCGACGAGATCGATTATTACGCCAAACATTACGTCGGCCGGCCCAGCCCGCTGTTTTTTTGCCAACGCCTGACCGAGCATCTGGGCGGTGCGAAAATCTACTTCAAGCGCGACGAGCTGAACCACACCGGCAGCCACAAGATCAACAATGTCATGGGCCAAATCCTGCTGGCGCGGCGCATGGGCAAAACCAAGATCATCGCCGAGACCGGCGCCGGCCAGCATGGCGTGGCGACGGCGACGGCCTGCGCGTTGTTCGGGCTGGAATGCAAGGTGTTCATGGGCGCGCTGGATGTTGAACGCCAAGCGCCGAACGTCTTTCGCATGAAGCTTTTGGGCGCGGAAGTGGTGCCGGTCACCTCTGGCCGCTCAACGCTAAAAGATGCGATGAACGAGGCCTTGCGCGACTGGGTCGCCCATGTCGAAGACACCTTCTATTGCATCGGCACGGTCGCGGGCCCGCACCCCTATCCGCAGATGGTACGCGACTTCCAATCCATCATCGGTCGCGAAACCAAGGAACAGATGCTGGCCGCCGAAGGCCGCCTGCCCGATACCCTGGTCGCCTGCATCGGCGGGGGATCGAACGCGATGGGTCTGTTCCACCCGTTCCTGGACGATAAGGACGTGAAAATCGTTGGCGTCGAGGCGGCGGGTGAAGGCATCGAGACCGGCCATCACGCGGCTTCGCTGACCGGCGGTCGGCCCGGCGTTTTGCACGGCAACCGCACCTATTTGCTGCAGGATGAAGACGGCCAGATCACGGAAGCCCATTCGATTTCCGCCGGTCTGGATTATCCCGGTATCGGGCCGGAACATAGCTGGTTGAAGGAATCGGGCCGGGTTGAATACGTGTCGGCCACCGATGCCGACGCGCTGGAAGCCTTCCAGCTGTGCAGCCGCAAGGAAGGCATCATCCCGGCGCTGGAGCCGAGCCACGCGCTGGCCCATGTGATGAAGGTCGCCCCGAGCCTGCCCAAGGATCATCTGATCTGCATGAATATGTGCGGGCGCGGCGACAAGGACGTGCACACGGTCGCCAAGCATTTTGGTGTGGAGATCGATTGATGAGCACGAGCCCGATTACCGCCGACGAAGCCGGCACGGATAGCGGTCGCATCAAAGCCCGCTTCGCCCAATTGAAGGCCGAAGGGCGCGGCGGGTTGGTCACCTTCGTGACCGCCGGGGACCCGACTTACGAGGCCTCGCTAGAGATCATCACCGGCCTGCCGAAGGCGGGCGCGGATATCATCGAAATCGGCATGCCCTTCACCGATCCCATGGCCGATGGCCCGGCGATCCAGGCGGCAGGCCTGCGCGCGCTGAATGGTGGGCAAACCCTGCCCAAGACGATCGAAATCGCCAAGGCGCTGCGGGACAGTGACGCCGAAGTGCCGATCGTGCTGATGGGCTATTTCAATCCGATCTACAGCTATGGGGTTGAGCGGTTTTTAACCGATGCGCGCGCCGCCGGCGTTGATGGCCTGATCGTCGTCGACCTGCCGCCGGAGGAGGATGCGGAGCTGTGCATCCCCGCCATGCGCGCTGGCGTGAACTTCATCCGTCTGGCAACGCCCACAACCGATGATAAGCGGCTGCCCAAGGTGCTGCAGAATACCTCCGGCTTTGTCTATTACGTCTCGATCCTGGGGATCACAGGCACGAAAGATATCGAAGATGCACCCGTCCAGGCGGCGGTTGAGCGCTTGAAGCGCCACACCGACCTGCCGATCGCGGTCGGCTTTGGCATCAAGACGCCGGAGCAGGCCTCGAAAATCTGCGAAAGTGCCGAGGCCGCCGTCGTCGGCTCGGCCATCGTCGGCAAGATCAAAGACAATCTGGATGCGCAGGGCAAACCGACGCCCGGCCTAACCGAAGCGGTGTTAAGCTACGTGTCCGCGCTGGCCGCGGGCGTGCGCGGCGCGCGAAGCTAAAGCCGGCGTCAGGGACGCAAGAGAGGACCCATGAACTGGATCGCCAATTTCGTCCGCCCCCGGATTAAGGCCCTTGTCGGTCAACCGGATGTGCCGGACAACCTATGGACCAAATGCACCAGCTGCAGCCAGATGATGTTTCATCGCGACTTGGATGAAAATCTGCACGTCTGCCAGCATTGCGGCCACCATATGCACCTGCCGGTCGCCAAGCGCCTAGAGCTGCTGTTCGATGACGGCGTCTATGAGACGATTGAGCTGCCGAAGGTAAAAGTGGACCCGCTGAAGTTCCGCGATCACAAACGCTATAGCGACCGGCTGAAGGACGCCCAGCACAAGACCGGGCGCCAAGACGCCATCATCGTGGCCCATGGCCGTATGGGCAACAGCCGCACCGTTGTCGCCGCCTTTGACTTCAAGTTCATGGGCGGATCGATGGGGATGGCGGTCGGCGAAGGGCTGGTCGCCGCCGCACGCTTGGCGGTGATGCAACGCGCCCCCTTGATCGCGATTCCGGCATCGGGCGGCGCGCGCATGCAAGAAGGGATCTTATCCCTGATGCAAATGCCGCGCACCACGGTCGCGGTCAATGAGGTGAAGGAAGAAGGCCTGCCCTTCATTGTGCTGCTGACCGACCCGACGACGGGCGGGGTGACCGCCAGCTTTGCCATGCTGGGCGATCTGCATATCGCAGAGCCGGGCGCGATGATCGGCTTTGCCGGGCGACGCGTGATCGAACAGACGGTGCGCGAAACGCTACCCGAAGGGTTCCAGACGTCGGAATATCTGCTGGATCACGGCATGGTGGATTTGGTGGTGAAGCGCACAGAGCTTCGCGAGACGCTGATCCGTGTGATCGACCTTTTGATGCGCACGAAGGCGCCGGAGGCGGTTGCCTCAGACGAAGCGGCGGGCGCGCAGCAATCCCTGGATATTCCGACGCCTGCGCCCGAAGCAGCGCCCGTGGACGGGCCCGGGGGTGGGCCAGGGGGTCGGCCAGGGGGTGGGCCAGGGGGTGTGCCCGTGGGTGGGCCCGGGGGGGATGCGGCCGCGC
>Ga0307967_1002051_pt1 | contig 11816 bp, 11 predicted proteins | sample OrgLakmetagen648_FD_201828 | JGI IMG/M metagenome (GOLD analysis project Ga0307967, IMG submission 201828) | Saline water microbial communities from Organic Lake, Antarctica - #648 | ecosystem: Environmental > Aquatic > Non-marine Saline and Alkaline > Saline | place: Antarctica: Organic Lake... | reverse complement strand
GGCGGGATCTTTGCAGGTGGTGGCGACGGACCACGCCGCATTCGGGACCGAAAAGAAGAAGATGGGGCTGGACGATTTCACCAAGATCCCCAACGGCACCGGTGGGCTTGAGGACCGCATGTCGATGCTGTGGACCAAGGGCGTGGAAACCGGGCGGATCACGCCCGAGGAATTCGTGGCCGTCACATCGACCAATATTGCAAAGATCCTGAATATCTATCCGACCAAGGGGGCGCTGGTGCCGGGGGCGGATGCCGATATCGTGGTGTGGGATCCGAAGATCACCAAGACGATCACCGCGAAGGCACAGAAATCCATCATTGATTACAATGTCTTCGAAGGGTTCGAGGTCACGGCGCAACCGCGCCACACGCTCAGCCGTGGCGATGTGATCTGGTCCTGGGGCTCCAACGCGTCGCCGCAACCGGGCCGGGGCCGCTTCGTGCCGCGCCCGGCGTTTTCATCCGCCGCCGCAGCGCTGAGCAAATGGAAAGCGCTCAACACGCCGCGCAAGGTGGAGCGTGACCCGATGAACATACCGTCGGGCATATGATGCGCTGTCACGCTGTGCACCGCCATATTGCGCGAAAGCCCGTTGAGATGACCCCATGCTGAGCGCCGAACAGGTCGCGGGCTTCCACGAAAGCGGCCCGGACACCGTGCCCGAACCGGCCCGCACAGTCGTTGAGGCGCGCGGTGTGCAGCTTGTGTTTGAAACGGCAGACGGACCCGTGCACGCGCTTGAGGATATCGACCTGACCATTGCCAAGGGCGATTTCGTCAGCTTCATCGGCCCATCCGGCTGCGGCAAGACCACGTTCCTGCGCGCCATCGCGGCGCTTGAGACGCCCACCGGGGGCACGCTGACGGTGAACGGCATGACGCCGGATGCCGCGCGCCGGTCCCGTGCGTATGGCTATGTGTTTCAGGCGGCGGGGCTTTATCCGTGGCGCACCATTGCCGCCAATGTCCGGCTGCCGCTGGAAATCATGGGGTTCGCGCGCGATGAACAGGACGCCCGCGCGGCCCGCGTGCTGAAGCTGGTCGATCTGGAAGGGTTTGAGCGGAAATACCCCTGGCAGTTGTCGGGCGGGATGCAGCAACGTGCGTCCATTGCGCGGGCGCTGGCCTTCGATGCGGACATCCTTTTGATGGATGAACCCTTCGGTGCGCTGGATGAAATCGTGCGCGACCACTTGAACGAACAGCTTTTGAAACTGTGGGCGCGGACGGAAAAGACCATCGCCTTTGTCACGCATTCCATCCCCGAAGCGGTGTATCTGAGCACCCGGATTGTGGTGATGAGCCCGCGACCGGGGCGCATCACCGACGTGATCGAAAATCCACTGCCGCTTGAGCGTCCCTTGGGCATCCGCGACACGCCCGAATTTCTGGCAATCGCACAGCGCGTCCGCGATGGGCTGCGCGCAGGGCACGCCTATGACTAGCGGCCCCAAGCCAAAAAGGCGCAGACCATGACGGCGAAAAACGATGTGGCGCGGCTGCGGCGCGGGGTGCTGTTCATCGGCGCGGCGGCCACCTTTTTCGTGATCTCGGCGGTTGCGCATCTGATGGTGGTGGGCTCCGTGCGCTGGATTGATCTGGTGCTCGTTCCCGTGGGGCTGTTGTTTGCCAGCTATCTGCAACGCTATCGCCGCGCCAAAGCCGATGCGGAGCCGCCCGAATGACCGGCAAGGTCATGCCTGTGCTGGCGGTTGTCGCGGCGATCCTGGTGATCTGGTATGCCTCGGCTGTGTGGATGAACGCCGCCTGGACGCAGGCGCAGGCCGCACGGGCGGGCACCACGGTCACGGTGTCTGAGATTGTGGCCGATGCGATGGTGCAGGCCCGGCCCCGGCTGCCTGCGCCCCATCAGGTTGCGGTGGAACTGTGGCAGACAACGGTGGAAAAGCGCGTCACATCGAAACGGTCACTGGTCTATCACGGCTGGATCACGCTGTCGGCGACGCTTCTGGGGTTTGCCATCGGCACCGGGATGGGCGTGCTGCTGGCCGTGGGGATCGTCCACAGCCGGACGATGGACATCAGCGTGATGCCCTGGGCCATCGCCAGCCAGACCATCCCGATCCTGGCCATCGCGCCGATGATCATCGTTGTGCTGAATTCGGTGGGCGTGTCGGGCCTGCTGCCCAAGGCGCTCATCAGCGCGTATCTGAGCTTTTTTCCCGTGGTCGTCGGCATGGTCAAAGGCTTGCGCAGCCCGGATGCATCGCAGGTGGATCTGCTGAAGACCTACAGCGCCAGCGGGGGGCAGGTGTTCTGGCGGCTGCGGTTGCCCGCATCGCTGCCGTATCTGTTTACCTCGCTGAAGGTGGCCGTAGCTGCCAGTCTTGTGGGTGCCATTGTCGGTGAATTGCCCACGGGCGCCGTTGCGGGGCTGGGCGCGCGGCTTCTGGCGGGCAGCTATTACGGGCAGACGGTGCAGATCTGGTCTGCGCTGATCGGGGCTGCGATCCTTGCGGGGTTGCTTGTGGGGCTGATCGGGCTGCTGCAACGCGTCACGCTGCGCCGCATGGGGCTTTTGCGATGACAGGTGCGGGACGGGTCGCCCGGCGTGCTGCGCGCGTGCGTCGGCGCGGATGATGCGGATGGCTGCATCGCGTGACGTTCCCTTTTTTGGCTTTGTGGCCGTGGCTTTGGCGACGTTGGGCCTCGATTGGCGGCTGTCGCTGATCGTGGTGGTCTGGCTGGCGGCGTGGGGGCTGAACATCTGGCTGGCCTCTGTGCGCGGGCTGCAAAGCGGGCCGGGCAGGCTGGCGGCCCCGGCGGTGTTCGGCATCACGCTTCTGGTCCTGTGGGAGCTTACGGTGCGGCTTTACGATGTGCCGGGCGTGATCCTGCCGCCACCATCGGCGATTGCCGCGCGCATCGCCGTGTCAGGGTCCATCCTGTGGGCCGATTTCGTCCAGACCTTCGTCAAAGGCGCGCTCAGCGGGTATGTGATGGGGTGTGGGGCTGCGTTTCTCACGGCGCTGGCTGTGGACCGTTTCGACTTCCTGCGCCGGGGGCTTCTGCCCGTCGGCAGCTTCATCGCGGCGCTGCCGATCATCGGCACGGCACCGATCCTTGTGATGTGGTTCGGCTTTGACTGGCACAGCAAGGCCGCTGTCGTCGTGGTGATGGTGTTCTTCCCGGTGCTGGTGAACACGGTGCAGGGGCTGGCCGCAGCGGACGCCATGAGCCGCGATCTGATGCGCACCTATGCCGCGCGCCCGGGCCAGAGCCTGCGCAAACTGCGCCTGCCCGCGGCGCTGCCTTTTGTTTTCAACGGGCTTAAAATTTCAACAACGCTGGCGCTTATCGGGGCAATCGTGGCGGAGTTCTTTGGGTCCCCGACCGTGGGCATGGGCTTTCGCATCTCGACATCGGTCGGGAAGCTTGCGCTGGACATGGTATGGGCTGAAATTACCATAGCGGCGCTTGCGGGATCATTGTTCTATGGGTCTGTGGCGCTGGTGGAAAAGCGTCTGACCTTCTGGCATCCGTCGCAACGCGGTGCCCGAAACTGACACGGAAAAAAACGATCATAAAACAGGGTACACGGATACATGACACGACTTCTGACAGGAACGGCGCTTTTGGGCGCGATGGCGTTCGGCGGGGCACATGCGGCTGATGAGCTGACGCTACAGCTGAAATGGGTGACCCAGGCGCAATTTGCGGGCTACTATGTGGCACAGGCCAAGGGCTTTTACGAAGAGGCCGATCTGGACATCACGATCAAGCCGGGCGGGCCGGACATCGCCCCCACGCAGGTGATTGCGGGCGGTGGCGCCGATGTGGTCATCGAATGGATGCCCGCGGCGCTTGCAGCGCGCGAACGGGGGCTGCCGCTGGTGAACATCGCACAGCCCTTCGCGCGGTCCGGCATGATGCTGACTTGCCTTGCGGAAAGCGGTGTGACCGGGCCCGAGGATTTCCCGGGCCGCACGCTGGGTGTGTGGTTTTTCGGCAATGAATATCCGTTCCTGAGCTGGATGAGCCAGCTCAATCTTCCGACCGATGGCGGCGATTACGGGGTGACGGTGCTCAAACAGGGGTTCAACGTGGATCCGCTGTTGCAGCAGCAGGCCGATTGCATTTCCACCATGACGTACAACGAGTACTGGCAGGTGATCGATGCCGGCATCACGCCGGAGCAGCTTGTGACGTTCAACTACACGGATCAGGGCGTGGCGACGCTGGAAGACGGGCTGTACGTGCTGGAAAGCGCGCTCGAAGATCCGGCGATGGTCGACAAGCTGACACGATTCGTGGCGGCGTCCATGCGTGGTTGGGAATACGCAGCGGCCAACCCGCAAGAGGCGGCCGAGATCGTGCTTGAGAACGACGCGACCGGTGCACAGACCCTGTCGCATCAAGTTCGAATGATGGAAGAGGTGGCTAAGCTGCTGGGCGAGAACGGGGCGCTGGACCCGGCGTCATTCCAGACCACGGTTGCGTCGCTGTTGTCTGGCGGGTCTGATCCGGTGATCACCGCTGATCCGGGTGATGCGGCCTGGACCCATGCAATCACGGATGCTGCGCTGAACTGATTTCACGGTTTCCTGAAATGATAAAAGCGGGCTGTGAGGGCCCACTTTTTTTGTGGCGTGATGGCTCGTTCAGCAGTCGCTGACGTGGAACGTTTCGCCGTCGCCAGAATGGTGCGCGCATTCGCCGGTCTGCTGGTTCCGCGCGTAAAGCGTGCCTGCAATGGCGCCGGCACCAGCCGCGACAGCCGTCCAGCCACTGTCAGCCCCCAGAGCGGTGGCAGCGACGGCGGCAATTCCACCGCCCGCAACACCCGCGCCGACGCGGTTGGTTGTGGCTTGGTCTGCGCAGGCTGAAAGCGTCAGAATGGCGGCAAACATCAGTACCATTGTCTTTTTCATCGGTTATTCCGTTCCTTGATCATATCGCCAGATATTCGGCTTTTAACTTTTCGTTTTCCAGAACCTCTTTGGCAGTGCCATCGAAAACAATCTGCCCGTCTTCGAGGATCACCGCACGATCTGCGATTTTCAAGGCTGCGAGTACGTTTTGTTCAACGATGATCGTGGTGATGCCCTGTTCCTTGATCAGCATCAGCGTCTTTTCAATCTCGCGCACGATCACAGGTGCCAGCCCTTCGTAGGGTTCATCCAGCAGCAGTAGCTTGATGTTCCGGGCCAGCGCGCGCGCGATGGCCAGCATCTGCTGTTCGCCGCCCGACAGGGTCGTGCCGTCCTGATTGCGCCGTTCGCCCAGACGCGGGAAGAGGTCATAGAGCCGTTCGAGCGACCAGCCGATGGGTTCAACGATCTGCGCGAGCCTCAGGTTTTCCTCAACGGTCAGGCCCGCGATGATGCGCCGGTCTTCGGGCACGAGGACGCAGCCCGCGACCGCCGCCTGATGCGAGGCCATGGAATGCAGGTTTTGATGATCCAGCCAGATCTCACCATGGTTGAGCTGCGGGCTGTCCAGTCGCGCAATCGACCGCAGCGTGGAGGTCTTGCCCGCCCCGTTCCGACCCAGAAGCGCCAGGATCTCACCTTCGTGGACGGTGAAGCTGATCCCCTGAACGATGTAGCTTTCCCCGTAATAGGCGTGCAGGTCCCAGACGGAAAAATAGGCGGGGGCGGTGGCCGCCGCATTGGCATGTTGTGAGAAATCGGGTTGGTTTTTCAACGGAGCCTCCTGTCAGGCGCAACGCGCGTTTTGCGCATGTGTCTCAATCGGTGTGCTTGGTGCGCGGGGTGTCCCGGCGGTGCCCTAGCGGGCGCGCGCTTCGCCCGCGACATCCTTGCCCCCCAACCCTGCCTGCGCAGGGCCGGGGCCCGCCGCGCGTGGCGACGTTGGGGGCGTAACCTCAGTCGTCATGGGGTGTGCCGAGGTAGGCTTCCTGCACCTTCGGGTGGCCCTTGATATTTTCGGGGATATCCTCGACCAGCGGGCTGCCCTGGGCGAGCACCGTGATCCGTTCGGCGAGGCTGAAGACCACGTGCATGTCGTGTTCGATGATTACCATCGTGATCGGGCGTGTGTCGCGGATTTCCTTGAGCAGACCGATGGTGGCGTTGGTGTCTGCGCGCGCCATGCCTGCGGTGGGTTCATCCAGCAGCAGGAGCTTCGGTTGCTGCACGAGGCACATCGCCATTTCCAGCCGCCGTTTGTCGCCGCGCGACAGAGAACTGGCCTGCATGCCGCGTTTGTCGATCATGCGCATGTCGGTAAGCATCTGTTCGGCCATGTCGATGATTTCGCGTTCCTGGGTGACCGTCTCGAACGCGTGCAGCTTGAATGACCCGTCGCGGCGCGCGAAGCAGGGAATCAGCACGTTTTCCAATACCGTCAGATCGCCGAAGATTTCGGGCGTCTGGAATACCCGGCTGATACCCATCTGGTTGATCTCGAATGGCTTTCGGCCCAGCACCGACTGGCCATCGAACATGACCGACCCGGTATCGGGGATCAGCTTGCCCACCAGCACGTTCAGCAGGGTGGATTTGCCCGCACCGTTTGGCCCGATGATGGCGTGCACGGTGTTTTCCGCCACGCTGAGATTGACGTCGCCGAGGGCCTGAAGGCCCCCGAAGCGCTTGTTGACGTTCTTGACTTCGAGCAATCCCATGATGCTGTCCCCCTACTCTGCCGGTTTGGTCTGGGACGCATCCGACGTGGCGTCGGGTTTGCGCTTGCGGAACAGTCGGCCGACGCGCTGGCCGCCTTCGACGAGCCCGCCGGGCAGGAAGATCACCACCAGCATGAACATGATGCCCAGCGTCAGGTGCCAGCCTTTGCCGATGAACGGATAGATCATGAACACCACCGCGTCTTCCAGCCCGTCCGGCAGAAAGGCGAACCACTGGTGCAGGATCGTTTCGTTGATCTTGGAGAAGATGTTTTCGAAATATTTGATCATTCCGGCACCCAGTACCGGACCGATCAGCGTGCCCGCACCGCCAAGGATGGTCATCAGGACGACCTCGCCCGACGCTGTCCAGAGCATCCTTTCAGCCCCTGCGAGCGGATCCATCGCCACCATCAGTCCGCCCGCGAGCCCGGCATACATGCCCGAGATCACGAAGGCGGCCAGGGTATAGGGCTTTATGTTCAGCCCGGTATAATCGAGCCGCTGCTGGTTGGATTTCACCGCCCGCAGCATCATGCCGAAGGGCGAGCGAAAGATGCGGATGGAAATGTAGAAGGCGATGAGCATCACAACAGCGGCGAGGTAATAGCCTGCGTTGAAGGTGAACAGCCAGTCGCCGACCTGCCATTCGAACCCGTCGCGCATGGCGATGCCAAAGAGGTTGGGTGGCGGGATGTTGCCCGAATCCGTGACCGCGGTGCCGATGATGCGCGGGTCGTTGAGCGACAGTTGCAGCCCGGTTTCGCCGCCGGTGACCGGGGTGAAGACCGAATAGGCGAGCGAATAGCACATCTGCGCGAAGGCGAGCGTGAGGATCGAGAAGTAGATCCCCGAGCGCCTGAGGGAGATGTACCCGATGATGAGCGACAACAGCCCGGCCACGATGACCGACACCAGGATCGCCGGGATCACGTTCATGGTGAGCAGCTTCATCATCCAGACCCCGGCATAGGAGCCGATGCCGAGGAAGGCCGCATGCCCGAAGGACAGGTAGCCGGTCAGCCCGAACAGGATGTTGAAGCCGATGGCGAAGATGCCGAAGATCACGAAGCGCTGCATCAGGTCGGGGTAGCCTGCGTTGAACTGCGCCATGGCCGAGCCTTCGGGGAACGGGTTCAGCAGGAAGGGGGCCAGCATCGTCAGGCCGACGACGAAGAGGAGCAGGCGATTGTCGTTGCGGGTCAATCCGAGCATTGGTCAGGTCTCCATCACGCCCTTGCGACCCATCAGGCCGCGCGGACGCATGAGCAGAATAAAGATTGCGATGACGTAGATGATCACCTGGTTGATGCCCGGAAGGATCGCGATGACTTCGGCCTTTGACGCAAAGCTTTCGAGAATGCCGAGCAGGAAGCCCGCGGCAACGGCGCCAGGCAGGCTGCCCATGCCGCCGACCACCACCACGACGAAGGACAGCACCAGGAAATCCATGCCCATGTGATAGTTGGGCGACAGGATCGGGGTGTACATCACCCCCGCGAGCCCCGCCACGACAGCCGCGATGGCGAACATGATGGTGAAGCGCCGGTCGATGTCGATGCCCAGCAGCCCGACGGTTTCACGGTCGGCCATTCCCGCACGTACGACCATGCCGAAGGTGGTGAATTGCAAGAAGGCAAAGACGGCGCAGATCACGGCTGCCGCGAAGCTGAAGTAGATCAGCCGCCAATAGGGATAGAGGATGGTATTGGCCTCATACCCGATCAGGACGCCAAAATCGAACGAGCCCTTGAACACGTCGGGGGCGGGTGTGGGGATCGGATTTGCGCCGTAGAAATATTTCACGATTTCCTGAATTACAATGGCGAGGCCGAAAGTGACGAGGATCTGGTCGGCATGCGGGCGCTTGTAGAAATGCTTGATCAGGCCGCGTTCCATTGCCAGACCGACGAAGGCCATGATCGGGATCGAGAACAGGATCGCCAGCGGCACGGACCATTCGATTAGCGAGGCGCCGAATTCGGTGCCGAACCACTTTTCCACATACGGCGTCTGGACCTGCATCGGATTGCCGAGAAAGTCGGTGCGCGTCGGGTCGATCGAGGTGGAGGAGATGGTGAGGATCCGGTTCAGCGTGACGGCGCAGAACGCGCCAAGCATGAACAGGGCGCCGTGGGCAAAGTTGACCACCCCCAGCGTGCCGAAGATCAGCGTCAACCCCAGTGCTATGAGCGCGTAGGCGGACCCTTTGTCGAGCCCGTTGAGGATTTGTAGGAAGATTGCGTCCATCGCTGCCACCCCCGGCTATTATGAGGATGCCGCCCCCCGAACATCAGGGGGCGGCTATTCGTGTCGAAACAGGCTGTGCCTTATCTGCGTGCCGTCAGACGCCCGGGTTGCAGGTGCCCAGATTTCCGCCCGCGAATTGCGGGTGGTCGGGGGCATAGGTGACCTGCTCGACCGGGGTGAGTTCGACGATTTCCACCAGGTCGAATTCGTCGTCCGGGTTTTCCTTGCCGCGCACCACGACCACGTCCTTGAAGCACTGGTGATCTGCGCCGCGATAGGTTGTCGGGCCATTGCCGAGGCCGTCGAAATCGAAATCCTTGAGCGCTTCGACCACGGCACAAGGGTTGAACGAGCCTGCGCGTTCGACCGCATCCGCATAGAGCAGCGCCTGGACATAGCCGGTTTGGGCCGACTGGCTGGGCGGGGTGCCGTATTTGTTGCCGAAGGACTGCACGAAGGCGTTGGTGCCGACGTATTTCGCGCCGATCTGGTTTTCCAGTTTCCAGTCCCAGTTCTGCGAGCCGATGATGCCTTTGATGTTTTCGCCGGCACCCTGCGCCATCAGTTCTGAAAACAGCGGCACGACTATCTCAAAATTGCGACCGTTCGCCTGTGCGTTGCGAAGGCCGAACTGAACCGCGTTGGTGAGCGAGTTCACCATGTCGCCGCCGTAATGCACCAGCACCAGCACGTCGGCACCAGACCCCAGGACCGGCGTGATGTAGGACGAAAAGTCCCCCGCGCCGAGCGGTGTCAGAACCGTGGCGACGGTATTCCATCCCGCGGCTTCGGTCGCTTCGCGCACCGCCTGTTCTGTGGTGTAGCCCCAGTTGTAGTCCGCAGTCAGGTAGTATGCGTTACGGTCGGTACCGTAGGCTTTGGCCAGCACCGGAGCGAGCGCCGCGCCGGACATGTAGGAGTTGAAGAAGTGACGGAAGCCGTTGGCGCGCTTGTCCTTGCCGGTGGTGTCGTTGGCATGGGTCAAGCCCGACATGAAGATCACACCGGCTTCCTGGCAGAGCGCCTGAACGGCCACGGCGACGCCCGAGGACGAACCGCCGGTGACCATCACCGCGCCGTCTTTTTCGATCATCGAGCGGGCCGAGGCGCGCGCGGCGTCGGATTTCGTCTGGGTGTCGCCCGAAACGTATTCGACCTTCTTGCCCAGCACACCCTGGCCGGTCAGCGCTTTCGACGAGAACGTGTCGAGCATGCCATTGTCGGCGCCGGTGCCATTGAGATGCTCAACGGCGAGCTGGTAGGCTTTCAGCTGGTCGGCGCCTTCTTCAGCATAGGGGCCGGACTGCGGCACGTTGAAGCCAAACGTCACGTTGGCTCCCGTGGGTTCGTTCGTGAAGGCGCGAGCCTTGGACGTGAAGATGGTGGGCAGCGCCATCGCGCCGCCTGCAACAGCACCAGTTTTCAGGACGCCGCGGCGTGTGAAATCCGTCTTGGACATGGATATCCTCCCAGATATGATTTGAGGGCAACCTCCCCGTCGCCCCGTCGCCTTATAAAGACTTCCCCAGTATCCGGGCAGTGTGTAAAGGCGCGCAACAAATATCTGTCTTGGCTGGATTTTTTGGTAAAGTTCTCGACAGGTTTGGATGCTTGTTGTAAAGTTGTTTTCTCGCACATGCAGAAAGCCCTTGAATCGGCGGCATAAATACGGATCCGGGGCATGGCGCTGATGACGCAGCGACGGTCTGCCGCGGCAGCCCAGTCTCGGCAGGGTTGCAGAGGTGGGCCGGAATGCTGCGACGCAGCAAGATGCCTGGGCAGAAAACAGGAGGTACGGCCCATGCCGCGCAGCGCATTGACAGGCACCCGCATTCGCGAACGCCGCCTGATGCTGGGCGAACGTCAGGCGGATCTGGCGGCGCTGGTCGAGATCTCGCCCAGCTATCTCAACCTGATCGAACACAACCGCAGGCGGATCGCCGGGCGGCTTCTGACGCGCATCGCCAAGGCGTTGGGGGTCGATATGTCCGTCCTGACCCAAGGGGCTGAGGCGGAGCAGCTTGACCAGCTGGGGGAGGCCGCCGCGGCGTATCCCGACATCGCCACGGAAATGGACCGGGTGGATGATTTTGTCGGGCGCTTTCCGGGGTGGGCGGGTTTGGTGGCCGCGCAGCAGCGCCGCATCCTGACGCTGGAGCATCGGGTGGCGGGGCTGGTGGACAGGCTTGGGCAGGACCCGTTTCTGGCGGCGTCGATGCACGAGTTGCTGTCAAAGATCTCTGCAATCCAGTCCACAGCGTCGATCCTTGTCGAGACGGAAGATCTTGATGACAACTGGCGCAAGCGGTTTCAGCGCAACCTGCATGCCGACAGTGCCAAGCTGGCCGACGGGGCGGCGTCGCTGGTGAGCTATCTCGAGGCGGACAGTGCGGCAGAGCTTGGTGTGATGACGCCGCAGGAAGAGCTTGAGGCGTTTCTGAACGCGCGCCAGTTCCACGTGGCCGGGCTTGAGACGCCTGTGCCGGACCTGATCGAGGATCTGATCCGGGCATCGCCGGTGTTCGTGTCCGATGCCGGGCGGGCGCTGGCGCGGACCTATCTTACGCAGTACCGCGCAGAGGCGCAGGCGATGCCCTTGGTGCGCTTCACCGACGCTGCGGCTGAATTGCGCCATGATCCGGTGCGGCTTGCTGCGCGGTTCGGTGTCAGCATCGCTGCGGCCTGCCGCAGGCTTGCGTCGCTGCCTCAGGGGGATATCGGGCTGGTGATGTGCGACGGGGCCGGGGCGCTGGTGCTGCGCAAACCGTCTGACCTGTTGCCGCTGCCCCGGTTCGGGGCGGCCTGCGCGCTGTGGCCGCTTTATGCTGCGATGACGCGGCCCATGCAGCCCCTGCGCGCGGTTCTGGAGCACGCGGCGCGGCCGGGGGCGCGTTTCGTGTGCTATGCGTTCACGCAGGCTGATTACCAGCAGGGGGCGCATATGGCCGGGATC
>Ga0307967_1002045_pt1 | contig 11830 bp, 9 predicted proteins | sample OrgLakmetagen648_FD_201828 | JGI IMG/M metagenome (GOLD analysis project Ga0307967, IMG submission 201828) | Saline water microbial communities from Organic Lake, Antarctica - #648 | ecosystem: Environmental > Aquatic > Non-marine Saline and Alkaline > Saline | place: Antarctica: Organic Lake... | reverse complement strand
CCTTCGGGCAGCCTGGGGCTGTGCAAAATGGCTATCCTGCCATTTTGTCACTCGGGACCCTCCCTGGTCCTCACCCTTCGGGCAGCCTGGGGCTGTGCAAAATGGCTATCCTGCCATTTTGTCAGGCATTTACTGGCAATGTCCGTGAGCGGAGGTTGAGCGGCGATGGCCAGAGCAGGGCGGATAGAGCCGCCCGCCTTGCTTGCTGCTTATAAGAGGCCCTTGTTTTACGGCATGGGGTTGACGCCGATCAGTGCGGCATGCAGTACCGTTGCAAATACGGCCCAGGCAACCACGCCAATGACAATGGTAGCCATGTCGCCGTTCAGCGTGCCGGCGGTCCGAATAACACCGTTGGTTCGATCTCTGCGGCGAAGTACGACAAAACCGGCGATCGCCCATGCCAGAAAGCTGCCGAACAACAAGATGTCAGCAACGCTGCCATTGGCAAGCAGATGCGCCAATGCCCATATTTTGACCGCTGCGAGCATGGGATGGCCAAGCTTTGTTTTGATGCGGTTTTGCGGCACATAGGTTGCGGCAAGCAGGATAAACGCGATCAACGTCAGCGGCATCGCCAGATGACGGGTCCACACCGGAGCCATCCAGAGCCAGGTCGGATCTGTACGAGCATTGCCATATCCGATGACGATCAACACCAAACCAACGATGGAGACTGCCGCGTACAGCAATTTCCAGGTTTTGGTCCCTAGCTTTGTGATGATGCCTTGCCGCCATTGGTCAGTAAAGATACCCGTGGAATGCATGCCCAGAAATAAAAATAGTCCAGCAATCAGCAGCGCCATAAAGAGTGTTTCCAATAATCCGGTGAATTAGACCATCAGCATACTCAGGTCTGACAGTGTCTAGCAAGCAGTGTCTGCCGGCCAGTGGCACATTGGCGTCATTACAAGCCGTTAGCACACGGACGTGATATTTAGTATGATGCTGCCTCTTGAGAGAGATGGATAGAACTCATGTCTGATCTGATATCTGCTGGTTTCAACCTCGCCCTTTACGGTATGGGTTTTGTTTTTACCTTCCTGATTTTACTGGTTATATTGACCACCGTGATGTCGACTTTGGTGCAGCGATACCTGCCAGAACCGGCGGTTGTGTTACCGCGTCGAAGCTCGGGCAAAAAGCGGTCACTGCTGCCAGTGTCTGCGGATGCTGATCAAGGTAAACTGGTTGCGGTCATCAGCGCAGCCATCCGTCAACACCGGTCAGATGCGGAAGAACAATAACTAATACATTGCTACCGCACGGTATTTGCGGCGTGCTTTTTAGCCAGATCATAGTGTGCGGTGCTTGATGCTGCGCGATGAAATAATAAGAAGGGCTGGTACATGATTGACAATACAAAACCTCTGGGCATCAGCGACAATAAAAAGCCGTTAGGCATCACAGACGTTATTCTGCGCGATGCGCACCAATCACTTCTGGCAACAAGGCTTCGTCTGGATGATATGTTGCCGATTGCAGAGAAACTCGACAAGGTCGGTTTCTGGTCCGTGGAGTCGTGGGGCGGGGCAACGTTTGATGCCTGCATTCGTTTTCTGGGTGAAGACCCTTGGGAGCGTATCCGCAAACTTAAAGAAGCGATGCCCAACACACCACAACAAATGTTGTTACGGGGCCAGAATATTCTGGGTTATCGTCATTATGCCGACGACATTGTCGACCGTTTTGTTGAGCGTGCCGCGGTAAACGGCGTTGATGTGTTTCGTGTCTTTGATGCCATGAATGATACGCGTAATCTTGAGCGCGCCATCAAAGCCGTGAAAAAGCAGGAGCGTCACGCGCAAGGGACAATGTCTTATACCGTCAGTCCGGTTCATACCCTCGATTCATGGTTGAGTATGGCCCGGGAAATCGAAGACATGGGAGCTGATTCTCTCTGCATCAAAGACATGGCCGGGCTTTTAGCGCCATATACGGGTTATGAGCTGATCAGCGGCCTTAAAAAAACGCTCTCTATTCCTGTGCACATGCAATGTCATGCGACTACGGGCCTTTCTACCGCGACTTATATTAAAGCGGTTGAAGCCGGGATTGATAATCTGGATACCGCTATCTCATCCATGAGTCTGACCTACGGCCATACGCCCACAGAAACCATGGTTGCCATGCTTGATGGCACCGAGCGAGCAACGGGTCTGGATATTGAGCTGCTCGAGGAGATTGCGTCGTATTTCCGCAATGTCCGCAAGAAGTATGCGCGCTTTGAAGGGGCCCTGAAAGGCATCGATTCGCGTATTCTGGTAGCTCAGGTGCCTGGCGGCATGCTGACCAATCTGGAGAATCAGCTGCGCGAACAAAAAGCCACCGATCGATTGGATGAGGTTCTGGGTGAAATCCCCCGGGTCCGTGAGGATCTGGGCTTTATTCCGCTGGTGACACCAACCTCACAGATTGTGGGTACGCAAGCGGTGTTGAACGTGCTGGGTGGCGAGCGGTACAAGAATATTACCAGGGAAACCGAAGGCGTATTAAAAGGCGAATACGGCGCGACGCCGGCACCCGTTAATGATGTGCTGCGCCAGAAAGTCCTCGCGGGCAATGATCCGGTTACCTGTCGGCCAGCTGATCTTTTGTCGCCAGAATTTGATCGTCTCAAGAAAGAGCTTGCCGGTATCGCCAGTGAAAAGGGCTTCAAGTTGGCTCACGAAATTGATGACACGCTGACCTACGCGCTGTTTCCTCAGCCGGCGCTCAAATTTTTCCAGAATCGTGACAACCCGGATGCCTTTGAGCCGGCACCCCAGGCAGAGCAGGCTGCCGCAGAGCGACCGGCAAAAGCCCCGGAACGGGCGGCATCGCAGGACGGTGTATATACCGTCGAGGTTGATGGCAAAAGCTATGTGGTCAAGGTCAGCGCTGGCGGCGATGTAACGCAGATGGCGGAATCTGGCAAAGCTGACACGTCCGACAACGACGCAAAATCGGCGGTAAGCGGCGGTGACGGGCACGACATCAAGGCGCCGTTGTCAGGCAGTGTCTACCGTATCGTCGCCACCGAAGGCTCTGAGGTTGCCGATGGCGACGTTTTGCTGGTTCTGGAAGCCATGAAAATGGAAACAGAGATTCGCAGTAATCGTGCCGGTGTTGTGCGCACGGTCCATGTTGATGAGGGAGAAAGTGTTGACGCAGGCGACGCCCTGGTAACTCTGGAGTAAGACAGCATGGATCAATTAATAGAACTCTGGCATGGGACTGGCTTGTATCAGATCGACATAAAACAACTGACGATGATTCTGGTCAGTCTGGGATTGATATACCTGGCCATCGCCAAGAAATTCGAACCCTTGTTGCTGTTGCCCATTGGTTTTGGCGGCATGCTGGCGAATATACCCGGTGTGGATATCGCGATCGGGCAGGGCGTCCTGGCGCAGTTTTATGCGATCGGTCTGGAGACGGGTATTTTCCCATTGCTGATCTTTCTGGGGGTCGGGGCGATGACCGATTTCGGGCCGCTGCTTGCCAACCCAAAGACGCTGCTGCTGGGCGCGGCGGCGCAGGTAGGCATTTTTGCCACCGTCCTCGGAGCTTTGTTGTTCACGGACCTGGGCCTGTTTGATTTCACTTTGCAGCAGGCAGCGGCGATCGGCATTATCGGCGGTGCGGATGGGCCGACCGCTATTTATGTGGCGGGCATACTGGCGCCGGAACTGCTTGGCGCAATCGCAGTTTCAGCTTACTCATACATGGCATTGGTACCGTTGATACAGCCGCCTATCATGCGGGCGCTGACAACTGAAAAAGAGCGCCGCATCGAAATGTCCCAATTGCGTGTTGTCTCGCAACGAGAGAAAATTCTGTTTCCTCTGGTGCTGCTGATCCTGGTTGCCATTGTGATTCCAAGCGCGGCACCGCTGCTGGGTATGTTCTGTTTTGGCAACCTGATGAAAGAGTGCGGTGTGGTTGATCGCCTGACTAAAACCGCGCAGAACGCACTGATTAATATCGTCACCATCATGCTGGGTCTGGCGGTCGGTTCCAAGCTCATTGCAGATCAGTTTCTGGTACCAAGTACGCTGGGTGTGCTCGCATTGGGTATCGTTGCATTCTCCATTGGCACCGCATCGGGTGTCTTGATGGCCAAGCTGATGAATGTGCTCTCGTCCAGCAAAATCAATCCGTTAATCGGTGCTGCCGGTGTTTCCGCAGTGCCAATGGCCGCGCGGGTAGCCAATCGCCTGGGCACCGAAGCCAACCCACACAACTTCCTGTTAATGCACGCCATGGGACCCAATGTAGCCGGCGTTATCGGCTCTGCGGTTGCCGCCGGTGTTCTCATTCAGCTGGTGGGCTGACCTCGAATCAAGGGTGTGCAAGGACAACGCTTGCGCACGTTTATACGCTCATGTCACACTGCCGTCACGGTAGATCTTTAGTGTAAACTTTGTTGCAATAACCATAACAGAGCTGCTACTTGTGTCGTTGAGCCCAATTTTTTATGTCCTTGATACCAACGTCTTAATCCACGATCCTTCGGCCATCTGGAATTTCGACGAACACCATATCGTCATCCCCATGACCGTGCTTGAGGAACTCGATAATCTGAAAAGTGGACGTGGCGCTGTCGCAGCGGATTCGCGCCAGGCGATCCGCGAAATAGACCGCATACTCGGTAAAGCGACGCCGATTGATGTAGAGCAAGGTGTCCCGATTGATCGTGGTAAGCAGCTGCCAAACTCTGGCACACTCTCGGTGCTGATGTCCGAAACACCCCCGATACACCGCATGCTCCCCGAGCACCTGAACGATAACAAGATCCTCAACGCCGTTGCGTTGCTTAAACAACAACATCCCGCCCACCATGTTGCGCTGGTTACTAAAGACATCAATATGCGTCTCAAAGCCCGGGCCTGTGGCATTGACGCCGAGGATTATCAGACCGACCAGCTGCTGAGCGATATCGCAGAGCTCAATAAAGGCTATATCGATTTTGGTGATAGTTTCTGGGATCGAATCAGTGCCGTAGAGACGGAGCAGACCCACAGTGGTGAAACTTTCCATCAAATACCGCGCAGTGCGATCACGCAGCAAGTCTACCCCAATCAGTTCTTTTTTGATGCGGCCGGTTTTCTGGGAAGGGTGTCACGCCTGACGCAAACGCATATTATTCTCCGTCATCTGGATAAGGATCGCCTCATGCAGCGGGAGACCTGGGGATTGAAACCCAGAGATATCTTCCAGGCTATGGCAATGGATCTGTTACTTGATCCGGATGTGCATCTGGTTAACCTCACCGGTTCCGCCGGGTCAGGTAAAACTATTCTGGCGCTGGCAGCGGCTATTGAAATGACACTGGATAGCAAGCTGTTTCGCCGTATCATCGCGACCAGAAGTACGCAGGGGCTGGACGAAGACATCGGGTTCCTGCCAGGCACTGAGGCAGAGAAAATGGAACCATGGCTGGGTGCGATTACCGATAACCTGGAAGCTCTGCACTGGGATGATGAGAATGCCGCAGGCAGCATTGACTATGTGCTGGCCAAGGTGCCACTGCAGTTCAAGTCTTTGAACTATATCCGGGGTCGGAGCTTCCAGCACAGCTTGATTCTGATCGATGAGTCGCAGAATCTGACGCCGCATCAAATAAAAACAATTGTTACCCGCGCTGGTACTGGTTCCAAGGTCGTGTGCCTTGGCAACCTTGCACAAATAGACACACCTTACCTCAGCGCAATCAGCTCGGGCCTGACTTATCTGACAGAACGTTTCAAAAACTTTGCCCACGGTGGCAACCTGCAGCTGCAAGGGGTGCCTCGCTCCGTGCTGGCTGCTTATGCCGAAGAACACCTCTGATCAGTCACTGTCGACCCACTGGTTCATGGTGTGTGATGGGTTGTCTGGGCAGGGCTTGCCTATCTGGTGAGCAGGCACGCCCACCACGGTGGTATGCGCCGGAACATCTTTGAGTACGACGCTGCCAGCACCGACCTTGGCGCTGCGACCCACTTCAATGTTACCCAGCACTTTAGCGCCGGCAGCAATCAGCACACCAGAGCGTATTTTCGGGTGCCGATCGCCCTGTTCATTACCCGTGCCGCCCAGTGTAACGGACTGCATGATTGAGACATCGTCTTCAATCACGGTAGTCTCGCCGATCACGATGCCGGTGGCGTGATCAAACATGATGCCCTTGCCCATCACACAGGCAGGGTGGATATCAACGCCGAACACTTCCGAGTTACGGCTTTGCAGATACAATGCCAGGTCGCGCCTGCCTTTGTTCCAGAGGAAATGCGCAACACGGTGTACCTGGATGGATTGATAACCCTTGAGATACAGTATGACCGGCAAAAATGCACTGGTCGCTGCATCTCTGTCGTATACCGCCTGGATATCGCAGGCAGCATAGTCAACGAGCCCCGGCGATTCTTTGAAGGCGGTGTCGACTAATTCGCGTATGGCAACGGCCGACATCACGTAGTTTGCCAGCTTGTGCGCCAAAAGATAGCTGAGCGCCGAACTCAGGCTTTTGTGATTCAACACGCAGGCGTAGACATAACTCGCCATGAGGGGTTCACGGCCAATGAGCTCGCGGGCTTCTTCTTGCAATTGTTCCCAAATATTTTCCGGCATACGGGTTCTCCATTGCTGCATGTCTGGCCAATGCCGGATTATATAGCAGGATGAGGCTTATGACACGGAGGCATCAGTGCTCTTGGTTGCCGACAAAACATGGTGAAATTCAAAGGCTCCGGAGGTGTCGCTGCGAGCGACAAGTAATGCTTTGCGCATAATTATGTTCACGATTCTGGGGATGCCGCCGCTGGCTCGCCAAACGGTATCGATAATGTGCTCGTTGAGCAGCGCGTCAGGGTCTGCTCCCGCGCGGCTGAAGCGCGTTGTCAGATAGTGGTGGATCTGCTCACGATCCAGTGGGTGAATCTGATGGTTGCTTGTTCTCAAATCTGCAAGTGACCGCAAGGCGACGTTTTGCAGGCGTTCTTCCAGTTCAGGTTGCCCGAACAGAACTGCTTGCATTTCTTTCTGACCAGTCCCGGACGGTGACACGCAGCTGATCAGGCGGATAAGAGACTTATCCGATAGCGCCTGTGCTTCGTCTATCAGCAGAACCGTGCGGCGTTGGTCCGGAAATGTCATGCGCAGTTTATCATCAATGGCATTGCCAAAGTCCTGATGTGGAAAGGGCAGGTACAGGGCCCGATACCTGCGTTTGTGGGATTTGAGGCTGTTCAGCAGTTTGCGGCATAACACTGTTTTGCCCAGTCCCGGCTCGGCAGTAACCATTTGCAGCGGGGCGCCGTTTATAATTTCAAGCAACAAAGATTTGAATATCTGCTGACTGCCATGGCCCTCCCAGAACATTCGCAGATCTGGTGTGTCGCTGAAGGGTGCGATTTTGAAATCCAACGAATTCAGTTTCATTTTAATAAGGCGCCGTAAGTAATATTTCAGGCTAAATCAGTGGTGTTTGATTTTCAAGGGTTTGCCGCCAAACTCAAGACTAATGTTTTGCCTTTTGCTGCCGTTAGCCATTGCATAGCACAATAAGATCCTGCCGGTGAGAACAGCAGGATAAAACAATTTTACGAAGGGGCCCGTCATGTTCAGCAAATTTACCATTCGTACCCGCATTGGGCTTATCGTTTTTATCAGTGTGATTGCCATCATCGGCTTGAGCGTGACGCTTCTGATGCAGGCACGTGAGCGCTTTATGGCTCAGCTTCGTGAAGGTAGTGTCAATCAGGTGCAGATGGTTAAAGAAGCCCTGAGCGGACTCAATGACCAGGTTCGTGCCGGAGACCTGCCTGAATTTGAGGCCAAGCGCCTGGGCCGCTTCTTGATCAACAATACCATGGTCGATGAGCGCAACTACCTGCTTTTGTATCATCGTCTGGGGCAGATTCTGGCTCACCCGTTGCGTAATGTAGACAGTGCTCTGGATACGGACACGCAAGTCAGGCAGGCCATTCAGGATGCTGCTACTACGCCGGACGAACGTATGCGGGACCTGGGTTATCGCGACCCGACCCCAGCCATGACGGAGATTATCGAGCGCTATACGGGCAGTGACTACACGGGCTTTGCCGAATATCTGTATTTCCCCGACCCCCTGTTTGGTTATCGTTTCCTGACCTACACCGACGATCCCCTGGCCCATCCGGAGGCGGAAGTTAAAACCGTGTATGCCGAGCTTTTTGAGCCATGGGGCTGGGTTATCATCCACGGTCTGTATGAGGACGATATTCGCGCCGAGTTCAATGCCTGGGCGATGAATTCGGCAGCCATTATTTTTGTCATATTGGGAGTACTGGTTGCCATCGCTTACTTCCTGTCAGCATCAATTACTCAGCCTTTGAGCAAAGCCCAGGCCTATATGCAGGACATCGCGCAAGGCTCTGGCGACCTCAGTCGCCGGTTGATGGACGATGGCGGTGATGAGCTCTCGCAGCTGGGGGCAAGTTTCAACACCTTTGTTGGCAAACTGGCTGATATCATCCGTCAGGTTTTGTCCACCAATGCCGAGGTGACTGGCAAATCAGCCCAGTTCTCTGAGATGATCCAGCGCACCGCTGGTCGATCGGCTTCACAGTTGGAGGAGACAGAGCTGCTGGCCTCATCAACAACGGAACTTTCATCGTCATTGGCTGACGTTGCCGACGGCGCCCAGGCCAGTGTCGCCGCTGCCAGCGAGGCCAATGGCGCAACGCAAAAAGCCACTGCAGTGGTCTCCAGTACGCGCTCATCTGTGGAAAAGCTGTCAGGATCACTGACATCAATTCAGACGAAAGTTCATGACATGCGGGATCACAATCAGAAAGTGCATTCTGTGCTTGAAGTCATTGAGGGCATTGCCGAACAAACCAATCTGTTGGCGCTCAACGCCGCCATTGAAGCCGCGAGAGCGGGTGAGCAAGGGCGCGGGTTTGCCGTTGTTGCCGATGAGGTGCGTAGCCTGGCTCAGAAAACACAGGCATCCACGCTGGAAATAAATACCATCATCAAAAACTTGCAGGACAATACGGCACAGATCGTTACCGCCATGGACCAGGGCGTCAATTTGTCCAAAGAGTGCGTAGGGTCGGCGAATTCTGCGAATGAACTACTGGACTCTGTGTTGGCTTCCGTGTCGTTAATCTCGGAGCGCAGCCAGGATATAGCCAGCGCGGTGAAACAACAGTCCGAGGTGACCGATGGCATTGCCAAAAGCAGTGTGAAAATTGCAGCTGACGGGCGTCTGAACACAGAGGACTACCTGAAGTGCAAACAATACCACGAAGAAATCGACATGTTATTAAGTGCTCTGGACGGTCTGGTCAATCAGTTCAAACTGGGGGGGAGCGCTCGTTGACGCAGCCGCTTTCCCAGTGCCGGTGAGTCAGTGACGTTCGCTACCGGGCGTCATTGGTTATCGTGATCTGACGCGTGGCACCAAGCTGCCTTTCACCTGCGCCGCTGATTACCTCGAGCGCCAGTTGATAGCGGCCGTTATCGAATTTTTGTGTATCCAGTACAAACTCAAAGCCGAGCAGCGGAGCACCTGGGTCATCGTGAGCGTTGCGTATGCTAACGACATCGTTGCGTTCAATTGAACGCCGGGTTTCGCCTGCCACTTCGCCATTTAGCAATACACGTATTCTGCTGACGCCCAGATTGTGATTGACGACCCATCCGCTTATTGCTGTCTGACCGCTGATAGCTTCGCCCTCTCCTGGCTGATCCAGCCAGATGTGACTGGGTTTAGGGCAAACTGCTGTCGCGCCGTCAGTGCCAGCCTGTATGTTATTGCCGAGATAAAAGCTGAATATTTTGTCACCTTGATAAAGGAATAATTGATCCAGCAACGTCAACTCGCTGAACAGTATGCAAGCCCGATCCATAACAGCCAGCTTTTCATTGATATCCAGCGTGCTGTCTTCGGTGATAAAAAGAGCCTGTTCGCCGACCAGTTTGCGCAATCCGGCCTCATCTCTTTGCCATATGGCATATTGCGCGTAGCGACCGTCACGGACAGTTTTATCCTCGTCAATGGTGTATGTTCGGGCTTCTTCCATGGCAAAGGCAATTTGGGCACTGGTGTAATAATTATCGGTAACAACAAGGCCGTCCGCGGGCAGGTCATTGATTCGTCGCAGTGCCCGCAGATGTGCTGTCAGTGGTTCCCAGCCCGCCATCTTGTTGGAAAGTACGCCGGTGCCCAGATATGACTGCAATTGCTGGTTAAAACCCTGAGAGCCGATGCCGACGAAAAGCAGCATCGTGCCGATGAGCCCGGTTACCGGAATTGCGCGCACCAAAATCGTGCTGCGTTTTGCGTTGTAACGCTGTGTCAGCCATTGTTTCACCGCCGACATTGCCAGTGGTGCGTATACAAGCAAGGGCATATAACCGGACAGCGGCCAATGCAATGTTGTCCGTGTGGTGTCACTCCAGGGTGCCAAAACCAGATAGACACCAAGATTAGTCGCAGCGAAGGCAGCAAAAAGACCGGCACGGGTATCACCAGCGCGGGCTTTTTTAATCAGTATCCACAAGGTCAGCCAAAGCAAAGCGTACACTAACGGTGTGACCACCGTGCCCTGAATAAACGGGTGCAGCAGACCTTCCAACTGAAACTGCCACGGGTGCCGGCTCAACAGATGGTAGTCGATACCGCTCAGGTCGTACACCAGATTGAAGCTCAATGCCGGGTAAAGTCCCGTCAAGGCAATCAAGCCGGATAGCCAAAGCCTGCCACTGCGCCAGTAGTGCCAATGGCTGCGACTGGCGAGCATGAAAATCAGGGCGGCGAGCACATATAGCGAAAAGCGGTAGTGTGTGCTCAAGCCCAGTGCAGCAAATACGCCGGCCAGCAGCCACCATCGCCAATGGCCGCAACGCGTGGCCCGCTCAAGGCATCCGATAAACAAAAGTCCCCAGAAAATCAGCGGTACATCGGGTACGGCAAGCAGGCCCAGGAAGGCTGCCATCGGCAGGCAAAGTGTCAGGATAGCCGATACCAGGGCGTACTTATGGCTGGTAAGAGGGCGGGCCAGCCAGTAGATCAATGCGGGTGTGCTACAGCCCATCAACAGGAAAATTGAGCGTACCGCAATCGCGTGATGCCCGAACGTTTCGGCGCCCAAGCCCGCCAGCAGTGCCGCCATAAAAGGCAGGTCGCTGTAAGCCAGCGCTGGAAACTGCGACGCTTGCCAATAAAATATTTCATCGCTGTACAGCTCCAGCCGCATCGCGAGAAAGAATTTGATGGCCGTTGTCAGTATCGCCAACAGGCATAAAATGACAACTGTCCTGACGCTTGATCTGGTTTCAATCTGAGGCATGAAATTGCTCAATGGTGCGCTGTTCAATGAACGGCATTATAAGAATTGTCCTCAAGAAGTAAAACAAAAAGGCGTATGCAAAGGGTGGAGGTGCGGCGCTCATCCGTGTTCTAATCCACGCAATCGATTTTTTGTGATGAACGCATGTACGCTTGTATTGATCTAGGTTCCAACAGCTTCCATCTCTTGATCGCCCGTTGGCATAAGGGCAGTTACGATATCGTTGAGCGTTTCAGTGAGAAGGTACAGCTGGGCGAAGGTCTGGCAGAGAGTGGGGTCATCAATCAGCGTGCATTCGACCGTGGACTGGCCTGTCTGGACACATTCCGTCAGGCCTTGTCGCGCTATCCTGTTGAGCACTGCTGGGCTGTGGGGACCAATGCCTTGCGGATGGCCGAAAATGCCGATCAGTTCTTACGCAAAGCCAGCGAGAAGGGATTTACTGTAGACGTAGTGCCTGGGCTGGAGGAGGCCGCGCTTGTCTATGCTGGTGTTATTTCGGCCTTGCCAGTTGATGAAACGCCTCG
>Ga0307967_1002035_pt1 | contig 11863 bp, 13 predicted proteins | sample OrgLakmetagen648_FD_201828 | JGI IMG/M metagenome (GOLD analysis project Ga0307967, IMG submission 201828) | Saline water microbial communities from Organic Lake, Antarctica - #648 | ecosystem: Environmental > Aquatic > Non-marine Saline and Alkaline > Saline | place: Antarctica: Organic Lake... | reverse complement strand
GCGCAAGGAAAGTACGCGTCAGCGGTAACCGCTTGCCACGGCTTGCCCGTGCAGTACGTTGCACCAGTAATAGAAAGTGATTTGAGACCATTGTTATTTTGCTTGCATTCTTTTATTGCATCAATATCTGCTGCAGAAAAACCTGACTCTTTGTATAAATATCCATTACGATCAGACAGCGTAAGAACCGTTGTTCCACCGGCAATCAGTTTCCGCGCTGTGAACTCAGCTACGTTTCCCGAACCAGAAACGACGGCCGTCATATCAGCTAGGTCTAAGCTGTGTTGCTTTGCAACCGCTTGCGCAAAGTACACAACACCGTGACCCGTTGCTTCTGTCCGGCGGCACGAACCACCAAACAATTCGTCTTTCCCGGTCAGCACGCCTTCATTACTGTTCGAGATTTGTTTGTACATACCAAACAGGTATCCAATTTCACGACCGCCAACGCCGATGTCTCCGGCCGGTACGTCTTGGTCGATCCCGATGTGTTTATGAAGACCAAGCATAAAGGCTCGACAAAATGACCGGATTTCAGCATCACTTTTTCCCTTAGGATCAAAATCACTCCCACCCTTTCCACCACCAAGCTGTAAGCCGGTTAGGCTGTTTTTGAAAATCTGTTCGAAGCCTAGGAACTTTAGTACATCTTCATTGACTGACGGATCAAAGCGCAAACCGCCTTTGTAGGGCCCAAGCGCAGAATTAAATTGCACTCGGTACCCAATGTTGTGTTGCAGATTACCTTGATCGTCTCCCCAGGTGACCCGAAACGAGATCAAACGTTCCGGGACTAGCAGTCGCTCTAAACGCAAATAATCCTCATCACTCATTGGCTGCTTTGTCACGTACAGTGCAATGCTTTCGAGAAACTCAGTTACGGCTTGGATAAATAATGGTTGGTGCGCGTACTTGGTGCTGACTGATTCTAAAATGTGTTTGGTATTCATAGGGGTGTGTTTGGTTGGTAACTATCATGCTACAGTAAAATTGAAAGGTACTACTATGATTTACGTAGCAACCAGTAATTAATTACACATAAACATTTAAGTATTTTATTTATGAGCCAACATTACGATATCATAGTAATCGGAGCTGGGTCAGGCGGGCTCACGACGGCAATTGGATTTTCGAAAGTTGGTAAAAAGGTTTTGCTAGTAGAAAAAGAACATATGGGTGGTGAGTGTACCAACACCGGTTGTATCCCGAGTAAGGCACTCTTACACCACGCCCGAGAATTTTACACAGCTAGTAAAATAAGTGGTGAAACAACCGCCAATGAAACCTACCGCTCGCAAGCGTTTACTTACGTACGAAACATTGTAAACGAAGTACTACAAGAAGAAACCCCAGAAACGTTTGCCAAGCTCGGGATTGATGTGGTGATGGGGGAGGCTATTTTTCTCAGCAAATGTTCATTAAAAGTTGGTGAAGTGGAATACCGATACAAAACGGCCATCATCGCGACCGGCTCGAGTCCACGTACGCTGGAAGTACCAGGTCTTGAAGAGACTGACATTCTCACCAACCAAAATATATTTTCGCTTAACGACGTACCCGAGAAACTTTTAATAATTGGTGGTGGACCAATCGGGTTAGAGATGGCGCAAGCTTTTGCGATGCTGGGGAGCGAAGTCACAATTGCCGAACGCAGTGAAACCTTTGCTCGTTTAGAAGATGCCACCATTGGGCCAATCTTGCGTAATTCGTTTGAGTCGATGGGTATCATCATCAAAACTGGTGCAGCCATTGAAAAAGTCGACGGTAACACCGCGCACTTTACCGTCACAACCGACAAGGATAACACTGAAAAGTTCACCACTGAATTCGACCAGATATTAGTCGCCATTGGACGCGTACCAAACATTCCAGCTGGAATAGAATTGGCTGGAATTACAGCCGACGCACACGGCGTCTTAGTTGATGGACAACACCTCACCAGTAACAAATATGTCTACGCCGTTGGTGATGTAGCACAGCGATTGAAATTCACTCACACCGCAGATGATACTGCTCGTCAGGTAGTTGCCCATGTCACAAGCAAAGGTATTCTTCGGCTCAACCAAAACAAAGCAGTACCAAAAGTAACCTACACCTCGCCTGAAGTAGCCCAGGTCGGGCTATCGTGGAACGAGGCGATCGCTCACTATTCGACTGATCACCTGATGCGGATCGAAGTACCATTTACGGAAAATGATCGCGCAAAAACTGACGCAGCAACTGACGGTGTGCTAGTGGTAATCGCTAAACGAATCAGTGGTCGAGTACTTGGTGCTCATATCGCCGGACCAGCCGCAGGAGAAATGATCAATATATTTACCTTAGCGATTGACCACAAGATTTCACTTTGGAAGTTACAAAAAGTAATTTTTGCCTACCCTACCTACAGCTTGGTTATTAAAAAAGCCGCTGATCAATTTGTCGGTCGGCAAATTAGTGATGTGCGAACTGATCTACTACACCTGATCAAACGTCACGCCCCAAAATTAATTGCCGCTACGCTTTGGATTGCAGCCATCACTGGGTTTAATCAGTACCAAACAACGCAAGGCCTCACTACCACCCAAACGGCAATCAATGTATTTGATGTTATCACTATGACCATCTGGGGACCATTGCTGTATATTTTGATCTATGCGATTCGTCCGGTGACATTCTTTCCTGCTACCGCACTGACGATATTGGCAGGAATATTTTTTGGCTTTGTGTGGGGGACAATCCTAACTGTCATTGCGGCCACCTTGGCCGCTGGGGTCGCGTACCTGGTCGGGAGATTTTTTGGAGCCAACCTCAAGCTAGAGCGAACAGCACTAGGCAGTTCTATTGCTGCACTCCGGGAAAACACTTTTTCAGCTGTCTTGATGATGCGTCTCATTTTTCTGCCCTTTGACCTAGTCAGTTATGCAGCCGGTATACTGCAAACAAAATTTATGCCGTTTATCCTCGCTACTTTTGCAGGAATCATTCTCGGCACCGCTACATTTGTCTCGATTGGAGCCTCTCTAAATGTTGCTGAATTTCAAGCCAATGGCTTCAGCTTTGATTTATTCGAGCCGCAATTTTTATTACTGTCAGCGATAATATTTATAGTATCACTCGGTCTATCAAAAGTACTCAAACGGTGGAGAGTAGAGAAGTAAAAAGCGAGCAAACAAAAAGACCGGTGCCTACAGGCACCGGTCTTTTAGTTATCCTTTCTTCACTTTCTCTTTCTTTGGTTTCTTTACTTCTTTTTTTCTATCTTGTCCTTTGGCCATAGTACTACTTCTTTTTTGTGGTTTTCTTTTTTGGTGCAGCTTTCTTTACTGTTTTTTTGACTGCTTTTTTAACTGTTGGTTTTTTAGCAGCTGCTTTTTTGATTGGTTTTTTTACAACTTTCTTAGCTGTTTTTGCTGCTTTAACAACTAACTTTTTTGCTGGTTTTTTGGCGACTGTCTTTTTTGCTACGGGCTTCTTTGCAACTTGCTTTTTTGGGGCAGCTTTTTTTGCTGTAGGCATATAAAAATAATTTACTGATATACCCTCTACTGAGTGGAGGATCTACTTAAATTATACGCGTCTTCTACCCAAAAAATCGACTAAAATCAAAAAGTGTGTACAAACAATAAAACAAACTACTTTCATTTTACGAATAAAACTTTTTACAGAAACATTTAGACAGTCGGATCTGGATGCACTTGGTACATAGCTTGAATTTCTGCGAGCAGTTCATCGCTGAGCTTAGTTTCACCAGCATCAATACAAACCTTGAGCTGGTCTAGGTTGGTTGCACCGATAATGACCGAAGCGGTAAAGCGTTGCGCTGCTACAAACGCCAATGCCATTTCAGCTGGCGAGAGATCGTACTTACAAGCAAGTTCTACGTACTTTTTAACAACTGGTTCAGCGTGGGGTGGATTGTAACGGTCACTGTTTCGCATCATTTGCGTAAACCGTGCGCCAGCGGGCTGGGCTCCATCGAGGTACTTCCCTGTGAGCACACCCATATTAAGTGACGAGTACGCCAGTAGACTTACCTGTTCTCTGATAGCAATTTCCGAAAGCCCAATTTCAAACGTACGATTGGTGAGGCTGTACTGATTTTGGATTGAAACAATACGAGGCAAGTTTTCTTCTCGGGCTAACCGCAGGTATTCGTTAACACCCCAGGGAGTTTCGTTTGATACACCGATCTGTTTTATTTTCCCCGCTTTCACTAATTCATTAAGCGTTTCAAGCGTTTCTGCTATCGGGGTAGAATCGTCGGTTTCATCATGCTCATAGGCGCGCGCACCAAAAAAATTTGTTTTTCGTTCTGGCCAATGAATCTGGTACAGATCGACATAGTCAGTTTGCAGTCGTTCCAGTGTGCCGTCGATAGCATCTGTAATACTTTTTTTGTCGAGTCGCGGTCGATCTCCCACCGGCCGCGTGGTAATCAGTCCGGCTGCTGCCACCTTACTAGCGATGAATAGGTCTTCACGATCGGTTCGATCTTTGAGCCAACTACCAATATATCGTTCGGTAGTTCCCTGTAGCTCGCCAGTTGGTGGCACTGGGTATATTTCGGCGGTGTCGATAAACTTAATGCCTCGCTCATCGACAGCGTAGTTAAGTTGCGCGTGAGCTTCAGCTTCAGTATTTTGTTGGCCCCAAGTCATAGTTCCCAAACAAATAACTGGTACTTCTATATCGGTATTTCCTAATTTTCTATATTCCATATAGCTGCCAGTATACAGTTTCATCTGCTGTGAGCAAAAAGTACCCACTACGCTTCCAGCAAACGCAGTTTTTGTCTCTTTGACAATTTCTTTATTTCCACTTCCCGCTGCTGAGCTTCACTTCGGGTGGTAAATGATTCTTGATAGACGACTGTAACTGGACGTCGCCCCGACGTGTAGCGAGCGCCAGCCACTTTCCCTTCTCCATTATGTTCTGCTAACCGCCGATTCACATCGGTCGTGTAGCCACAATAGAGTGTTCCATCTGCACATTGCAATATATAAACGTGATGTAGATCAGCCTTCATACCTGAAGTGTAACAAAAAAGCTGACACCAGATGTGTCAGCTTTACTTACTACTTCTTGGCTGGTTTTAGTTTGCTGAGGTCAAGGACATCGTCAATTTTTATTTGTTCGACGAAGTCAGGGACGTGGGAAACCAGAATCATTGCTCCTTTGTATTGATTGAGCGCCTCGGCGATAACTGGGATGTGGCGGAAATTGATGTGGTTGGTTGGCTCATCGAGGATCAAGAGTCCAGGTTCCTCCATGCGTAATTTTGCAAAGGCAACCAGTCCCTTTTGACCCTCTGAAAGATCACCGACTTTTGATTTCATGACGTCGCCAAACAGAAGGAAGCCGGCTGCGATAGAACGCATGTCTTCCTCAAGCTTTTTCTTCATACTGTCCATCAGTGTCTCAAACACTGTTTTAGTAAAATCAAGGTTAGAAAAGTCTTGTCGGTAGTACCCAATTTTCACGCCCGATGCGACCTCTTCCCCGGTAGCAGTTCCACCTGCGAGACTTTCAAGCAAGGTCGTCTTGCCAATTCCGTTTGGACCAACAATCTGTAGGTGTTCACCACGTTTGAGAGTAACATCGCATTCCATCTCTTTGGCCTCGTGGTTTTTGATTACGGTAACTGAAGAAAGTTTTAAGACTTCAAGCGGAATGTCTTGGTGTGGATCAATGGTAAATGAGCGAATGGCTTTGTCTTCTCGTCGCACATCGACTTTACCTTCTTCGGCTTCTTCGATTTCAGCCCGCATCTTTTTAGCAACCAAACGCATCTTTCCTCCTTTGGCTGCAAAGTAGTTGATCTTTTCTTTATCAGCTTGAATTTGTTTGTTCATCTGCGCGTTTTGCCGTTTTTCTTTTTCGACTCGAGCGGCGATTTCGTTGACTACACTGTGGTAGTTACCGTTGTACTGCTCGACCTGACGGTTCTGGGTATTAAGATAGAGGACTCCTTGGGTAAAGGCATTGAGGAAATCAGCATCGTGAGAAATAACGATGACGGTCTTTTTGTACTCTCGCAAAAACTCAGTGAGATGCTCAATCCCGGCGGTGTCGAGATTGTTGGTTGGCTCATCAAGCAGTAGAACGTCTGGGTTCTGGATCAAAGCTGACGCCAACAGTAACCGCGCTTGCTGACCACCAGAAAAGCTACCAATTAGCCGGTCTTTGAATGTGACCGCCTGCGACTCTGGTGGTGTGAGGTTTACCACTTCTAGTACGGCGTCAATTTTAGGATCTATGTCATACACTTTTTCGGTAAAACAATTTTCGAAAAAAGCCCGCACGGTGATATCCATTTCGTCGCGCGGAATAATTTGCCGTGACTCGGCGATGGTGGTTCGGGGCTGCAGGTTAATAGTTCCTTCGTCTGGCTGGGTCATTCCAGTGATGAGGCTGAACAAAGTCGATTTGCCTGCACCGTTTTGTCCCATCAAGGTAAATTTAGCACCTCGGCGCACGACGAAACTAGCATCCTTGAGGATTGGTTTGGTTGCGTCGTGTTCGAACGATACGTCTTTAAAAACAATAATTCCATCTCTTTGATTCATGGGTGACAGCATACCGCAGTCACAAGTGAGTGCAAGCGATTACTAACTAATGGTAAAGTACTCACATGCGGATGTTTATCAAAAAGTCGTTGATCGGAACCATATTGCTATTGCTGGTTGTCGTTGTTTTTTGGAAAACACTCACTGCTACGGCATTTTGGGGACTGGCTATGTACCAAACAAAAGACCTCAATTCAACCAAAATAACACCCAATCAAGAGCTGACCCTACCAACTGCTACTAGTACAGCTACTACTACTGTATACGGCTCAGTGCAGATTCCGCACTGGTTTGAACGTACAGATGTCTTACAGTCATCTGATGGTGTGCGGACTATTTTTTCTGATCGAGATTCCAATGCCTACTACATCATTTCAACCATGGGTGCATACAAAGACGGTTTTTTAGCTGGGCATACAGATAAAACCTCAACTGAAATGACCACGTTTTGCCAAACTCTCACCACCACATTCACTACCAACCCCTGCCAAAGCGACCGAGCATTTCTCACCACCACCATGGAAGCTGCAAACAAAACCGCTAGGCTGTTTTCTAGCTACCAAAGAAAAAACGCTGCAGCCACCTTTTTATTAGTTAAGGCTGTGTACATACCAGGTGCTACTTCCAGCATTTTTCCTTTCCAGACAGCAACCGTATCTGGGCATATTGCCTATCACCCACGTGATTCAATCGTCTACTTTTTTGATAGTAATGAGACTGGCTACGAAATAGTGTTTGCAGACATGGATCAAGCTGAAATAGAAGCTGTCCTGGCGAGTATTACTAACGATGTATAAATAATAGCAAATGATTTAAAATCGTTTATACTATAAGGAAGCTTATTCATAACACCACCTTCATGAATAGAGAAACGCACTCAACTTTAATCGAAAACGCACTGCACCACGTACATCACACCCAAGCCGTTTTAGCCTACGCGGCTACCGACCCCGCCTTCGCAGAAAGTCTGGCACACTACGTACAAAACCAGTACTGGCAGCCAGTTAGTTTACCAATCGAAGAACCCTCACCATACGCAATTCCGGTGGATCAGCACGATGCTATCAGAGTCACACACTGGTTGATGCAAGAACTAGAGGAACAGCCAGAAGCGTACAGCGCCCGTGGCGCACTCGCCGCTTGGGCAGGGACGTACAAAGAACCCAAAAATTTTGTCCTTGGAATTGTTGGTTTAGCAATCATTGGACCGACCCTTGGAATACTTGATAATAAGAAAAAGAAAAAAACCAAACTGCAACTAGTAGTTGATGAGACGTGGGCACAATCTTTTACACCCGAGCAGCTAGTTGAAAAAACCCACGAACTCAGTCAGGCAGTCATCGCCAAAGAGCTGCGGAGTGCCCGCGGCAAACTAGAATGCTTGCACCCGGACACGGCTGACTGGTGTATGGCTGGATCAGGAACCAAGCTATACTACCTCCCCCAAACTCAAGTTGAACTAATCTGCACCACACTCGCAGCCGAACAACTTTCCCATATTGCCATCTACCAAAAAGAAAAGTTAGTCGCCCTGGGCATCTCTCCTAGCATCAATGATCAGCTAGTCGAAGAAACACTCAAATAAACAAAAAGCCGCAGACTGTGTCTGCGGCTTTTTGTTTATTTGAGTGTTTTAGGGTGTATCTGTATCTGGGCACGCTGCGAAATTACAGTTAGGTGGTACCCGTCCCGTGAATGACCCATCAGGACATGCCATCGCATCAGCTTTGCAATCTACGGGTGCGACCGCTTCCTTTGTAAATAGATGCAGCAGTCCAGCAACCACCGCTATTGCTACGAGCCCATATATTACGTAATTTGTGTTCATACTTATGATTGTAGCATGATTGTAGCAAAAACAAACGACCTTGGCTTTAAAAAAAGTTTTCTTGGTTATTTGCTAGATACTCCTTTTCTGCTTTTGTTGTCTCCCGACCGAGTCGCTCATTACGGTGCGGATACCGGCCAAACTGATCGATAATGTCTTTGTGGATATGCTCGTATGACAGTGCCTCCTCTATACCCAGCGACTCAAATAAAGGGACCGCTTGCGTATGGATTAGTTTGGACTCACTATGCATAAACGGCATGTAAATGAACATGCGTTCGGCTGGATCGAGTTGTTGGTCTAACCCGGCTGCGATTGCGTGTTGTGCCAAAGTCAGTACCATACCGTCATACGCAAAAGCTTGTCCCGAGTTTCGAAACAGCTGTCTAGAAAACTGATCGAGTACGATTATTTCTGCCAAGTACGAATGGACCTCAGTGCGATACTGCCAAAATTCTCCAGCTGCGACCTCTGCGTGAATGTCGGTAAACCGATCTATGATCATCGCGTCAACTTCCACATCTCCACTAAACCGTTGCTCATGTGCCAGTTCCTCAAACCAGAACCGCAACACCTCCCCTAGTTTCAGTTGTTCGTATTTCATGAATGTAGTGTACCAAATTTGCAATTTTATTATCAAATTGGCATAGTAGTCACGGACGAACAGTAAAGGGTCAAACCAGTGGTAATTCCAGACGTACTCGGCACAGATCAACTACGCGCACTCGTTCTGGACTTGCTCACCAAGCAAGGGCTGGACGCAGAGCGCGAACAAGTTTTTGTAATGAACTTTACAGAACTGGTCACCAAGCATCAAGATATCAATATTTTGTCACAATCAGATTGAAAGGAGGACAAAATGTCGCATGAACATTCGTTTCAACCAGGAGATCAGGAAGAATGCTTCACTAGTGTGCAAGGTTAGACCTTGCACACTACTTAGACTAGTCATTCCATCTGGCCCCGCTGCCATTGCTAACGCGAATCCTAGATCAGGTGTCAAGTAAATTTTGTTTTGCAACTCTCCGCCCGGCACGTCGAATTCGTCAGCTTCAGGATGTTGTGCTTGCCGCCGTTCGATAATATCGAATTTATGTTTAGATGCGTGAAAAAGTTTCATTGCTCAAAGTATAACAAACTGTTACCCGGAGTCCCGGTCTTCGGAGTTTGTTTAGATGCGTGAAAAAGTTTCATTGCTCAAAGTATAACAAACTGTTACCCGGAGTCCCGGTCTTCGGAGTTTGCAAACTGTTACCCGGAGTCCCGGTCTTCGGAGTTTGTTACCCGGAGTCCCGGTCTTCGGAGTTTATAACAAACTGTTACCCGGAGTCCCGGTCTTCGGAGTTTAGCAGCATTATGACTTCAATTGACCGTATCTACCCGCTGCGTTTCTATTTTTGAGTAGTGTGCAAGGTTAGACTTTGCAAAAGAATTTCTACCCCAACAATCTTTGGAGGCAGAGCCCCGATCTTCATAGTTGTGAAAGTTAAAACACAGTCTCTAACACTTTCTGACTAGCTCTTGTAGCTTTAAGAGTTTTCATTTCAAAATCATCAAATTCTTCATGAACTATTCGTGCGTGAATAATATAATCATCAAATAGTTTGATAATACTGACACCAGTCTCTTTATTTTTCTCAACACATCCTTTTTTATTCTGAAAAGCTGCTGCGATATGGTGCAAGAAATTATCTGTTTCACTCATAACTGCTATATTTTCAATATGTTCAGAATAATTAATATCTTTATCTTTAAATTTTTCTAACAAATTTTTTACTATTTCACGAGTTTTACCAGATTCTATCCATTTTGCAGAAATCACTAAATCCCAACGATCTACCTGATCATTTCTAGAAAATAACGCAAACAACAAAAGACTACCTTTGTCGGCAATAATTTCTTCCGATATGTTATTTAATTTTTCGAGAAATGAGTTCATATTGTTTCTATAATATATCTTATCATGTATTTGATCGACTCTAGGATTTCTTCAGCAGACTCAAAACTCAATGCATTTTTAGGACAATATCTCATGCTCGCTTGCCATTTTAAAGCTGTAATTCTGTAACTGTTCAAATCGTCATCTGACTCTATTGCTTGATGTAGACCAGAAAGAATAAACAATCTGTTTAAGTCGTGTACAATAAAACTTTTGTCATCTTTTTCCTCTTTATAGCCTTGTATACCTGTCCCAATATGCTTAGGTGGATATTCACTCCAGCCTAACTTTAGTGCAATATATCTTTTTAAGATTAATTCAAGCGCATAGCCAGCCAAGTAAACGGCATTCTCATTGCCTTCATACACCTCTCCTTCATACTCGTACCCTTTGTGCTCTAAAAGGGCCGTCGCAGCCAAGAATTTAGACCGTGCTAATTCCAAAAGCTCATCTGGGTTTAAATTTTTGGTAGAAAATGACCAATCCATTACAATATCTAGTATACGCAGTCTATTTCTTTACGCAAACTAAACAAAAAGACCCTTGCGGGTCTTTTTGTTTTGAAACTTTCAGAATTTGATGCTGCGCGAGGCGCTAGCGGAAAATTTTCTGAGTCGTACTGGACGTACGGTGAAAGAAATTTTCTGTGCGGCAACGAAGTGCAGCGCCAATTGTGGAAGTTTCTACCAAGCGAAGTGGGCGAAGGCACGGTTAGCCTCAGCCATCTTGTGCGTGTCCTCTTTCTTCTTGACTGCATCTCCTTCTTCTTTAGCTGCCAAAAGCAGCTCTTTAGCGAGGCACTTGTGCATCGGGGTTCCCTTTTGCTTTCGGGCTGCTGCAATGAGCCACCTATAGGCTAGTGCTTGTCGTCGTTCCGCTCGTACTTCACGAGGGACCTGGTAGTTGGCTCCACCGACTCGGCGTGAGCGAACTTCCATGAGTGGTCCAGCGTTTCGAAGTGCTGCGTTGAACGTTTCCATTGGATCGTCGCTGGTGTCTTTGTCAGCTTTGATGATCTCGAATGCTCCGTATACGATCTTGCGAGCGGTCTCCTTCTTACCGTCGAGCATGATGTAGTTAATGAAGCGTTCGACATCAACTGAGCCGTGGACAACGTCCGGTGTTGCGGTAGGACGTTTTTTGATTGGTCGTCGCATACTGTTATTAATTAATGCAAATGAGGAGTTGTTACGGGAACAATCATCATTCTTCGCATAGTCTGATGCCTTAGAGTTTCCCCTTCGCATCGCGTCAGATGATCTGTAGCGAATATAAACTATTTGTAATGTGAAGGAATGGTAGTCCTTCGGCTATGCCGCCAAGCTCATAATTGACAATGATTTTCTGAAGTGCGCGGCGCACCAAGAAATTTTGCTGAGTCGTACATCGGTACGGTGAAGGAAAATTTACTGCAGTGCAACAAAGCAATTCTGGAAATCAATTCAATTATTATGACTTGGGTTTTTTGGCGCCGTATTTAGAGCGTCCCATACGTCGGGCGTCAACTCCAGTTGCATCGTACTTTCCACGTACAACTGTGTAGTTGAC
>Ga0307967_1002032_pt1 | contig 11885 bp, 11 predicted proteins | sample OrgLakmetagen648_FD_201828 | JGI IMG/M metagenome (GOLD analysis project Ga0307967, IMG submission 201828) | Saline water microbial communities from Organic Lake, Antarctica - #648 | ecosystem: Environmental > Aquatic > Non-marine Saline and Alkaline > Saline | place: Antarctica: Organic Lake... | reverse complement strand
TCAAAGCAAGGAAACTATTTTCAACAATTTAATAAGGAGAATGGTTACCACTAAAAATATTACTCACGCTCAATTAATATGTAGCTAAATAGTGACCTCTATATAATTGCTATGTAATTGAATCCTTACTAAAATAGTAGTCCTATGAAATGCTTTCACGATGTTGTTATTGAAAAGGCAGCATTTGGTTTTGCCTGTTGCCGCATTATTCTTAATAATGAGGGAGCGCCTGTGGACTATGAAATAGAAGAGGTTAATGAAGCATATAAAACACTATCCGGAATAACACAAAAAAACATCGAAGGAAAAAGCGTTTCTGAGGTTGCACCACCTGTATTTCATGCCGGAGATAAGGAGTGGTTAGGCTATTTTGCTGAGGTTGCCCTCAATGGCATTGATGAGGATACCGAATATTTTTCTGAAGCGATGAACAAATGGTTTCATGTACAGGTTTTTTCGAGGAAGAAATTTTATTTTGTAATTATTTTGAATGACATAACTCATAAGAAGTATGTAATTGACAGTGTGGGGCGATTTATTGATGGCGGGGAGTTTCAGGCCAATTTACGAAAGATGTGCGATGACTTGCAGTCCCTCACAGGGGCCAAATATGTGGCGCTGAACATCGCTAATATGCAAGATAATGGCTTTACTACAAGGGCGATTACAGGCATCCGGAAAGATATTAATAAGGCGGCTAAGATGCTGGGATTTACCCTGGAAGGAAAAGAGTGGCTTCATAACCCTGATCGCTTTGAGAAGATATCCCGTCAAACGATTACAAGGTTTAAGACAATGACGGAACTCTCTAAGGGAACGTTAGGCAACAGGTTCTCGCAAACTATTGAAAAAACCTTTGGGTTGGGCGAAACAGTCGTTGTCAGCATTATGAAGTCGGGGAAAATGCTGGGAGATTTTACCCTGATGATGCCAAAGGGAACTACGTTAAAAAATGAGAGCCTTGTGGAGATGTATTCCCGGCAAACGGCGCTTTTACTGGAATATTACCAATCCAAACAGGATGTCAACCATTTTTTTGAGGTGAGCCCCGACTTGATGCTGGTGATTAACCAGTATGGGAATATGTTGAGGCTGAATACAGCCTGGCATCGGACACTGGGTTTCCCTGTAGACACACTGACAGGCAGAAAGATAATGGAATTTATTCATCCTGAAGATGTTGCTAAGACAAAAGAGGCTTTAAAAGAAATATTGGACAAACAGAAGATAAACAACTTTGTAAACAGGTATGTAACCATTGACAACAATTACCGTTCATTGGAATGGCGGGCTACGCTTCAGGGGGAGTTGGTATATGCTGCAGCTCGCGATATCACTGAAAAGCTGGAGGCAGAAAAGGAGGTGCAGGAGAAGTCGGAATTACAAAAGACACTCATAAATATTGCCCTCAGGAATATAAACCTGCCGTTGTCCGGTAAAGAAAAGGCTATTAATGATTCTTTAAAGCAGCTGGCACAATTTGCACAAGCCGACCGGGCTTATATTTTTGATTATCTCTGGGAAGAGGAAATAACCCGTAACACTTACGAATGGTGTGCTCCCGGCATATCTCCGCAGATGGAGGAATTGCAGGCTGTGCCGTTGAGCCTAGTGCCCGAATGGGTGGCCACCCATAAAAAGGGAGAGATAATGTATGTGTCTGATGTGGCTGAATTACCTAAGGAAAGTGGCTTGAGACAAGTGTTAGAGCCCCAGAATATTAAAAGCCTTATTACTATTCCGATGATGGAGAATGGGGCCTGTGTGGGCTTTGTAGGGTTCGACTGGGTTAAAGCGCATCATGAGTATAAAGAGAATCAGCAGATGTGGCTGGAGCTTTTTGCGCAGATGCTGGTAAATATCAGGGTAAGATCACGCATGGAGCATGCGCTTATTTCTGAAAAGGAGAATGTGGAGAAAGCCGACCGGCTGAAAACCGCTTTTCTGAACAATATTTCCCACGAACTTAGAACACCACTTAACGGGATTATTGGCTTTGCGGAATTGATGTGCCTCCACGATAATTCGCAGGAAGAGACCACTGAGTATTTTAAACTGCTGGAGAAGAACACGAAGCGTTTGCTGAAAACCATGCACGATTATATGGATATCTCGGCCCTGACCTCTAATAGCATGACGGTGAATGAAAGCAGCTTTTCGCTGCACACCTTTTGCGGCAGACTGGATGACGAATTCAGCGATGTGGCTACGGCTACAAATGTCACCTTAGATGCTGATGTGCCTGCAGAAGATGTGATGATTACCGGAGATGAGGATCTGTATTGGAAGATTTTTATTCAATTAATAGATAATGCTATCAAATTCTCTCCCGGCGGTAAAGTGGAGTATGGCTGCCGTATTGAATCGTCCTGTTTTGTTGGGTATGTAAAAGATACCGGCGTTGGTATTCCTGAAGAGCTGCATGAAAAAGTGTTTCACCGTTTTATGCAGGAAGACAGCAGCGATACCCGCAGGTTTGAAGGGAGCGGACTGGGGCTCTCAATTGTGAAAGAGATTGTGAATATGCTGGATGGGGATTTGTCGCTGGATTCTGTGAAAGGAAAGGGAACACACGTGGATTTCCGGATTCCGATGCCCTCTCACCGTGCTCATAGGAACCAACAGGCTTCAGTCGTTTTTCAGGATAACAACGCCGTTGTTTTGATTGTTGAAGATGACTACACTCACCAGGAATATCTCCGGCGGATTCTGAAGAAAAAGAAGATAAAAACAATACCGGTTAATGATGGCATGGAGGCTTTAAGGGCATGTAAAGAGTTGAACGAGATCAAGTTGGTATTGATGGATATTAAAATGCCAGGGATGGATGGACTGGAAGCCACTAAGCAAATTAAGCGCGTGCGTCCCGAACTGCCTGTCATTGCCATTACAGCATATGTTACCCATGGTGACAAGGTCAGATCACTGGAAGCCGGTTGCGATGATTACATTGCCAAACCCATGAAAAAGAAGCTGCTATATGAAAAAATGCAGCACTATGGCCTGTTGCGGGACTAACATTTAGTAGTTTTCTTCCCCTGCTTTTAGAACCGTTTTTTCTCTGTAAGCAAAGTAAAGACACTGCCTCCTGATTTGGGATAGAATTTGTACTTTTGCATAATTGCTTCTAAATGCAGAATATGAAAAAACCAACAATATTAGTAACCAACGACGATGGCCTTTTTGCCCCGGGCATCCGAAAGCTTATTTCAATTATGCGTTCCTTTGGCCGGGTGGTGGTAGTTGCTCCAGATAAAGGACAATCCGGCACCAGTCATGCTATTACCATCCAGACGCCACTGCGTTTGGTTAAACAGCATGAAGAGAAAGATTATGTCGAGTATGCGGCTAACGGTACGCCGGTTGACTGCGTAAAACTGGGACTGAAGGTAGCCCTCAGCGAAAAGCCTGACCTGCTGGTGTCGGGGATCAACCACGGATCCAATGCAACTATCAATGTGATCTATTCCGGGACGATGGCTGCCGTAATAGAAGGATGTATGTCGCGAATCCCTTCTATTGGGTTTTCACTGGACGACTATTCTCATTCCGCCGATTTTGAGCCATCAGAGTCCTTTATCCGTCGCATTGTGGAACATGCCCTTGAGAAAGGGATTCCCGAAGCTACCTGCCTGAATGTTAATATTCCGGCCGTAGACCATAAAGATATTCAGGGCATTAGAATATGCCGGCAGGGTGTGGGATATTGGGATGAGCGCTTCGATCATCGCACCGATCCGCGTAAGCGTGAATATTTTTGGCTCACCGGCGAATATATTAGTTTGGATGAGTTTGATGACACCGACGAGTGGGCGCTGAGAAATAATTATGTGGCGGTGGTGCCCGTAAAATTTGATCTGACGGATTATGAAGCTATGAATCACTTTAAGGTGCTGACGGATAATGAAAAAATGGCTTAAAAGAGACACCACGGGGTTAGGAATTTTTCTGGGTATAGTGTTGCCGGCAGTGCTGTTTTTTGTTATAAGAGGGGGATTGCACCTGCTGGAGATGGTTGTTGACCAGGCCTCCCTGCAATTTCATTATGCTTTACTGCTGAGTACCACCATCAATTTGCTGACACTGAGGTATTATCTGGTAAATTTGAAATATGAAAAGACCGGAAGAGGGATATTAGCAGTTACTTTTGTGTATATAATCCTCTACTTTGTCTTTTTTCATCAATAACATTATAGGTAGGTAGCTATTATTAATAACTGATGTTTCGCTAATGAGATATTATATCATTGCAGGAGAAGCTTCCGGCGATTTACATGCTTCTTATGTGATGCAGGAGCTGAAGAAGCAGGACGCCGAAGCTGTTTTCAGGGGGTGGGGTGGCGACCTGATGGCTCGGGAAGGCATGGCACTTGATCAGCATTATCGCGATGTAGCTTTTATGGGTTTTTATGAAGTGGTTGCCAATCTGCATAAAATAATGGGCAACATGCGGCGCTGCAAAAAGCAGATAGCAGCCTTTCAGCCTGATGCGCTGGTGCTGGTCGATTATCCGGGGTTTAACATGCAGATTGCCCGCTTTGCTGCTAAGCAGCCTTTCCCGGTGTTTTATTATATCGCTCCCAAAGCCTGGGCCTGGAAAAAGTCTCGCGCAAAGAAGCTCAGACGCTATGTAGACCTTCTCTTCTCTATCCTGCCGTTCGAGGCGCCGTTTTTTAAATCTTATGGCGTAAACACACAATATGTGGGTAATCCACTCTTGGATCAGCTTGTACTACAGACCCGGGAAGAGGAGCGGAAGGATTTTTTTAAGGCGAACCGGCTTGCTGATAAGCCTGTTATCGCTCTTTTTCCGGGGAGTCGCAAACAGGAGATCAGCGCTATGCTTCCTGAGATGCTTAGGGCGGTGAATAAATACACAGAATGCCAGATAGTAATAGGCGGAGCGCCGGGGCTGGAAGTTGTTTTTTATGAGGACTACCTTACGGGAAAGGATATTAAAGTGGTATTTAACCAGGGACAACAGCTGATGAAGTATGCCAGGGCGGCGCTGATTACCTCAGGTACAGCTACCCTGGAAGCGGCGCTTCTTGATCTTCCGCAGGTGATATGCTACCGCGGGAATAAAATATCCATAGCTATAGCCCGGCGGCTGGTGCATGTAAAATATATAGGGCTGGCTAATCTTATCATGGAGGAAGCTATCATCCCCGAGCTTATCCAGGAGGATATGACCGTTGCCGGTATGCAGCGGGAGCTGGATTTGCTGTTGTTTGATAGTGATCGCCGTAAAAAGCTTTTCTCAGACTACAGCAGACTAAGGGATGCCGTGGGAGGGCCCGGGGCTTCAGAAAAGGTGGCCAGAGGAATAATAGCTTTTCTCGCTTCCGAAAAAAAAGAAGGCCGGTAAATAAAAGATCGGCCACTTTTACCCAAATTGAGCGATTCTCGCTCACGATAAAGAAATTGTAAGCATTTCACCTTCCTGCAAATCTGCGGGACAGGCTACCCATTCGGTGAAATACAACAATTTCTAAATCGGGGTTAAACCTAAGTTGAGCGGTTTTTCACTTTGTTCAAACCGCTCAACTTAGGTTCTAATTGCTTATCCAAAAAAATAGACCAGTATCAGGATATAGAGCAGGGCAGGAAGCATATTCACAATGTTTATCTTTTTGATGTCGAGAATGCTGAGGCCAAGGCCCAGCAACAAAATACCACCCACAGCGGTTAATTCGTTGATGTACAAGTTTGTGGCATATTCCCGGAAATATCCGGCAAAAAGTGTTATGCCTCCCTGGTAAATAAACAAAGGTACAACGGAAAACAAAACCCCTATTCCCATCGCTGAGGCCAGCGCTATAGAAGAGAACCCATCCATCAGCGATTTAGCCAGCAACAAATTGGGCTCATCACCCAGCCCCTCTTCAATGGCTCCCAGGATGGTCATCGAGCCCATACAAAACAGCAGAAAAGAGGTGATAAAACCCTCCGAAAACCTGTCGTTATGCGATTTAAGCTTTTGTTTCAGGTACATGCTGAAACGTTCTATAAGCTGGTCGATGCGCATTAATTCACCCGTGAGGGCTCCCAGCACCAGGCTAAATATCAAAAGCAGGAGATGATCTGTTTTTAATGCCATACTAATGCCCAGGAATAGGGTAAACAATCCAATAGCCTGAAAAACAGTATGGGTAAATCTGGGATTAAGTCGCCGGTTTATTATTAAACCCACCAAACTACCTACAATAACGGCGCCTGCATTGATGATGGTTCCTGTCATAGATCCGCAAAAGTAGGAATAAATTCTGTGTGACGGGTTTTGTTTTTTTCCGTATTTTACTATCTTTATAGCAATGAATGAATGGCATAAATACCCTTTTGTGCGGATAATTATCCCTTTTATCGCAGGAATTTTTCTTTCGATGAAACGAAGCGATATGGGGCTCCCTGTTCAGGAACTGGTGTTGTTACTGGTTGTGTTTTTGGTTGCAGCCTTGCTGTTTCATAAATTCATCAATTATCGTAACAGGCTTATTTTTGGTGTGGTGACTTTTTTAGCGCTACTGCTTGCAGGGTTTCTGTGGCACAATACTTATAACAAGTACCAGTTGCACCATCATTTCAGTACGTATTATGTTCCCGAAAATACCGTTTTAGCGCAGTTTGAAGAATTTCCGGAAGAGAAGGTACGGTCTTACAAGAGCATACTCAGGGTGTTGCAATTAACCGATAGTTCGGGGAAGGCAGTAGAAGTGAAAGGGAAGGTAATCGCTTATTTTGCTAAATCCGGCCATCCTGAGGATGTGGCGTATGGTGATAAAGTAGTGTTTACAGGAACTATAGAAAGGGTGGAGGGAGCAAAAAATCCTGCAGCCTTCGATTACAGTAAGTATCTGGCATCGCGTAATATTTTTCATTCGGTCTATTTGGCCGGGGATAACTACCGGATTATTGCGGATGATGTGAATACCATAAAGGGTGCGGCGGAAAAAACCAGGCATTACCTGTCAGAAGTTTTAAGGAGATATGGCCTGGAAGGCAATGAGTTTTCGCTTGCCACGGCTTTAGTGTTGGGCTATGATAAGTACCTTGCCGGCGAAATGCGGTCGTGGTACACTAATGCAGGGGCAATGCATATTCTCTGTGTGTCAGGGCTGCATGTGGGGATTATTTATGTGGTGATGATGTTCTTGTTGGGGTTGCTTCCTTTTACTTCTAAAACGTTTAATACGTTAAAGGTGGTGCTGGTCATTTTGTTTATCTGGGGGTATGCCTTTGTGACAGGCCTGGAGCCAGCAGTGATGAGGGCATCGGTGATGTTTACGATGGTAGCCTTCGGGAAATTGCTGCAACGCAAGGCAAGGATATACAATACGCTTGCCGCCAGTGCTTTTATTATGCTGCTGTATAACCCCAATATGCTTTTATGGGTTGGGTTTCAGATGTCTTACCTGGCGGTGTTTGGCATTGTTTGGTTACAGCCCGGAATCTATAACTGGTGGGCACCAAAAAACAGGCTGGCAGACTATTTCTGGGGGCTTGTGGCGGTCTCTCTGGCGGCACAAATCATCTTGTTCCCTCTCTTGCTGTTTTACTTTCATAAAATATCGCTTATCTTTTTTATTACCAACCTGTTTGCCATTCCAATGGCCACCGGTGTGTTATACCTCACGCTGCTGCTTTTTGCCCTTTCGTGGGCTTCGCCTGTGGCTGAGTACATCGCCACAGGCCTGAAGGCGTTGGCAAAAGCGCTTAATTTTCTTATTGAGGAGGTGAGCGCTCTTCCTGCCGCTTATGTTGATGAAATCTGGATTAAGCAGTGGCACCTGTTGTTGCTCTATGGCAGCTTGCTGTTCATTGCCTCAGCACTTATCAAAACAAAGAAAAATATTGTACCCTCTCTCCTAGGGGCCGCTATCGTTTTTTTTATCATAATCGGCGGTGTAAGAGTGCAGAAACAAATCAACAATCAGTTTATCCTTTACCACATCAGGGAGGGGTTGGCTATGGATTTTATTCAGGGCGATTCCAGCGTTTTTATTGCCGATAGTTCGGTGTTCAGCAACCGCCGCATCATAGATTATAATATAAAAGGCTCATGGAAAAGTCACTATGTCAATCCGGTGAAACTGCCTCTCCATAAAGAAGAGACCTATCTGGGAAGGAGTGTTTTTTACAAAAAGCCGTTTATTCTCTTCAATAACGATATCTATTTTATTCTGGATAAAGTTCCGGATATTATATCATCCGGAAAACTTGAGGTAGATTACCTGGTGATCTCCGGTAAGCCATGGATAGATGTTTCTGAGATGATCCAAATTTTTGATATCCGTAAAAAAGTATTGATTTCGGGCAGTACCCCCTGGTGGTTAGCCGAAAAATGGAAACAGCATTTTGCGGACCACGATGTGGAGTGTTATTCAACCCACCGCGAAGGGGCTTTTATTGCCGCTTACCGTTGAGGCGATATTTCGAATACTTCTCCGCTTTCGCGGATATCATAGCGTAGCACTTGCAATGTTTCGCTAAAATAAATATCGCTGTAATAGCTGTAGGATATTCTGGCAGAATCCTGGTCGCTGATATGATATACGTTTTGATAGGTGCTGTCGGCAATGGAGAGGCTGTCAAGTCGCTCAAGCGGATTTTGGTTGGCGGCCAGGAAAACTTCCTCATCCTCGATGCTTAATTGATAAAAATCCAGCTGACGGAACGTGATAGATGACTGAGTGATGGTATGGTTACCACTCTCTTTTTTATACAGAAGATATTGCCCAATTACGCTGGTGTTATCCGATGTGTCGGTAAGGTGAATGCCGATAACAGCACTGGCCTGGCAGGTGGCTTGTTCAGAAATCTCATCGTCAGCAAACTCAATAACCTCCGTAAAAGTTAATTTATTGATGTGTGTAGAATCGCCGTGGAGGATGACGGTATCATTTACACTGTATGGAAACCAGCTTTTTTCTGTTATTTCGATGTTGCATTTTTTTGTCTTCAGGCAACTGCTCAGCATAATCGATCCGAGAAAAATAAACAGGCCCAGCTGAAAAATTCTTTTCATTTGTTTATAATTATCTGTGAAGTGTTTTGCTTTGTATTAATTTTAATCATTCCCGATAGCTAACAGGATGAGTGTCTTAAAATATCTCAGTTATAGTCTGTTTCAATTTCATAATGTGCTATTATTAGCAGATGCAAAAATAGGCATAAAATCCTACAATAAGAATTGAATAGGAAGCGATTTTAGTAACTTCCCGATGATAATAACAGGCTGTTAAAAACTGATGCCCTCATATGTTAAATAATAGTAAGCCCCTGTAAAAATTACGGTTACCATTAATACAACATAGTTGATATGATTTCGGAAATGCTGTTTACTTATTGTTTTGGGCAGGGGTTTGATGCCGCTAATAAGGGCGGCGGTGAGGATAATGGCCATGGTGATAAACGAGTAACCGGTATAGTAGGAAAAACCGCCGGAAAGCCACAGAAGTAGTAAACCACCTGTAATCCAGGGAAGTATTGTGCTTGTTGCCAGGTAGGTGATGCGGCCTGAAATGCTGGAGATGTTGTAATCTCCTGTTTTTGCTAATATGGCTTTGCCCATATTTTCTCCTATTTTATACATGATGAAGAAATTTGCCGTTGCTATCAGCAGTTTTATAGGAAAAGAGAGTGACAAAAGACCTGTAATAAAATACTGGTTGCCTCCCAGAAAGGGACTTAATCCTAACATGCCGAAGAACTGATTGTAACCGTGAGCTATCCACCACAGCAAAAAATAAGATAACCACGCATAACGCATTGTTAATGACAGATAAAGCAACTGACCTGCTAGCGCTAAAAGCAAAGAGATGCTTGGCACGGCCATCTGCAGTGCTATCCGGGCATCCTGACTAACCCCTGCTGACATCAAATCAGGATAAAAGCTGATATGTGAAAAAAACCACGTGGGTTGCAAACTGAAATCCATAGCGATAAAAATCGTGAGAAGCTGATTATTCAGATGAATGATTAAAAAGCTGAGGATAAACATCAGCGTGGAATTAAAATAGGAGCTTACAAGAAAGGCCTTATTATTCATCGGCATTGGATTTATGTTTGATGATATCCATAAATACCGGCAGGTGGTCGCTATAACCACCAATATAGCGGGGGCCGGAATAGGTGCGGAAAGGCTTTGTTCCGCCATAGCGTTCATCTTCCTGCAGCAGGAAAGAAAAATCTGCTATGGAGGCGTTTTTTACTTGCAGCGAGGTGGCTTCACGGTCGGTCAGGTTCTTCGACACGAAAAGCTGATCAAAGAGGTACCACTGCGAGCGATATTTTGTAGTGCCCCCTTTTTCTTCAGTAAGAAGAGGAATAAGCGCTGTTGCCTCAGTGTTTTCTAAAAAGGTGGTTATGCCGCTGTCGGAGGGGTCATCATTAAAGTCTCCGGCAACTATAATCTGAGCGTGTGGATTTTTGCGGGCTACAGAATCAATGTGGCTGGCAAGAATAGTGGCTGCATATTCCCGTTTGGGTTTGGTTTTCATATATCCGCCATAGCGGGAAGGCCAGTGATTGATGTAGATATGTAATGTGTCGGTATTAAACAGAACCCCTTTGGTATAAAGGATATCACGTGTTTTATCGGTAGTGTCAAAAGGGAAATGCACAGGGATGAACTCTTGGGCTTTCCGGTCAAAATCTTCTGTGCGGTAAAGCAATGCAATATCAACCCCCCGCTCATCAGGAGATTCCTGGTGAATAATCTCGTATCCAAATTTATACAGAGGTGTTTTGTAGAGTAAATTACTCACCACGGTCTTGTTTTCCACCTCGCAGAGAGCCAAAAATGAAAGATTTTCCCATTCTTTTACAGCCATAATGGCTTTATACAGTTTATTTATTTTCTGATAATATTTATAGCTGTTCCAGTATCGCTGGCCTTCCGGAAGGAATTCGCCATCGCGGGTGCCGGGAGTGTCGATAGTGTCGAAAAGATTCTCCACATTATAAAAAGCAAAACGGGAAACCTCAGTCTGGCTGCAAACCAATACCGGTAAGAGTATCCCCACAACAATATATACAACACGAAACATAGTGATAAATAATTTCTATATAACATACGAATGTAAGGAAAAAAAGTATCTCCGCTAAAGCGGCGGCAGTTCGAAATAAAGTTTTTTGAAATTTTGGAGGGAAGGATAAAAAAATAGTGGGTAGTACTGGACTGGAACCAGTGACCTCCTGGCTGTCATCCCGATGCCTCGGGACTAAACCAAATGAGTTTTTCATGAAATGAACTTAACCGAACGAATTAAACAGGAAGTCAATGAGTTAAACGCAGGCACTCCGCGCAAAAATATACGGGATTTAATCGCATATCTTGGTATGAGTGAGGGTGGATTTTACAACACGTGGCAAAACGACAGGTTAAAAGTTGCAACTGTGGCAAAAAATGCAGAATTTTACGGTATCAGTCTCACGGAATTAATACGCAGTGCAACCGGCGAAACCATGAGCGAATCGGAAGTTTAGGAAAGCCTGCCTGAATACGATAAAAATAAAATACAGCTTTTGGAAGAGAAATTAAGATTCAAAAAAGAACAAGTGGAATTTTACAAAATAGAATTAGAAAAATGCAAAAAGAAAAAATGATGCGATTTACAAAATTATTTTTAGAGGTCAGCAGTTAACTACATATGGTAGTATTCATTAAAATCAAGAAATATCTGGAATTATTCAACGCCAAAATTTTCTTTTGTCAGTTCTATGTTTTAGCACGAGATTTTGTTTAGGCATTGTGGGGTTGAAGCCATTAGATTCCTCCTCTCTCAATTGCGCTAAAAATTTGCGTAAGAATTCTTACCCTCTACTTGCGCAATTTCGGTCATCGGAATGACAGTTTGTCAATGCGTTATGAGAGAAAAAGGGCG
>Ga0307967_1002028_pt1 | contig 11895 bp, 10 predicted proteins | sample OrgLakmetagen648_FD_201828 | JGI IMG/M metagenome (GOLD analysis project Ga0307967, IMG submission 201828) | Saline water microbial communities from Organic Lake, Antarctica - #648 | ecosystem: Environmental > Aquatic > Non-marine Saline and Alkaline > Saline | place: Antarctica: Organic Lake... | reverse complement strand
TCACAGCGTTGCTCTGTTTGAATTGCCAATCACCAAATCTCAGGAACCACTGTCTGTCGCTCATCGCGTAGGCGCTCTTGCATGATATCCCTCGATAAGGTCAAGCTGTGTAAGGAGTACATACGGTATGGCGCCAGAAGCACCATTGCGCAAGTTGCATCCGGTGTAACTCGCAAGCAAGCCAAGCGACTTTACGAATCCATGCAGAATGAGCCTTCCGCGTCAGGCAGATTACCCACCAGGTGGTCTGCATTTCTAAGGCGTTGCACAAACATGCAAGCTCCCTCTCAGAAATTTCTCGGCCTTTACCACGCACAGTGCGGTGACCGCATCTTCGCTCACCTTGCTAATTGGGGCGTCGTCGAGGCTTACAAAGCATATCTGAGCATCTACGCTCAAGATCCAGTGCTTATCGATCTATCTTTGGCTTGGACGCTTGCTCGCGCAATATCCCAGCAGGAAGAAGGCTGTGAGATAAAAAACTGTCACCACTGCGGTCAGTTGTATGTTGTCAAAAGTCATGAAAATCCAATTTGCTGGCTATGCATAGAGGCAAAAGAAAAATCAGGGTTTTTATTGCCAGTTCGTAGCTCCGGGCGCGCCGCCGCTAAATTGAGAAACATGGCATAGATCAATCCACCGTCTGCGTTGCTCTTGTGCGAATAACTGGTTACCGCATAGTTAGTCTCACAAACCCCACCTAAATTAGCACGGTATCATCGCCAATATTTCTGCTTAAACATGGAAAATTGTTCCATCGTGAATAATAGGCAGCAATATGAAATTCCTACCTTTGATGCTGTTAGCAATGCTGGTTGTGCAATCTGCGAATGCTGACGTCGACTCATCATCTGCGCAGCGATTCTATGATCGCCATGCCGAAGGATGGTTTTGGTATAAAGATCCCAAAAAAGTAAAACCTAAATCAGAGCCTGTCGAAACAGCAAAGCCCTCCGAAAAGCCTCCAGTTGAGGTGTTGAAAATACCGGAAGCAGTATCCGCAGCTCCCGGCCCCGCGCCCATGTCCATCGAATGGTTCGAGAAAAACTTCGATGAAATACAAAGTCGCGCAATGGACAATCCGACGCATGAAAACGTTGCTGCCTTTTACGCCGTGCACCAACAGATGATGCATAGAGCAACGAAATTTGCAGATGTTGGCCAGCAAGTGCTCCTTCAATACCCTGAACTCGATCCCAGAAACCGTTTTTCCACCAGTGTTAGCGGAGAAAAACAGCGCCGAGTTGCAGCAAACCAAGTCAACCAAGCGATTTTTACGAAACTAAGACAGCAGAATGGCGGAATTATGTTTTTCTATGACAATTCCAACTTTTCACAGCAAATGGCAGACACCGTTGTTGGCATAGCCAGACGGTTTGACGTTGATATTCAGCCTATAAGCATCGACGGATCTGCCATTCCAGACCAAAGAATTAAGGGGCTTATGCTCGAAAGCATCGCTGATGAAGGCCTATCGGAAATGCTTAACATTGCGTTTGCGCCTGCTATAGCAATCGCAATCCCCCCAGACCGAGTTCAAGTCGTCGCTTACGGAACGTTATCTACTGACCGTGTATTGGCAAGAATTCCCGCCACTGCAAATCTTATGGGCCTTATCACAGATCCTGAGCTCAGGATCGCAAAAGGTGAAGTGCCGAATGCGCCTAATGCGGCTTTGCGTACGGACCTTACGGATATTAAAAACAATTCGACTGAAGAAATACTTCGAGCGCTGAAAAATGGAGGTCTGCGATAATGCGGCATAAATCTCGGATATCCGTGGCCACCATAGCCATGTTGTTCACCCTCGCTACGGGGTTTTCTTCTACTACATGGGCTCTTTCTGGCGCGTTTAGCCAAATGGCAAGTGACCTAAAAGACTCGTATCGGGTAACTACTCCTACAAGTCATATTGCTCAAGGCCGTGGCTTTGCGTCTGGCGGAGGCGTTCGAGTTCGGTTTCGTCCAGCGCCTATGCTCGGTTTTAAACTATGGGAGGTGAAGGCCCCCGATTTTTCAGCGTCATGCAGTGGTGTCGACATTCACCTTGGCTCTCTTTCACTCATTGATAAACAACAATTAATAGACATGATACAAGCCCTACCTGGCATGTCTGTCTACCTCGTTTATCTGGCGCTGAAAAAGTATTGCGGTGCATGTGCGACCACGCTTGCGTTTTTGCAGGATCTTATCAATCGATGGGGTGAATTCACCCTTGGTAATTGTGAAGACAACCTAGAAGCGCTAATGAGCGACGAACCTTGGGGCGTCAAGGCAACCGCTGCAAGAGATCACGTCATGAAACAGTTTTCAGGAAAAGACCCGTCATCTCAAGACTCCGGTGAGGTTAATTCAGATGGCGCGGCCGCAAACATCGTTAAATCGAACGTTGTCTACAAGCACTTTATCGACAGTGGATTTGAGGCTCGAATTCTTCCTGGCTTTACAAAAATTGATGTGATTAACCTAGCTCAAAGCATGACTGGAACCATTCTAATTGAACCAAAACAGGTAGACGGCGAAACAACGTTCGGCGACCCTATTGCTATCCCTCCAGCTTCTATAGAGGACCTTTCTCTTCGAACGTTCCTTTACGGGGGAGAGCTCAAAGGCAACGTTTGCTCCACAACAGTCGATCATTGCTTTAACGTAAAATCACGGGAAACCATTGTCACTATTGCGAAAGCTGATGCCTGGCCAAATGTTGTTATGGGTATTCTTGATCCCAGCAAACCAGATTCAGTTATTAATAGGCTCCGCGTCCACGTTGATTATGCCAACGCTGGATCTACATCGCAGCTGACCGCAGATGAGGCGCAGATAATTGGCGCAATACCTGGCCCATTATTCGCTTTGGCTCGCAACTTAGCCGTCAATAATATTCAGATGAATCATGAAATATCTTCGGCAATTGCCAACGATATGGCCCTAGACGCTGCCTATGAATTTCTATTGGATATTTCTACAGAAGCAATGACCGGTATTGCTGGCATTGATCGCACTGCAACAGAGCTTCACAACAAACTTAACGAAAACGTTATTCAGCTGCAGGCCGATTTGAGGGCGGAGTATCGCGCACTCAAAGAAGAGAATCGAGACCAGCTTTCTGGTGCGCTCGAAATGCTTACTGTGATTGAGATGCTTCGTGGAAAAGGTGGGAAATAAGCATGGCCTTCACTGTTAAGGTTATTGGTGACTTAAACTACCTCGCCGAAACTATGCGAGCCGTCTCACATATTATGTCCTTGTCCGGATTCGGAAGTCTGATTATGATCGGATTTCTACTCGGTATCTTCTGGATTGTTACCCAGGGGATTCTGTCAGGCGGCAAAGAAATCAAGATTCAGAACATGATTGTTGCAGCTCTCATGTACGCAGTTTTTTTTGGGGTCAATGTAGATGAGGTAACTCTTGAAGCTGACCGAAGCGCTTACTTGCTGGGCGTGAGCCAGTACGAAATAGTTCAGGATGTGCCATTAGGGCTTGCACTAACAAGCAGTCTTATATCAACCGCCGGTTCAGTGATTTCTGACTGGTACCGAACTCATTTCCAAACTATTAACCCATACGGAATGGATCCGCTGTTCACTCTCGAACTACTCATGAGAATGCGCGACGTTGGATTCAGTACCGCACTCGTTAACTGGGACCCTGACGGTGTTATCTCTGAAAACGTTGATCGCTATATGCTTGAGTGTACCCAAGTTGGCATGAAAATCCCAAGAGCAGACGGCAGTCTCTCAATTACCTCACAAATGATTTCTAAAGCAGGATCCCCTGGTTATCCAATTCACGGCTGGGCGGCGATGAAATTCTTTAATAATCTTTACCAGACAAGAGTCAGCTACCTCGACGGTACCGGTGCCACCGCAAAACTGATGACCGAAGATATGGGTTGTGCTGACGCGCACGACCGTATCAACGAAAAAGTTCTGACCGCCGATATTGCCCAAAACTGGATAAAGGAAATGGTCGTCACTACCTGTGCGTCCAACACTGGCACCGGTTATTGTCCTTCAAACATTGGCGGGACGGGTATGGCTGCTAGTACCTTTCTTACTAATGCTGTTGCGCGTTTTAACACCGCGCGGGATGCTTTTCTCAATACTTCAGTCGCAACAGATGTCCAGCTTTTCAATCGAGTCGCGTTGGGAGCTTTTGCGCGGGCTAAAGAGCAAGGGAGAGTAATAACGGAAGGCGATATCATGGTTAACATGATCGCCGATAGAGCTACCGGGCGGATAACTCAGACCCAAGCCCTCCAGGGTACTGTCTGGGAACGTTCCATGCAGCCCTTGATGGCGTTTTTTGAAGCGATTATGTTCATCGCGGCGCCATTTGCCGCCTTCATTCTTGTGGTTGGTGTTGGCGGAATGTCACTGATCGGCAAATACCTTATGTTTGCTGTTTGGATACAGCTCTGGAAGCCAGTTATGGCTGCCATCGAAATGTTCGTTGAAATGTCAGCTATGGGGTCAATGGCCAGTTTAAAGGCTTATTCCTCCGCGCTGACGGGTGATATTGGCACGATTGCACGCGATACCGAGGCCTTTAACGAAATATCTCATTGGATTGGAACTGGCAGCATGCTTATGGCATCAACACCTGCTATTACGTTGATGCTTATTTATGGCTCCGCTGTGACAGCCTCAAGTCTAGCTGGCCGCGTTGATGCCGCTGCGGGCGCCAGTGTTGGTACCGACGATACTAAAGGCAGCTATTCTACTGGTGGTGCTCTTGCCCAGGTGAACAACGCCGGCCATATCGCACAAGGCTCAATGGCGACGCAGAGTGATTCGACAGGAAACATAGATCTCTCAGCAATGAGCAGCCAGGCACTTCAGGCTTCAACTAGGCGCGAAAGCTCCTTCAGAGCTAGCGCGGCCGAGCAAACGGCTGAAGCAACACGGCATACACAGGGGGGGTTGGCCTCGTATGTGGACGGTGTTGGAAACTCATCAGTGATCGGCACCACAGACCAAACTGTTTCACAGCAGGCCAACAACATCGTCAAGTCGCTTGATCAAGGCAACACGATGTCGGCAGAAGAGCGAGCAATAACCTCTGCAGCTTTAACGGTTGGCATGTCAGGATCGGCTGGTTTCAATCAAGCCAAAAAAGATGCAAATAAAACACTAAAGGACAACAACGTTGATACAAAAGGTTGGTCCGATGCTCAGTTTGGCCAGGCAATAGGAATAATGGCGCAGGCCGGTGCAAGTGGTCAGATCTCCTACGCCGAGCTGGATAGTAGTGTTTCAAACATGTCTGAGAAAGAGCAGCTCGCGCTCACAGAAAACTGGTCAAAATCCAGCGGAATTTCGGAGGCGGACCAATCAAGTACCCAAGAGAACTATACAAAATCAGACAGCGTTCAAGCGGCTCGTGACTCCAGTCAGTCCGCAACAAAAAGTAGAGAGAGAGCAGAGGCTGAAGCTAATTCTCGATCGAAAATTGAAAACCTAGCCATCGGATCAAGCGTTGGCACAAGAATCGGCATGGCCGACGTCGATGCCGCTCTGAAAGATCCTAACGTTCAAGAAAACGTAAGTGACCACATCAGAGCAATGCAGGATCAAGGTGTGCCGGCTTATCAAAACGTTTCTCCAAACGTCGCCGGCGCAAGGTCTTTGCTCAATAAATCAGCGGCCAGCGACTTTGAGACCTATAGCCAACTTCTCGGCGTCATTGGCTCAAATGATCTCACTGACCAGCAGGCGGGCCTTTATACACTTACTAACGGTTATACAGACGATGTGGACCCTGTTGACTCTAGACCTACGTCACCCGAGGTTGCTGGTTTTTACACTGGAGCCGTAGACGGTGTGAACAATGCCTCAAACTCGAACACGGGGAAGCTCAACCAACAAGCACCCAGTTTAAGAGGGAACGTTTCAGATCGGGATTACACATTGCAAGGCAATGGTAGCGAACAAATGCTCAATGCCATGATCGAGCAAAATGGCATTAATAAAGACACTGATCTTGGTATTAATTACAACGACTTGTCCTTGGGTGAGAAAATGAACCGCGTTCAGGATCTGACCAGTGAAATGAATCGGCCGGACAATGCAGCTCGAGATCTGCTTGGCACCGTAAAGCATCTGGCAAGTGAGGAAGGTCAGCAGGCTCTAATCGAAGGGGCAGCGCTCGCTGCAGGCGGCGCGGGTGTTGGACTCATGTCGACAATGGCAATGGGTGCCTTGAGTGGTGCTGGATCGGGCGGGCTGCGAGGGTCTCGGGCTGGCGCCTACGGTATGGCGGCTGGAGCCACTGTCGGAGCTGCCTACGGAGCATACAGAGGCTACGAAGAATACAACGATACACAAATGGCAGAGGGTATCCTTAACAAGACGGGGGGCAGCCTGGATGCCGGTTCATTGAGTCAATTGGACAACGACGAACAAAACTACCTCAACGAATCTATGAAATCTGTCGCATTCGGTCAAATGGAAGCAATGGCCGAAGCTTCACAGAATGGTCAAGCATTCGATGCTGATGCGTACAGATCAAGCCTGGGTACCGAGTTCGAACAACGAATCTTCGACAATATGGGCGGATTACTCGCTAAAGAGGAGCTCAGTGATGCTCGGGGCGAAATTGGCCAGGCAATCGACAGAGGGTCCAAACACCAGATTATTGCGAGCGCCGGCTATGCGTCAGATCACGTCGCTGGTCGTTCGACCGTGTTAGCGCACGCTAACAACGACATGAACATGGTGGGTGAGATGTATGATTCGTTTGTCTCTGGGAATGGCCCAATAGAGACAGCCGAACAAGAAGCGCATTTTGTGTCAATGCTTGGACCGATGGATCAAAGAGCGTATGCGCATAGAGCCGAACTGGGAATGGCCGGCATGGGTGATAACGTGCAGAACGAGAGCTTCTTTGAGTGGCGTGACAACCCCGACATTGAGGCTCTCAGAACAGACAGGGCCGTAGAGAACTATGGTGCAACCCCTACTGAGATCACTCGGCCAGACTCCGTTTATGACTCTGCAACCTTTGCACAAGGAAATACCGGCGGGGGATCCCCCAGTATTAACGAAGGAGAGGAAATAGCCGCGGCGGCAGCTAAACAGAACGTTAATTCCCCTATCTCCGGCGCAGACAGCAGCGACGTTAGTTTAAGCTCTAGAGATATGCGCGGCAGATAAAAGAGTGAAGTAAAAAGCCGGTGGCCTACTCGTCATGTAGGGCATCGGCTCATTTCTTGTTTGACCTGCTTTACCAACTATTCCCACCCGCGAAAGCCCAATACTCACCAGGCGTTTGAATTGCTGTCTTCGACGGCATGACCCCATAAAAAAATCCACGCTGTAGCCTTGCCGTTAAGGTCCGTTCGTCTTTGACTGTGAACGGCAGTTTGAGGGTTATTAAGTTTCCGCAAGTGAAAGATGATTGCTTGTGATAGCTCGGCATGCAGTCAAGTTCAGATCTTGCGTTATCAAATATGCCGTCAATGCGTTGATTACCCAAAGGCAGCCCAACAGAGCGATACGCTGCAAGATCAGAGTCCACTTGAGCCGAATTTATCCTCTCAACGAGGCCCCATCCTTGGTACGCCGCATTTTTAAAAAGCACCACATCCGTTACTGCAATACCGTCAACACCTACTCTGATAGGTACAGGGCGGGCCAGTGAGCCACTCAAGTATCCATCTACGCCCACGGCCGTCGCTTTTCGCGATCTTTGTTTTGAGTCAAGCGGCCCCTCAAAGACGATGTTAGTAGTATTAACCGGCTCCAGGGCCCTCAATATTTCGTAGTAGGTGTTCCAGTACGAAGTGTTTACGTGGATGTCTATCAATAGGTTGCCATCCAAGCTGTCACCTTTAATTTGGGTGATCTCATAGGAGCGCAACGATATTGAGTAACCTGAGCGCAGTTGTTCGACAAGCGTGCCCGTAAAATCAGTCAGAAGGCTCTTGTATTCCCTCAATTTGCGCTGCAGTTCTTGCGTCTGACTAATCGAAAAGGCTTCGTCTTCCCAGCGACGCACCTCAACGGGCTCTGTACCCCGTTGTTTGATCGATGGGGTAACCTGAGCGTCAACTACAACACGATATTTCCCACCAATGAAATCCTCACTCTTCACCTTGAAGCTATCCACTGACCCACTGGTTACTGATGTTGACGTTACTCGCTCCCTGGAGCCTGTCCCCATGCCCGATGACCGCATGACGAACATGGTCGATCCAGATGCTTTTTCAAGGGCCGCCCGCAAAGCGTCTTCACGGGCTTCCGTTGTCGTTGTTCCATAACCGATGGATGTGACATCAATCGAATTGGCTGACGCCGGACCTGCCAGTAAGAATGCAAAAAGTGAAAGAGTAAAACGATTCATAACGTCCTCCTGTCAAACTAACTTCCATTATGCATTTACCGGACATTCTGCAAGGGCATCAATAGCGGTTTGTCGTAAATGAAGTGTGGAATATTCAGGAGAGTATAAAAAAGCGGCAAGGGAAGGGCTACAAGCTATTTCGCAACCCAGCCTAACATCGTCACGGTAGCTTTGACCTCATCACCAATGATCCAGACCCTAGTAGACAGTTCATCATGAAAAACATGGCCGCCAGAATAAGCTCTTGAAAGTCCGCCGCTCTGAAGGCGCACGTTATCAATTTTGGTTCCTGTCAGATTTTCGCTGAGCTTGATCAGTGCGTCCATACGAGCAGCATCTATTGCTACTGATTCAGACCTTAGGGGATGCCGTGAATCAAAACGGCGGATCGCCATTCCTGTCGTCATGGCAAAAACCTGACCTTCTCCGGCATTGTATCGGTTCTGCTCAACCTTTAGGCGTGCTTTAGCCATCTTTTCATTCCGCTCCCGGTAGGCGGCGTCTACATCGTCTTTAACATTCCGGTGTACGCTTTCAGGGATGAACATTCGCGTCCAGACCGAATACCCTTGGGGGTGTTCGTTGGTCACATACTCAAACCGGGGCTCCGAGATAAACGCAGTCGACGACAGGGATGCGTATTGCCGCAGATCTAACTTATCGACATTGATACCAGAAACCGCGGTAGATGAAGTGGCGATCAATCGTTCGCCAACCAGGACATCTGCTCCCAAATATCGGACATACAAGCTTTCTGCCGTAGCCTCTGCCTTTCGCCGAGCTTCTGCCTCTATACCAGCCTCACCATTTCCGACAAACCAGATCTCGCCGCCAGATTGACCTTGAGAGTGGTCAGCCCAGGAGGGAGGCCTGAACGTCTCCGCAGAACGGCTCTGCCGCGTATCACTCTCAGTGGCTGCGCAACCGCACAGCACGACAGATGAAACGACGATCAAGCACCACCTGGATCTAAACCCCATTCAACACTCCTAACGATCTTGGAGATCAAAAATAGCCCCATCAACTTCAGCTTTTACAAAGGCAACGTAAAATGTTTTCGTTGACCCTGTTTCCTTCCACTGCTCATAACGCCACACAATGGGTTTCATCTGATTGACAGCCAGGCTCGCAACTTCTGTTGTTTGAACCTTTCTGTTTATCATCGGATTCTGAATCCCGTCCTGGACTGTTCCGCCAGCCTCAGTAGAGGTTGTGATATCGTCCACCAGGGTAGATGCGTGCTGGGCGATGGTTCTGCGAGCGTCAGTTAATGCCGCGTCGCGTGCTCCTCGCTGAGTGCTGTGGCGATTGCTAATGCCTACAAATTCAACTCGATCGCCACCGGATTTCAAAGATACCGATTCTGCAGTCCAGCCTGGGCGCTTTGTTTCGCCGTCATTCGTCCAGATTAATTTGTCGCCGACTTGTGGCGCCTTATAAGCGCTCGAACAAGCTACAGCACCGAATATCACAAATGCCATTAAAAGTAGTGTTTTTAGTTTAAGCATGCCAACGTCCCTATTTCAGTTAATAGATAGATTTTCTTACCTCAAAAATCGCACAACACCCTCACAAGCAACACCTAAAACTGATTTTTCATACCGCTTATCATAGAGCTTCTCAATTCTGAGTGAGCATCTTCTTTTGGGCGCTCATGCTCGGTTACCTCTTCTTTCTCAGCCACTTCCGCTTTTGTTGGCTCTACCGCTGCAGCCTCCGTTTCATTCTGCTTTTTCGAGGTTTTCACTTTTATCTTTCCAGGCTTGCTCGCTATCCGCTCCATTGCATCATCACGATCAACTACATGCTCCCTCAACTCCAGGGTCGCCAGTAACCGCAATCGTTCCCCCCGCCGTCGGGGGCTTACTTTCTGGAGATCCGCATAAAGCTCGGGACTGGTGTCCTCGTTGATCTTCATCAGAACGCGAATAGTCATGAATTACTCCTGGCCAAATCCAAAGAATCCCCGGGCGTTTGCAAGAACCGGTTCCTCGCCCAAGACAACCTTTGAACCTTCCATAATTTTTGCAGCCGCATCCTTATAATGTTCAGCTCCACCACCAGCCAAAAGCACAAAGTCTGCACCTTGTATTCTTGATCTGCGCATTTTCTGCTTCACGCTTTTCATAACGTTTTCAGATACATTGCCGGCTGCCAGGTCGAGATAGAGATTTAAATCCTTCATTTCCCCAAAAACTGGCACCATCCGATCACCACGAACCGCATCTTCCAGCGTGGCCAAATCGAATGGGCGCCCGGTATCAATTGTGATCAATCTTCCAGCTTCTTCTAGCAACACACTCATTGCGTCCTGGCTGGAATCTGATGAGGACTTATCGAAATTTCCACGGTCAATAACACAGTAATCAGTGGAAAAAAATCCCGGATCGATCACGAGCACTCGGGATGCCTGGACGATTCTCGGGTCGTCGCACTGCATCATGTAATCAATAAATGCCCCTACAGGTTGAGGTATGACACTGACACTTTTCACATTAACAAATCGGCCCGGGGCGATCTCATGCTTACCGCACAGATAGCTTTCAAGTTTCGCTTTGTAGGGTCCGTCAATCGCCTGTTCGACAGGTAAGCCGGTCACTATCTTGTCGATTTCATCACGTTCCGTGGCCATTAGAGCTGCATAAAACAGCGCTTTATAGTCATCAGTGAATGGGTAGTCGCTTGATAGTATGCGTGTCCACCCATCAATAGATGACTGCTCAACCCCTGCGATGTAGTCCTCATTGCCCACTTTTACTCGAAAGCCACCGCTTGATTTACCGCTCAATATGGACTGCGAGATGTAACCGGAAGGGGCAGCACCGGCTGGGTAAAGCACGGTATGAGGAGGCCGGCCGGACTCACCGAACGCCAGTTTTAGATTGCTGTAACCAATATCCATTCCAAGTACAAACATATTAACTCCTGAATCATTAGTAATTGTGAGCCTATTCATAGGTCATCGTTATCTGCACAACGTTTAGCAAAAGGTCGACAATGAATATCTGTACTCGACCCTCATTGTTCGTGAAAAATGCCCGGCGACTTCATCAGCTAGATAAAAGGTCTACAAAAGGTTCTCAAAGACGACCTCTGTAGCCCGCCAGCTAATACTGAAACATGTGACACTGCCTTAAAGGTCGACAACGAATGCTATTTGTCGCTCTTGCGTTAGCAGTGTCAGTGCTTGGCCAACTCAATAGGTCGACAGGGAAGTTATTTACTAGACCTCTGTCGCGCTGCGTACTCGCCAGGCGACATCGAAAGGTCGACTGGAAGACTGCACACAGGCCCCGTTGTCGTCCCAGCACAAACATCATAAATGCTCCTCAGCAACATTACGGCTTGATACCACGCCCTAAAGAGAGGGCTATCTGCGTCATTCACACGCCTTCCTCCTGATATCTTTTAAAACGTTCTCTCGCGTAGGTGAGAAAAAATGAAGTTTTCCGAGCCAAGCAAGGAGACAGGGGGTATTGATCCTGCCCTCGCACGCACGCACACGCGCCTGGGCAGGAAAAAACGACGTTTTCCGAGCCAAGCCAGGAG
>Ga0307967_1002027_pt1 | contig 11899 bp, 12 predicted proteins | sample OrgLakmetagen648_FD_201828 | JGI IMG/M metagenome (GOLD analysis project Ga0307967, IMG submission 201828) | Saline water microbial communities from Organic Lake, Antarctica - #648 | ecosystem: Environmental > Aquatic > Non-marine Saline and Alkaline > Saline | place: Antarctica: Organic Lake... | reverse complement strand
TCGACAACGGCCTGGCCGTGGAAATCGTCGGGCAGCGCGTGGTCGAAGCGGTCCAGCAAGGCGAGCTGTATATTTTCACCCATCCCAATTATCGCAAGGTGGTGCAGCAACGTTATCAGGCGATTGATGATGCCTTCGTGCGCTCTGCTGCAAGTCCGTTGCTGGCCTCTGTGGTTGATGAAGACATTGTAGGTTTTACCTGATTCACTGAACGCGACTCACCAATCAACAGGAGCAGCTCAATGGCTGAACGAAAACTTGATATTGTGGTTTATGGTGCGACCGGCTTCACCGGTCGGCTGGTCTGCGAGTACCTGAACCAGCAGTATGGCGCCGACGGCGAGCTGACATGGGCCATGGCCGGCCGCAGCCGGGACAGGCTGGCCGGTGTGCAAGAAGAATTGGGTATACCTGACTCGGTGGCACTGGTGATCGCGGATGCCGACGATCCGGCCAGCATAGACGCTATGGTAGCCAGCGCCAGGGTGGTACTGACCACGGTAGGCCCATATCAGTTGTATGGCTCCGCTCTGGTCGCTGCCTGCGCCGCGGCAGGCACGGATTACGTTGATCTGTGTGGTGAGCCCAACTGGATGCATGAGATGATTCAGGCGCATGGCGACACCGCCAAAGCCAGTGGCGCGCGCATTCTGTTCTCCTGTGGTTTTGACTCTATTCCGTTTGAGCTTGGCGTGTACTTTCTGGAACAAAAGGCCAAGGAAAAGTTCGGTGCGACCCTGCCCCGGGTGAAAGGACGCGTGCGTGGCATGAAAGGCGGTTTTTCCGGCGGCACATTGGCCAGTCTGAAAGCCACCATGGCGGCCACGGCGGTGCAGCCGGAACTGCGTGCGCTGTTGGCCAGCCCGTTTGCTTTAACCGAAGGGTTTGCCGGCCCGGATCAGCCCGCAGGACTGGCGCCGGTGCATGATAAAGATATTGGCAGCTGGTCTGCGCCTTTTGTCATGGCAACCATCAATACCAAAAATGTTCACCGCTCCAACCTGCTGATGGGCCATCCGTTTGGCAAGGACTTCGTTTACGATGAAATGCTGCTGACCGGGCCCGGAGACAAAGGCGAGGCGGCGGCAAAAGCGGTGGCCGCGGATAACTCGATGGCAAAAAGTACGCTGCAGCCAGGTGATGGACCGTCGCGGGAAGAGCGCGAAAACGGCATGTTTGATGTGTTGTTCGTGGGCTCCAATGACCGCGGTGATTCGCTGGCAGCCAGTGTCAAGGGCACGATGGATCCTGGCTATGGCACCACCTCCAGAATGATCTCGGAGACCGCTATCTGCCTGGCCCGGCATCCCGATGTTGCCGGTGGTGGCATCTGGACACCAGGCGCGGCGCTGCAGGAGTTGCTGATCAAGCGCCTGGAGGAAAATGCAGGCATGAGCTTTATGCTGGAACAGAGCTGATTCTGACAAGCCCGACTTCATGGTACAATCCTGGGCCTAGTCAGTGTTCTTTTAAGAGACAGAGTTCATGAAGCACGTTTTGGCCCTGAGCATCCTGTGGAGCGTCAGCCTGAAAGCCTACGCCGATATGTTTGCGGTGTTCCGCGACGAAGATGGCACCACCAATTGGCAATATATCGCCAATACCAGCGCCAGCCTTCTGATTCTGATTCTTCTGGTGGTCCTGTTTTTCCTCATTCGCGCCAATCTGCGCGCGGGGCGCTCAAACCGCGCCTTAAAGGAAATCAAGGCGACGCTGGAAGATCGCGTTGCGCGGCGCACCCAGGTACTGGAAGAGACCGCCGAGCAGCTGCGCCGGCGCGAGGCCTATATCACCAGCATCGTTAACTCCATGCCGGTGATGCTGATAGGCATCAACGATCAATTGCAGGTGACCCAGTGGAATAACACCGCTGAGGAGATTACCGGCCGCCCATTTGCCGATGTCACCGGTAAAAATCTGTGGGCAGCCTACCCCGCCATCACCCTGACCGACGAACAAGTAAACAGCGTGTTAACCACCGGTCGAACGCTGCGTCTGCAACACACGCAGCGTGGGCAGTACAGTTTCGACATTACCCTGTACAGATTGCGAGACTCGGATGATACCGGCATCGTGATCCTGATTTCAGATATCACCAAGCAGGTCAATGCAGAGAACAAGGTAGCAGAGCGTGACAAGTTATCTGCGCTGGGCGAGCTCGCCTCTGCCATGGCCTACGATATCAGCCTGCCCATCAACACCATTTTTCAGCACGTGTCTGACGCCAGGGAAAAAATTGAGGCGACAGACCTGGGCCCGGTGCAGACGGTGCTCCTGCAGGAAGTGGAAACCGTGCGGCAAAGCGCACAGCAGGCAACGGTGATTTCACAAAGCCTGCTCGATCTTGCCCGCAGTCCCAGCAATAAAAAACAGGTTGCCGATATTCCCGCCCTCATGGAGCAAAGCATTGCGCTGACCACCGACCTGTTCACGAATACCGACGGCCTTGCCTTCAAGGATATTGTAATCAAGCGAAGCTACGCGGAAGAGCTGCCGCCGATGTCGTGTTTCCCGGCAGAGCTGGAGCAAGCCTTTACGCGCGTTCTGCGCAGCGCGTTCTACGCGCTCAAAGGCCAGGACCGAGACGAGCACAGCCCCGCCCGTATTCATATCGAGATCGGCCAGTTCTTCGATTCGATCTGGATAAAGATCGCCCACAAAGGGCAGCTATTAAGCGCGAGCGAGCAAGTCGATATTTTTGAGCCGTTTTTTGTGACATCATCCGATACCGGCGCATACCCGGTTGAGCATCGCCTGTCGTATCCGTATTTTATTATTACGGAACACCATCGTGGCCACATGTCGGTGACATCAGACGAGCAGTTCGGCACCTGTTTCAATATTCAGTTGTCACTGGTCTGATTCAAAACAGACCATCTGGGTTGAGCTGCCCAGCGCCGGGTGAACCTCACCGATGTCTGCGTAACGGGCGCGGTAACGGTGACGCCCGGCAACACCCTCACACCAAGACCTGAACTGTGCCCGGGTCCACTCAAAGAAGTGACCGGGGTGACGGATTTCGTGTTCGGCCATGCCGTGCACGGGATTGTATTCCTTGTTGGGCGTGGTGATGATGACCAGAGGCGGCTTCAGCACACCGAATACCGTATTTTCCACGCGTGACAGACGGCCCGGTTCGATATGCTCAATGGTCTCCAGCATGATCGCCGCATCAATTTTTCCATCAACACCCTTTGAATACCAATCGGTATTTTCAAACGAACCCCGGCAGACTTTTAGTTGTGCCGACGGATTCAGCAAGTCGATATTCATGGCATGACGCGCGTCGCTCAGGGCGGCTGAATCTATATCGATGCCAATCAGGCGGGATATCTGCTTGAGCTCGCGCAGCCAGACCAGCAGTTCACCATTGCCGCAGCCCAGGTCAACAACGCATTGGGCGCCGCTGCGCCGGATTTCATGCAGGACGGCGTCGATACGTTCACGGTGCAGGTCAGTTGTCATGCTTGCATTATACCGCGTGTAAGTCGGCGTGTATCATGGGGTCGAGGCTGGGGCATGACGTTGTGGCCAGGCCTGTTCGATGGCGTAACCAATCGCCACCAGGTCCGCATCGCTCAGGTGCCGGCCCAGCAGTTCCATGCCCACGGGCAGGCCGCTGGCAGTTAAACCTATTGGCAACGACAGGGCCGGGAAGCCGGAATTACCGCTGAGGCTGCAGTTGTTGCCTGGCTGGTTCTCACCAATTAGCACTGGCAATGCCGAGATAGGCGGGTAGGCGATCAGGTCCAGTTGTTGTGCATCCATCACAGCATTGATTGCCTGTTTCAGATCGTCGCGCGCGGCCATGGCGGCGCCGTAACGCTCCGGGTCCTGCTCGGCGGCCGCGCTGCGGCTGAGCAACATCGCCACCGCCTCGTGATACAGGCCACTGGCCACAATGTCGTCCAGGCTTTGATACTGGGTGCTGCCAAAGGCCTGCAGATAGGCGTTAAGATCTGTTTCAAATTCATGACCAATCAATCCTGAACTGGCAATCAGCTGCGCCATGTCGGGTATGTCAATGTCCACAATCTCCGCCCCCAGTGTCGCCAGGCGCGCAAATGCGTGTTGGAACAGATCCTGTATCGCCGGTCCGGCATCTACGAGGTAGGCGTTCAACTTGCCTATACGGACGCCCTGCAGTGAGGCGCTGCCCAGCGCTGCTGAGAACAAAACCGGGTTGTGCTCACGCATCAGCGCGGTGTCAGGATCCAGTGGGTCGAAGCCCACGGTCAGGTCCAGTACAATTGCCAGATCTTCAATGCTTCGTGCCAGCGGACCCGCAACGTCCTGAGTATGTGATAACGGCATGATGCCATAGATGCTGCTCAAACCCTTGGTCGGGCGCAGGCCCACCAGATTATTGAAGGCGGCCGGAATACGAATGGAGCCGCAGGTGTCCGAACCCATGCCGACGGCGGCAAAACTGGCGGCTACCGCCGCCGCCGTGCCACCGCTGGAACCGCCAGGTACTCGTGTCGGGTCGTAGGGATTGCGGGTCTGTCCGCCCAGGGAGCTGACGCTGGTAATGCCATAAGCAAACTCGTGCAGATTGGTTTTGGCCAGGATCACCGCGCCGGCTTCACGCAACAAGCGCACCTGGGTGGCTTCCCGATTGGGCACAAAATCGGCCAGTGCCAGCGATGCCCCGGTGGTCGGTATATCAGTGGTGTTGTAGTTGTCCTTGATCACCACCGGTATGCCATGCAGCAAACTGCGCGGGCCGCTGCGTTGGCGCTCCTCATCCAATGCACGCGCCTGGTCGCGAGCGCTGTCATTGAGTCGCAAGATGGCATTGAGTTGCGGACCTTGCTGATCGTAAGCTGCAATACGGGCCAGGTAGTTGTTGACCAGTTGCACGGCGCTCACACTGCCCTCGGCCATTTGCTGCTGTAATGCCAGAATGCCCGTTTCGGTGACATTGTCTATATTGGTGACACGCGGCGCCTCATAGGATTGTGGCAACGCCATGCCCTGCGTTTGCAGCACCTCGCGCAGGCGGTCAGGGTAGTCTGTGATAATACCGTCGACGCCGATCCCGATCAGGTAGGCCATGGTGGCGGTGTCATTGATGGTCCAGGGAATTACATGCATGCCCAGTGCGTGCGCTTGCTCGACCATCTGCCGGGTGGTGAACGCCTCATAGTCTGTATCGGTAATGCGGCCGTTCTGCGGCAGGCCGTGTACAGGGGAAATGGCATCCGCGCCGAATGACGCCGCTGCGGCGGGCAGCTTGCAATCAAAGTCGTCCATGTCAATGCCACCCGTCCACGGTGAGGCACCTGGCATGTTGCACTGCAGGAAGGACTGGGCGTTGGACAGGGCCACAATGGGCAGCTCCGGCGCCAGCTCACGGACCCGCATTAATGCGCCCCAGTCGAAGCTCTGAATGGTGACCTGATTGTGCATACGGTGTCGGCGAATCTGCTCGATAACTGCCGCTACAAACACGTCCCGTGGGGCGGTTTCGTGCGGCGCGCCGGCCTCCACCTTGGTTTCAATGTTCAGCATCACATCGTAGGCGCGGTAGCGTTTGACCAGATCAAACACCTCACTGAGCAACACCATGCGTGCGCCCGGCACGGTCTGCTGGCTGGAGTGGGGTTCAGCACGTTGTGCGCCGCAGTCCAGTGTGCGTATCTGGTCCCAGTGCAGGTCCTTGATGTACTTGCCAACATAAGGAAATTCCCGATCGCCCGCAGTTGCCGGGCTGGTATCCAGGCAGCGATAGCCAAGCACCTGCCGGTCGTGCGTGACCACCACATACCCGTCCTCGCTGACCTGCGTGTCCAGCTCCAGCGTGGTCACGCCCAGCTCCAGCGCATTGGCAAACGCGTCCAGCGTGCTTTCGGTGACCAGGCCAATGCCGCCGCGATGGGCCTGCAGGTCGAAGGTCTGGGCGTGGACGGCAAATGGGGTCAGCAGCAGGAGGGTGAGGCTAATGTGTCGCATGGTGTTGGCCCAAAGGAATTTGAAAAGAACCTGCAGACGAGCAATACATAGTCTACAACAAGAAAGCAAGGTTCAATAATACACAAGGAGGTATGAGTGATGAGAGAGTTGAGTTTGCAGGAAATTGAATCAGTTTCTGGTGGTGACTGGCTCGATCCTATGGACGTGGCGATCAGCTATTCGTCGACGATGGTCAGTTTTTTTGTTGGGCTGACTGTTGCCGGGCCGGTTGGTGGAATTGTAGGTGCCGTCGCAGGATTCGGTGTAGGGATAGCCGCTACTATTGGTTATTCCATGGCTACATCTCCCGGTGGTGCATACAGGGACGACGGCATGTCGTGCCACATGACAAGCTGACAGATAACACAACATCGGACATTGCCCTGCGATGCCCGATGTTGATTTACAGGGCTCCAGAATGGCAAAACTAAAGCGGATGATCCGGACTTTCTGGCCACACGAACATGTCGATCCGCAGGTCTTGCAACAAGCCTGTCGCCTTGCCGCTCGCGGTCGACACAGCACGCTTTTCAATTTGCTTATCCCGATCTGCATTGTTGCGAGCTTTTCGTCCCTATATTTCTTACCCATGCTGGTAGTCTGGCATTGGGCTTCTTCAGGGTTCGCACCACTGCTGCTCGCCTACCTCAAGTGGAGTCTGCCGGTGTTGATAGTGGCAAATCTGCTTTCCTACCACTGGGCCAGAAACCGCATGCTAGCGCCATACCTGAAACAACTCACTAGCGAGCAAAAGTCGGTAGATTGAATGGAAGTTGGGCAGTGGCAAGACCTATGAGGAGCGGGGAACGGAGAAGTTTGAGGGAGTGAAGGCTCGATTCAGGCCAGAGCGTCCAGCCTTTTCTGATCCACCAGATTCGGCAGTTTCAATGACGGACCGTTCGGTTTTTGCCGCCGATTTCCCACTTCCGGACCTTGGACGGGCTGGTGTTGAGATAAGCGGCGAACACGGCCTGACTGGCTTGTGTTTTCTGCCGAATGCGCTTGATTTGCTCCGGTGTATAAGTTTTCACCGGAGGCAAACACAAGGCATCAAACTCACGCAGGGTGACGTCATTCATCACGCCCGCCTCGTGCAAGTCTTTGGTACTTTCGTGGATAGTGTCCAGAATTGATTTAGCCATCGCTGATATTGGCCCTGGCGTTCTTGGCTAAGCCGTAGACGAAGAAGGCTTTGTCGCAGGCCCGGTAAGCCAGCAGGGTCCGAACGCCTCCGCTCTTGCCCCGGCTACCGACCGCGCCCCGTTGCTACTGCGTTAGCTCGATTTTTCTCGACTGGCGTATTGATTGAGTTCGGGGCTGCAAGGCCGATGCAGTTGTGGTCAATGGCACGTCACATGTCTATGAGATCAAGACGGAGCTGGATGACTTCACGCGCCTGGAGAATCAATTGTCTGCGTACTACCCAACGTCAATTATCTTGTCCGGTTGACGCCGTTGAGCTGCTACGCGCACTGGGTACTCAAAAAGGAATGCTGAGGCTAATGAACCGCATGGTGCAGCCTGAATTATAATTTTTGGGGCAAAGTGTTGAGGGCTAGTTTTTAACACCATTGCTACGTTTATTAATACACAGGGAGACAGTGTGATGAGAGAGTTGAGTATGCAGGAAGTGGGCATGGTTGGTGGCGGCAGTGATAGCCCGCCGGCCACGATGGGAGTTGGGTGTTTCTCAGCGCTTGTGCTGGTTGGTATTTCGCCGTTTTTCGGGCCGGCAATGATGATGGGCGCTGCGGTTGGGGCAATTTCGGCTTGTGAAGATGTGCGTTTCTCCTCATCTTAAAAATTAAAAGTTGGCGGGGTATAGTGCTCCTGCTACGCCTGTCAAAAACACGGGACTCAGAGGATGACAAGATTACTCGAAACGTTGATGATCAAGGAACTAAGCTGGGCCAAAAAACGCAATTACAAACAGGAGATGTTACTGACATCTGTTGTGGTGATCATCTTCTCGGTATTCTCGTTCACTGTCTACAACTTTGGCTGGGCTGGATTCTTGTTGGCGATGCTGTATTTCTGGCACCGATACGTCGTGTTGAAGGTCGCTAAGTTCTACGATGCATCTGCAGCGGAATGTGAGCTAACGCCCGACGCCCACCCCAGCAATACCAAAGACTGACGCTGAGCAAAAATGCGAGGCCTACCTTGCTCAGCAGGCGTTGAGGCTGGCGTCACAGGGGAAGCATGCTGCTTGGCTGCATCTGTTATTTCCTCTCACTGTGCTGCTCAGCTTCTCCACGTTATATGTTGCACCTTTGCTGATAGGCACCTGGTTTGATCCTTCGCGTCTGACGTCAATAATTCAGGTTTACCTGACGTGGAACCTGCTGCTGTTGATTGTTGTTAATCTGCTGACCTTTCACTGGGCAAGAAAACGCGTGCTGGCACCGTACCTTGATGAGCTCCTTAGCAAGCAGTCATCTAAAATAAGCTGAGCATCGGCGCCTCTCTTTGTCTGCAGACAGTTTATTCTGCGTATAAAAAACTGTAGCGATATTCTTGCGCACGGGTTGCTGTCAGCACGCCTGCGGGGACGAAGTGGCTATTGGGCACTGCGCCAGCAGAGAGCTCGGCAAAAATCTCATCAGCGTTGCCGCCAGTTGCTGAGGCGAGGGCCATGGCAAAGCGCCGTGTTGCTCTGCTGCAGATGGCAAATTGAACGCCTCTGGCGACGGAAGATGCAATGCTGTTTTGTCCATTGGACGCACTGGGTGTACTGAGCGGGTTTCGGGTTGGCGCAGGGTCGGCATTGCGGTTAAACATGGCGCCATACTTGGCCCAGATAGCATCGTCAAAACCATAGGGCGTTGAGGTGTGCCGGAAACAGACCACCATGGCGAAATCCGACGCATTGCCTTGGTATTCATCTTCATGCGCACTGATCATATTGTTTGCGTACCACAGGCCAGCGGGACCGCCTGCCATGGTGGACGAATCAATGAACACGCGGTGACTGCCTGGCAGCTCATCAAGCCAGGCGTCTTTGTCATGACGTGCTGGTTGAAAACCGCGCGCTTGCGCCTGCGCCGAGGCCGGGCGGGCGCCGGCAGCCAGCCCGGCAACTGCCGCTACGCTCATGGTTGTCAGCAGGTTACGGCGTCCTGTTTTGTTTTGATCGGCGTTTTTCATTTTGTTCTCCTGTTGTACCTGAAAAATTATGAATCGAAAGACTTAAAGCGACACAAGATGGATGTCTGTGCCTGCGCCAAGTTCTTTAAGAAAATCACGTTGTTTGTCATTTATCAGTAATGTCAGTCTGGCACCGTGTGCTGCCATGTGCCTGGATTCGCGAACGAAGAAATCTACCGCGGACTGATCTATATGGGTAGTGTATTGAAGATCAACGGTGAGGTCTTCACCAAAGTGGCTATGAAACTTTTCTGTGAGATGTGCCACGGACGCGTAGAATAATGCGCCTTTGACTTTCAGCACTGTTCCCGCGACGCCGGACTCTATTTTTAGTTCAAGTTGGCTAATGCGAAGCATGAATACGCTGACCGACAGGAACACTGCCACCACAACGCCCGCTGCCAGCCCGAAGAACATGATGCTGATGAACGTGGAAAAATAAATGACCAGTTCAGAACGTACCTGGGCGTAGTGTTTTATGTCACCCCACTTGATCATGTTTGCGCCGACGATAAACAGGGTTCCCGCCATGGCTGCCATTGGCATGTAGGTCAGTATGGGACCCAGGAACGTTATCAGAATGAGCACAAAACCACCTGCTGTGATGCCTGATAGTGGTGTGGTGGCGCCCATGCTCTGGTTCGCGCGAGTTCGGTTGAAGCTGCCGGCGCCGGCAAAACTGGAAAAAAAAGGTGCCAGGAAATTGGCCATGCCCTGTGCATACACTTCTTTGTCCAGATTGATGTCCTGATCAGTCTCCATCTTCAACTCCCGCACGATCACCAGGGACTGGGCCAGTCCGATAAAGGCAATGGTGATGGCGTAAGGGATGAGCTTGGTGCTGATCATCAGATATTCCATGTTTACGGTAGGGATATTGATCGGTAACCATTGCAATGGCATGCGCCCAAGGTACTCCAGTTCGGTGACCGGTTGAGGCCAGATAAAGGCGATCAGCAAACCGCAGAGGTAACCTGCGGTAACGGCAATGATAATAAAGTAACGAGGTGAGTACCGGCGGCCAAGATAGCCCCCGGCAATAGTGACGATACCGATGGCAAGACTGTACGGGTTCACCAGGTCGACAGCATCAGTGATAATAACGTAGAATTTTTCGTAGAAAAATGTAGTTTTGAAAGTAGACAGGTCGAGTATGCTGTCCAGTGATGACATGATGATCAGAAATCCGGCGCCCGCGGAAATGCCTGAAATGGCGGCGGGGGACAGATATTGAAAGATACGGGCGCCCCGCGCCAGCCAGAACATCAACTGAATCAATCCGACCATCATGCAAAGCAGGAATACAAAATCGATATACACAGGGCTGCCACGACCGGCCAGCGGAAGCACTGCTGTGCCGATGAGAATCGCCACGGCGGTATTAGGTCCGCTCATCATGGAAGAGCTGCCCAGCACACTGCAGAACAGGGTGACAAAAATTGCGCAATACAGACCATACTCAGGTGGCAGTCCCGCCAGGTAGGCGAAGGTAATACCCTGGGGAATCACCAGCATGGCGCCCACTAACCCTGCAAATACCTCAGTACGCCAATTGCCCAGTCTGGCTTTCCAGGTAAATGAGGGGGTTGCCTCTGCAAGCAGTTTACTGATCAATTTAACAGGTGTTCCAGTAATTTGAGGAATTTGCTATTGCTGGGGTCCGCAGGACGAATTTGCAGATTCAGGTAAGCTGAAACGTCCAGCGCCTGCTGGTGGGTCAGTGATTTCCCATTACCTAATGGCATATTTGCCCAGATAAAACCGGCAGCTTTACGGATATCATTCATGCCAGCGCCTTTGTTGTAGGCATTAAAACCCCACACAGGCGGCATACCTGCTATTCCTTCGCCTCTGTCACCATGGCAGCTTGCGCATTGCGCCAGGTAAACGGCACGGCCATTGGCAGGATTGGGATCGTAGCCGGTGTCGGGCAGTGTTGGGACGCCGCGGCCTTGCGGTTCAGCGCCCATCACCTGTCCCTGGGACAGGTAGGTGACATAGGCGGAGATGGCCAGTACTTCCGGGGCGTCTTCCGGTGGCATGATGCCGTCCATGCTGTAAAGGAAACACTCACGAATCCGCAGTCCAATGCCGTTGCGTTTGCCGTTCTTGGCCCGCCACTTGGGATACATACCTGCCACATTGAGCGGCAAGGCGTCATGTTGAGTACCGGCCTGCAGATGACAGTTGCTGCACTGGAGGCTGTTGCCGACATACCGACTGGCATTTTCCTGGGTATCCGTGATGATCTGGTAACCGTAGACAACATTGGAATAATAGTCGTCCAGAAAAGGCTCCTTGAGCAGCTGCTCAATAGCGGGCTGGTTCTGCTGCGCGTGACCCGGTGTCAAGGTCAGTAACAACAGCGCGGTAAATATGAAGCCGGTGCTAATTTTCATAATAGTCTTTTCAGGAATAACGTTATTCCAAATTCTATGACAAAAATGATTGGCCGGCTACCACTAACTTAAAGCCTGAGGGTTGGGTGTGACAAATTTGGTGAGCTCATAAATCGTGATGAAGCCGGGTTTTTGCACACAGAAGTAACATCGATACGGACGCTGATATCACCAATACGACACCTGTGTCATCTGGGAGTTATTGTCAATTCTGGTGTTTAGCCAGTCGAATCAAGCGGCCTTCTGATTGGCTTTTGTCACCTCGATTCCGTCTTTGAATTGAACTCCCGTTATCACCTTTGCCAGGTAATCAAATCCGCGCAGCTTGCGCCAGTTTTTCTGTGCACACTGACTCAACTTGAACATCATGTGCAGCATCCCATCTCGGGTCAGGCACC
>Ga0307967_1002019_pt1 | contig 11912 bp, 17 predicted proteins | sample OrgLakmetagen648_FD_201828 | JGI IMG/M metagenome (GOLD analysis project Ga0307967, IMG submission 201828) | Saline water microbial communities from Organic Lake, Antarctica - #648 | ecosystem: Environmental > Aquatic > Non-marine Saline and Alkaline > Saline | place: Antarctica: Organic Lake... | reverse complement strand
TATCTACTCTAGCTATTTTAGCCCCATCTCCGAAATAAGCAAAGGCTCTGTTTACTCCTCCTCTAATAAAAGGTCTGACTGTGGTTGTGTTGTCAAAAGTTCCCTGTGTGTCTGTCCAAGTTGATGAAAGGTCAAAGTCTCCTAGTTTAGTAGAAGTAGCGAACCATAACCGATTATTAAAGAATCCTCCTCCAACATGAGCTCCGTTAGTGTTTGTGTGAGCTAGTGACCAAGTGCCATTAACTAATCTTTTCCAAATCTTTCCTGATGTCTTTGAAAGAGAATACATTATTCCGCTTGGCGTCATTACTAGAATAGAATTTTCGTTAGGAGTAGTTGAGTCTACTTTTAAAGCTAGTTGACCCTTGCAAGTTCCTCTCTTTGAATCAATGTCAACATTAACCATAGATGAAAAACCATCTTGTATGTATTCTGATTTATATTCTCCTTTTGTAAATCCGTTGTATATCATATATTTATTTAAGTTTTTGGTAAATCCGTCCAAATTCCAGCTGGTGGTTTATCTATATCTGTGGAAGTTGGAGCTGATGGTTTTACTACATCACCGTAACTTGGTGCGTCTGGTTTAGATAAATATGCCCATAGTCCTATTTTACGCTTTAATGTTAGTGTCGTTGATACAAAGTTGTAGACTCTTCGTTTCAGTGTCAGTGTAGTAGATACAAAGTTGTACATTCTTCTTTTAAGCGTCAGCGAGCTTAATACATAACTCCTAACTACTCTTTTCAGTATTAAACTACTAATAACATATATTATTGAGCTTTGACTTGATGCGTATGCAGTTGTTCCATAGTTGCTACTTCCGTACATATTACTAATTCGTTATTTATTAAATTTGATTATTCGCTCCGTAGTTCTCTACACCCTTAATAGATTCTAGGCATTTCCCTAAACATGCTTCTTCATTTTTTACAATCATTACTACTGATAGTTTCATAAAGTTATTGTTGTTAGTTAATAAATTGGAAGAAATCTGTTGTGTTTGCTGTTGTTTCTTCTTCACTTCCTATTGTATAAAAAGAATTTGGCTCTAATAAATTAGTTGATAACGCAGTTATCCAATTAGCCCCTAAATCACTTTTAGCTATAAATTGTGATGCTATACTTGAATTAGTATTTTGTGTTGAAGAACCAGAACCGCCGAGAGAATTTGTAGATGTTCCAGCAAGCTTCGTTTGGGGTTGTGCTCTCACTTTCTAAAGCTGGTCTTGGCATTGCCATTCCTGTTTCTGTGTGAATATCTAAGTTGTCTGTATCATAAAATCTAGCCTGGTCTAGTTTGCCTAGTCCTGACTGTCCGTTATAAAATGTTCCGTATCTGATTGGTTTCATATATTAAATTTACTTTTGCCATATATTTATTAAGCTAATTGTCCTATTGCTATTATTGTTTTAGATTAAGCTGCTTCGTAAGTTCCTTGGATAATCATTTGGTCTCCAGTTGACCAAGTGAAAGGGGCAATGCTCGATATACCAGAAGTGCTAAATGATGCATTAATATAATAAACACTAAGTAAAGTCGGGTCATCCCCAACTACTCCAATCACGCCTATATAATTTGCAACTCCAGCATCTTCAAAATGAGCAAAACCAATCTTTGTTTTTGTATCATGATAATAGTCAGTTGAGACTGATACTGGCAAACTAATTGCTATTGAATTTGTTAATGAAGTTGTACTACCAAATACTAAACTCATTCTAAAATGAACTGTTTTCCCTATCTGAGTATATTTAGCGTTTACTGTTCCATTCCCTACTGTTAAGTTAGTCCAAGTAGGAGTCCATGAAGCCCATGCTCCTCCAAGTTCTCCTGTCGCTGTTCCTAATTCAGAATTAGTAATATCTGATATAGTATTACTATCAGCATTTATTGTTTTGTTAGTCAAAGTCTCAGTCCCGTCTGGAAATGATACATTGCTATCTGCTATAGCCTTCGCTGTTGCAAATTTAGTGTCATCTGTCCCTGTGTTTATTTCTGCTCCTGTGGCTTGTTTCAAATCTTCAGCTACTAAAGAAAGTGAAGCTGTTTTTGTTCCTGCTGAAAAATCAACCAATGAACCTGCGTTTGAAGAAGCAAAAACTGTTACACGAGAAAGAGTATCAGGCGTTCCGTCTGTGAAAACTCCCTCTCCGACTTCCCATTCTGTTAAATCAGTAGATTCAATAAAGTAGCGGACAGTTGCCAAACTTGTTACAGAGGTTACGAATGTTAAAAATCCGACAGGTGCAGTTCCAGATAATGAAACAGTCCCTGTTCCAGTTGTCGTTGTGGTTTCCTTAATTCGGTCGAATCTTTCTAAAGCCATAATGTTTTTTTAATATTAAGCACTTGTTTCTAAACGCACTGCAATAGTCATTTCATCGTTTACTGTTGCGGTGGAAGCGTCTATTGCCCATTTAACCCATATACCTTTCATTTCTCCTGGTGCAATATCTCCTATACTGATTGCGTTACTTACCCCGTCAGCTGTTACGAATGAAGGACCAGAAGGTGCTGTGTCTTCGTCTGCTATTGTTTCAATCGTGTCAGTTCCAACTGCCTCATCAGCGATAGCGATTGTTACTGCTGTTGTTACGGAAGGAGTGTTTGAGCTTATATAAACCTCTGCATTTACTGCTGTTATAGTTGCGTGAGTGTTCTTAACAAAAAAGGCTCTGTATTTTGTTGAGCCTTCTAGTGCTTCCGTAGAATCAGAAGCAGCGAAAAGGTTGTTTAGGGTGTCATCTACCACTACAACTGAAGAGATAACGCCTCCTAAAGAAGCTCCTTTATCTGCATTTGAAGCTCCGCCTGATAAATATTTTTTTATTTCACTAGATGTAATTGGCACATTATTATAGTCCTTTGTTTGTAAAAACTTCAGTATGACAAGCTTTACAAACAAGTAACAAGTTATTTAAATTATTAGCGTCTTTACTATTTTCAAAATCTCTAAATCTTTTTATATATTATAACATTTTATTTAATTTTATGAAAGATATTTCTTTATGTCTGTGTTTACTATTGCCATATATTTTATTTAAAACTTTCTTTTTTAACACTTATATCTTCGCCTCCTTTGAGTCTTGTTCTGTAAAATTGTTTGAACTCGTTATCTACTTGAAATTTCTTTTTAGCTATTCTTCTTTCTTTTAGTGTTCCGTAAGAATCAGGGTGTGAAAGCATTTCCATTTCAGCACAATCATATATCAAACATTGGTGTAAGTTTCCTTCAAAGTCAGGCACATCAGTATCTTCGTCCATTTCAGACTGTCTAGGAGAGTAAAAAACATGTATTCCGTTTGAAACTGTCGTATCAGTTAAAGGTCTAATAAACATAGAACCCCTAATAATAGTTATCTTAGGGTCTGATTTACTGAAATTATTATTAATACTTGTAGCGTTTTGCTCACTAGTGGGGTTTTGTGAAATATCATATAGCCCATTTTTATCTATAACGTACCAAGTAGTACCATCAAAGGTAACTTCTATTCTATCAATGTCTAAAAGGTCAGTTGGTATCGAGTATTCTCCATTAAATCCATTGTCCCCTGCTACTAATCCATCAGAAGATACTAAATCAGTATAAGAATGAGTTTGAGTAACTTGCTTATAACCTTTAAGGCGTAGTATCTCCATTGTTCTCAAAGATAAAGACTCGTTTAAATCCGAGTTGAAGTCTGTTTGTGGATAAGAAGTTGAATTTGTGTCCAATATTCTTAATGCTCTTGTGAATAGTTGTGCTCTTGTGCTCATATAAATATATCTTTACTTTTTTTAACTTCAATTGTTTTTTTGTTGTAATTTCCTAGAGCTATTGCTCCGCTATTTTGTTGCTTGGCATATAGTCTGCCAGTTTATTTTAGCTACTAAATATTCAAAATCATCTATTATCTTAACATTTGGAAATTCTTTACTTACCATCGCTAACAACATCTTTTCTGAAAATACCATATTATGCTTTGTAACTTCTTGATTTCCGAATACTACCTGAATCAAGAAATCATAACTTAATTGTCCTTTATTATATAAATCTATAGCCTTTGCTATATCTGGGACTGTTATTGTTATCTTTCCTCCTGGTTTCAACACCCTTTTCCATTCTTTCAATACTTGGCTATTTACTGTTAAATGCTCTAACAAATGTCCAGCATATATCTCTTCAACGTAATCATTAGGGTAATCAAGCTTCTTAACATCCATTATAACGTCTGGGGTTACTTTAGGGTCAGTATCTATGTTTATCCATCCTGGTATCTTCCACTTGTGGCATCCTAAATTTAACTTTATTCCAGCTTCTACCATTATATTAATTCAAATAACTTATTATATTTATAAACTTCCTTGTCTATATCGTAATTCTGAGTTACTTCTTTTCTAGCTTTTTTAACTATTCCTTCTCTCAATGCCTCATCTGTTATTAGCTTTCTTAGAGCGTTCTTCCATTGGTTCTTGCTTCCGCAGATAAACCCAGTCTCTCCATTCTTTATACTGTGCTCGTAAGGATAAACATTACTTCCAATAAATGCTGAGCCTGCCATTGTTGATTCTAACCATTTAATATTAGACTTTCCTTTATTAAATTCATTGTCTGCTAGTGGAGCTATTGATATGTCCCAATTAAGTGATTGGAGCTTCTTGGGGTACTCTGTAAAAGGTACTGGCTTATTTACTTTTGTATCACAATCGAATACTCCTCTATCTCCTCCTAACAACTCTATACTAATCTTATCACCAAACTCCTCTTTAATCTCTTTGATAGCTTCTGCACATCTTTGTATGTCTGGTATATGTGTCTTGGAGTAAACCCATCCTATCTTAATTACTTTGTTTTTCTTTTTTTTATCTTTCCATTGAGACAAGTCCAAACAGTTTTTCAGCACAACTACATTATCATTAAATCTTTTTAAGTAGTTCTTTAGTGGATTAGTTGAGGCTATGATCATGTCTGCTTGTTTTAGTACTGCCGCCATTTCTGATTTTCTTTTATTGCTCCAAAAGAATGAAGCTATATTTTCGAATGGTATTTCAAATACATTGTCATCTATATCTACTATTAGTCTAACTTTCTTTCCTGTCGAGTTTAGAATATTCCTACAAGACGTTAGAACCTCAGGTAAGTCGTTTTCTGGTAGATATTTTATAAACCAAACATCACCTTTCTTATAGAGCGTTTCAGCTATTTCACCAACAGTCCTTCTTTTCTTAGCTATGAAGTCTTGGAAGGTTACTTTGTGCTCCACTCTTTCTAATGGTCTTATAGTCCTATAATTCTCAACGGCATTCTCATGAGAATATAATGCTAATATCTTTCTTTTCATAATTGCTTTCTAACCTTCGGGCTTAGCGGTTAGAAGTGCCAGCCCGAGGAACAATTTAATTGTTTACTTTATATCAAGAATAATTATTCAGATATATTTACACTTACCATTTCGTCTTTACCGATTTGGAAAGTTTTAATTCCGTATAAATCCCAAGTGATAAAGTTTTTTCCAATTTTATCAGAAGGTTGAGTTATAAGAACCTTTGGACTTCTTTCAACGACTGCTGCAATACAACCTTTCTTACCAAATACACAATAGTCGATTGAAGATGGAGAATAAACATTGTTAGAAACATAAACCTTGAAACCAAGGAAGTCTCCAGCATAGCCATTTTTTAAAGCACTATCAGTAACATTGAATCCACCAGTAGCCATCTTTTGTTCGATTAGAGAAGCTACTTCTGGAGTTACTACTGCAAACAAATCACCATTAACTTTTACGTTGTTAGCAATAAGTTTTCGTTTAGCAGCTGAGAAAATCTCAATGATATTAGTGGTAGTTGCTGTGATAGCTCCTGTCCCAGTTCCACCTGTAAGGTCTCCTGCTGTTAGACTTAGTCCTGCGTTAGCTACTTCTGCCAATAGGGCTGTATCCATTGCATTTTGCAAAGCATAAGCAGCTCTCTCTTGGTACATTCTAGCTGTAGAATATTTGTTTTGGATAATATCTTTTTCCTGTACATAGAAACTAGACTCTTTTGTAGTTGCTACGGTTAGATATTCGTCCGTTGGAGTTACGGATTGAATTGTTACTCCATCTGCGTCAACATAAGTGTTGGCGTCTAAGTTTCCGATATATGGAACGTGAATTACATCTCCTTCGGTCAATTGAGCTTGATACTCAAAAGTTGTGATGTTCTTTCCTACTAATGATTTGTCAAGAATATCTTGAATCATTGAAGCCCATATTTCGGGATTAAATGCTGATAAATTATTAGCCATTTCTTTTTATCCCTATCAGTTCTGACCCGCTTGTTCTTTCTTTACCTGATGGTTGAAGAAGTCAACCTTTTCTTTATCAGATAAATTAGCGACGTCCTCACTTGTCTTAACATTTGAGAAATCTTTTTTGGGCGAACCAGCTCCTGAAGTTGGTTTGTTAATCTTAGATTTTGATTCCTCTTGAACTTGTTTGGCATCAGCTAAAGATTTTGCTTCACCCTGAAAGTATTTTGATTCTCTAAAGAGTTTCAGCATACTTTTACCTGTTTGTTTAGAGACGTCTTTTAGTTCGTCCATAACATACTCGGCTTCTGGGTGTTTTGTTAAAAGAAGTTCTTCGATGACTTCATCGTTTACAGACGGGCTATCTTTTACAACCGTCTCTTCTTTCTTGTGCTCTCCTTTAGCAAAGGCTTTATCAGCCTCCTTCTCTCGTTTAGCTATGTCGTCCCATGACTTGTAGCTTTTACCGACACGCTCATTATATTCAACAAGGGCATCGTCTGAGAGGGTTGATGCGTCTTCTGAATCTTTTCCTTCGGAATCGTTTGAGTCTTCGGATTCATCATTAAAGATGTCCTCAACCTCTCGCTCCTCTTGGTTTAAATTTTCTTCTGACATAAGTAAGAGTTTATATTTGCCTACCAAGACTTAATTGTCCTGACAGAATAGGCAAAAGAGAAACTCTTACAACTTTCTCCGTACTTGTTTAATAATTGAAAGAACTCCTGTAATGATTGAATCTCGTTTACTCATCTGGGCTATCTTTGCTCTTTGTTCTTTTAACGGTAGCATAAAAACTTTTCTCATCTCTTCTGTTTGCATTCCATATATCTCATTAGTTAGCTGGGCTTCGTATTCATCAAAGAACTTACAAACATATCTATAATAAGGAGCTTGTCTAAATTCCTCTAAGGCTTTCCCCATTGATTCCGCTTCTGATTCTTTTAAGGAAGCCTGAATTTCTTCTGTATTCTCAACTTTTTTATCCTCTTGTACTAGTTTCATTTTGTTGGACATTAGGGGTTAATTGTTGGACATTAGGGGTTATTGGAGTCTCTGGGATGTTTCTTGCTTCTGTCATCGCTCTTTCTTGTCCTACTTGCTCTTGGAGTTTCTTGCGTTTCTCTTCATCACTTTCTTGTAATTCTTTAGGGCTAACTCCTACTATATCTAAAACTCTGTCTCTTAACTTCTCGTTTTGCATTTGGTCAGCGTCTAGGAGTGTCTTAATCTTTAATGATGGGTCAAAGGCTTCATCGGTTATGTTGAACTCTACTAAAGAATCAACCTCTTTAAGCATTTTCTTAAAAGCTTTCTTTATTTCTGTGTCTTTAATGTCTATAAACCTTGCGTCTCCCATTTCCTCGTTCTTTAACGCTCTGTTCTCTACAACGGCATTATATGTCTCCTCGTTGATATTAGGGCGAGTTCTATTAAACTGGTCGTCTACTTCTGCTTTAGCTAGGAATCTATCCATTTCTTTTAAGTCATTCTTATCAGCGTAAATTGGAATGATGTCTCCTGAAAGTATATCTTCAATAATGTCCTCTATAAGGAAGTCTTGGAATAGTCTTTCAAATAGTCTAGCTGTTTTGTTTTTGATAACCTGATAAGTAGATTGTTGAGTTTGGTTCTGGATAACTGCGAATGAAGCTGTTTTGTTTGTTGAGTCATTACCGATTGAAATAGGAGTCACTCCTAACATAAACCTCATAAACTCAAAGAGGTCATTAGTCATAGTTAGAGTATCTGAAGTAGTTGAACCGACATTGAGTCTTTCAAGTGATTCATCGCTGTGTATTTTAAGCGCTGCGCCAGTGTCCATTCTTTTAAGGAACTCTTGTGTTAGGGCTTCTCCGTCGCTCTCTGTCCTCATGTTTCCTATCTTGTGGACTAAAATACCTCTGAGAGCTAACCTATCAAACTTTCTCTTGTAGTTTTTCTTTTCGTTATAATCTTCTTGAGCTGGTCTACATAGTTCATAAGTTCCCATTCCTAGGTAACGTCCAGGTACGTCTATTAGTCTTTGTTCGTCATAAGGGAATACTCTCATTAAATCTCCGTATCTTTTTTTGTCTTTTTTATTAGACACTTTAATTTCATGAGGTGATACGAAGCTATCTATTTCTAGTTGAGCTTCCCATTCTGTTGGGTTATCGTATTGGTCTGCTGTAGTCTCGCTTCTATCTAAGTATTTCTTGCAACCTTTAGTTATTTCTTTTTTACCATTAACTTCGAACTCATCAACCGTCCAGTATTCAATAAAAGTTAGATCGCTTTCCGTGTCTTTAATCTTGTCATAAAACTCTTCTATCTCACTCCAGTGTTTGTTGCTTTTGAACTCTGCACTGGCTTCTTCGTAAGTCATGAATATCTTTTCAGCTCCTCCTTCAAGTTTAGCAGATCTCATGTTTGGTTTAAATACAAAGTTTCTAAGGTCAACTACCTCTGTATCTCCGTCGACTACCTTTGTAAGGACATGCCCCATATCAACTAATTCATTCAATACCTCTTCTTTCTTTTCAATAAACCCATTGTATTTAAGAAAATGTTTTACTGCTCCTTTTAATATGCCTACCATTCTAAGGAACTTTCCATTTAATGAAGTCAAAGAAAACTCACTAATCTTTAATCGTGAGCCTCTTTTAAGACTTGATGAGAATCCGTGGACTACATTGTAGTAATACTTTTCTGTTTCTCCGTCCTCGAAGTATTTGGACTCATATTGTCCATTCTTCATCTGTTGGTTTTTATTTATAACGTCTCTTTGTTTATATGAAACATTACTGCCTATTTGGACAGTCCCATCTTCATAGTTTGTAAGGAAATCTTGTATGTTCATGAGTATGATTCTTCTTTATAAGCTAATGCTCCTATGAGAGGTTTTCTAATCGGGGCTATCATTTGTGTTTGATATGCCTCTGCGTCCAGTACATCGTCGTGTGTGCCCTTAGGGAAGCTTACCTGCTCCTCCTCTAAGTCTGAACATTGTCCTGTTATGTGAAATATTGAGTGACTTTCATATCTAGGTAACAACGCTCTGATTCTAGTTTCTTTCTGCACTTGATTATGTTGTAATTCCTTTATTTTTAAAAACTTGTTTCTAACTCTCATCTCTTGGTCTAGGAATGGCTTAACTACATCTAAGTAAATAGTCTTTTCTATTCCTATCTCATCTAGTCTGAATGCTTCCCATAGTGAGAACAGGTCATCTATCAGTTCCAGCGGGCTAATCTTCTTCTTCCAAGCTTTTATATTCCAGTTGTTTTCTCTATCAGTGAAGTTTAGACAAAACCCCGTGTTATCTGCACTAGCCTTTTGGCTTATAGCTGTATCTATTGTTAGAGTCCTTCTTGTTTGTAATGCTAACACTTCATCTATTGTTCTATATTTCCAGTAATCTTGTTTGAACTCTTGAGTCTCACTTGATACTGGCTCTTGCTGATAAAGTGCTGACCAATCATATATACCTATTGTTTTTTTAATCTGCTCTAGCGAATCTATATCGTACTTATCCTTCCACAATGGCTCTCCTTGTTTTCTGAATAACTCATTGTCTGTAGCGATAGCTGGGAACTTAATTACCTCCCACTTATCTCCTCCTTCTTCTTGAGCTTTTAAAAGTCTACCAGCTAAATCATCTTTGTGCCATCTAGTAAGAATAAGGATAACTGCTCCACCTTTCTCCAAGCGAGTGTATGCTGTTGATGTGTACCAACTCCAAATCTTTTCTCTTATTATTAAGCTTTCCGCCTCTTCTCTATTTTTTATTGGGTCATCTATAATCAAAATATCTGCTCCTCTTCCTGTGATAGCGCCTCCAACCCCCACTGCTGTATATCCTCCTCCTTCTTTAGTGAGCCACTTAGCTTTACTTTTAGAGTCTTCTCTTAGTTCTGAGTCAAATAGTTCTTTGTATTCTTCGCTGTCTACTAAATTTCTAGTCTTATAACCGAAGTCTTGAGATAGGTCTGCTGAATAACTTGAAGTTATAATTTCTTTCTCTGAATGTTTCCCTAGATACCAAGCTGGAAACATTATACTTCCTAGTTCTGATTTTCCATGTCTTGGCGGAACAAAGAGCATCAATCTTTTAACTTCTCCCGTCTCTACTCTCTCTAATTGTCTTGCTATTTCTCTATGCAACCAGCTAGCACTATATTTTTTAACAAATCCGCAAAATGGTATTAGTTCATTTTGAGCTATTACATTTATCGCTTCCATCTCCTCCGTTGATAATTTCTTTTGCTCTTTCATAACTAATTATTGATATTGGATTTTCTTTATCTCCGCTTAATTCCATTCTATCCTTTATAAGTCCTTTTATTTTAGCTCCTAGTTCTAATTCTGATTTTCTATTCTGGGGTTTAAGTTTTATATCTTCTGTCAAGCTATTTAGTATTAATTCGTCTGTTAATCCGCAATCTGCACATATTTCTTTAAATCCTTTTGACTCTGTTAATTTCTGTGGTGTTTTAGCTGTGTTCTCACTGTAATCAGCGTCAAGCATTGCCTTACTTACAATTCCACCATTTTCCACCATGTTATTTACTGCTTTTTTTTGTTTCTCTGTTGCCATTTTGTTTTATTTTTTCTTTGCTTTCTATCTTCATATTTACGCAAAAAACTAATTATCTTTAACTCGTTAAATTTTTTAACTGTTAAGCTCTCCATCTTCTTCTATTATTCTTATTATTTCGTTTTGTACTTTATCTATATCTGTTTCCATACCATTAATGTACGAGTCTATTTTTAAGTCGTTAGTAAAGATTTTTTGTTTATAGGGTGATGTTTAAAAGATTCAAAATGGTTTTCGTCCTCTTTTGAAGACTGATATTTAATCTTTTTATGCTGTAATAATAGCATATCTAAATCAGTTTGTCAAATTTATTTAACGCAAATAAAACTACAACTCTTTTGTAGCCTTTATATGGTGTTTTTCTAACTGATAAGCGTATGTATATTCCTTGTCTAATTTTGTGGTAGTAGCTTTACAGTTCTTTCCAGCCCTAATATTACAAGCCTGACAATATCTACCGTTCTTAATTAGATAAGTTTCTATTGATTGGCTGCCTGTGTCTATTTCTTTGTTGCAACTTGCACAGGTTATTGTAGTCCCATCCATAACATTATTATTATGTAAGTAGTTATAGTTAGTAAAAGTATTTTCATAGTAGTTTATCTTTTTCTAGGTCTCTCATCTTATGGTCGTGAAAAGCCTTTACAGCTGAGTATAGTTCGTCTATTTACTTTCTAACATCTTAATTACATTGTTATAAGCCGTTCCTAGTCCATACCATTCATCTGAAGCTCTTGATAGATTAATCTTTTCTCTAAGATCATCATCTATAATATCAAAGCCTCCAAATTCCTTATTATACTTTTCACTCCTCGCCCAAGCTTCATCTCTTAATTTTTCTAGTTTTGTTATCATTTGTTTAAACTTAATTAATTAATCCAGTTCTTATGTTATTGATTGCTTTGTTCATAGCACTATTTTCTTTTTTCTGTTGCTTGCGGAATGTTTCTCTGTCTATAATCCCAAGCCAGTATTCAATATCAGAATTAGTTATCATTTTCTTTGGGTCATCAATACGGTCTTCGTTCAACCATTGCCTTAGCATACTAATTTTTATTGGTGAT